>Ga0302326_10004852_pt1 | contig 30945 bp, 16 predicted proteins | sample Palsa_T0_3_FD_202264 | JGI IMG/M metagenome (GOLD analysis project Ga0302326, IMG submission 202264) | Peat permafrost microbial communities from Stordalen Mire near Abisko, Sweden - Palsa_T0_3 | ecosystem: Environmental > Terrestrial > Soil > Palsa > Peat permafrost | place: Sweden: Abisko... | reverse complement strand
GCCTTCGCTTGAATATTTGTATTCACCGCGGATGTCGTCAGGGTTGCGTTCGCCACGCGATCTGCCACATCCATCTGCAGCTTGAGCGCGGTGATGGTTTGGCTCTGAACGACGAGTTGCGGGATCTGAAGTGTGGCGTCCAGTTGTGGATTGTCAAACGAACCCTGTCCGCTTGCATGCACCGATAGCTCTCCGGTTGCATCGACATTTCTTGCTTTCAAAGCCTGCAGTTGATCGAGCTTGATACCCGCCGCAGTCACCTCTCCGGCAAAGGTTCTTTGCCTGGGTTGAACAGTCACCTTGCCTTGCACATTTCCAGCGGGCAGTTGCACCTCAAGATCGGCATGAGCCTCATCGCCGGTTCCCGCGAAGGAAAGCTTGGCCGAGCGAATCGGCTGATCGTACGCAACAACTGGATCAAGCGAGATGCTTCCATTCCCAGCGGGACTCAACTCAGTGCCATGTACATTGAAGTTGGCAGCCAAGGTTCCGCTTACGGGCAACGGTTGCCCCGCAAGTTTTGCGAGGTCGGCTACATCCAATTGAGATGCATCTACTTCGACTTGAACCGGGCTTGTGTTGCTGAAGGACCACTTGGTCAGCTCGGTGCTGACGTTGAACCTGATGTGACCACGCGTCGCCGGTTCCAGGTCGCCATGCTGCAGACTCACCAGCGATGGACTCGCATCCACGCTGGTCCGCAGAACCTTCCACTCGCTTCCGTTGACGTGAACATTGGAGGCGAGGAATTGTCCCGTCAGATGAGGTGCTGAAGTAGACCCCTGAACGGTGCCTTGAAACGACGCCGTACCAGCCAGACCGAGTGGCTGCAAGGGCTGGCCCTGAGATGCAGTGCGAAATAAGTCGGCGACGGCTTCCACTTCGCGAAGATCGTCGGCCTGGAGGCGGATGGCAAGACTCGACCGGTTGCTCACCACGCCGTTCATGGTCAAGCTCGTCTGTGGCATACGAACGTAGCTGTCCTTGAGCGCGATCTGCTGATTGCCGGCCGTGTAGGTCCCGTGAATTGCGCTGTCAATAGAAATGGCCGAAACACCCGCCTGGCTCGCGTTGCTGTTCTTTGCCGTTGTAACGGCTGCCGCACCCATCACACGTCCGTTGATAGTCGCATCGGCATGGGCCGTCAGATCGTTGAATGTCTTTCCCCATGTAGCAGCGAGTTGCGCATTCAGCGCACCCTCCAGCCCGACATTGCGTGTTGCCGGCGATGACCCGGTCAATCGTTTAAGATCCGCGAGCGAGACGCCTCGCAAATTGGCGTTCACTTTGGAATGCGAATCGCCGACAATATTGGTCATCGTTCCGAAGCCGGTAAGTTGGCCGCCCAGCAGATTCAATTTCAGGTCGTGAAGAGTGACATCCCCGTTCGCGAGAGAATAGTGCGCCAATAGGTTGGTGATCTGAGTGCGCACAGACGCCGACTTCACATTCAACTGCCGGCTGCTCAAATCACCGTTCAGCATCAGCGATTCAAGCGGTGAACGGTTCGCACTCTGTTGATAATGCAGCGAGCCCGTCGCGCGAACTTGCCCTGTCGGTATCGACGGACTATTCAGTATTTGCCCCGCCTGCATTCCATCGACCGTCGCATCATAGTGCGCATCCACATTGGGGCTGGAGTAGTTCTGCACGGTCGCATTCAGCGATATCTGAGACGGACCGGCAGACAGCTTTGCTTCGGTAAGATGGAATGTTGTCGGCGTAACATCGAAGACCGCTTCGAGACTATGGGAAAGAGGCTTGAAGGAACCTGAGACGATCCTTCCATCCGAGTACGCAAGCCGCCCGGAATACTCCTGCAGCAGACTATTGAACGCAGCCTTGAATTCTACATCGCGCAGATCGGCAGCGAGCGCACTTTGCCGGTTGTTATAATAGACCTCTCCTCGATCGAGTAAAGCGTGACGAATGGCCAGATCGAACAGGCTGGTGTTGCCGCTGCTCGCGCCTCCGCTCTTGAATGTGGGAAGATTCGAAACTCCATGAGCATCGACAAAGATGTGAACAACGGGCCGATCGATTTGAAAACTGTCGAGATACCATTTGAGGCGCAGTATCGACACCACTTGTACGCCAGCCTCCGCATGATCGACCTGAAGCAGCGGCGTGTCTGTGTAGGGAGCGGCGCCATCGACCGTAAGGCCATAAAGATCGAGACTGAGATGCGAGAGATTCAACGCGAAATTCTGCAGCGTGACTCGAACGCCGAGGCTTTCGCTCGCCTGCCTCTCTGCGCTTCTCAGCACATAGTCATGGAAACGCTGATTATGCAGCAGAATTGTAATGGTCATCCCCGCAAGCAAGAGGACCACTACGGCTGCGCCGGCGATCCAAGCAGCAATTCGCAACGCAAAACGGCGGCGCTTTTTAGGTAGCTTCAGAGCATCTTCCGAATCGTTGTTCATAGGCGCCTCGATCAAAATGCTTGCCCGATGCTGATGAAGTATTGCGTGGCGTTGACTCCGGGAACAGGGTTGAGGTTGCGGCCTAGATCGATTCGAACCGGTCCCACAGGCGTTGCGTAGCGCAGACCAAGGCCGACGTTATTCGAATAGAGCGAGCTAAAGTCGTGAAACCCGATAATGGGAAACACATTGCCTCCATCGTAGAAAGGAACCAGGCTCAAACCCTTCTTGAAGGAAAGAGGAATTCGAGCTTCCGCGTTGATCAAGAGCAATTCATTGCCTCCGCTGGGGACCTGAATGAAGCTGCAATCTGTACTCGAACCACTGCTGCAGACTTGAACGGGCCGTTGCGGTCCGGCGCCATCCAAGGGGAACCCGCGCAGCGTATTTCCACCGCCGGTAAAGAACGCCTCGCTGATTGGAACGCGGCTGTTCTCAAGGGGTTGAGCCAAGCCGATGCGCACGCTATTGGCCAGCACAATGCTATGAGAGATCGTCTTGTAATAGGCAGCTTGCCCGGTCATTTTTACAAAGCTCACACTCGAACCCAGCTTGGATGGGTTGAAGTCCAGTTCAATCGAACGCAGAATCCCTTTGTGTTCATCGAGGACATTGTCGCGCGTGTCGCGCGTCAGATTGGCAGCCAGTGTCGAAAGCCGAACATGCTGATCCTCAGGCAATACCAGACCTGGAATTACGATGCGCGTGAGATCCGTCTTGCTGAAGCTGTAACGAAAGAAGAGCGTTGTAGCCTTGGCCTTATCCAACGCTCGCTGAATTTGGAAACTGCCAAGCTCCTGTTGCGACGAGTAGACCGGATTCTCCTCATCGCGTTCGGCCGAAAACGAGGTCGTTGCCCTCCAGGGAGACCAGCGAAAATGAGGGGCAATGAAGTAAACCGCGGCACGCTGATCGAGCCGCCCGGCGAACCCTGTGAAGGAGAGCGAGTCTCCATTTCCATTGACATTGTTGCGCGTGAATTGAAAGGTTCCGCGGGGTCCATAAAACGTTTGTTGGCTGGTGGTGAAATTAGCCGGTAATCCAACCGGTGGCAGTCCTGGAACTGCGACGGTTCCACTAGGCACGCTTCCACCGCGGTTGATCGCTTCAAAGCCAAAACCGTAGGTCATCTGGTTGCGTTGCGCCTCGTGGACTTTGATCAGCACGTCTTCCTTTTTCTGCGTCGTGATCTGCTGCTTGGGGTCGACCTCCGCCCAGTCGAAGACGCCGGTGTTGTCGTAGAGTTTGCTTTCCGCGGTCAGCAACTCCGTTTCCGTGAGCGGTGATCCGGGATGGATCGAAGAAACATCTTGGTCGATCAAGCGTTGCTGCGTATGAGCGCGCCCCAGTGTTACTAGGTCTCCGGCAAAGACTTGTGGACCTTCGTAGATGCGATAGATCACGTCGATATGGTGAGGGTCGGCCTTGGAAACCACAGTTGCCGTCTGGCGAAAGCTCGAAGTCAAGTATCCGGCCTTCAAATAGTTCGCAACGATCATGGCGCGATCCGCTTCAACGAGTGCCTGCGAATACGGTTTGCCCGCGCCAAGCTTTAATCCTTCCGGTGCAAATTTGGATTCCGGAAAAGTGTCGGCTCCTTCGATTTGCAGAGAGTTCACAATATCCCTCGGTCCCTCTTTCACCTGAAAGGCAACCTTGATATCGCCATCGCGGTTATCTACGGTCGAAACCACTTGTGCGCTGCTGAAGCCTTGCGATTGATACACAGCCTGAAGATTTTTTACACTGGCGCGCACGAGTTTCTCGCTGAAATTTCCCGGAGAGAAAAAGCGCCTTTTTTGTACGCTGATGTGAGACGTCAAATCCGATGATGCAATCTGTGCATTGCCCGATAACTTGACCTCAGTCACCTTGTGCTTTTTCTCTTTCACAATCCGATAGGCGATCGTATCGCCGGTCTCCTGCTGGTTGAATTGCGCGTTGACCGTAACATCGAAAAATCCCTTGGCTTGAAAATAGGAGACGAGCGCCTGCCGGCCCTCCTCAACCGATTCGTCATCAACACCAACTCCCTGGTACACAGGCAGCAGCGACTTGCGTGTCCAGCTAAAGAGATGAGCGCCTTCCACCTGGACATGCGTGAGTGGACCCGCTTTCACATCGAAATGAATATCCGCGCGATTGGTATCCGCATGATATTCAGCTCCCTCCAATTTCACTTGCGCAGCTAGCAGTCCCTGCTTCTCCAACCGGCCTTGTATATATTTCATCGCTCTGGAAATTGTCGAATGATGATAGGTCTTTCCCGGACGAATCGCCGCGCCATGCACGCGCGCCAACAGAGACTGAAGGTCTTTGTCCAACTTGGCCCTCTCGTCGGGTGCAGCACTTGCAATCAGGATATTTCCGAATTTCGCGCGGTGATTTAACGTGACATGAAAGAGAACGTTGGCCAGTCCGCGCTGTGCATCGACCTTCGTCTCCGGCTGCACTTCCACCTGGAAATAACCCTCCTGCCGGAAAAACCTGAGAAGCTTCTGCCGGTCCTGAGCGATATCCTCCGCGCTGTACGGCGCCTGCGAGGCATAGTTTGATGCCTGCACGAGCTGTGAATAAGGAAAACGCTCCGCGCCAGGAAACTGGAATATCCCGAAGTAGACGGCAGGCTCAAGGATCATCAGGACGCGAACCCCATTGGCCTCTGGATCGACCTGCAGTTGCACCTCCTCGGCTTTCCCGCTCGACTTCAACGCAGCTAGAGTCTGCTCAACCTTTTCCCGCGAAAAAGGCTCTCCCGCATGTTGCACAAAGAGCGAGGAAAATTGAGCCGTCGACGAATCCGGCCGTCCCGCGATTTCGACTGCTGTAACATTCTGCCCTTCATAGGAGGAAAGGATTTGCACCGTCGCCGTCGAGGTTTTCGGTGTCTGATCCGCAGTCGGCTTGGCGCTCTGCGCGACCGCTTGCATGCAGGCCAGTCCTGTAATGCAAATGAAACAGGCAAAAGCGAAAGTGCGGCGTAGATATGCAGAAATCCAGCCGTTGATTCTGACTTGCGCAAATATATTGGACGGGTATAAACCCAATGTCATCTCATGTGAGATGCACCGGCGGTGAGATCGGTTTGACGACCTGGCACAAAGAGTATTAACCATATTCCAACTAATTCAGGACGGCCGTACCGCGACACTGTGGGCGGCTTGGCTTGTTGAATTTGAGGGTCTGGGCGACCCATCTGCACCGCTACGCATCCATCACCAAAGAACGACCGCGCAGAAACAAGTCAAGGCGGTTCCTATCGAAAGAGATCCCACACTCGCGAAACACGTTGCGATTCGCCAGGAGTACATCTGGGCGTTCGTTTCCCGGTCGCCGCTGCGTTCGCTCTGGAATCTTCAGGGCATTTCCATCGGCGTCGTGGCCCGTCGTACATGGAACTCCATTCTCGCAGACCGGCTCTTCGGCCGAGCTGCAGAACTCGGGTTCTATTTCCTCTTCGCTCTCTTTCCCACTCTTTTCAGCGCCAGTTCCCTCCTCGGTCTCGCCGCACGTTCAGCCGACAGATTTTACGACAGTATCCTCGGCTATCTCGCGCTCGTCATTCCTACCACCGCCCTCGGCGCTGTGCTTGAAACCTTTAACGAGACCACCGCCGCGGCAACCTCCGGCAGGTTGACCTTTAGCCTCATCGCAGCGATATGGTCGGCATCCGTCGGCCTCTCTGCCGTACAGGACGCTCTCAATGCCGTCTACAAGGTGCAGGACACTCGCTCCTATCTGAAAGCACGCATCTATGCCATTGGACTCACAATCCTTCTCACCGTAATCGTCACGTTGATCTTGAGCGCCATGCTCGGTGGGGATTTTGTAGCCACTGTTGCGCATCAGAGCATACACAATCGCTTCGTGAAGACGATGGCCGGGGCCTTCGCACGGCTCATAGGCTGGACAATCGCTACAGCCCTGCTCGCCCTTTCCTTCGCGGTGATTTACTACTGGGCTCCCGATGTGAAGGCTCGCCGCTGGCGCTGGCTTACACCTGGAGGAGCATTCGGAATCCTGGGCTGGCTGCTGGCCTCTCTGGGCCTTCGCATCTATCTGCATTTCTTCAACAGCTACTCCATAACCTATGGCTCCCTAGGAGCGGTCATCATTCTGCTCACATGGTTCTACATTACCGGCCTGATGCTGCTGGTGGGAGCAGAGATCAACAGTGAGATCGAAGCGGCTGCTGCCCAGAAGCAGTTGACTGAGAACCCTCTACAATAACCTTCCATCGAACCGGCGACATAACTTTCCATCGGCGGGAAGAACATCAGAAATGGCGTATGGCATCGTCCGTGCCTGTGATTGGAGTAACAGGCGGCGAAACGATGGAGCGGTCGACGTGGCTTTCTAGCGACCGGCTGACAAGTTCGCGCGAGCCAAGCCCCACTGCGAGTGCGAGTGTGAGCACGATGCCGCCAAAGAGAATGCCAAAAGCCAGCTCGACGATGTTGCCGCCGATTTGAAGATGGTCGAGAATCATCGCAGCCGTAAGCACCAGAACCAGCCACTTGACCCCCAGTGACAGAAACCGCGCGTATTGCAGTTGCGCGTTGACAGCTCCGATAAGCACAGTTCGCGCCAGGAATCGGGCGATGATGTTGCCGGCAAAGAGCAGCAGGATAGCGCCGACTGCGTGAGTGAGATACGGAAGCAGCGAGATGGGAAGCGTTGCGGCCGTGGCATAGGATGCGTCGAATGCAGAGACGCCGATGACCAGGCCAAGCAGCACACAGGCCCAGAAGGAAATCCGCGCGGCTAGCGCCGTCGGAGAGCTTGTGGGCGCCCAGGCAGTCTCGCCACGCTCGCGGGCCAGCCGGTCATCGAACTTGACCCACGTCAGAATGCGCCGCAGCAGCGCGGAAATTGCCATGCCTACCAGAGCAAACAAGACCAGGGCAATAAAGAAAGCGAGGATACCTGGCAGAATCGCGATCAGCAACGAAAGAACGCGATAGATAGATTGAAAGAGTGCGTCGGACATGTGGTGCCACATCGACCCGCTATCGGTCAATGCTGGCTGCGCATTCGTGTAGGTATCGGTCTGCATCATGGTGGCGAAGAGGTATCGCATGAGACTTACTCCTTCCATTGAGTCCTGCGCTGCTTGCCTGCAAAGACTCATGGGTTGAGACGTCAAGGGTTAAAGCGATCTGGCCAGCGCCAGCGCGAGACCAGATAGGGTTTATCAGCCTCGAATGCTGCTGCGACCATCTCGATATGGCGCTCGGGATCGGTGCCGGAGGCGAGGATGTTGATGTGGCTCGCGGCCCAAGCGAGGTAAAGCGGAATCAACGCGCCGAGTAAATGTCCGCGGTTGATGGTGCGAAGCCGGTAAGCGAGCAGGAAGTCGAAGACGATGCGAGCCCATAGGTTATCCGGCATGTGAAACGTTGCCAGATCGAGGACCGAGAGCCGTTTAAGTCCAAGCAGAGAGTTCGGTGGCAGAACAAGCGACCAGATCTCGCGCAGGTTGGTATACGCGAGACGAAAGCCCTCAACCATCGGCGCGATATCGGCGGCCGCATCCGTCGAAGGCGTAGAGCGGACGGAATTTCGAGCAGGCGGCAAAGGACGAGAACGCTGCCAGAACGCTGCCTTGACATCGACATCGGCAAAGAGAGAACCGGTAACCAGGCTGAGTATCGTGTTGAAATCGGATTCGGTAGGTTGAGGTAGAGTGCGTGGGCCGACGTCGAACTCGTCGATGGAAAATCCGGCAACCGCTGCCTCGTGAGTTGGCCAAATCAGCGCTTCACTCTGGTTGAGCGCGGTGTAGCGCTGGCCCGCGGCAGCCAGACGCTCAGCCATGCGCAGTGAGAGCCCTAAATCGATAGCCAGGGGAAACCGAGCCCGGCAGGCAAACAATGCTCGGGTTAGTGGATAGAGGATCGCAGAGTTCACCAGCCCGGCGCGCGGAGGTAAATCGTAATAGGGAACAGCAAGGTCGGTAGAAGAAGCAAGCACGGCGCCTGCAAGGTCGTGCAGACCCGCCACAGCCAGGGACGCAGACTCCGGACCAAGCATGAGGATGGCGCGCGTTTGGTTCTTCTCGGCAAGTTGATACACGTTGACGAAGTCAGCCGCCGTAAGAACCCAGGAGGCTTTCGTTGCAGGAGCGGAAATGACCTGGAGTGTGGGATAGGCATCGCTTGCATATTCATCCGGTGTAGCGATCAGCAAGCCTTCCGTCGGGAACGAAGCGGCCAGTTGGACGAGATTCGAGAGAATGCTTTCGAGTTGCTCCGGCGCCATGGAAGCCAGCGATACGAGCAAGCTCGCAGCCGGTTGAACAGGCCGTGAGGCGGATTCCGGACTAATATCTGCAGTCGCCATCCTTGCGCTTTCGTGAGCCTCATGCCAGGCTTTTCAGTGCTTTCGCCGATAGCCGGCAGGCATTTACAAAACCCGGTGCTTCTACAACGTTAAGATGCCAGCCAGCGGAATGCGAAGCCATGCCGGCCGATTGTTGAGTTCATAAAGCAATTCGTAAAGCGCCTTTTCGAGCAGGTACGCTGTGAGCAGCGATTGACACTGCTGCGGCGAAGGCAGGAGATCGGAATTAGAGCGGATAGTTTCGCGATAGGCTCGCAGAAACTCCGCGGAAACAGAATTCTGCCAGAGAGTAGCCCACGCAACAAGGCTCCCGGAATCCGCAGTGTGAGCGCCTTCGCGGTCCGCATTGAGAAATTGATCGAGGCCTGCGTAGGCAGCGTAAGAAAACGAGCGGATCATGCCGGCTACATCTTTCAGCGGCGACTGTTTCTGGCGGCGTTCTGTGAGCGGGCGCGCCGGCTCGCCTTCAAAGTCAAGCAGAACGAAGTCGCCGGCTCCAGTCTCCGGCTCCGTCGGTCCCCCGTCAACGCGAAGAGTCTGGCCCAGGTGATAATCGCCGTGGATACGGATGCGCAGGCCGGCCGGCGTAGAAGCCGTAATGGCATGGGCGCGTGCGAAGAGATTGATGCGCTGCGAAAGCAGCAGACCGGCATCGTCGGCAGTGAAGTCCTTGAGAGTCGAGAGCTTGGTCTTGAGTGCTTCCAGAGTGGAAGTAATTTGCGCATCGATGCGGCGCGCGTCGTTGTTAAGATCGTCGAGCGTCAGAGGTTCAGCGGCAAAGGCCGGATCGCCGGTAGGCGTAGCCAAAGCGAGGTGCATTTCGGCGGTGCGGCGGCCAAGTAACGCCGCTGCTTCGAGCGACGGTCCAGCATGTTCCAGAGCTTCGCGAAGCAATTCACGTTCGTTGAGGAAGCTGGGCAGGACAGACTCAGGGGGAGCAGGAAGACCCGCGATCGAAGCGAAGAAACCGGTGAGTTGATCGAGAAACCACTTCCAGCCATCACCCTGGTTTGCGACCAATCCTTGCAGCATCGCAATGGTCGTCTTTTCCCCATTGGGCGAGGTCAAGCTGATCTCGCCAAGAAAGGGTGCAATCCGCGGAAAGTGCGCGACCTCGGTCAAGAAACGTCCGATCTCAACATCTGGATTCTCTCCCGGCTGAAGGCGTCTGAACAGCTTCAAGATGAGCTGTTCGCCATAAAGGATAGACGTGTTGGATTGCTCCGCGGAACCGATTCGCGCAGGCAGATGCTGGTGAAGAGCAAGATCCTTCAAAGCAGTGGAAGCGCGGGCATCGAGACTGCCTCCGCGTAGAAGCGGCGCGCCCGCATCGTCGGACTCGTGCCGCTCGCCTTCCTTCGTTCGCGTAGCGCCTGGCGCGGCTTCGCCGGGCTGAGCGCTGAGCGGCGCGGGAGAGTTTGTTCCTTCGGCAAGAGATGTGCTCACTTGATTCCCGGCAGGATGCGCGGCAGACAGTCCAAGATGAGCGTCGCGCTCAATCAGCGTAAGCAGCGCCTGGCGAAGACCTTCGCGAGTCGTGGCGTCGTGAAGAACTACCGGACCGTCGGGAGTAGAGAGGGACGTGACAACACTCAAAGGAAAGTTAGTCGTGAGCTCATCCACATCGGCGCCGCTGCTGAAGGCAAGCGGAATCTGGTAGGTATCCAGCAAGCCATCTGTATAGGCAATCTGCAGGAAGAACAACGCCGGTGGCAAAGAACCCCTCGCTGAAGGATCGCCAGCAGAAGTTGAGATGTCGGCCGTAATGTTCGCGGGAAGCTCTACCCAGTCCAGCACGCGAACCGACTGAATCGTGCGCGACTTGGCCCCAAACCAGCGTTGGCGAGGCAGCCAGTTCGGAAGTGTGGATTCGAGCACTGCGAGACCATGGCCCTCAAGCAGTCCCGGCCAACCCGTCGAGCGTAGATCGAGAAACGTCGCGTCGTTCGCGGCCATCTCTCCGGCCGCGCCGGCAGCATCGATCCCATAAGCCCCATTGACCTGCTCATCGGGCAATGCCTCCTGCAACGGCGCCGCCTTCGCGCTGGCCGGCTGCAGTTCCAGCCAGAGAAACGAATAGGGCGCCAGCGTGAACGCATACGGAGTTTCACTGATTGGAGGAAACGGTACATAACCCAGCATCTCGACCGGCTCAAGTCCCGCGTGATCGGCAAGATCGAGCGAGACAGGCTGCGCAAAGCGGCTGAGATTGGCCACGCAGAGCACAGTCTCATGCGAGCCGTCGCCGCGATCTAGATCGCGCAAATAAGCAAGTATCTTCCGGTTCGCAGGATTCAGGAACTTGAGACTTCCACGGCCAAAGACCTGGAACAGCTTGCGCAAAGCGATCATGTTGCGAGTCCAGTGCAACAGACTCGACTGATCGCTGAGCTGAGCTTCCACATTGATTACCTGGTAGCCATAGATTGGGTCCATGACCACCGGAAAATAGAGCCGCGCAGGATCGCATTTCGAAAAACCCGCATTGCGATCCGAGTTCCACTGCATAGGAGTGCGAACCCCGTTGCGGTCGCCGAGATAGATATTGTCGCCCATGCCCAGCTCATCGCCATAGTAGAGAATCGGCGTGCCTGGGAAGCTGAGCAGCAGCGAATTCAGCAGTTCGATGCGTCTCCGGTTATTGTCTACCAAGGGGGCAAGACGGCGGCGGATGCCGACGTTGATCCTCATGCGCGGATCGGCCGAGTACGCCAGATACATGTAATCGCGCTCGTCGTCCGTGACCATCTCCAGCGTGAGCTCATCGTGATTGCGCAGAAACAATCCCCACTGGCAGTTATCGGGAATGGCCGGTGTCTGCGCCATAATGTCGGTAATCGGCAATCGGTCTTCCTGGCGCAGCGCCATATAGATGCGCGGCATAAGCGGAAAGTGAAAGGCCATGTGGCATTCATCGCCATCGCCGAAATAGGGCCGCACATCGGCAGGCCATTGATTGGCCTCCGCCAGCACCAGGCGATTGGCGTAATCGGCGTCGATGGCCGAACGAATAGCCTTGATGGCCTTGTGCGTCTCGGGCAAATTCTCGCACGAGGTTCCATCGCGTTCGACCAGATACGGGATAGCGTCCATGCGCATTGCATCCACGCCCATGTCGAGCCAGAAGCGCATCGCCTTCAGCACCTCTTCGATCACTGCTGGATTGTCGAAGTTAAGGTCGGGCTGATGCGAAAAAAAGCGATGCCAGTAATAGGCTTTCGCGGTCTCATCCCATGTCCAGTTGGACTTTTCCGTGTCGGTGAAGATGATGCGAGCGTCTTTGTAGAGCTGATCGCTGTCCGACCAGACATACATCTCCCGCGCCGGAGAGCCCGTCGGCGCAAGCCGCGCGGCTTTGAACCACGGATGCTGATCGCTGGTGTGATTGATGACCAGCTCGATCATGACCTGCATGTTGCGCTGGTGCGCCGCGTCGAGAAACGCCCGGAAATCATTCAGCGTTCCATACGATGGGTTCACATCCACATAGTTCGCAATGTCATAGCCATCGTCGCGCAAAGGCGAAGGGAAAAACGGCAGAAGCCAAATGCAAGTGACGCCAAGGTCTTGCAGATAGTCGAGCCGCGAGAGCAGACCTGGAAAGTCTCCGATGCCATCGTTGTTCGAGTCGGCAAAAGCGCGCACATGGAGCTCATAGATGATCGCGTCTTTGTACCATAGAGGATCTGTCGTGCTGGCCAGCTTCTTCACTCTTCAGGTCTCCTCGACGCGAACAATACGGAAGATGTGCGCCGGCTGAGAATCTGGCTTCAGCGCCACATAATTGCGGTTTCCATGCCAGGGATATCGTGCTCCGGTTAAAAGGTCTTCGACGAGGAATTCCCGATCGCTCGCTAAGCCGAGACGCTCTAGATCGAGATCGACCCATCCCGCCTGCTCATGGAATGGATCGAGATTGACCGCAACCAGAATCGTGTTCTCGAAGCGGGGCGTGGACTTGGAGTAGCAAAGCAGGCTCGCGTTCTCTGCCGCGTGGAAGTGCAGCGACAGGTTGCTTTGCAATGCGGGGTTGTCGCGGCGAATCCGGTTGAGCGAAGTAATCAGCGGCACCAGAGAGCGTGGAGCGTTGCGGTCCCATTGACGAATCGCATATTTCTCGCTGTCCATATACTCTTCCGACTCGGTCCTTCCCACAGCAGGCTTCGCGGGAACATTTTCGCACAGTTCGTAAGCCGGCCCGTAAATACCGTAGTTCGCGCCCAGAGTCGCAGCCAGAATTACACGCTGCACGAACGCAGGGCGGCCACCCTCCTGCAGCGATTTGTGCAGAATATCGGGCGTGTTTGGCCATAGGTTAGGCTGAAAGAAATCGCTGACGGGCGGCCGCGTAATCTCTTCGAGGTAGCTTTGCAATTCAGCCTTCGTATTACGCCACGTGAAGTAGGTATAAGACTGAGTGAACCCGCCCTTGGCCAGTGCATACATCACGTGCGGCCGCGTAAACGCCTCGGCAAGAAAGAGAGTGTCGGGATACTTGCCATGCAATTCTCCAAGACACCACTCCCAGAAGGGCAACGCTTTGGTGTGCGGATTGTCGACGCGAAAGACGCGCACACCGCGCTGGATCCAGAACTCAAAGACCGAGTAAAGCTCGTCCCACAGGCCGCGCCAGTCCGCCGATTCGAAGTTCAGCGGATAGATGTCCTGATACTTCTTGGGAGGATTCTCGGCATACTGAATCGACCCGTCGGGCCGGATCACGAACCAATCAGGATGTTCCGTAACCCACGGGTGATCGGGCGAACATTGGAACGCAATATCCAGCGCGATCTCCATACCATGCGCCGCAGTTGATGCAACCAGGCGGTCGAAATCTGCAAAGCTTCCGAGCTCAGGGTGAATCGACTTGTGCCCACCATCGTTCCCTTTGATTTCCGCAACATCGGCAGACTTATCGCCGATTGCCCAAGGACTGCCAGGGTCGCCCGGCTCGGCGTGAATGGCATTGTTGCGCCCCTTGCGAAAGGCCCGGCCGATGGGATGGATGGGCGGCAGATAAAGAATATCGAAACCCATTGCGGCGATTTCCGGAAGCTGCCGCTCCACGTCGCTAAAACTTCCGTGCCGGTCAGGAACGGAAGACGCTGAACGCGGAAAAAGCTCGTACCAGGCAGAGAATCGCGCCCGTTCACGGTCCACTCGAAGGGGTAGCTCGATCTCCAAGCGTGTTGCGTGGGTGAGATCCGGATAGCGCAACACCAGGGATTGGATCTCAGGCGTAATCGGATTGTCGTAGGATGCAGCCTCTTGGTCGGCCAAAGCGGTGAGCGACTTCGCAACCTCGATAAGCCGTTTGGCGTCTGTGCCGCGCGCTCTTCTGGCTGCCTCCTGGATCAGAATCGCGCCGGAGCGAAGTGCAAGCGGAATGTTCTGCGATTCTGCGCCAGACTTGGCGTCTTCCTCGCCGAACTGCGCCGCCAGACGCTTCTCGAAATCGCTTGCCCAGGTGTCGAAGTGATCGATCCAACCCTCAATGGTAAAGCTCCATGCGCCCAGATTATCGACCAGGAAGGAACCTGTCCAAAGATCGTTCGGAGTGGCCGTCATCGGCAAAGAGCGCCAGCGCCGCTCTGAATTGTGCCGATAGAGCAACCGCGCTGCCAGATGATCGTGGCCATCTGCAAAAATGGTCGCGGTGACCCGTACCTCGTCTCCGGCGATGCGGCAGACTGGATGCCGGCCGCCATCGATCTGCGGAGCGACTTCTTCGATGGCGACGCGATTGCGGCCGTGAGCTGGTTTCATGCCGTCCATCTCTCGAACGCAATTCGCGTCCTGGCAAATCGTCCCGGGGCAAAAAGCCGGGGCGCAAGCATCCAAAGATCGAAGATCGCGGAAAGGTCTGAAGCCATAGAGATAGAGATGCAGGAATGCGGCGCCGGGGTTACTCGCAGGGCCGAAAGGATTGTAATCGTCTTCCCTTCGAGTCGCCCTTCCTATCGGCATCCTTTGGTCACATTGATTATGAACAGCTTTGGCTCTATATTTATCAAGGATTTGCCCACAATCGTGGGATCTGTTTTTTGAAATGGGCACGGGTCCGATCTCTACCCCAAGCATGAAGTCAACAACGTAACGCCGTGCAACATCCTTTGAATCAAGCACTGGAACGAAGCGCGTGCTTGAATCGAGACTCCAGCGAGCCGCGAATGCTCTTACCGGGAGGGCGCCATCAAAGCACGAATGCGATTGGGCGATCTGCTGATCCAGGCCAACCTGGTTACCGCAGAAAATGTGGCAAACGCGCTCGAACTTCAAGCCGACCGCGGAGGCCGGCTGGGCGACCATCTAGTCTCTTCCGGAGCCATCACACAGGCAGCGCTGGACACCTTTCTTCATCGCATCCCGGCTGAGCCCGCCAATATTGCGGCAACCAAGATCGACTCGACCGACCTCCTGAGCCTGTTGATGAAGGTAATGTACGTCGACAATCTGGAAACTGTCCGCCAGTTCATCGACGCCATCAAGCTCCCCTATACCATCGTCGCCGACCTCATCCGCATGGCCGTCGAGCGGCATCTGGTGCATACTCTCGGAACGCGCGATTCCGCCAGTCCGCTGGACATGCGGTATTCGTTCACCGACGGCGGACGGCGTTGGGTGCTCGACGCCATCAAGCAAGTAGGCTATGCCGGACCGGCTCCGGTCACCATCGAAGAGTTCAATCATCAGGTCAATCTGCAAAAGATCACCAACGAACTCATCACCTTCGAGCGCATACGGAGCGCGGTCGGCGAACTGACCTTCGAAGACCGGATCATCGAGCAAAGCGGCCCTGCCTTGAACTCAGGCCGGGCCATGCTCCTCTACGGTCCGCCGGGCAACGGCAAAACCTCCGTCGCGCTCAGCTTCGCCAGCGTCTTCACCGACGTCATCTATGTGCCCTACGCGGTCTTCGTCGAGGGCCAGATCATGCGTGTCTTCGACCCCAGCCTTCATATCCAACTGGGCGCCGAGACCGAGAGCCAGGAAGGCCGGATCTCCTTCGTGCGCCGCGAAGAATACGACGCACGCTGGGTCCCCTGCCGCAGGCCTTTCGTCATCACCGGCGGCGAACTGACGCTGGAGATGCTCGATCTGCGGTACGACCCCGCGAACAATCTCTACGAGGCTCCTCTGCATGTGAAGGCCCTGGGCGGATGCTTCGTCATCGACGACTTCGGCCGTCAGCTGGTAAGCCCGACCAATCTGCTCAACCGCTGGATCGTGCCCCTGGAAAGCCGCGTCGATTACCTCAAACTGCACACCGGCAAGAGCTTCACTATCCCCTTCGAAGAGATGGTGATCTTCTCCACCAACCTCGATCCGGAAGACCTGATGGATCCCGCATTTCTGCGCCGCCTACCTTACAAGATCGAGGTTGCCGGACCCAGCGTTGAATTGTTCAAACGCATCTTTGAGAAAGAGTGCGAGCGGCAGGGTCTCACTCTCCCAGAAGACATCTTCGACACCATCGTGCGCAAACTCATCGAAGAGAAGGGCCTCCAGCTCGCTGCCTATCAGCCCAGGTTTATTGTCGATCAGGTTGTCGCAACCTGCCGCTTCATGCGTCAGCCTCCACACTTCGAGCCGCGCTTCATCGACTATGCGATCGACAACCTTAAAGTGCGCCGTCAAGGCTCCCCCAAACCCAGCCCGTCCCAGGATCGGTGATCAGTTAGTAAGGATCATTGGCTACCGGAGCGTAGCTCTCGCCGAACTTGTTCTTATGGTGATTCATCACGTTCCCGCTCGTTTCAAGAGAAATCGCGCCAAGGTTCACGTTTTGCGGGCCGATCTCGACATTGCGGCTAAGTGCGTCGAGATGATCGAGGGGGACATTCTCTGCCCAGACATGCAGCCGATAGCTGCCCGGCGGAACATCGTGCAATAGGATGCTTCCATCGCGAGTTGAAGTCGCATAATAAGGTGTGCTCAATGTGACGATGACCGCCCCCATCTCGGGGTGAATATTGCAGAAGATATAAGAAACTCCATCGCGGTCAAATTGCACGGTGCGTTGCGTATGCGCTTCGTACAAGCCCAGATCGAAGCGCTTGCCATTGAAGAGCGAAAACACGTTATGAAAGAAGGGATCGAGATTGGGGAAGTCAACGCTGCTTCCCGTCGGAACCACCAGGATATGCGGAATGAACTGCTTGTCCTTCTGCATCAGCGTGTAGTGCTGAGTCGTGCGGGGCGCCGGCGACAGCGCACCGTTGAAATTGGGTGTAAGCCAGACCACCACACCGGCGTTGAAAGCGTGCTTCGACGAGGCGGGCTCATGCGCGTGCGCCAATTCAACGTGAACCGAAACATCCGAAGCTTGAGCCCGTCCGAGTGCAACGAAAAGACCGCAGAGAACCATCGCTCCCGTTCGCAAGATGGTAGTCGGTGATCTCATACTCTCCTTTTGGGCGATGTTCAGCGGCTGAATAATGGATGCGCGCGTTGTGTCTGTCAAAACTGGAAGCCAGCCGTAACGGTGAAGATATTGGCGATACTAGCCGGTCCATCATAGAGCCAACTCTGCAATCGGCGATATTCGGGGGAAAAAATCAGATACGTCTTGGGGCGAAAGATGAGATTTCCAACGGTTGAACTATTGCGCGTATTGAGTTCCAGAGGATTTGTCGCAGTAGACAGAATCAACCCGTCAAAGCTGTTGGTCAGAGCATCGTCGATACCCCATGTAACATTGGCTTCTACAGTCGGACTGAAGCGGAGCTTCGCCTGGCTCCAGCCGCCAACGGCGTCCACGCCAGAGATGCGGCTGAGCCCTGTAGCCATGTCGATGCCCGAAAGAATGTCCTTGTATACACCCCCGCCGAAACCGCCAAGAGCGCGCCCGCGATAAGCCTCGCCGGAGATTTCGACCCGCTTGAAAAGCGGAATTTGCCAATCCGCGGTGACCGCCCAGGAATGAATAGTGGTGCCGGCCTTGTAGAACTGGTCACTCGAATAGGCCCCAACCCCAATGGCCAGCGGATGACGATCCCCAACGGAACTTCCATTCGCGTGAAACGCAATTCGCCCCTCGTAACCAGGTCTCCGCGAGGCCTCGACCGGCGTATCTAACTGAACCGAGGTATAGGTCGAAGACCCGGGGTCGATGAGACCCGCTTCGAGCGTTAGTCCGTCTTGCTCCGAGAAAGGAATTCGCTGCTCGACACGCAGTTGCGGAGACCACGCCCACAGATTGCCCGAGGCGGAAAGCGCCGGTATAGCCACCGTAGCATAGGAGGTGGGTGAAAGAGGCGTGATCAGCGGCTCGGTGATTCCCACTTGCGCCGTAGTCCGCTCCCAATCCAGGGACGCATCCGCCTCACGCATTCGCGTCAACCCTGTAGGCGAGCTATATCCGTATTCGTTCATCGACAGGCCTCCAAAGAAGTCCACGCTCACCCGCGCCGAGCTGCGTGCGTTCCACACATGCGGGCCCGTCGCATCGAATCCAAGCAAGGTTTGGCGTATGGTTGCCCCCAGACTACCGTGCGACGAGCCCGGAACGCGCGGCAACGCGATCGTCGCAAGATCGGCGTCGTCGACCACTCCGGCATTCGAAAACGCATTGAAAAGTACTAGCCCATTGATGCGCAGAGAATATTTGGAGCTGGTTTCGACCTTGGTCTGCTCATGCTGCTCAATCTCGGCCTGGAGCGCGTCTTGCTGCTCGTGGAGAGCCTTGAGATCGTTGTTCTGCGTGCTTTCGGCGGTCGATGTTTGGACAGCGGCAGATGGATTTTCGGCACTTATGGAAGATGTCGCAGCCTTCAATTTCATCGCATCGAGCTCACCGCGAAGCTGCTGTATCTCGAGCAGGGATTGCTGCAGCGCCTGCTGGGTCTGGCTGAGCGTTGCAGTCACCGCGTTGAGACGCTGCTCGATCTCCTCCATGCGTTGGTCGCCCGGCTTCGACGCGGATTGCACCGGCGCCGCACTCGCCGCGGTTTGCGCGACCAGCGGGGCGCAGGCAAAATCGAAAACAAGCGCACACACCAGCACCAGGAATCGAGCCTGCGCGTCACCGCTACGATTCGAATTGAAACAAGGGCATCGTCTCATGACTGCTCCTATCGCTGCCAGGCCGATCATACGGCCCCGGATGCTATCTTAGCTCCCGGCTTCCTGGCGCTCTTCGACCAGGGCAGGCCCTGCATGCTTGCGGCTGTAGGCCAACAGCCAGGGCTTATTCAGGATCACACAGAAGCTGGTTTTGCCGGCGACGGATTCTTCGAGATAGACTTCGCCTCCATGCTCCTGGGCGATGTGCTGCGCCAGAGTCAGTCCAAGTCCAACACCGTTCTCCTTGCCTGCGCTCACAAAGGGCTGGAAGAGCGTTTGGCGTATTGCAGCCGGCACGCCGCGGCCATTGTCGCTGACGCCGATTCGCACTCTTTCTCCCACCTCCGCGAGCGAAATCTCAACGACGGGCCGGAAGTTGCCGTTCCGCGCTGCCTGGCACGCATTCAGAACAAGATTGTAAAGCGCGCGGCCAAGCTTGGTGCCATCGACCCATGCTTCGACAACCGGAAGGTCGGCAGCCAGAATCTGCACCTCGCGGCATTCAGGATGCTGGTGAACGGAGGAGACCGTTCTCTCGACTAGCTGAGTGATCGATTCGTATCGCATCTGGAGAATCTGGCCGGTCTGGCTGAAGAGCAGCAGGGACTCGATAAGATTGGTCATCCCCTGCACACCGTCCCTCACCTCGATCAGCAACTCGTTGCGCTCCTCTGCCCCAGCCTGCGGATGACTCATGAACTCCGCGTTGGCATAGATGGCGGAGAGGTGATGGCGCAGATCGTGCGAGACCGAGTTGGCCATTCTGCCGATGGTTGCCAGGCGATCCGATGCGATCAGTTCAGCTTGTGTGCGCTTCAGCTCGCCTCGCATTCGGTCGAACGCAAGGCTCAGTTCGCGCACCTCCACAGCGCCTTCGGTTGTCAGCGAGTACGTAAAGTCTCCCTGCCCGAGTGCGCGGGCGCCGGCCACCAAAGCCTCCAGCGGACGAGTAACCGTGCGCGAGACCGCCGAAGCCAGCATCAATCCAATCACCAGCGAAGAAAAGCCCAGCGCCAGAACCCATTGATTGACCTGGCGCAAATATTCGCTGGCGCGATCGTACGATTTCAGCACAACGATCTTGGCGCTGCCCTGTCCTTGAATCGAAAGCGAAGAAGCTGCGGCAAGATACGATTCACGATCGAGATGGATCGTCTCCGGCTGCCGGGTTGCACCGTTGAGCGAGCGGCTGCTCAAGCTCAGATCCTGCAGCCGCGCAGAAGGAACTGTCGTAGCGGAGACTTCATCATCCACCAGGATCGCAACATCCGCGGCCGCGGCCTCGCTCACATCCTGCGCTTCCTGAGACCCGATAGCGTAGCCAATGATCACATATCCAAGCCGCGAATCGTTCGCAGGCGAGCCAAAGTACAGTTGCTGAATCGAGAGTTCGTATAGACTGTGCCCGAAAGCAATCGTGCATGGCTCTTTCGCTTCCTCGGCGGTGGCCATGCAGGCCTGCAGACCGGGCGCCACCTGGGCATCGGTGAGCGCAGGCCCGCGATTCAGATGCGTGAACAGTTTGCCGTTCTGGCTCAACAGCGCAAAGAAGTCGCTTCCGCTCGTGGTCCAGAACTCCGGACTGCCGTCCTGAATGGTATGGAGATCTTGCGTTGCCATCAATGCCTTGAGGCTAGGCAGGTCGGCAAGCAGCCCGGCCTCACGCGACAGCATCTCGTTGCTCTGGCGTGAAATATTGCGAAAGGTGCTGAAGGAATGTGTGAGATCGGATTCCAGGCCTTTGCGAATCTCCTGTTGCACGCTCACCCGAATGATCAGCAGGCAGGTCGCGGTGAGTCCCAGCGAAACCGCCAGCAGCGAAACCATCAGGGTGGTGCGCATGCGCCAATGTTTCATGGATTCATAATCTTCCCCGGCGAATGGATCGACCTCTAAACATGAGGTACAAATTTATAACCGATTCCATGAACCGTGCGGAAGTGTACGGGATTGGCAGGATCCGTCTCAAGCTTCTGGCGCAGCTTTAGAATCTGATTGTCCACCGAACGCGTGGTGAGATGAAAACTTAGCCCCCAAACATCGTCGAGCAACTCCTCGCGAGTCACGGCGCGGCCCGGATTGTCGAGAAAGAATCGCAGCAGCTTGAACTCATGCGCTGTAAGCGCAACCGGGTTGCCGCCCTTCTCAATCTCCATCTTCACAACGTCGACCGTTACATCGCCAAAGCCAAGCGGCAACGCCTCGACCTTCCGTTTGGTCCGTCGAATCGCGGCTTGCACGCGGGCCAGCAGTTCGCGCGGGCTGAAGGGCTTGGTCATATAATCGTCCGCCCCAGTCTCCAGCAACAGAACCTTGTCTGCAACCTCGGTAACCGCGCTGAGCACAATCACCGGAGTGTCGCTCGACCAGGCCTTGATCTCCTTGCAAACGGTACGGCCGGAGAGACCAGGCAGCATCAGATCCAGAACGACAGCCGCAGGGCGCAGGTATTTGCACGATGCAAGTCCGGAGGGGCCGTCGCCCTCCACATGAACCGCATAGTCCTCCGCGGTGAACTGTCTTCGCAGCGCTCGCTGAATGCGAGGATCGTCCTCAATGACCAGAATCAGGCTCATGTTCACTCTCCCGTTCTCTCTCCGGCCGGGAGATTCCTCCTCTAAGGCTTCTTCTAGTTTCTACTAAGGCGCGCCGGGTTTTCTACCCGGATAGGGAAATGACAAAGAAGTGACAAATAATTTTTACGAAACCCTTCCTGTCAAACCACCGGCTGGGTCGTCGCGGGCGATCCAGGAAGCGGCGAAGATTTTTGCACCATGCCTCCCGACAGACGGCGGAAAAGAATCGCAGCCAGAATAGCAAGTACAGCGATCGCGGCGATCGAGTAGGAGTATCCGAAGCGAACGATCGCCGTTCCCAGGGTCAACGAAGCGACAGCTTGCGAAGCCGAAAACACGAAGAAGGTAGCGGCAGAGGCTCGGCTGCGTTGATGCTCCGGTGTGGAAGCCATCAGCAGGCTGAAAATACCCGGTTCATTCATGCACTGCACAGACGTGTATGCCCAATAGATATAGGTGGCAATCTGCGCTGAGTGAACAACGGAAAGCCAAAGCAGGCTGACAGCCGTCGCAAATTGGGTGAGCATGACGCCGGAGGCCAGCCCTGCGCGGCGGAAAAGCAGAGGCGCCCCCAGAATCGCCAGAAACTGCGCCAGTTGCGAGATAGAAAAGACGAAGCCGGTGCGCTCCAGCGACAAGCCCAGGTGATGCACGAAATAGACATTCGCAAAGGGCGGAAACGCCCCGGTAACCAGCCCCCAGACCGCCATAGCCACAAGAAAGCGCGACAGAAATGGATTGAGCGTGCGCGGCTGCCGTACCTGAGGAGCCGGGGCTGCAGGAGCGATGCCCGACAGAGGAATCAGCGCGAGCCCGGCAAGAACACATCCGATCAGAAGCGTCCCTTGATTCGCCTCGGAGCCCTTCAGCGGATGAGCCTGCAATCCCCAACCGGATCGGATGAGCCAGCCTGGCAAATGCCCGGCAACAAGTCCACCCAGGCCGGCGATGCTGATACCGGACGCAAACATCAAGCTAAATGCAAAGGGCCGCTGCCGCTCCGTCGCAAGAGCTGCGACCGCCGGAGAAAGACATACCGCCCAGGAACAGATGGCAACGCCGCTCAACAATGCCAGGCAGAATTGCGCCGGTTGCCACAGGATGCAAACTCGCAATATCGAAAAGATCACTGCCAACGCGATCCCGAGCGTCAGCGTTGCACGCAGGCCAATGCGTTCCACCAGTCGCCCTGCAGGAATCGTTCCTAAAATGCTTCCCACCGCCACCAGGCTGCCGATGAGGCCAAGCGAACGCTCCGTCCAGCCAAAACCAAGCAGATAAATATTGAAAAGAAAGTAGAAAATCGAAAAACCAATGTTGAAAAAGATAGAAGCCGCAAAAAAGAGCCAGAACTTCCCCTGTGGAGCGTTCCTCATCCAAAGCTGCAGCCTCGCCTTGGCCAAAGAGAGGCCCAATATCCCTCCAAAGCTATTCATTTGCGGGCATCTCTGCCGCTTTGCTCGGTCAGCCGTTCGAGACAATCGATCGCCGGACCAAGATTGTCGTATTGAAGCTCATAAATTCTAGCCGTGGCCAGAGCATCCAGAGCGGCCATCTGACGGGCATGAACCTCATGATCGGGAAAGAGAGCCTCGTCGAAATACTGAATGGCAGAGGCGCGAGGGAGCGGAAGCAGCTCCGCGACAGCCGACCGCCGCCGGTTGAGAAAAACAATACTGTGAATCGTTGCCTCATCCGAGGTGATCAGGTTGGGCAGTTCAAGTGAAGGCACCTCGATCGAAGGCTTGCCTTCCGCTCGAGGAGTGAGATCGCGGCCGGCCAGCTCAGGAAAAAGCTCCTGGGCAGAAGGGCGGAAGCGCACTTTTTGCGAGTTGCCAATGACATTTGGAAGAGTGCCGCGCAAGAGGTAGGTCGCGTCATCGGAAGTGTAGGTCCATCCCGCGCGCGCGCAAGCATAAGCCAGCGTCGACTTGCCTGCGCCCGAGTTCCCACAAAAAAGCAGACCATGGCCATTTCGACTTACACAAGCGGCATGAAGAGGCGTTACACGCAGCGCGCCGATCAGGGTATAGACCGCGGCTTCGAGGTAGTGGTAGCGCAGATAGTTGCTGTGCCGCAGCGCCACTTGACCGATGCAGATGAAGCCCACTCCAGCGGTCAAATCGCAGATAATCTGATTCTCGGCATCGGCAACCATCGAGAAAAGGTGGCCCCTGGCTCGGGCAACCGGAGCAGGTGGACAGACATCGGCTTCATCGCCGGTAACGATCACCTCCAGGAGCAGGGGAGCCTTCACATAGCGCTCGTTCATCCCACCCCAGCTTTCATTTGCCGCAGCCAGAACCGCACGATCGTTGGTCGCGATTTCAACCGCAAAGCCAAGGGGATAAAACATGGCATGGAACTTGAGCTCGGCCCTGCTGAGCATGGGATCGCTCGGGCGCTCCGGAACTTGAATCGCTGAGCCCGCGGACTGTTGAGCTTCGGTGACTTGACTGAAAAGAGTTAAAGATCCGCTCACGTTTTGGGGCCTTTCTTGCTTCGGGATAGCGGCCTCTGAGGCCATCTTGTTTTGACTATCCGTTTGGCGCCGGCAACTCTATGGATGGAAGTCCAGTGCATGGATCGTATGGATCTTTTGCACAGCCCAATCGATGAGTTGAACGTCGCCTGAGTCTGAACCTCTGAGCTCCTGCAAAACGCCTAGCGACGCGCCATCGCCTTGCCACGCAACAATGCGTATCAACCGTTGCCGCGATGTCGAATTGGCGGAATGAAGCGCATCTCGAACAGCAGGAAGTACGGAAGGCCCAGCCTTGACCAGCACCCACTCGGCGCGGTCTGCAACCACACCATCCGAAGAGGCCAGTGCTTCGATTGCCAGTGACGGGTTAGCGGATATTCGATCCCAAAGCTGATACCCTCCCACCAACGCCGTAACCTGAGAATAGTCATCCACCGGACGAAAGGCCTGGCTGGCAAGGGTGTTGAGAGCATCCACCGGAGATAGATACTCAAGCGCCTGCACCAGCTTCATCTGTTCGCAATAGGTCTCGGTAATCGGGTCGATCTCCTGCTGAGTAAGTTTTGGCTTGCCCCGGCGAACATACTCCGCATAATCGCGAGCCACATCCTGCTCCTCGCGCTTGAGCAAAGCCGGTATTTCAATGGCCGCAACCTCCGGATGATGACGCGCAAGCGCAAGCGCGGCGACGCTGCGAAGCGTAAGTATGTCATTCGACAGGAAGGGCACGAGCACGTCCGCGGGAACATCTCCAGGGCAGCGGCTGAGAGCAAGCAGCGCTTCCCTGACCACCTCGGGATCTTTGTCCTTGAGCAGCGGCAGCAGCGATTCGGTTGCCGGCGACGCCATCATTCCAATCGCCCATGCCGCATTCTTGCGCGCTGTCGCTTCCGGCGCGGAAAGCGCCGCTATCAGTACCTGGGCAGGCGTTTGAGGCCGAGCCCTCACCAGCGCCACGGCCGCGGCTCGCGAAATCCGATCGTCGGAATCGTGCAGCCAGGCCTCGAAGAAGTGCTCTATCGGAAAATCCTGATAACGCGACAACTCTCGGATCGCATCCGTGCGGGCCGGCACTGTTCCAGTCGAAGCCGAACGCACCAGCAGGTTGATCTTTGCTTCGACAGGCCTGCCCACCGCATCCGCGCCTAGCCGCGGATAGTCCACGTTGATCGCGTCCACACCCGCGGCAACTGCGCCTCGCATCGCAGGCATGTCCATCTCATGCGCATTGGCGGAAAAGTTGGCCACGACGAAGTAACCCTGTTCATGCAACGCGGAAATTTCTTCCGCAGTACACCCCGGCTCCAGATACTTGACTGGATCGGAATTGGCGGCAGGATAAAGCGGGCGCACCTCCTCCCATTCCCCACCAAACAGGACGCGCTCAAGCATGCCGTGCCGCTGCAATGCCTCGAGTATGAGCGGCCCCTCGCCCTTCTCCTTGATATCAAGCATAAGACCGATGCCCTGCTCGCGCGCAACATCCAGCGCATCGTCGAAACTCGGAATCTGCATATGCTCGAAGCGCCGGCCCATCCACGCTCCGGTATCGAGCAACTCGAGTTCATCCGATGAGGTCACTTCCACGCTGCCGATTCCGCCTGTGAGCCGTTCGAGATAACCGTCGTGATTCAAGACCAGATGCCCGTCGAGCGTTCGCCGAATATCCAGTTCTACAACATTGCATCCCATTCGTGCGGCATACGCAAGAGCTTCGAGCGTATTCTCCGGCATATCGCGATTGGCGGTGCGATGACAAATCAATTGCACCTTGCCCCGCTGAAGAATTCCCGCATGGGCCGAAGAAAAAGTCGATGCGAGGAGAAAGATCAGTAAAATCGGCCTTGTCATAAATCGAAGAAAGTTCCGGTCGCCTCTCTGTGCTCGCACTTCCGCTATCGCTGAAACATTCATCTCGGCCGCAATTGGATGAGCCCCCATTTAGAACAGGAACTTCGCCGCTAGCTGAATGATGCGTGGGTGCGGACCACCTTGTTCGCCCAAGATCTCGCCAAATCCAGAACTGGCCACAGCGGGCATGAGCGCGTTTCCATATCCAAGGCTGGAGTTCGGATTGCCAAACTGCGGCGTGTTCGTCAGGTTGAAGAACTCCGTCCGGAACATGAAGCTCCTGCTGTCTCCAACAGGAAAGCTCCGCTCAATCGCCATGTCGAGATTGTGCTGTCCCGGTCCGCGAACTATACCGACTCCGCTATTGCCAAAATCCTCATCTGCGATACTCATTCCATTCGCAACCTCGGGCGCTCGCATAAACGCGTTCGCGTTCAAATAGCGTCCGTTCCCAACCACGCGCGAGAACAACGATCCATGCGTCGCAAGATGGCCGCCAGGCGCAAGCTCCGCTCTTGTTTCGCCGCCCAGCAGCCCGTATACGCTGCCTGCATTGCCGTCGAATACGCTGAGCGCGGCGCCGGACTGAAACAAGGCAATGCCCGAGAACTGCCAGTCGGTAAGCGCGTAACGCGCTATCGCAGGCGCCGACGCGAATTTCGGCGTCGACCACACAAAGTTCGCCACCAGCCGTTGGTCGCGATCGTCGTTTGCCAAGCCATAAGACGAGTGCCGCAGATCGAGTTGGTTGTTGGTCGGCAACTGCAGCTCGAATACATCCGTTCCACCCTCTCCATTAACCTCATCCAGATTCTTCGACCACGTATAGCTTCCCTGTAACTGAAGGCCATGCTCCAGCCGCTTTGTGATGCTGGCCTGGAGCGCGTTATAGTTCGCCTCAAACACTGAGTCCGTGAACAATGACCCAGGGCTGACGCCTTGAATAGGCATGCGTTGGATTACATTGTCGGTAGTGTTCGAGGTCTCTCCATTCACCGGATTCTGCGGGCTGGCCAGCAAGGTTTGATCGAACTCCAATTGGCCCGGCCTGTGCACCGATCGCGTTCCCACATAGCCGGCTTGGAATACATAGCCCCGGCCAATCGCATACTGCAAATTCAGGTTGTATTCGTATGTCTTGCCGTCTTTGAGGTTCGGATTGGTTCCCTCGATAAACGGCGTCCCAAATGGCACCAGAGGCATAAAGACCGGAAAGCTGGAACTGGGCGGCACACGCGCATCCACAAACGGATCCTGCAACGACGCACCCCCATTGGGGGCGCCGCCATTGAACGCCGATAACGCAAACGGTAGCTGTCCGAGCGTCTGTTCCGCAACGTTGGCTGAGTGTACGTCGTAATAAAAGCCGAAGCCGCCGCGCAGCACCAGCACCGGCCTGCTCGTCATCTGCCACACGCCTCCGAGCCGTGGTGAAACATCGGCATACCGGGTCCGGTAAAACCCATCGAAGGAATTTCGCATGACCCCTAGCGGCGGCGTACCCGAAAAATTCGACGACACGAGAAAGCCGTTGAATACGCCAGAGCCGGGAATTGCTCCCTTGATCGCAAGGTCTGGATCGAAGTTCGTCAGCCGCCCATGAATCTCCGACGGCGCGCCGAAAATCTCATACCGCAAGCCCGCATTGACCGTGAGCCTCGGCGTAACCTTGATGTCGTCCTGGCCAAATCCGGCAAAGTTCGTGTAACGCTCATCGCGGCGGAAGATGCCGCCACCGGAGATGCTGGTGCCAACATTGCTCAACCCCAAAGGACTGCCATTCTGCGTCGCGCTCTGACCAACCAGGAAGTCGTCGATGCCGGCAATCATCAGATTGCCATCCACCTGCTGCGGCTGGTTCTCGCCTACTTCATGCCGCTTGAACTCCACTCCGAAGCGTGCATTGTGCCTGCCCTTCGTAAGGGCGATCGTATCCTGCCAGATGAATGAGTTCGTCACCGACCAATCGGACGGCGTGCCCCCATCGCCAAGCTGAAATCCACCTACGGTCATCGCCGGTATATTGAAGCCCGGGCCGCTTGCCCCGGTCGGCGTGCCAATCCCAACGGCCTGAGCGGAGATTGGATTCACCTGCGTAACCAGTCCATCGAAACGCATGTAGCCGAACCGCGCCACATTTACAAGGTTGGAACTGAACACATGCGTGTCCGCCAGCACAAACATTGTGTTGCGATTCAAAGCATCCGTGGGCCAACCCGGAAGGTTCTCGCCCGCGGGGGCGAACGGGAGTTGAATAGTCGCGCGCGAGTAGAAGAACCGCCCTGCCAGCGTATTCTTCTGGCTCAGAGTATGGTCGAGGTTCAACGTAGCCTGATCCTCGCGGTAATGCGACGGCGGAGCAAACGTCGACAGCCCCACCGGCAACTGATCGGTGGGATCGGTGCCGCTGCTCGGCGGCAGCGCGACCTGCGGGCTGGGCACTGCGAACTGCCCGTTCGGCAGCTTCGCATTCAACACCGCCAGGGCCACCGGATTGATATTGGACCCATCGCACGCCACTTGCGCTCCGCCAGCCGCGGTCAGGTATCCGGTCGCCTGCTGGCCTTGATCGTCCAGGTGTCCAGCCGGGCAGAACTGCGCGCCCAAGGTCGCCGCCGACCGGTCGGAAGTCAGCAGAGGCAACTCTGCAGTCTTCAAACTGCCCAGGCCATTCACCTGCGTCAGCCCTTGGTATGCGGCAAAGAAAAACGTACGGTCCCTGCGTATCGGCCCCCCAATCGCACCGCCAAATTCATTCTGTTTCAAGTCCGCGCGAGGCTGGTCTGTGAGCTTGGAAAAGAAGTCATTCGCATTGAAGACATTGTTGCGCACAAACTCCCAGGCGCTGCCGTGGAAGCGATCCGATCCGCTCTTGCTGACCAGATTCACGTTCGCTCCGGAACCGCGTCCAAACCCGGCATCGAAGTTGGCGGTCTGCACCCGGAACTCCTCGATCGTGTCCGGCGCCGGCACCGCCGTTCCCACCTCGTAATTCTGCGCGGAAGCCGCCGAGTTCTCCTGCAGATTGTTCGCATCGATGCCGTTGAACTGGACATTGTTCGCCGTCGGCGTAGCTCCATCGGAGGCCACATTCTGCGTGCCATTGCCCAGCGCCGTAGAAGTCGGCAAGTCCGCGATTACGCCGGGCGAAAGACCCAGAATCTGCGTATAGTTACGGCTCGACAGCGGAAGCGCCTGGATCGCCCTCTCGTCCACCAGGCCCCCGAGAGTCGAGCTTTCCAACTCAACCGTCTCTGCATTGGCCTCCACCTGCACGCTCGCGCCAGCCGCCGCAAGGGCCAACGTTACGTTCAACGAGGTCGTCTGGCTCACCGTCACTTCGATCGAGTGCGAGGTGTTCTCCGCGAATCCAGCCATCTTCACCGCAACCACATACGATCCGGGCGGCAGCAAAGGCACGCGAAACACGCCTTCCGAATTCGTCGTTACCGACCGTGAAACGTGAGTTGCCTCGTTCTCCGCCAACACCTCGGCCTTCGACACCGCATGATTGGCAGGGTCGTACACAATACCTGAGATCGCGCCCGTCGCGGCATCCTGCGCGCAAGCGGAAGACGCCGCCAATATGTTCACGACCAGAAAGGCAAGAAGCTGGAATGTCTGATTGATTTTCACTGGGTCACCGTGCACTAAGTTTTGTTGCGGATAAAGACAAGTTTAGACGAGAGCGGCCTGCGGGGTGTCAAGGAGTTGTTGCCGTTTCGTCACAATTTCCGTCGGCGCCGTGTCGTATTACGGCCTGTACATGCTCGTTTTCGCAGGTGCGGAACTGGTATTCGCAGATGGAATGAGATTGCTCAGCAGATGTCTCCAGCGCACATTCTCAAAGCAGTAACTTAGTCCTTCAACGAAGTGGAAGCGCAGACGAAACAGGATGTAACACGCCTGGTAGTAGCGATGGCGCAGCCGCCTGCCCAAGCCGTCCTCGGGGTCCGCGTGGCAGACTTGTGTCCCTTGGTAGTACTGCGAGAGACTCGGTTTCTTCGTTCGCAAAGAGTGGCCATCGCGCACAATCTCGCCCTCAAGCAGCTTATGCAACTTGGTTCCAGGATTGTCGGCGAGCACCGCCCTTCTTCCATAACGATCTGCCCAGAGCCTGATCGGGGATGAGAGCCGGTCAAGTGTCCACTCTCTGAGCTGACCCGGAGCTCTGCCGCCAAAGAGCTGTGTGGAGAGCAACGTTACAAGGCCTATCGCAACTGGAGCATCCCGGAACGCCTGCGACCGTTGCCGGACCTCGTCCCAGAATTGCCATTCGTCGCAGTGCGCTGTCATGTGCCGCTTGTATTCGAGAAACCACGCGGGACGTGTAGACGGAGTGCGCAGGTGACGCAGAAGATGCAGCGACTGATGAACAAACTGATCGACGGACGAGAGTACTGGAAATGACTGGCCATTCCATATCCGCGGAACCACGCGGTCCAGCCTTTCATCCCGAGTAGGCTCATGAGCCTCATCGTCGCTGCACGTGAAATGCAGTTCCACTGAACGGCGCGCCTTGGGCTTGTAGAGATCCTCGATGCGAGCGAGTTCGGAAGAACCAGCCTCAAATTGCCACTCTGTCGCGGTCGCCATGGTGAGCCTATACCCGCCACCTTCCAGGACCTCCCGGCAAAGATCGAGATCGCGGCCGTCAACCAGAAAGTCGAAATCGAGCTGGTAGCGCAAGGCCGGATCGGGACACGATTCCGGGGTGAGACTGAAGCCCTTTTCATTGGCATATTGCACACCGGCAGCTTGAAACGCTTGATTCAGCAAGCAGAACTCCGCGAACATAGCCGCGCTGCACATTCGATTGTCGGCAAGATTCCGCTCGAGCCGTGCAAGGGTAGGCATGGGCAGAGCACTTTCTATCCCCAAAGACTTAAGACGATCCAGAAAATAGAGCGCCATCCCACTCGCATCCAGCCAATAGTAGCTGCGCACCCAGCTTCGATGGGGCAGTTCAGCGAGGCGCTGCACGGATTTCTCCGCGGGATCGCAAAAGACCCCGATGACTGCCTCCACTACCCTCCTGTCTGAGTGTGCTCTCCACTTCATCGCCGTTCTATCTCCATGTGTTGCATCAGTGGTTGTAAAACTCCGGTTCGCCAAGACTGCCGGCTGGCGGAAGATGGCGAATGAACAACACGATGGACCAGATCTCGTCGTCGCTGAGCGTGCCCTTCGATGCAGGCAT
>Ga0302326_10004851_pt1 | contig 30947 bp, 34 predicted proteins | sample Palsa_T0_3_FD_202264 | JGI IMG/M metagenome (GOLD analysis project Ga0302326, IMG submission 202264) | Peat permafrost microbial communities from Stordalen Mire near Abisko, Sweden - Palsa_T0_3 | ecosystem: Environmental > Terrestrial > Soil > Palsa > Peat permafrost | place: Sweden: Abisko... | reverse complement strand
TCCTTCCGAGGCATGCTCCGCTACAAAGCGACTGCGCACGGAGCTTGGTACGAGGAAGTGAATGAATCGTTCTCCACCCGAGACTGTTCGTCTTGCCACGCCAAGACGGGGCCGAAAGGTGTCGCAGAGCTCGGAATAAGAAGCTGGGTATGTGCTGAGTGTGGTGTTGCGCATGATCGGGACATCAACTCTGCTCGAAATATCCTCTTCCGTTCGGGACATCGAACGCCTGCTGAGGGAATCCCAGACCTTCTCTAGGGCGGGGAGGATGTCAAAGCAGCAGTTTATAGGAGGCGGCCCGCGCTAGCAGGTCTTCGGCGCCCGACTTAAAGCCGTACCGCTGCTCCCTTCCGGGCCTGACGGGGTTCGTGACCAGTCGCCGCGAAGATGCCAACGCGAGCCACCATGGACCGAACAGGGCGCTTGTTGGCGGAGCCGGGTGATGTCGCACCGTATAGCGGTAGTTTAGCACGCGCGGAAGTTGGCGGAGAGGGAGGGATTCGAACCCTCGAACACCTTTTAGGGTGTTACTCACTTTCCAGGCGAGCGCCTTCGACCACTCGGCCACCTCTCCGCGGATGACAGGACCACAGCGCGGGCCGCAAGGGTACCCGAGGCCGCCGGAGCGATCAAATCGGCGCGGCCAGTCAGGCCTAGCCGGCCGCGCCTGGCCGGCCGCGCCTAACCCGTGCTGCTGCCCGCCTTGTTGGGCGGTGCGGGCTTGTAGCGCGGCGGCACGTCGAGGCACGCCTCGTGCGGTCCGCGTGGTGGCGGCACCACATCGACGGTCGGAATCACCAGCGCGCCCTGGGTGTTCGGGGTGTCGAGTCCCGCAGGCACCTGCAGCGCCGGCCTCTGCACCGCTCGCTGGTATTCCTGCGGCTTATGACAGTCCGGCGCAAAGCCGTGCAGCAAGCGCGCGCAGCCGTTCGACAGCGCCGCGACGGCGAGCACCAAAATGATCCGATGAATTCTCACGCTGCACGGTCCTCGAGTCGCACGCCCGCCGAACGCATCGCGCGCAGCACCGTCTCGTGGTGAGCCGGCGACAGTTCGACCAGCGGCGAGCGGATTGCGTTCCCGATGAGACCCAACTGCGCCACGGCCCACTTCACCGCAATCGGATTCGCCTCGACGAACAGATCCTCGTGCAGGGACTTGAGGTGCGCATCGATGGCGCGGGCCGCGGTGAGATCGCCCGCGAGTGCCGCGCTCGCGGCCTCGCGCATGCGCCGCGGCACGACGTTGCCCGTCACGGAGATGACGCCGTGCGCGCCCGCGCCGATCCAGTCGATCGCGGTCGCATCGTCGCCCGATAACACCGAGAAATCCGCAGGACACACCGCCAAAAGGTCACGCACGCGCGCGAGACTCGCGCTCGCATCCTTGAGCGCCCTGATACGCGGGTGGTGGGCGAGCCGCGCAACCGTGTCAGGCTTGAGGTCGACCGCCGTCCTCGAGGGTACGTTGTACATCACGACCGGCACGGCGGAGGCATCCGCGGCCGCCATGAAGTGGCGAAACAGGCCTTCCTGGGGGGGCTTGTTGTAATATGGAGTCACGAGCATGACGGCGTCGACCCCGAGCCCGGACAGCGCTCGAGTTCGCGCCACGGTGCTCGCCGTCGAGTTCGTGCCTGCGCCGACGATCAGCGGAATCTTGCCGGCGCAGTGGGCAACCGCCCGGCGGGTGAGCGCCTCGATCTCCTCGAGCGTCAAGACCGGCGACTCCCCGGTGGTGCCGGCGATCACGATGCCGTCGGTGCCCTCCGCCAGGTGAAAATCGAGCAGCCGATCCCATGAGGCCAGGTCCAGGCTCCCGTCGACGCTCATCGGCGTGACGATGGCTACCAGGCTTCCGCGCATTGAGGCTCCCGAGGGGAAATACCGCTACCATAATTCTTGAGACTGCACTGTGGCAAGCGCCATCCGGTAGAATTTGCATCGATGAAACAACATATTGTAATTAGCGCGGTGGGCGGGGATCGCGTCGGCATGGTCCACGAGCTGTCCAAGGCGGTCGCCGATTGCGGCGGAAGCATTAGCGAAAGCCGCATGACTTCGCTCGGCAGCGAGTTCGCCATGCTGCTCCTGGTCGACGGCAACTGGCACACCCTTGCCAAGCTCGAAGGCGAGTTCAAGAAGCTCGCCGACGCCACGGGCATGAACATTCAATTGCGGCGCACCGAGGAGCGCGCGGCGCGCAACGACATGCTGCCGTACTCGATCGACGTGGTCTGCCTCGATCAGACCGGTATCGTGGCGGGCCTTTCGGGCTTTTTTGCCCAGCGCGGCGTTGACATCGCGGAGCTATCGACACGTTCGTATGCGGCGGCGCACACCGGCGCCCCGATGTTTTCCGTGCAGATGATCGTGAACGTCCCGAGCCGTCTGCACATCGGCGTGCTGCGGGAGGAGTTCATGGATTTCTGCGATCATCTGAACCTGGACGCCATATTCGAGCCGGTCAAGAATTGACGAGAGCACATGAGCAAGATCGCAGTCGGCAAGAAGGCACCCACATTCACCCTCGAGGGCACTTCCGGGACATGGTCCCTCGAGGAGGCTGCGGGCTCGAGCGTGGTGCTTTATTTTTATCCGCGTGACAACACGCCCGGATGCACGCAAGAGGGTCAGAGCTTCACCGCGGCATTCCCACAGTTCAAGAAACTCAAGGCACTAATCGTCGGAATCTCCCCGGACAGCGTGTCGTCCCACGAGAAGTTCAAGAGCAAGATGGGCTTTCCCTTCGAGCTCCTGAGCGATGTGGACCGCACTGTCTGCAAGCGCTACGACGTCATCCAGGAAAAGAGCATGTACGGCAAGAAATACATGGGCGTGGAGCGCAGCACGTTCCTCATCGACGCGCAGGGCGTGCTGCGCGCCGAGTGGCGCAAGGTCAAGGTGAACGCTCACGCCGAGGCGGTGCTCGCGGCGGTGAAGGCGCTGTGACGGGGTCCCCGCGGCCGGTACCGGCCGCCGTTGCCAAGGTGCGCCAGTCGCAGCACTCGCAGCGGCGCATTTTCGTGCTCGACACCAACGTGCTCATGCACGACCCGACGGCGATCTTTCGCTTCGAGGAGCACGACATCTACATCCCGATGACCGTGCTCGAGGAGCTCGACGCGGGCAAGAAGGGCGTGTCCGAAGCCGCCCGCAACGTGCGTCAGGTCAGCCGCTTTCTCGACGAGCTGATGCAGAGCGCCACCAAGAAACAGATCGACCGCGGTCTCGCGCTGCCGACCTCGGTACCGGTGAATCACGGCAAGCGCCCGCCCGTAGGAAGGCTCTTTTTCCAGACGCAGCTGCTCGAATCCGCGCTCCCCGAGGGCATCCCCGGCCACGGCGCCGACAACGTTCTCCTCGGAGATACGCTCGCTCTGCAGAAGAAGTTTCCCGCCGCCCGAGTGACGCTGGTGTCCAAGGACATCAACCTGCGCATCAAGGCGGCCATCGTCGGGGTGCATGCGGAGGACTACTCGAGCGACAAGACCATCGAGGATGCCGATCTGCTCTCGAGCGGCGTGCAGCAGCTGCCGCCCACGTTCTGGGAAAAGCACGGCAAGGGCATGGAGTCCTGGCAGCAGCAGAGCCGCACGTTCTATCGAGTGCGCGGGCCGCTGGTGCACGAATGGCAGGCCAATCAGTTCGTCTACGATCCGGGCGAGAACGGGGTCGAGGCGATCGTGCGCAAGATCGACGGCGATTCCGCCGTGCTCGAGCTGACAGTGGACTACCGCACGGAGCGCAACAACGTCTGGGGTGTAAGCTCGCGCAACCGTGAGCAGAATTTCGCCCTCAACCTGCTCATGGATTCAGAGATCGACTTCGTCACGATCTTGGGCCCCGCCGGCACGGGCAAGACGCTGCTCAGCCTGGCGGCCGGTCTCGCGCAGACGCTGGATCACAATCGCTACAGCGAGATCATCATGACGCGCGTGACGATCCCGCTGGGCGAGGACATCGGTTTTCTTCCCGGCACGGAGGAGGAAAAGATGGAGCCCTGGATGGGCGCGCTCATGGACAACCTCGAGGTGCTCACCCAGAGCCAGACGGGGGGCGCGTGGGGCCGCGGTGCAACCACGGATTTGCTGCGCCATCGGATCAAGATCAGGTCGCTGAATTTCATGCGCGGACGCACGTTCCTCAACCGCTTCATCATCATCGATGAGGCGCAGAACCTGACGCCGAAGCAGATGAAGGCCCTGGTGACCCGCGCCGGCCCGGGCACCAAGATGGTATGCCTCGGCAACATCGCACAGATCGATACGCCCTACCTCACCGAAACGACGACCGGGCTCACTTATGTCGTGAACCGGTTCCACGGGTGGTCCTATTCCGGGCACATTACGCTGGTACGCGGCGAACGGTCGCGTCTGGCAGACTATGCGTCCGAAGTCCTCTGAGGAGGCTCGGACGGGCTTGCGGCCCAAGCAGGAGAACTTTGGCGTGCTCCCGGCACTCCAAACCTGTTTTCAGGAGTCCGAATGAAGCTGTGGAAATCGCTGCCCGCCTTCCTCGCGATCGCCGCTCTTGCGGCGGCCACGGGCGCAAGCGTGAGCTGGGCGGCGGATCCGGCAGCCCCGCAGCAGGAGCAGGATCTGCCCGATCTCGGCAGTCCCGCCACCGCCGCGGTGTCCCTCGAGGAGGAGTTCCAGGTGGGTCAGTCATGGGCGCGGCAGATGCGCTCGCAGGGGCTCGTGCTCGAGGATCCCGAGGTCACCGACTACATCCAGCAGCTCGGCCACAGCCTCTCGAGCCACGCCGAGGAAGGACAGCACCAGTTCAACTACGCCGTGGTGCGCGACCCGGTCATCAACGCCTTCGCCATGCCGGGCGGGTTCATCATGATCAACAGCGGCTTGTTCCTCGTGACCACCAACGAGAACGAGCTCGCGGGAGTGCTGGCGCACGAGACGGCGCACGTCACGCAGCGTCATCTCGTGCGCGGCATGATCGACCAGACCCACACCGGCCTGCTCGCGACCGCAGCCATGCTTGCGGCCATCGTGCTCGGTGCCACCGCGGGCCGCGGCGACCCGAGCGTCATGGAGGGCGCAATCCTCGGCGCGCAGAGCGCGGCCATCCAGCACCAGATCAACTACACCCGCACCCAGGAGTTCGAGGCCGACCGCATCGGCATCGGCACCATGGCCTCCGCCGGCTACGACCCGCTCGGCATGGCGACCATGTTCACCGAGCTCGAGCGCAACTCGCCGAACCCCGACCGAATCAAGGCGGTCGAATTTCTGATCGATCACCCGCTGTCTGCAGAGCGTATCGCCGAAGCGCGTAACCGCGCGGAGCAGATCGGGCGGATCCGTCACGAGGATTCGCTCAGCTACCTGTTGATGCGCGAGCGCCTGCGCTCCCTGGTCGGCAATCCCGAGGTCGCGCGCGAGTATTACACGAACCTCGCGAAAAACGCCGGCACCCTCAACCTCGAGCAACGCTACGGCAAAGCGGTCGCCGACATCGCCGCGCGCAAGCCCGCGCTCGCCATCCCCGATCTGCGGGCCTTGCTGCTCGAGTACCCGCGCGTGACGCAGTTCTACGGGGCACTCGGTCAGGCGTATCTCGCCAACGGCCAGCTGAAGGAGTCGCAGGCCGTGCTGGACAAGGGCCTCGCGCTGTTCCCGCGCAACGTACCGGTCACCATCCGCCTCGCGGAGACCTTGATGCGGGAGGGGGACAACAAGCGCGCGCAGCTCATCCTCGACGACTTGTTCAACCAGGTGGAGCCCACACCGAATCAGGCGAAGCTCATCGCGAAGGCCGCGAACGATGCCGGCAACGTCGCCGATTCCTATTACTACATGGCAGACTATTACCTCATGAACGGCGACCTCATGACGGCGTCGAATCAGCTGGCGCTCGCCCTGGGGGTGCCCGACTTGAATCCGATCCAGCGCGCGCGTATTAGTGCCATGCTTGATGAAGTTCGTGCAGCCCTGCCGAAAAATCGCAAGAATACGGTGGCCGACGACAACGGCGGGCGCCACTAGTCAGGATCGACTCACCGCCGTTCTCGACGGCGTTATTTTCCAAGGGAGAGTCATGGGAATGTGCAAGACAGTTTCGCCGCGCGCGGCGCTCGCAATCGCAGCCGCGCTCGGGTTGAGCGCCTGCGTCACGCTGCCCCCGAACCACGTGCGCTCCCCGCAGGACCCCTGGGAATCCTGGAATCGGGGCGTTTACCGGGTGAACGACAAGTTCGATCGAGCCATCGCCCTGCCGGTGGCCAAGGCCTACGTGCACCACGTGCCCTCGCCCATCCGCACGGGCGTGACGAACTTCTTCTCGAACGTCGACATGCCCATCGTGATGGTGAGCGATGCCTTGCAGGCCAAGTTCAAGGCCGCGGGTACCGATCTCGGGCGATTCCTCATGAACAGCGTGATGGGCGTGGGCGGGCTTTTCGATCCCGCGTCATCGGCGGGGCTCGCCCGCAATTACAACGATCTCGGCTTGACCTTCGGCCACTGGGGCGTGCATCCGGGGCCGTTCTTCGAGCTTCCCATTCTGGGCCCTTCCGATGTCCGCGACGGCCTGAGCAAGATCCCGGAGTCTTATTTGAGGCCGATCACCTACATCCCCAACAACTGGGTCGAGTACGGTCTATACCTGCCCTACGCGGTCGACGTCCGGGCCTCGCTCCTGCCGCTCCAGTCGACCATCGATCAGGCGTTCGACCCGTACGCGGTCATCCGTGACGCCTATCTCGCGCGCCGGGCGTATCTGGTCTCCGATGGGAAGGTATCGCCGAGTTCAGAGCTGGTGGACCCGGACGCCGACCAGAGTCCCTCGGCCGCCGGCTCCTCCATCGGCACCCCGCCTCCCAAGCCCTCGGACACGGCCCCGGCGGCGCCCGCGCCACCCTCGCCTGCCCCGGAACCGCCGCCTGTGCCTCCCCCGGGAGCGCCGCCCCAATAGGCATTGGGGCGGCGTCGGGACTTCGAGGTCAGGCGCGAGAGCGGGGGCGAGGTTGACGGCGGCTCGCTGTGAACAATCACAGCGACCGGGCCGATTCAAGCGGGCTGAGCCGTCACTACACTCCCGGAGAGCAGCGCATCCACATCACTCAACAGGGCGAGCTGGTGCACCTGCGTGGGGATGTTCTCGTAGCGCAGCGTGCGTCCCGCGCCGCGCGCCACGCTCAACCACTCGATGAGCAACGCGAGCCCCGAGCTATCGCTGCCCGTGACGGCAGACAGATCGATGACTGCGGCATGACCTTGCTCGATGGCAGCGGCACCGACCAGCAGGAGCGGTGTCACCGTGGTGAACCCGAGCGTTCCGCTCACGCGCGAGCGCTCCCCGCCGAGCGGCTCGAACGAAGCCGTCTCGCGCGTGCCCTCTTTCAATGGCTGCTTCCCGCCGCGCCACTCGGTTTGATGTCGCCCTTCTCCAGCCGCGCGATGAGCTCATCCAGGCCCTTTTGCTCCACTTCGGACGCGAAGTCGGTCTTGAAGCTCTTCACGTAGGAGATGCCGTCGATTACTACGTCCCAGGCCTTCCATCCCTGATCGGTCTTGTGCAAAGTAAAGTTGACCGGCACCTTCGAGCCGTCGGATTTCTTGACCTCGGTGCGCACCGTCGCTTGCGTCTCGTTCGGATCGCCTCGATACGGCAACACCACGAAGTTGCCCGCCGTGAAATTGAGCAGCGCATTGCCGTAATTGGTCAGCAACGAATGGTAGAAGGCCTTGACGAAGCGCTGGCGCTGCTCGGGCGTCGCGGTGCGCCACGGCTGACCGAGCACGAGGCGCGCCGCATAGTCGACATCGAAATTCGGCAAGAGGACGTTGGCGACCAGCGCGTCGAGCTTTTCCGGGTCCTTGGCGTACATCGGCCGATTCGCGTCGAGCTCCGTGAGCATGCGCTTCGCCGAGTCCTCCACGAGCGCCTGCGGCCCGGCCGTGTTGGGTGCGGCAGTGACGGCGCCCGCCGCCGGCGCCTGCCCTTGTGCGCGCGCGCCGCCGACGCAAGCCGCCGCGAGCGCAACACCCATCGCCGCGGCCGCCGTGATACGCAATTGGAATGTCTTCATTTGGATTTCTCCGGTTTCGTGGAGGGGGCGGCCGGCGGGGGGGCACCCGAAGAGCCCGAGGAGTCCGACCCCTTGTTGGTAAAGCTCGACACCAGCTGGCCGATCAGATTCTCGATAATGATCGCGGACTGCGTGAAATCGATCTGATCGTGGTTCTTGAGATAGCTATCCGACCCGCCGGCCGTGAGACCGATGAATTTTCCGCCGAGCAACCCTTGAGTGAAAATGCTCGCGTCGCTGTCGCTCGGGATTTCGTTGAATTTCGAGTCGAGCTGCATCGTCACGACAGCCTTGTATTGCTTCGGATCGAGATCGATGTGAGACACCCGCCCCACCTCCACACCCGCCATGGATACGGGGGCTCCCACCTTGAGGTCGCCGATGTTGTCGAACTTGGCCGTGACGACGTAAACGCTGCCGGGGCGGCCCAGATGAGGGCCATGCACCGTGGTCTGGGTCGTGAGAAACGCCAGCGCCGCGAAGCCGAGCAGCACGAAAGTCCCCGCCCCCAGATTCAATGTACTCGACTTGCCCATAACGATGACCTCTTTACAACAACGCGGACGCCGACAACAACTAACTACAAGAACGCAGACGTCAACAGGTAATCCAGGAACAGCACCACGACCGCCGAGGTCACTACGGTGCGCGTGGTCGCGAGTCCCACGCCCTCGGCGGTCGGCGCGGCGTAGTAGCCCTGATAGACGGCGATGAGGCTGCAGGCGATGCCGAAAATGGCACTCTTGACCAACCCCTGGTTGATGTCGCGCAGCTCGACCGCGGCCTGCATCTGCGACCAGAAGCTGCCCGAGTCGACCCCCATCAGCTGCACGCCGACGAGTTGTGCGCCGTACAAACCGATGACGCTGAAAATCGCCGCCAAGATGGGCATGGCGATGACGCCGCCCAGGAACCGCGGCACGACGACATGGCGGATCGGATCGACCGCCATCATCTCCATCGCGGACAGCTGGTCGGTGGCGCGCATCAATCCGATCTCGGAGGCGAGCGCCGTGCCGGCACGGCCGGCGAACAGCAGCGCCGTGATGACGGGACTGAGCTCGCGCAGCAGACCGACCGCAGCGGCCACGCCGAGCGCCTCTTCCGAGCCGAAGCGCTGCAAGAGCTGATAGCCCTGGAGTCCCAGCACCATCCCGACGAACAGACCCGACAGCATGATGATGACGAGCGACAGCGCGCCGGAATTGAAGATCTGGCGCCCGATCAGATCGAAGCGCAAGAGCGCGCGCGGCGTATTGGCAATGAGACGCAATAGGAACAGGCTGACGTCGCCGAGGCCCTCGAGCGCACCCACCAAACTTCTGCCCAGCTCCCCGATCACGTGGACTACCCGCTGCGTTCGAGCAGCTCGCCGAAGTAGTCGGGAGCAGGATAATGAAAAGGCACGGGGCCGTCGGCCAGGCCGCCGACGAATTGCTTGACGATCTCCGAAGGGTTGATTTCCAGCTCCTGGGGCGTGCCGCCGGCCGCGACCCGGCCGCCCGACAATAGGAACACCCGGTCGGCAACCGTCGTGATCTCACGCACGTCGTGCGAGACGACGATGCTGGTCAGCCCGAGGGTATCGTTGAGGTGCCGGATCAAGCGCAGGATAACCCCGAGCGAGATCGGGTCGAGTCCCACGAAAGGCTCATCGTAGACGAGAATTTCCGGATCCATGACGATCGCGCGCGCGAGCGCTACGCGGCGCCCCATGCCGCCGGAGAGCTCCGAGGGCATGAGCTCCGCGGCGCCGCGCAACCCCACCGCCTGCAGCTTGGTGAGGACGATCAGACGGATCAGCCGTTCCGGCAGATCCGTATGCTCGCGCAGCGGAAAGGCGACGTTCTCGAACACGCTCAAATCCGTGAGCAGTGCGCCGTTCTGAAACAGCATGCCCATGCGCTTGCGCAGCTCGTACAGGGCAGCGCGCTTCAGCGTGCGCATGTCCCGCCCGGCCACGGACAGCGCGCCCCCGTTGGGCCGCAGCTGTCCGGTGATCAGGCGCAACAGCGTCGTCTTGCCGGTGCCGCTCGGCCCCATGATCGCGGTGATGCGCCCCGGAGGGATGTCGAGGTCGAGCCCGCTGAATATCGCCCGTCCGTTGACGGCGTAGCTCAGGTTGCGAGCCTCGACGATGGGGGCAGCTTGGCTCAACTCGTCAGGCCGCGGATTCCATGGCCGATTTGTAGGTACCGCCCGCCGCCAGGCCGTTCAGCTTGGCGCGCTGATAGAGCTGCTTCTGGCCGCCCGGGAACCCGGCCTCGGTGCCGCCCCAGGCGCGCAGCGCCGTGTCCTGCAGCGCTCGCCCATAGCTGAAGGTCAGCGGCCAGGGGAGTCCGCCCGCGGCATTCATCAAGCTCAAGTGCAGAGTCGCCTCGGTGGGGCTCTGACCGCCCGACAGAAACGCGATGCCGGCAACCGCGGCGGGAACGTGCCGCTTCAACGTGCGCACGGTGGCTTCGGCCACTTGTTCGGGCGATGACTTCTGCGCGCTCTTCTTGCCGGCGATCACCATGTTGGGCTTGAGCACCATGCCCTCGAGAAAAATGCGGGCGGCGAACAGGTGATCGAACACCGTCTGCAGCACGCGCTGGGTCACCTCCTCGCAGCGCCCGATCGGATGATCTCCGTCCATCAACACCTCCGGCTCTACGATGGGCACGATGCCCGCCTCCTGGCAGAGCGCAGCATAGCGCGCAAGCGCCTCGGCGTTTGCGCTGATTGCGTACTGGGTCGGAATGGTGGGGCTGATGTCGATCACGGCCCGCCACTTGGCAAATCGGGCCCCGAGCTTGTAGTACTCGGCGAGGCGCTCGCGCAGGCCATCGAGACCCTCGGTAATCGTCTCGCCGGGAAACCCTGCAAGGGGCTTCGCGCCCGTGTCGACCTTGATGCCCGGGATCATGCCCTGCTTGCTGAGATAGGCCGGGAACGGCACGCCGTCCTTGGTCTTCTGCCGGATGGTCTCATCGTAGAGAATCACGCCGCTGATGAATTCGCTCGCGCCCGGAGTCGTGAACAGCATTTCGCGGTAGGCGCGCCGGTGCTCCTCGGTCGACTCCAGCTTGATGCTGTTGAAACGCTTGAGAATGGTGCTGGTGCTCTCGTCGGCAGCCAAAAGCCCTCGGTGTTTCGCGACCATGGCCTGCGCGGTGGCTGCTAGCTCTGCGGTATTCATACGGACAGGTCTCACAAGTAGCAATGAATGCGTAAAGGATAACAAAACACTGCTGGGGTGGAACTCGGAACCAAAGAGGACTAAAATAGTCCTACATAGGGGAACCCGGGGCGGGAGGCTAAAAGGCCATGCTGAGAATGGGTAAGTTGACCGACTACGCGACCGTGGTGCTTGCGAGCTTGGCGCAGGAGCCGGCGCGGCATCGCGCCGCCGCCGAGCTGGCGGAGCGCACGCGGCTCACGCGTCCCACGGTGAGCAAAGTCCTGAAAGGCCTGCAGCGTGCCGGCCTCGTGATTTCCTCGCGCGGTGCGCAGGGCGGCTATCGGCTCGCGCGGGCCCCCGAGCTGATCACGGCGGCGCAGATCCTCGATGTATTCGAGGGCCCGATCGCGATCACGGAATGCTCGAGCGCCTCCAGCCAGTGCGGGATCGAGCGGCTGTGCCGTGTGGGCGGGGCGTGGCAGCGCATCAACGCCGGTATTCGCCGCGCGCTCGAGGATGTCACTCTGCAGCACCTCGCCGGACTCGACGCCGCGCCGGGCCGCACGGCGGGCGTGAGCTTCAACCTGGACATCCGCCGTCAGGCGTCCTGAGAGACCATCCAACGTGTCAAGTAAAACCCAAGACGTCGAAGCCCTCCTCGGCCAGAAATACCGGCACGGCTTCGTGACCGACATCGAATCGGACAGCCTGCCCCCGGGGCTCGACGAGGACGTCGTGCGCGCGATCTCGCTCAAGAAAAAGGAACCGAAGTTTCTGCTCGACTGGCGCCTGAAGGCGTTCGCGCAGTGGCGCAAGATGCGCGAGCCCACCTGGGCCCACGTGCGCTACAAGCCCATCGACTACCAGGACATCTCCTACTACTCGGCGCCGCGCCCACCGAAAAACGCGCCGAAGAGCATTGACGAGGTGGACCCGAAGCTGCTTGCGACCTACGCGAAGCTCGGTATTCCGCTGCACGAGCGCGCGCGCCTCGCCGGCGTCGCGGTGGACGCCGTGTTCGACAGCGTCTCGGTGGCGACCACCTTCAAGGACAAGCTCGCCAAGGCGGGCGTCATCTTCTGCTCGTTCTCGGACGCCGTGCGCGATCATCCGGCGCTCATCGAGGAGTATCTCGGGACCGTTGTGCCTGCCGCAGACAACTTCTTCGCGGCGCTGAATTCCGCGGTCTTCTCCGACGGCTCCTTCGTGTACGTGCCGAAAGGCGTGCGCTGCCCGATGGAGCTTTCGACCTACTTCAGGATCAATGCGGCCAAGACCGGTCAGTTCGAGCGCACGCTCATCATCGCGGCCGAAGGCGCTGCCGTGAGCTACCTCGAGGGCTGCACCGCGCCGATGCGCGACGAGAACCAGCTGCATGCGGCGGTGGTGGAGCTCGTCACGCTCGACGATGCGCAGATCAAGTACTCGACCGTGCAGAACTGGTATCCGGGCGACGAGAACGGTGTCGGCGGCATCTACAACTTCGTCACCAAGCGCGGCGAATGCCGCGGGCGCAATTCCAAGATTTCCTGGACACAAGTGGAGACGGGCTCCGCCATCACGTGGAAGTACCCGAGCTGCGTGCTCAAGGGCGAGGGCTCGACCGGAGAGTTCTATTCGGTCGCCGTCGCCAACAATTATCAGCAAGCCGACACCGGCACCAAGATGATCCATATCGGGCGCAACACCAAGAGCACCATCGTTTCCAAGGGCATCTCGGCCGGCCACGCCGAGAACACCTACCGGGGCCTGGTCAAGATCCTGCCGAGCGCAGAAGGTGCGCGCAATTTCACGCAATGCGACTCCCTGCTGATGGGCCCCACCTGCGGGGCGCACACCTTCCCCTACATGGAAGTCAAGAACCCGACGGCCACGGTGGAGCACGAGGCGAGCACCTCCAAGATCGGCGAGGATCAGCTGTTCTATTGCCTGCAGCGTGGGATCTCGGCGGAGGACGCGGTCAACATGATCGTGAGCGGCTTCTGCAAGGTGGTCTTCAAGGAGCTGCCGATGGAGTTCGCCGTGGAGGCCCAGAATTTATTGAGCGTGAGCTTGGAAGGAGCGGTCGGATAATCCCGCCGGGACGCATGCTGCTGAACATTTCCGATTTGAGCGCCCGCGTCGCGGGCAAAGAGATCCTGAAAGGCGTGAACCTGAAGGTGAACGCGGGCGAGGTGCACGCCATCATGGGGCCGAATGGCTCGGGCAAGAGCACGCTCGCGCAGGTGCTCGCGGGGCGCGAGGACTATCAGGTGACGGGCGGATCGGTCACCTTCGAGGGCGCCGACCTGCTCGCGCTGCCCGCCGAGGAGCGTGCACGCGCGGGACTGTTCCTCGGATTTCAGTACCCGGTGGAGATTCCGGGCGTGAACAACGTGTACCTGCTGAAGGCGGCGCTCAATGCCAAGCGCAAGGCCGCCGGCGAGCCGGAGGTCGACGCCTACGATTTCCTGAGCCTGGTGAAGCAGAAGATGAAGCTCATGCAGATGAGCGAGACCTTCCTCACGCGCGGCGTCAACGAGGGCTTCTCGGGCGGCGAGAAGAAGCGCAACGAGGTCCTGCAGATGCTCATTCTCGAGCCGAAGCTCGCGATCCTCGACGAGACGGACTCCGGCCTCGACATCGACGCCCTCAAGGTGGTCGCGATGGGCGTGAACAGCCTGCGCGACCCGAAGCGCGCCGTCGTGCTCGTGACGCATTATCAGCGGCTGCTCGATTACATCACGCCCGACCAGGTGCACGTGCTCTCCGATGGACGCATCCTGAAGTCGGGCGATCGCTCGCTCGCGCTCGAGCTCGAGCGTCGCGGCTACGACTGGGTGCGGGAGAGCCGCGTCGCATGAGTCCCGCGCAGAACTCGGCGGCGCTGCGCTCCTTCGAGGAGCAGTGGCTGGCACGCGCGCCCGACCCCCTGTCGGGCCTGCGCGAACGCGCCTTGCAGCGCTTTTTGCAGCTCGGCTTGCCGACCTCGCACGACGAGAGCTGGCGCTATACGAGCCTGCGTCCGCTCGCCTCGCAGAGCTTCGCGGATGCGCCGCGCGCGGCGGCTCTCGGCTTCGAGCAGGCCCTCGCGCTCGAGCACTCCCGGGCGCTCCTCGGGGATCGACCGGCCGCGGAAGTGCAGGCCGCGACGCTGGTGCTGGTGAACGGCTATCCGCTGCTGCCGCTCGCCCCCGGCTCGGCTGCGGGACTGGAGATACGCACCTTGAGCGCTCTTGCGCGCGAGAATCCCGACCTCGTGGTACGCCATCTCGAGCCGCTCCCCGATGCCGAGGAGCTGCGCTGGCTGCTGCTCAATACCGCGCTCGGCGTGGACGGCGTGCACATCAGAATCCGCGGCGCGCTCGCGGCGCCGCTGCTCATCCTGCACGTCGGCACCGCAGAGCGGCCGGGCACGGTGGCGTATCCGCGGGTCATCGTCGAGGCCGCTCCCGGCGCCGCGGCGACGGTGCTCGAGCACCACATCCAGCACGGCGCCGAGTCACCGTTGAGCAACTCCGCGACGCTCCTCGCGCTCGAGCGCGATGCGCGCATCGAGCATTACCGGGTGTTCGCCGCCGGTGAGCGGGCGGTGCATTTCGACACCTTGCAAGTGCGGCTCGAGCGCGATGCCGAGTGCCGACAGTTCACCGTCGCCTTGGGCGGCGGGCTCGTGCGCGCCTCGCTCGATGCGCGCTTGAACGAGCCCGGCGCAAAGCTCGACAGCCGTGCGCTGCTCGTGGGCCATGCGGACCGGCACGTCGATTGCGTGAACGTGGTGAGGCACGCCGCCGCGCGCACGGTCAGCCGGCAGACGGCCCGCGCCATCGCCAGCGGTACGAGCCGCGTGATCTTCAACAGCAAGGTGGTGGTCGATGCCGGCGCATCGCAGTCCGACTCGCAGCAATCCTTCCGAGGACTCCTCTTGTCGCCGTCCGCCGAGATCGACTCGCGTCCGCAGCTCGAGATCCACACCGATGAGGTCAAGTGCGCGCACGGCGCAACCACGGGCCGGCTCGATCCGAACATGCTCTTTTACATGCTCTCGCGCGGCCTCGACCGGCAAACGGCGCAGAGTCTGCTCGTGTACGCGTTCCTCGCCGATGTGCTCACGGACATGAGCCTGAGCGCCGCGCGCAGCGTCATCGAGAGCGAGCTGATCCGACAACTTCCCGATTCCCAAACACTGCAAGAGTTCCGATGAATACCGCACTCGCCCCAACGCCCCTGGCCTTCGACGTCGAGGCCGTACGCCGTGAATTCCCGATCCTGCGACGCCTGGTGCACGGCAAGCCTCTGGCGTATCTCGACAACGGCGCCTCCGCCCAGCGGCCACGCAGCGTGATTCTTGCCGTGGACGAGTACGAGCGGATGCATCACGCCAACATCCATCGCGGCGTGCACACCTTGAGCCAGGAAGCGACGGCACTCTACGAAGGTGCGCGCGAGCGCGTCGCGCGCTTTTTGAACGCCCGCTCGTCACGCGAGATCGTGTTCGTGCGCGGCACGACCGAGGCCATCAATCTGGTTGCGCAGAGCTACGGTCGTCCCCTGCTCCGGCCGGGCGATGAGGTGCTCATCACGCACCTCGAGCACCACGCCAACATCGTGCCCTGGCAGATGCTGTGCGAGCAGACCGGCGCGAAGCTCGTGGTGGCGCCGATGGATGAGCGCGGCGAGGTGCACGCCGAGGCGGTGGAGGCTCTGATGAGCGAGCGCACCCGCCTGCTCGCCTTCGCCCACATATCGAACGCCCTCGGCACGGTGCTACCCGTGCGCCGGCTCATCGCCGCCGCCAAGGCAAGGGGCATCACGACACTCATCGACGGCGCGCAAGCGGTACCGCACCTCGAGGTTGACGTCCAGGAGCTGGGCTGCGACTTCTACGCCTTCTCCGGACACAAGATGTTCGCACCGACGGGCGTGGGCGTGCTCTATGGGCGCGAGGCGCTGCTCGAGCGCATGCCGCCCTGGCAAGGCGGGGGCGACATGATCCTCACGGTGAGCTTCGCCAAGACCGTGTACAACACGTTGCCTCACAAATTCGAGGCCGGCACGCCGAACATCTCGGGCGTCGTCGGGCTCGGGGCGGCCGTGGATTTCATGCAGTCGCTCGATCTCGAAGCGGCCCACCGGCACGAGCACGCCCTGCTCGCCCATGCGACCCGCGCGCTCGAGGGCGTCGAAGGACTGCGCCTCATCGGCACGGCGCCGGACAAAGCGAGCCTGGTCTCCTTCGTGGTCGAGGGCGTGCATCCGCACGATCTCGGCACCATCCTGGACGGGGACGGCATCGCCATCCGAACCGGACATCACTGCGCGATGCCCGTGATGGAATTCTTCAGGGTGCCGGCCACCGCCCGCGCCACCTTCGCCTTCTACAACACCTTCGATGAGATCGACCGGCTCGCCGGCTCCATCGCACGCGCCCGCGCGCTCATCGCCTAGTGCCGCCATGGAACTCACCGACCTATATCGCGACGTCATCCTCGACCACAATCGCCGGCCGCGCAATTTCGGTCCGCTCGCGGACGCCCAGGCCGTGGCCGAGGGAGTCAATCCCCTGTGCGGCGATCGGCTCACCCTGCGGCTCAATCTCGCCGACGACCGGATCGAGAACATCCGCTTCGAGGGCCAGGGCTGCGCGATCTCGACCGCTTCCGCCTCCCTCATGACCGAGGCCGTGAAGGGCAAGACTCGCGGCGAGGCGCTCGCGCTGTTCCGCCGGGTGCACCGCCTGCTCACGGACGATGCAGCGGGCGCCGAGGATCTCGGCAAGCTCGCCGCCCTGTCGGGCGTGCGGGAGTATCCCGCTCGCGTCAAGTGCGCGAGCCTTTGCTGGCACACGCTCGCCTCGGCGCTCAAATCGCCGGACGCGCACACGGTGCCCGCCGTCTCCACGGAGTGAGCTCAAACGCCATGCGATCCTACGAAAACGAGCCCATCGTCGTGCAGCGCGAAGTCAAGGCCGTCGCCATACCGGCCGGCGTCGAGGTCAATCTGAAGCTCGGCTCCGTCGGCTACATCACTCAGGCACTCGGCGGCAGCTTCACGGTGTACATCGACGGAAATCTGTTCCGCATTGCAGGTCAAGATGCCGACGCCATCGGCAAACCGCCGGCGAAAGCTCCGGAGGTCCCGCCCGGCGCCTCCGAACAGGACATCAAGAACGTCGTATGGCAGCAGCTCAAGACTTGCTACGACCCCGAGATTCCGGTGAACATCGTCGACCTTGGGTTGATTTACGAATGCGACGTCACCAAGAACGTGGACGAGACGCGCAACGTCGCCATCAAGATGACGCTCACGGCGCCCGGCTGCGGCATGGGCGAGGTTCTGGTGCAGGACGTGCGCGACAAGGTGCAGCTGGTGCCGACGGTGGCGCGCGCCGACGTCGAGCTGGTATTCGATCCGCCGTGGAACCAGAGCATGATGTCGGAAGAGGCGCGCCTGCAAACCGGAATGATGTGAGGTCGCGATGAATTGGATCGATGCCGGACCTCTCGACCTCGGCGATGGCGAGACCCGCTCGCTCGCCGTGGGGCGGCGCATGGTCGCGGTCGCGCGCAGCGGCGATGAGTACTTCGCGATCGAGGATGTCTGCACCCACGACGGCGCCGAGCTCACCGGCGGCGAGATCGAGGGCGCCGAGATCATTTGCCCGCGCCACGGTGCGCGGTTCTGTCTGCGCACCGGCGAGGCGCTGACGCCGCCCGCCTACGAGCCGGTGCGCGTATTCGCTACGCGCATCGACGACGGTCGTCTGTGGATAAGCGCAGACTGACGCTGCTCCGCCACGGAGAGGCGCAAGCTCTCGACAGCTCGCCCGAGGACTTCGAGCGCATCTTGACGCGCCGCGGGAACATCGAGGCGCATGACATCGCCGAGCGCATCGTGCATCACCGTCTCATCCCCGATCTGATTCTCGTGAGTCCCGCGGAGCGCGCGTGGTCGACGGCGGAAATCGTGGCGGACGCCTGCGATCTCGATACCAAGCAAGTGCAGTGCGCCCGCGAGCTCTATCTCGCCACGCCCGAAGCTACCTGGCGCCTCCTCGCACGGCGCGAGCCGGCGCTTCGGCATATCCTCATTTGCGGACACAATCCGGGGTTGAGCCAGGTGGCGAGCCGCCTCGGTCCCACGCCGCAGCGGCGCAGCCTTCCGACCGGCGGACTCGCGACGGCGATCTGGTTGAATGCCGAATGGGACACGATGCAGCCGGAGACCGCCGCGGCCTGCGAGATGTACGACCCGGACAGCCCGCTCGATCTGTGAGCGCTCACATCTGATCGCGATGCAAGCGCATGAGGCGCCGCCGGTCGCGTTTGTCGGGCCGCGTGTCGGGGCGCGGGCGCGAGAGCTGCGCGAGCCGCTGCTGGTCGCGCAGCTGGGCGCGACGCGAAGCGCTTGCCGGCGTCTCGGCATAGTGGGTGCGTGCCTCCGGGGCGGGGCCGCGACGCCGCGGGATCCCGAGCACCTCGAACTCGGCGACGACGCCTTCGAGCGACAGCGTGATCCGATCGCCGAGGCGTACCGCACGCGCGGGCTTCACGCGCTCGCCATTCAGGTGGACTTTGCCGCCGACGATCGCCGCGGTGGCGAGCGAGCGAGTTTTGTAAAATCGCGCAAACCACAGCCACTTGTCCAAGCGGCTGCCGTCGCCATCTTCCGCCGAGTTCACGTTAAGAGCATCTCATAATCCCTAGCGGCACGGCGCTATAATAGCGCGGTTGCGATCTACAGCGATTGCCGCCTACGTCTGATTCGAAGGATTCGAGTGCTCCACGATTTTCGCGAAAGGCTCAAGCTCGAGACACAAGCGCTCGAATCCGCGGGATTGCTGAAGCGCGAGCGCGTCATCGGATCGGCACAGGGACCCGTCGTCCGGCTCGCCGACGGCCGCGAAATGATCAATCTGTGCGCCAACAATTACCTCGGACTCGCGAATCACCCGGCGGTCCTCGAAGCCGCGCGCGATGCGCTCACGCGCTACGGCTACGGTGTCGCATCCGTGCGCTTCATTTGCGGGACACAAAGCGTGCACCGCGAGCTCGAGGAGCGCCTGAGCAGCTATCTCGGCATGGAAGACACGATTCTCTACTCCTCGTGCTTCGACGCCAACGGCGGCCTGTTCGAGACCTTGCTCGACGAGCGCGATGCGGTGATCAGCGACGCGCTGAACCACGCCAGCATCATCGACGGCATCCGCCTGTGCAAAGCGCGCCGGCTGCGCTATGCGAACAACGACATGAACGAGCTCGAGCGGGCGCTCGAGGACTCGAAGGACGCGCGCGTGCGTCTCATCGCGACCGACGGCGTGTTCTCCATGGACGGCTCCATCGCGAAGCTCAAGGACATCTGCGATCTGGCCGAGCGCCATGCGGCGCTCGTGATGGTCGACGACTCGCATGCGACCGGGTTCATCGGCGCGCGCGGCCGCGGCACGCACGAGCTGCGCGGCGTGATGGAGCGGGTCGACATCATCACCAGCACGCTCGGCAAGGCGCTCGGCGGCGCGAGCGGCGGCTTCGTGTCCGCGCGCAAGGAGATCGTCGCGTGGCTGCGGCAGCGCTCGCGGCCGTATCTGTTTTCGAACAGCATCGCCCCGCCCGTCGCCGCCGGCACACTCAAGGTCCTCGACCTGCTCGAGTCGACGCCGCAGCTGCGCGAGCAGGTGCACGCGAATGCGCGCTATTTCCGCGCGCAAATGCAGCGCCTCGGCTTCGATTTGCTACCCGGCGAGCACCCCATCGTTCCCATCATGCTGGGCGACGCACCGCTCGCGGTGCGTCTCGCCGAGCGCATGCTGGAGGAAGGCGTGTACGTGGTCGCGTTCTCCTATCCCGTCGTACCGCACGGCAAAGCACGCATCCGAACCCAGCTGAGCGCCGCGCATTCGACGGCGCAGGTCGACCGCGTGGTGCAGGCGTTCGCCCGCGCCGGCGAGAGTCTCGGCATCATTCAGAAGGCAGGCTCATGAAAGCATTGGTCAAGGCTCGCGCGGAACCGGGAATTTGGATGCAAGACGTGCCCGAACCCGCGGTGGGTCACAACGACGTGCTCATCAAGATCCACCGCTCCGCCATTTGCGGCACCGACATGCATATCTACAACTGGGATGCCTGGGCGCAGAAGACCATTCCGGTCCCGATGGCGATCGGTCACGAGTACTCGGGCGAGATCGTGGAGGTCGGCAGCGAGGTGCGCGGAGTCAAGGCGGGTGATCGCGTGTCCGGCGAGGGACACATCACTTGCGGGCATTGCCGCAACTGCCGTGCGGGCCGGCGGCACCTATGCCGTAACACGCAGGGCGTCGGCGTGAACCGTCCCGGCGCGTTCGCGGAATACCTGACGCTTCCCGCGGCCAACGTCTTCAAGCTCTCCCCCGCCATCGACGACGAAGTCGCCTCGATTCTCGACCCCTTCGGCAACGCCACGCACACGGCGCTCGCTTTCAACGTCGTCGGCGAGGACGTGCTCATCACCGGGGCGGGACCCATCGGCATCATGGCGGTGGCGATTGCGCGCTACTGTGGCGCGCGGCACATCGTCATCACGGACATCAATCAGTTCCGCCTCGACCTGGCCTCCCAGATGGGCGCCTCGAAGGCCATCAACGTCACCCACCAATCGCTCGACGATGCCATGCAAGAGCTCGGCATGGAAGAAGGGTTCGACGTCGGCTTCGAGATGTCGGGCAACGCCGCGGCGCTGCGCGAGATGCTGCGCACCATGCATCACGGCGGCAGCATCTCCATGCTCGGCATTCCGCCCGGCGAGACCGCCATCGATTGGAACCAGGTGATCTTCAAGGGCCTGGTGATCAAGGGAATTTACGGGCGGGAGATGTTCGAGACCTGGTACAAAATGGCAAGCATGCTGCAGAGCGGATTGAACGTACGGCCGGTCATCACGCATCGCCTGGGCGTGAACGATTATCGCGAAGGCTTCGAGATCATGAATTCCGGCAAGTCCGGCAAGGTCATACTCGACTGGTCGGCGCTTTGAGGGCGCACGCCCCGCCGGCGCGCACCAGCCGCCCTTGCCCCCTTGCACCGTCGCCAAGACTGCGAGCACCGCAGACGCTGTTTGCTAAACTAGCGCGAGGTCGTCCCAAGTCAGGAGCCCGATCATGCCCACCCCAGTCATTCCGAAATCCCACGCCGATCTGTTCGAGAAAAAGGCGTTCGCTCATCTGGCCACCTTGATGCCCGACGGTCAGCCGCAGGTCACTCCGGTGTGGGTCGAATTCGACGGCCGCTACGTGATCGTCAACACGGCGGAAGGACGTCAAAAGGACAAGAATCTGCAGCGCGACAAGCGCGTCGCGCTCTCCATCATCGACCCCGACAATCCCTATCGGTATCTCGAAGTGCGCGGCCGGGTCGCGGAGCGCACCCACGACGGCGCGGACGCGAACATCGATGCCTTGGCGAAGAAATATCTCGGCAAGGACAAGTACCCGTTCCGTCAGCCGAACGAGGTGCGTGTGATTTATAAAATCGAGCCGCAACACGCCACGACCATGAGTTAGGTTGCAGGCGGGGAGACGGCGCGGGCCGGCGGGCCGCCGGTCGCGGCGAAGCATCATGAGAGCGATTGTTTTCGGTTTGCTGCTCGCCCCGCTCGTTGCAGGCTGTGCCGTCTCCAAGGACGGCGTGGGCTTCGCCTCGCGCGCTCCGGCCGTACAGCCCGGCGCGCCGGGCATCCTGATCGTGGGCACGACCGGGCCGCTGCGCACTCTCGACGATCAACAGCGCGAGGAGTTTTATCAGGCCTACAAGGCCTATCAAGCCCAAGCGCACCCCGGCGAGCCGCCGTCGCTCAGGCCTGTGCAGTTTCAGGAAAAGCTGGCCGGCTGGGCATCGATCCAGACGGCCGGTGTTCCGCTCGTCGGGAGCCTGCGCTCCCGCGCGCTGGTGCCGGCGAGCGTGGCCCATGACGCCCGATTCGCCTCGGCCGCGGGATCGTTTCTTTTCGGTACGACGGCCGATCTCGTGGCCGCTCGCAGTGATCGCGACGGGCTCGTGTGGATCGACCGGGTGCTCTGCGACAAGGCCGATCGCACCTTTGAATCGTGCGCGGAGAAATATCAATCCGGCGTGTTCGACGAGGAGACGGGCCGAGAGCTCGGCCGCGACCGCAAGCCGAAGACAAACGGCGAATGGGTGGACCCATCGACCTATGTGCGGCTCTCGAAGGATCCGGAGCACCACTCGGCGAGCGAGCTCGATGTGCGCGCGATCAACCGCTGCGACGACTGCAAGGGGTCGCTGCCGGGCTCGGTGCAGTCGTCCGTGCCTGCGCCGCCGAGCCGATAAACGCCGCCGGCACCGCGCCGCGGTTCGGCCGCCTCGTCAAGCGGCCGCAGGCTGTGTCTTCGTCATCGATTCGCGCGCCGCGAATTGCTCATACCAGCGCGCCATCGACGGATGGCGCTCCCGCCATCCGAAATCGGCGTAACGGAAATCGAGGTACCCGAGCGCGCAGCCGAGGGCGATGCTGCCCAGGTCAATACCTCTCTCTCTGGGCGCGGCGCGTCGCTCGAAGTCCGACAGCGCCGAGATCACCTTCTCCATTTGCCCGCCGCTCCAATCGGCCCAGCGCAGACTCTCGGGACGCGCCACGGCCTCGTAGCGCACGAGCACAGCCGCATCCATCAGGCCGTCCGCCAGCGCCTGATCGGTCAGGACGGCAAAGCGCGCCTCTCCCGCCGCGGGCAGCAAATGACCGTCGCCCACGGCGTTCAAGTACTCGCAGATCACGCGGCTGTCGAACAGTACCGCGCCTTCATCGGTCACGAGCGTCGGGATCTTACCGAGCGGATTCTTCGCCACCACGGAGCGATCGCGGTTCACGGGATGAGCCGCAGCCGGCACAAGCTCGAGGCGCTGAGAGAGGCCGAGCTCGTGTGCAGTCACCAGGCATTTGCGCACGAAGGGAGAGGTCTGGGAGTAAAAGAGCTTCATCACCGCACCACTGATCAGGACGACTCAGCCGGCTGAGGTGTCCCGGGCCCCAACGCGGGCGGCTCACGCCGCCCGCGCCTGCCCTAAGCCGTCACTGCGGAGCGGGAGCCGTGAACCGTACGGTGACCCGACGATTCGCGGCGCGTCCCTCTTTGGTCGCGTTGCTCGCGATCGGATTCTCTTCGCCGAACCCTTGCGCGCTCAGGATGCCGGCGGACACGCCGTGCGCCTCGATGTAATCCTTGACCGAGTTCGCGCGCCGCTCCGAGAGCTTCTGGTTGTACTCGGGCTTGCCGACCGAATCGGTGTAGCCGTGGATTTCAACGTGCGAGCAGTGGCAGCGCTCGATCCTCGCGGCGACGCCGTCGAGAATCGAGGCTGACTCCGGCCGCAACTTCGCCGAGTTCGTCTCGAAGGTCACGCCTTGCAGCACTTCTTCCCGCGCCGGCGGAGGCGGCGGCGGCGGTGGGGGCGGCGGAGGCGGGGGTGGGGGCGGCGGCGGTGCCGGCGGGGGCGGGGGCGGAAGAGCCGCGGGTGCGGGTGCAGGTGCCGGCTCACCGCCGCCGAAGTGGAAGGACAAGTCGAGGCCGAAGGTGAGCGGCTGCTCCATGGCAGTCCGGTTGAACGTCGGGATGTTGACGTTGATGGCGGAAGCGTTGGTCAGGAGCGCCAGACGGTTCGTGACGTTGTCCACGAACAAGGCGGCTGTCCAGTGATTGCCCTCAAGTCCTGCGCGCAGGTTGGTCAGATCATACGGCGACAAGTAGTTCGCTTGAGCCGTCGTGTCGATACGCGACCCCACATAGTTGTTCTCGATCCGGCTCACAATCGCGAGCGAGTCGTTGAGGGGATACCGGTAGGAGAGCGAGGCGGACAGCTGGATCTCCGGACTGTTCTGCACCCGGTCGTCGATGGTGGTCGTCGGCACGGCGTTCGCGATGTATTCCGCATGGTTCCAGCTGCCGCTCGCAGAGGCTATGAGTCCCGGCATGAGCAGCGCAGTGACCTCGAGCTCCGCGCCGTAGATATGCGCATCGCCCGCGTTGCTGGTGAAGGGAAATCCGCACTCGAGCGGAATGTTCTGCTGAATGTGCTGCCAGTTCTCGAAGTAACCGGCGGAATTGATGGTCAGGCGTCCGTCGCTGTCGCGGAATTTCTCGCCGGCCTCGTAGCTCCACACCTTGTCGGGCTTGAACCCGAGCGGCGCCGAATTCAAGCCGATGGCCTGGAGATTCGCCAGGCATTCCGTACCCAGCGGACCGGTCGTCGGAATGGGCTGGTTGCCGCCGCCGGGCCGGAAGCCCTGCGCGACCGTCGTGTAGAGGAGCATCTCCTTGTTGAGCTGATAGGAGAGGTTGAATTTGGGCGTCACGCCCTGATCGCGCTCCTCCGTCCGGAAGTAAGCGTTGCTGGTTGTTCCCGAAGAGCTCAGATAACCTGAAACCGCGGTATCGACGGTCCCGCGATAGTAATAGCGGCGCGCGCCCGCGGTGGCCGTGAGCTGGTCGAAGAACGTGTAGGAGACTTCGCCGAACGCCGAGTTCTGCAGAATCGTCGTCGGCTGAACCTGGGTGAATGCATCATTGAAAGTCGGGAAGAACGTGATGGCCGTGTACGGAGTGAAAACGTACAGGTTCCAGAACGAGGTGAAGTCCTGATAGAAGTAGCCGGCCAACCACTTGAAGGGGCCGTTGCCCGAGGAGGTGAGGCGAATTTCCTCGCTCCACTGGTTCGACTTATCGTCTTCGACCGGCGTAGGGACGGTGGGACCTGCGCCGCCAAACGCGGGATAGGGAGAAGACCCCAACGCGTACGCGATCTCCTCGGTGCCGTCCTGCCGCAGGTTCTCATCGCGGCTCCAGTGCGAGCTGGTCGACGTGAGATCGGCAAAGCCGAAACTATATTGAGCGTTGAGCGATTGCAGATCGATCCGATCCTCGAACGGCTCGGGAATGTCATAAGGCTGATAATTCGCCACCGTGCCGGGCTGGCTGTCGATCAGATTGAGGCCGCCCTGCGTGAGTTCTTGATACATGAACGAGGGCTCGATCGACAGCTCGTCGGTCGGTTTCCAGAGAAACGACCCGCGCACGGTGCGCAGATTCTCGTTGTTCACGTCGCGGTTGGTCTCGGCGACCGGCGCTGCAGCCACGTTGCCGCGCGTCGTCGCATTGACGGGCGAGGGAAAATCCGGATAGGCAATCACGATGCGATTGATCCAGCCGCTCAAGCTCTCAACCGAGCCGACGATTCGCAGGGCCGCCGTATCGTTCAGCGGCAGGTTAACCATCGCGTTCTCGGTGTGATTCGGCGTATCCCCACCGCTGGTGTGGCCCAAAATCAGCTCGCCGGACGCGTCGAAGGCGGTAGGATCCGGTGCGTTGGGTATCAGCCTGATGGTGCCGCCCATCGACCCTGAGCCGTATAGCGTGCCCTGCGGTCCGCGCAGGACCTCGATGCGATTCAAGTCATAGAGATTCGGATCGATCACCACCTTGCCGTTCTGCGCGGACGACGGCGAAGTGAGCGGCGTGTCGCCCAGATAGAATCCGACCGTGGACGAATTACCGCCGGACGAGGTCATGCCGCGCATCTCGAGCTCGGTTTGGCCCGGACCGCTGCTTCTCATGGAAACGCCGGGTACCGACTGCACGATCGACTGTATGTCCGTGATGCCGCGATCTTGCAGCTCTTGTCCGGTGATGGCGGTGATGCTGATCGGCGTAGTCTCGAGAGTCGACTCACGCTTGGTCGCTGTAACTACGATTTCCTGCAGCGAATCGCCGCGTGTCTCTGCGTTGGTCGGGGTTTGCTGCTGGGCGTTTGCGCCCCCCGTGATGAGCAGGGCAAGCGCGGACGCACCCACAAAGCCAAACTGGACGGACGGGAATCCCCTCATGTTGTCTTCTCCATTCATCGGAATTTGCGCCCACGGCGTCAGTGGCCATGGTCCGGTTGCCATAATGCTACAACAGCCGGGCCCGTTTGTGCAGCGGGGGCAAGCTATCTCGTCCCGCCGGGAGGAATTGTTGGGTTAATCTGACACCCCGCCCTGGAGCGCCGTCACGCGGGATAGAGCGCGATGCCGGGCAGCTAGCGGCCGCCTAAGACCTTGCGCGGCGTGAGGGGCTCCATACACCAGCAATAGGCATACAGCCCACGGGGGTCGTTGAGCTCGGCGATCGAGCGGGCTTGCGCGAGGATCGGGTCGAGAGCGCTTTCCAAAGGGCTCGGCGGCGGGATAAGGCCCGCGATCTGCCCAAGGTGCACCGCCTGGGACCGCAGTTGCAGCAGCAGCTGCTCGCGCAGGGAGAGCTCGGGCTCGATGTAGTCGACGGCGTAGTCGGAGCCAAGCTCGGCGAGCTTCGCGGCGGTATCCGTCGCATCCTTGAGCCCGCCCAGGTGGTCCACGAGCCCGACGCGCTCGGCATCGATCCCCGCCCAGACGCGGCCCTGCGCAATCTTGTCGATGTCCGGGACGGTCTTCTTGCGGCCCTCGCTCACCCGATGCAGGAACTCATCGTAGGCATGGTCGACAGAGACTTGCAGGATCTGGCGGCTGGCGGCATCCAGCGGCCGATCGAGGCGCAGATTTCCCGCAAGGGGCGTCGTGCCGAGACCATCCACCTTGACGCCGAGCTTCTCGAGCGTGCGCTGGAAGGTCGGTACCACCGAGAAAACGCCGATGGACCCGGTCAAGGTCGTCGGGCTCGCGAAAATCTGGTTGGCGCCCGCCGAAATGTAGTAGCCGCCGGAGGCCGCGTAGGTGCTCATGGACACGACCACGGGCTTGCCCGCCTTGCGCAGTGCCTGCACCTCGCGAAGAATCAGCTCCGAAGCGAACATGCTCCCGCCGGGACTGTCGACGCGCAGGACCACCGCCTTTACCGCCTTGTCGTAGCGTGCCTGGCGCAAGAGGTCCGCAGTGCTGTCGCCGCCGATTTTGCCGGGCGGCTGATGGCCGTCGAGTATTTCGCCGGCGGCCACCACGATGCCGACCTTCGCGTCGCTTTTCCCCTTGAGCACGCGCTTCGGCCGCACCGCCGCGAGATACTGCGTCATGCCGATCGAATTGAAGGAATGGCTGTCGGAGTCCTCTCCGACCAGACCCTTGAGCTCGTCGGCGAGTTGCCGCCGGCTCTTGAGCGCGGTTACCAATCCGCGCTGCAACGCGAGCTTGGCCGCATCGCCGTTCACCGCGGCGAGCGCCGCCGGAGCCTCATTGACGTAGTCATCGAGCGCGGTCGGCTTGAGCGATCGTGCGCGCGTCACGTCCTGGGTGTAGGAGCTCCACAGCGAATTGAGCCACACGGCGCTTTCCTCGCGCTCGCTCGGCGCCATGTCGCTGCGCGAGAACTGATCGGTGTAGCTCTTGAAAGTGCCGGCACGGAACACGTTGACGTCCACGCCGAGCTTGTCGATGGCGTCTTTCAGAAACATGCGGTAGTAGCTGAAGCCGTCGACGTACACGAGCCCGAGCGGATCGAGATACACCTCGCCCGCCTGCGCCGCGAGGTAATACTGGGTCTGGTCGAGCGAGTCGCCTACCGCGACCACGCGCTTGCCGGCGGTGCGGAAATCGCGCAGCGCTGCGCCGATCTCCTGCAGCTTCGACAGCCCCGACGAGGACAGATTGTCGAGGTCCAGCACGATCAGCTTGATGCGCGAGTCGCTCTTGGCCGACCCGATGGCATCGATCACGTCGCGCAGCAGGGTCTCGGGCGCCGGGCCGCCGGAAGCCTGCCCGAAGGCACGGCGCAGCGGATCGCTGGACAGCTGCTCGACGAGCTCGCCCTCGGGCGCGATCACCAGGGCGGCGGTGCGCGGCACGGAGGGAATGGACGTATGCAGTGCCGCGAGCACGAATCCGAAAATGATCAGCAACAGAATGAGATGAAGGACCTTGCGTATGCCCTCCAACATCCGCCACACCAGTCCGAAGAATCCCATCAGCGCCTACCTGGCTTGGGCTCGATACCGCGGGTGCGGCGAGTCACTAGGCTCGCGCCCACGCGAGGTTGCCCACGCGGACTAGATCTTCTCGTCGATGCGTGCTGCCTTGCCGGACAGATCGCGCAGGTAATAGAGTTTCGCACGGCGCACCGCGCCGCGGCGCTTGACGCTCACCTCGCTGATCGACGGACTGAACGTCTGGAATACCCGCTCGACGCCCTCGCCGTGCGAGATCTTGCGCACGGTGAATGAGGAATTGAGACCGCGGTTCTTCTTGGCGATCACCACGCCCTCGTAGGCCTGTACGCGCTCGCGGTCGCCCTCGACGACCTTCACTTGCACGACCACCGTGTCGCCGGGATTGAATTCCGGAAGCTTGCGCGTCGACCGCTCGGCATTCAGTTCTTGAATGATCTTGTTCATAGCTCTCGCCCTCATCCTAACAATCAGTCACCCGGCCCGCGCCGCTCCCGGAGCCCCGCTCGAGCTTGAACTCCTCGAGCAACGCGCGCTCCTCGCTCGACAGGCCGCGCCGCTCGAGCAGATCCGGACGCCTGAGCCACGTGCGGCCCAAGGCCTCCTTCTGCCGCCAGCGGCGGATCGCGGCATGGTCGCCCGAAGCCAGGACCTCCGGCACTTCGTGCCCATCCACCGTGATCGGTCGCGTGTAGTGCGGCCAATCCAGCAGCCCGTCGCTGAACGATTCCTGCAGCGCCGAATCCTCGCTGCCGAGGGTACCCGGCAACAGTCGGGCGATCGCATCGATCACCACCAGCGCGGGCAGCTCGCCGCCCGTCAAAACATAATCGCCGATCGACCATTGCTCGTCGATCTCGCACTCGACGAAGCGCTCGTCGACCCCCTCGTAGCGGCCGGCCACGAGGATCAACCCCGGCCAATCGCGGGCCTCGCGTGCCCGCTCCTGGTCGAACCGCATACCGTCGGCGCCCAGATAAACGGCGCGCGCACCCGCAGGCATCGTGGCCCGGGCCGCCCGCAGCGCATCGCGCAGCGGCTCGACCTTCAGCACCATCCCCGGGCCGCCGCCGTAGGGACGATCGTCCACGGTTCGGTGCACATCGTGCGTATGCTCCCGAGGATCGAAGTACGACACCTCGAGCACTTCCCGTTCCACGGCTCTGCCCAGCACGCCGTGCGCCATAGCCTCGCGCAGCATGGAAGGGAACAGAGAAACCACCGCGATACGCATACTTACCGCTGATCGGCCGGTTCTTCCCAATCCACCACGATCCGCCGCGCCTCAAGGTCCACGCGACGCAGGTGCTGCGGCACGGCCGGCACCCAGTACTCCCGCATCCCCCGCACCACCATGAGCGCGTGCGCCGGGGTCTCCACGAAATGCGCGACCACCCCGAGGGGATCGCCCGCCAAATTCACTACGTCACAACCGAGCAAATCGGCTCGGTAGAAGTCCCCCGCCGCACACGGCGGCAGATCGCTTCGCGGCACGGCGACCACCGCACCTTTCAGCGCCTCGGCGGCGGTCCGATCGAGAACCCCCGCCAGCTTGACCGTCAGCGCACCGCCGCTCCGACCCGTGGCCTCCACCGCGTAGTCCCGCCAGGCGCCGCCCTGGCGGAGCTTCAGCGTGCGGTGCTCGAGCAATCGCTCGGGCGGCTCGGTGTAGGAGTGCAGCTTCACCCAACCGCGAATACCGAAGGGTGCGCCGACCTGCCCCAGCTCGATGAGCGCGGAGGCCCCACCGCTCACCGCTCTGCCCCGGGCCTCGCGTTCGGGACCGTCAGGCGGCCTGTTTGCGATAAACGGTCAGCAGCTGCTTGACCCGGTCCGACATATGCGCGCCTTCCTTGAGCCAGTGCTCGATGCGCGCCACGTCCAGGCGCAGCTTGATTTCCGCGCCGCGCGCGACCGGATTGAACAGGCCGACGCTCTCCAGGCTGGTGCCCCCCTGCCGCTTGCGGCTATCGGTCACCACCACATGATAGAACGGCGTCTTCTTGCCGCCTCGTCGAGTCAACCGGATCGTCACCATCGTGCTTCCACCCTTCAATGCCAAGCCGTCAATTGTAATGAGTTTGCCGCCTCCAGGGCAAGAAATCAGAAGCGCGGGCCCATTCCGGGTGGCAGCCGGCCGCCCATGCCCCGCATCAGATTCTTGAGCATCCCGCCCTTCATCATTTTTTTCATGGTTTTTTGCATCTGATCGAATTGCTTGAGCAGCCGATTGACCTCGGGCAGCGGCACCCCTGCCCCTGCTGCAATGCGACGCTTGCGTGAGGCATCGATGATGTCCGGACGGCGCCGCTCGCGCGGCGTCATCGAGTCGATGATTCCCATTTGACGCTTGATGACCTTCGGGTTCACCGCGCCGGCCGCTGCGGCCGCATTCGCCTGCAGCTGTGCGGGCAGCTTGTCCATGACCGCGGACATACCGCCCATCTTTTGCAGCTGGCTCAGCTGGTCCCGTAAATCCGCCAGGTCGAAGGACTTGCCCTTGCTGATCTTCTTGGCGAGCTTCTCCGCCTTCTCCTGGTCGACCTGCTCCTGGACTTGCTCGACCAGCGACAGCACATCGCCCATGCCCAAAATGCGCGAGGCGATGCGCTCGGGATGAAAGAGCTCGAGCGCCTCGGACTTCTCGCCGGTGCCGACGAACAAGATGGGCTTCCCGGTCACCTGGCGGACCGACAGAGCCGCGCCGCCGCGGGCATCGCCATCGGCCTTGGTCAGGATCACCCCGGTGAGGCTCAAGGTCTCGTTGAACGCGCGGGCCGCGTTCACGGCATCCTGGCCGGCCATGCTGTCGACGACGAACAGGCGCTCGCGAGGAGCGAGCGCCGTCTCGAGCTCGC
>Ga0302326_10004849_pt1 | contig 30950 bp, 19 predicted proteins | sample Palsa_T0_3_FD_202264 | JGI IMG/M metagenome (GOLD analysis project Ga0302326, IMG submission 202264) | Peat permafrost microbial communities from Stordalen Mire near Abisko, Sweden - Palsa_T0_3 | ecosystem: Environmental > Terrestrial > Soil > Palsa > Peat permafrost | place: Sweden: Abisko... | reverse complement strand
AATGACGCGCGCGCGCGGTTGCTCGCGCTCACGCTCGAGCAACCCGAGAGCAGCGAGGCCCTCTCCGCGCTGTCCGCTTGGGCCGGCGCCCATGACGACCTCGACCTGGTCGTCCTCGCTCTCGGCGAATCTGCTCGCCGCGTCCCGCGTCTCGACGCTGCGGTGGCGCAGGGCGCGCTGGCCCTCGCCAGCGAGGGCCAGCTCTCCCGCGCCCGCCGCGTGGCGGCCGCGCTCATCGATGCGCGCGGTCGCCGTGATCATGGCGGATCACCGCTCGATGAAACGACAGCTGCGGCGGTCGGCCGCCTCGCGGTCGACGAAGCCGCCGAGCGCGGAGACCAACCCGCTCTCGAGCGTCGCGCCGTCACCGCGCACCTAGTCGCCGCAGAGGCGGCAGCGCGCGCCGCACTCCTCGGTCGCTTCGCGCTCGCTCGCGCCGTGGCGACCGACACTCTACGCGCCGATCCCAACGACGCTGGTGCCCGCATGGTCTTGGCGAGCGTGTCCGACCTGTCCGTCAAAGGCGCGACATGGGTCGATAGCCCCGGATCCACACGCGCACCCGCGATCGCTTGCGCGCTCTTCGGACAGACCCTCTGGCGCACGACCAGCACCCAAGCCGCGCGCGCCGCATTGTGGGCGGCCGCGTGCGAGCCTGTTGCCCACGACGACACGCCCGTCATCTCGCTCCTCGTCGACCTCGCGGCGCGTGACGTCGTCGACGAGTCGATGCTTCCGATCGAGGGCCGCATCGAGCTCGCGTGGCGCAAGCGCGTACCCATCACGACGCCGTCGCTCGCGTCGCTCGACGCGCGTCACGAGCTTCTCGCGGTTGTGCACGCAGACCCGCTGTCCGTACGCGCCGCGGAGCTCGCGAGGAAGCTTGCCCGGCGTGGTCCCACCGATGCGCTCGTCCTCGCGGCACTCCTCGAGGTCGCACGTGCTCGCGGCGAGACGCTCGATCAGGTCGCACGCGCCGCGCTGTTGCCGCCTGCGAATGCCGTGCTCGACGCCGCGCTGATCGACGCGCTCCCTGTCTCCACGCCGGAGGCCGTCCGCGTGCGCGCTCGTTTCGCTGGCATCGCCGTCACTCCGGCGGAACGCGCGCTCGTGCGCTGAGTCACCTCACTTGAGGAGCGGCTTCAAGTTTCGTGACGCCGGGCGGGCCGCGGCCTTGTCATTGGGTATCACCACGTCCGCGGTCGTCACGATGCCATCCTTGACGTCGACGTCGGCGTTGAAGCCGTGCTCGATGGCCGGGTGAAACGCGTTGAGCTTCATCTTGCCGACCGGCACGCCCTCGATGCGAAAGTGACCGACCACGTCACTCACTGCGTGCGACGCGTTCGCGATGACGAACACATCGGCTTCGAGCCACCCGTTGCCGACGCGGTCGACCATCCGATAGCGCCCGAGATTCTTCGGGTAGAGGCGCACCGGGTCGCCGCCCGGCGTGGCGACGAGGACTGCCGGCGACGGTTGATTCTCGAAATAGGGCGCGAAGAGGGGGCCAGCGTGCTCGTTCTTCACTTCGAGCGCCTGCCCGAACGTCATGACGTACGTGCGAGCGTTGTAGGCGCAGTTGGCGATCGTCGCGTGCACGTTCGGGTCTTTCTCCCGCACGATGGCGTCGGTGTACCCGGACGCCGGAATGATCTCGAGGATCGTGTCGGGGAGAGCGCGCGACCCATCCGCTCGAGGCGGGCCCTCGCGAAAGGTGTGCGAATAGACGTCCGCTGCCGCAGGGCACTTATCGAAGTTCTTCCCCATGAGCGGCGGTGCGGGGTCACCCGTCACGTAGACCGTTCCCTCGACGACGCCAGTGGGTCCGGCGTAGTCGGGCAGGTGGTCACGGTTGATGGCCGCCTCGACCTCCGCTTTGGGGATCGGCAGCTCGTTGACCGGCCCTGGTTTCGCTTTCTTCCCGCCGTCCGCCAACGCGGTTGCACCATCGAGCTGCAACGTTGAATTCGGAGCAGTCTTGCAGGCGACGAGTGCGAGGCTGCCAACTCCGATGGCAAATCCGAGTGAACGCAGGCTCATTGTGCGTTGTCTATCAAGAAGCGTGCGCATCGCGGCCACCGCAGGCCTACGTCAGCGTCGCCACAGCTGCCAGCGCGACATCGAGCGATTTGCCCGGCGTCAGCCCAAGCACCACGACCAGAATCGCGCTCACGATCAGCGCAGCCGCGACGTAAGCGGACCGCATGGGCTTCGCGATGGGAGCGCCAGCCGCGGGCTCGCGCATGTACATGTAAACGAGGACGCGCAGGTAGTAGTAGGCGCCGATCACGCTGTTGAGGAACGCGATTACGGTGAGCCAATAGAAGCCGCCATCGACCGCCGCCCGGAAGACGAAATACTTCCCGAAGAAGCCCGCGGTGGGTGGTACCCCTGCAAGCGACAACATGAAGAGCGCGAATGGCAAGGCGGCAGCTGGATGCCTACGACCAATGCCCGCGAGGTCTTCGTACGACACCGATTCCGCGCCACGACAGCCGCACCAGATGAGCGATCCGAACGCGCCCGCCGTCGACACCGTGTAGGCGAGCAAGTAAAAGAGCACGCTGCCGCTTGCCTCTGGGCCCGCGCGCATCGTGGCGACGACTCCGACGAGCAGGTAGCCGGCGTGAGCAATGCTCGAGTACGCGAGCATGCGCTTCACCGACTCCTGCCGACCTGCGATCAAGTTCGCCACCGTCATCGTCAGGACGGCGATGCCCGCCAGTACGGGCGGCCATCCGTTGGACCACGACATCGAGTGCGGATCGCCGAACACGACGAGGAGCACGCGGAGCATGATGGCAAAGGCGCCTGCCTTGACCACCACGGCCATGTACGCCGTCGCGGGTGTCGGCGCCCCTTCGTACGCGTCGGGCGTCCACATGTGGAACGGTACGGCGCTCACCTTGAACGCGAGCCCCACGAGGACGAGCAGGAGAGCGATAACGACCATGGGCCCGGCCGCGCCCTTCGCGACGAGCGGCGCTCCCGTCACGGGTGCTGCGTTTGCGGCGAGGGTCTTGATCGATGCCCCGATGCCGGCGAGGTCCGTGCGACCGGTCGCCCCATAAAGGAGAGCGAACCCGTAGAGCATGAGCGCTGCTGCGAACGTCCCCAGCAAGAAGTATTTGAGCGCACCCTCGGCGGAGCGTGGTGATGCTCGGCGGAACGCCGTCATCGCGTAAGCGCCAATCGACATCGTCTCGAGCCCGAGGAAGAGCACGAGGAGATCCCCGGCACCCGCGAGCATCATGGCCCCGAACGTCGAGAACAAAAGGAGCGAGTAGAACTCTCCGCGATCGAGGTTGTGCTCGGGTAAATAGCCACCCGCGAGAAGCGCTGCGAGCGCCCCACCGAGACACAGAAGGGCATCGAAGAAGAGGGAGAACCGATCGACGATGAGCCACGGCGCGAGCGACTGCGTGTCGAGATTCTCGACGCCGTAGAGCCAGAGCGCGGCAGCGCTGATCCCTCCTGCGACGAGGACCAACGTCGCGCCGAGCGCCAGGCCGCCGCGCGACTTCGACGTGACCTCCACCAGCATCAGCAGGAGGGCGCCGACACCCACCATCAAGAACGGAGCAAGAGTGAGGATGAGCAACATGATCACTCCTCCGTCGGTTTGAGAGCGTTCACGGGCGGACCGGCCCGTGTCGGCGCTTCACTCTTGCGGGCGACGAGCTTCATGCCGCCTTCGAAGTAGCGCGGTACACCCTGCGGGACGCGCGCCTCGAAGTCCGTCTGAACGCGCTGCGTCGCGCCCTGGATCTGCGAGAGGAAGATGTTGGGGAAGAGCCCCACGACGAAGATGGCGAGAACGAGCGGCAGCACCGCGATGAGCTCACGCGCCGTCAGGTCGGGGAGCTTCTTGTTCTCCTCCTTGGTGATCGGACCGAAGAAGACCTTCTGAACCACCGAGAGCATGTAGATGGCGCCGAAGATCACGCCGATCGCGGCGCCGGCTGCCTGCGTGCCGCTGAAGCGGCCGAGCTTGGTCGACACGAACGTGCCGGTGATGACCATGAACTCGCCGATGAAGCCGTTCGTTCCGGGCAAGCCGATGCTCGCGAGCGTGGCGATGACGAACATCGTCGCGTAGATGGGCATGACCTTCGTGAGCCCACCAAACTCGGCGGTCATGCGCGTGTGGCGGCGGTCGTAGATCACGCCGACGAGGAGGAAGAGCGCGCCCGTCGAGATGCCGTGGTTGACCATCTGCAGCACGGCGCCTTCGAGCGACGCCGACGTGCACGCGAAGAGGCCGAGCATGACGTAGCCGAGGTGGGCGACCGACGAGTACGCGACGAGCCGCTTGAAGTCGTCTTGCTTCCACGCGCAGAGCGCGCCGTAGAGGATCCCGCCGAGGACGGCGAACCCGGCGAGGCTCGCGCCGAAGTGCGCGCACGCCTCGGGGAAGAGCCCCATCGAGAAGCGCAGGTACCCGTACGTGCCGAGCTTCAGCATGACGGCCGCAAGGACGATGCTGCCCGCGGTGGGCGCCTCGGTGTGGGCATCCGGCAGCCACGTGTGCACGGGGAACATCGGGACCTTGATGAAGAACGCGATGGTGAACGCCGCGAAGAGCCAGAACTGCGCGCCGTGGGGCAAGAACTCGTCGGTGTTCTTTCCGAGCGGCAGCATCACGCGCTGGAGGTCGAAGTAGTCGAAGCTGACCGTGCCCGTCAGCTTGTAGAACGCGTGGGCGAGATACAAGAGAGCCGCCAGGAGCAGCACCGATCCCGTCATCGTGTAGATGAAGAACTTCAACGCCGCCTTGACGCGCGCTTGCCCGCCCCACACACCGATCATCAGGTACATCGGCACGAGGCAGAGCTCGAAGAAGAGATAGAAGAGGAAGAGGTCGAGCGCGACGAACGACCCGAGGAGGGCGCCTTCGAGGAGAAGAAGCGCGAAGCACCAGTCTTTGATGCGGGTGTGGATTGATCCGAACGACGCGTAAGCCGCGATCGGCGTGATGAAGGTCGTGAGGATCACCAGCCAGAGGGAGATGCCGTCGACCGCCACGTGGTAGTGGATGCCGAGCCGCGCGATCCAGATGTAGTCCTGGTTGAAGTGAAACTCGTGCCCCATCGGCACCCGGAGGAGCACGAGGCTCAGCGCGAGCGTCGCGAACATCATGACGAGCGTGAACCCACGGAGAAGCCGCGGAGCCTGCCGCGGCAGGAAGAGCACCGCGATCGCGGCGCCGAAAGGAAGACGCAGGAGCCAGGAGAGGAGCGAGCGAGGCTCCCACGGCAGACCCTCTGGGACGATCGACAAGTCTTCACTCACCCACATGCGCGCGACGAAGAGCGCGCAGAGGGCGCAGATGAGCGCGATGGCTGCTCGCGTCTTTGCACCATAGCGATGCGGCACGACCGCCCCAACGAGGCCAGCCAGGACGACGGGTACGGCGTGGTCGATGTAGCGAGAGAGGACTGCTGCGACGACCGCAAAGATCCCCAACCAAACGAGCTGGGGGACTCCGATGCTGAGCGGCGGCTGCTGCTCCTCGGGCGCTTCGGTGTGGTGTGCCGTGCTCATTGGTTTTGCCCCACTTCGATGCTCGTCACCTTGGCTGGGCGCGGTACGTAAACGGTGGTGCTCGCGGCGTAGTTTCGCAGCGCGGGGGAGAAGACATTCCGCGCACGGAGCCTCACCGGTCGCGCTTCTTCGACGATGGCATCGCTGTCGGCCTCGAGGTGGAGCGTGATCTCGGGGACGTCACCAAAGCTGTCTTTCGTGCCGTCTCGCGCGACGGTCTCCTTGTTGACGGCCGTCCACTTGTCGCCTGGGGCCTCGCATCGAGCGTGCTTCGCGACGAGATCCTCGACGACGCGGCGCTGCTCGGTTGCACGCTTCTTGGCGTCATCGACTTGCATCGCCGCGTCCCACTCCTTCTGCCAAACCTTCTTGTCGGGCTCGCACTGCGCCCACTCGAACGCGTAGCCGAGGTAGCCGCCCGAGGCTCCGGTGGTCACGGTGAAGTCCGAGCCCTTCGCCGCAACCGAAGCGTCCGCGTGAGGAATGACGAAGAACCACCCGATGGCTGCAACGCCGACGACCATGATCGCCGCGTAGAGGTGAACGACGCCGTTCTGGGCTGCGCGCAGCACCGTGCCGGCCGCTGCGACGACGAATGCCGTGAGCTTCGCGATCACGCCGTCGATGAAGTAGCGATCGAACTGAGCTGATGTATCTGCCAGCGCGTCGATGAGGGAGACGGCCGTCTCGTCGTAAAGCTTGTCGAGACCGACGTAGACGTACGACATGATGAGGTACGCGCCGATCGCCCCAAAGCCTCCGCAGACGATGTAACGCGGGTAACCACCGACGGCCCACGGCACGACGCCCCAAAGCACGGCGCCGATGGCGATGAACAAGATGCCGGTCATCGCCTGTGTGAAGCGCGTCGCCGCCTTGATGTACTCCTGCTCCGCCGCGCCCTTGCGCTCGACGTAGAGGTAATACGCGGCATACGATCCGACGACGAACGCTCCCAAGCCAAACGGCAAGAGCGCGCCAGCGGAGGGCGACGGGTTCTCTTTCACGGCGGCCTTCGAGGCCGACTCGAACACCGGCTCGAGCCAATGGTCGATGGGCGTGACGTGGAAGAGGCCCATGTTGAGGATGCCGGCCACGGCTGCACCCGTCGCGAGGACGATGAGCGGCACCGTCATCTGCCACGGCGACTCATGCGGTGGGTAGGCTGGGATGCTCAAGTCCTCTTCGCCGGGCTCGTCTTCGTCGATCTTCGCGAGGAGCGATGGCCGGCCGATGGTCCACCCGCGGAAGTCTCCCCAGAACGTCAGGAAGAAGCAGCGGCACATGTAGAAGGCCGTCATCGTCGCTGCGGCGACGGCCACGGCGAAGAGTAGCGTGAAGATCCACGCCGGAGGTGTGAACGGCGCGTTGCCCTCGTGCTTGAGCCTCTCGAACATCGGGCTCGAGAGGCGATCGATGTACGCCCGGTACATGATCTCGTCCTTCGAGAAGAATCCGCTCAAGAAAGGCACGCCGATGATGGCGGCCGTGGAGACGGCGAACGTGCGGTACGTCCACGGCATGTACTTGCGGAGGCCGCCCATGTTCCGCATGTCTTGGGCCTTGTCATCGTCGTGGACGCGCTTGTGCATCGCGTGGATGACGCTGCCGGCGCCGAGGAAGAGGCAGGCCTTGAAGAACGCGTGGGTGAAGACGTGGAAGAAGCCCGCGCTGAACGCGCCGACGCCCACGCCGAGGAACATGAACCCGAGCTGGCTCACGGTGGAGTAGGCGAGGACTTTCTTGATGTCGTACTGAACGAGCGCGATGGTCGCTGCGTAGAACGCCGTGAACGCCCCGACGAGCGCGACGACCATCATCACGAACGGCGAGAGGAGAAAGACGAAGTGCAGGCGGCACACGAGGTAGACGCCTGCCGTCACCATCGTCGCCGCGTGGATGAGGGCGCTGACGGGCGTGGGGCCGGCCATCGCGTCCGGGAGCCACGTGTAGAGGGGGATCTGCGCGCTCTTGCCCGTGCACCCGAGCAGCAGCGCGAGGCCCGTCGCCGTGGCCGCGCTGATCGTCAGCGGATTGTTAGGCTGGAGGAACGAGGCCCACCCCTCGTAGCGCCCGCCGCCGAGTGGCCAGAGGTGAATGCGGAGCGCGTCGACGGGCGGATCGACGAGCTGCGCGGCGTTGCTCTCGATGCCGTTCCAGTCGAGCGCGCCGGTGAAGTGCGCGAGGAGGAACATGGCGCAGAGCAGGCCAAAGTCGCCCACGCGATTGGCAATGAACGCCTTCTTCCCCGCCGCCGCGTTCGCGTCCTTCTCGTACCAGAAGCCGATGAGGAGGTACGAGCAGAGCCCCACACCCTCCCAGCCGACGAAGAGCACGGGCAGGTTGTCGGCCATCACGAGGATGAGCATCGCGAAGATGAAAAGGTTCAAGTAGCAAAAGAAGCGGTGGAAGCTCTTGTCCTCCGCCATGTATGCGGTCGCGTAGAGGTGGATGAGCGAGCCGATGCCCGTGATGATGAGCATCATCATCGCGCTCAAGGCGTCGACGCTGAACTTCACGTCGATGGGGATGCTGCCGCCGCTGCGCCCGCCGTTCGTGTGCATCCACTGCCACAGCGTCCACGTGACGCGGACGTGGTCGTGGACGGTCTTGCCGCCCTCCTGATGCCCTGTCGCGTCGACCCAGTGTGCGAGCGCGAGCAGCACGATGACCGAGCAGACGAAGCTCACGACGACCGTCGTCACGGCCATCACGCGGACGGCCGCTTTGCCGAGCCGCTTGCCCCAGATGCCGTTCACGAGCGCGCCGAGCAGCGGCATCCCGAGGATGACCCCAAAGAGCGCGAAGTCGTCTTGCGGAAAGAGGGTCGTGAAGAAAGACATCTAGTTCCTCAGAAGATCGGCTTCGTCCGTGCGCACCGTGCGCTTGATACGGAACAAGGAGATGACGATGGCGAGGCCGACGGCGACTTCCGCGGCCTCCGCGGCAATGAGGAAGAACGCGAAGAGTTGGCCCGCGTGGTTATGCGTCGCGGCGCGGTTGAACGCGACGAACGCGAGGTTCACGCCGTTGAGCATCAGCTCGATGCTCATCAGCACCGAGAGGACGTTGCGCCTGACGAGAAATCCGACGCCACCGACCGCGAACAAGATTGCGCTGAGCGCGACGTAGTACTCGATGGGGATCACGAGGGCTCCTCCCGGCTCGCGCCCGAGACAGCGTCGCTCTTGTGCTTGCCGCGAGCGACGGCGACCGCCGCGACCACCGCGATCATCAAGAGCGCGCTCGAGAGCTCGAACGGTACGACGTAATCGGTGAAGAGCACACGACCCATCGCGTCGATGGTGCCGAAGTCGGACGGGTAGGGGGGCAGCTTGTAGGCGTGGTTCCACGACGGGCGCACGACGAGATAGAGCGCCGCGGTCGAGAGGACCAGAAAGAGCCCACCCGAGACGGTGCGCGTGATGCGCCCGCGATGATCGCGCGATGACGTCGCGCTCGGGCCAAGCAGCATGATGACGAAGAGAAACAGCACGACGATGGCGCCCGCGTAGACGATGAGCTGAATGGCGGCGAGGAAGTGAGCGTGCAGCGCCAAGAAGAGCCCGGCGACCGCGAGGATCGTCGTCATGAGACCCATCGCGCCGCGGATCGGGTTGCGCGCGGCAACCGTCCAGATGGCGCCACCGAGCGCCATCGCCGCACACACGTAGAAGTAGATCATGCTGGCCGCTGACACGTATTCCCTCCGCTCACTGCACCAATAACGTCGCTTCGCTGTGCTTCTTCTGACCGAGAATGTAGGCCTCGAAGCTCTTCCGGAACTTCTGGACGAACGCGAGAGCCGGCATCGCCGTGCCTTCACCGAACGCGCAGATGGTGTTGCCCATGATGCCGTTCGCGACGTCGTGGAGGGCATCGAGCTCGGCCATCGTCGCCTTGCCGTCGAGGATCTTGTCGGTGGTGTGATAGAGCCACGCCGAGCCCTCGCGGCATGGCGTGCACTGCCCGCACGACTCGTGCTTGTAGAACTGCATCAGGTTCTTCATGGCGAGGACGGGGCACGTGCCCTCGGCCATCACCGTCACGCAGCAGGTTCCGAGCATGGTGCCGACGAGACGCATCGTGTCGACGCCGAGCGGCACGTCGAAGACGCTCTGACCGTGCCAGCGATGCAGGGCGTCCTTTTCCTCGGGCGCGTTCACAGTCTCCTCGGGGCAGAGGATGGGCGTCGATGAGCCGCCGGGGATCGCGCAGAGCACCTTGCGGTCGCCGAGCACGCCGCCGCCGAGCTCGAAGATGAGCTCGTTGAGCGTCGGCCCGCACGCGAGCTCGAAGATGCCCGGCTTCTTCACGTGCCCGTTGAGGCCGTAGAGGCGGACGCCGCCGTCCTTCATGTCGTGAAGGAGCGAGAGCTTGCTGAACGCCTCGCATCCCATGTTGAACGCCGTGGGAACGGCCGCGATCGTCTCGAGGTTGTTCACCGTCGACGGCATGCCGAAGACGCCCGCTTGAGCGGGGTACGGCGGCTTGAGGCGTGGCTCGCCGCGCCTGCCCTCGAGGCTGTTGAGCATCGACGTCTCTTCGCCGCAGATGTACGCGCCCGCACCCGTGTGGACGTACACCTCGACGGGATACTCTTTTCCGAACGGCGTCTTGCCGAGGTACCCCTTACGCTTGGCTTCTGCGATGGCGCCTTCGAGCCGCGCCTTCGACACGTGGAGCTCGTCGCGCACGTAGATGTAGCAAACGTGTGCGCCGATGCCGTAGCAGCCGATGATGCAGCCCTCGATGCACGCGTGAGGGTTCTCCTCCATCAACGTGCGGTCCTTGTGGGTGCCGGGCTCGCCTTCGTCGGCGTTGACGACGAGGTAGTGCGGCCGCGTGGCTGACACGACCTTTGGCATGAAGCTCCACTTCACGCCCATCGGGAAGCCTGCGCCTCCGCGCCCGCGGATGTTGGCCTTCTTCGCTTCGTCGACGACCTGCTCGCGCGTCATCGTCGTGAGCACGCGCTGGGCGACTTTGTAGCCCTCGCACTCGCGCTCGTACGTCTCGAGGCTCCAGCCGTTCGGCTTGCCGTACACCTTGGTGAGGTAGTTCGTGGGCTTGAGCATCTTCTAGTCGCTCCGAAGCCTGTCGAGGATCGCGTCGACCTTCTCGGTCGTGAGGTTCTCGAAGTAGTCCTTGTCGACTTGCATCATCGGCGCCGTGCCGCAGCTCGCGAGGCACTCGGCCGAGCGGAGCGTCACCTTGCCGTCGCTCGTCGTCTCACCGACCTTGATGCCGAGCTTCTTCTCGCAGTGAGCGACGATGCCGTCAGCGTCGCGCAGCGCGCAGGGCAGCGTGCGGCACACCCACACCTGGTGCTTGCCCACCGGCGCGCGGTTGAAGAGCGTGTAGAACGTGACGACGCCTTCGACGTGCGCGGGCGCCAAGTCGAGCTTGTGCGACACGAAGTGCATCACCTCGTCGTCCACATAGCCCTTCTGCTCCTGACACAGATGGAGCAGCGGAATGCACGCTGCCATCTTCGTTGGGTAGCGAGTGAGGAGGTCAGCGAGCTTTTGCTCGCGTTCTTTCGAAAGCTCGAAGGTCATGAGAGCGCACAAAACCCCTGAAAATGCGAGGCGGACGCTAGTGGCAAGCGAGCGCATCCGTCAAGGCAAACGTTCCCCTTGAGCGAGCGTGATCTTGGGCAGTATGCTCCGCGCGGTCGTTCCGTGTAACGACGGCGCTTTGGAGCCGGCGACCACGTGTACGACGAAGAGAGGTGGCGGTTGTACTGTCCGAACTGTGGCACGAGCAACGACGATCCGGCGGCGCTGACATGCGTGAAGTGCAACTTCAACTTGAAGGGCGCTGCTGCGCCGAAGTTCAAGGGCACGATGCTCATGGCGAGCCAGCAAGCGGGCGGTCTACCTGGCGCCCCGCCAGCCACGCCTGGCGCTTCTGGTGCTCCTGCACCGCCCCGCCCTGCCGGGCCACCCATGAGCAAGTTGAAGGGCACGATGGTCGGCGTCGCCCCGCCGATGCCGGGCTCCGCGAAGATGCCCGATCTCGGTGGTCTCGCTAGGCCGCCAACACCGCCCGCCGGTCCGCCTCCGATGCAGGCGCCGCCTCCGATGCAGGCAGCGCCACCGATGCAGAACTTCGGAGCGCCTCCGCCCGCAGCCGAAGTGAATCCACTCGGTGGGACGATGGTGGCGAACGAGTCGCACTTCCAACCTCCGCCCGGCTTCGGCGCGCCACCGCCGCAACAACAGCCACCGCCCAACTATGGTGGGCCGACGCCAGGACAAGGGTTTGGTCCCCCACCAGGCGATCCAGGGGCAATGATGGCGCCGCCGCCCAACCAGAACATGGGGTTCCCGCCTCCGCAACAGCAGGGGCCGCCCGGAGGTTATGGTGGGCCACCGCCTGGTCAACCACCGGGAGGGTTTGGCCCTCCGCCCGATCAGGGAGGATTTCAACAACAACCGATGATGATGGGTCCGCCACAAGGCGGGCCTCAACAGCAACCAATGATGATGGGAGGTCCAATGCAACAGGGTCCGGGAATGCAAGCGCCGCCAGGGGGAATGCAACCTTATCCGGGTGGGGGTCCGATGATGCCGGGTGCGCCCGGTGGGCCAATGGCGCCAGGTGGCGTCAGTGACAAGACGTGGATGGTGACCCTGCTGCTCTGCGTCTTCGCAGGGACGCTCGGTGTTCATCGCTTCTACGTCGGGAAGATCGGCTCAGGCGTTGGTCAGCTTCTGACCTTCGGCGGATGCGGGATTTGGACCTTGATTGATCTCATCATGATCATCACGGGCAAGTTCACCGACGCCCAAGGGCGCGCGCTGAAGAAGGACTAACCCGAATCAGGAATCACACGTGCTGCGGGCCACCAAAGGCTCCGCAGAAGCGTGCGATCCAAACGAGGAAGAGCGCCGCGCACATCGCCAAGCCAGCGATGCGCACGGCGCTTTTCTTTGTCCACACCCCGAAGTCGCCCGTGACGACGTAGCCCGCGAGCTCGACCGCCACGAGCACGACGACGAACGGCACCACCACGAGGGCGAGCGGGTGCTCGTGCGTGGCTTTGGCGAAGTGCAGATGAAGCATCGCGCGAGCGGCGCTCGTCATGCCGCACGTGGGGCATGGCACGTGAAGCACGGTGCGGATGGGGCAGTCCCAATGAAACGCGGTCTGCGTGAGGTGGCCCCACGCAAAGAGGCCCACCGCGAGGGGGACGAGCAAGTGCTTCCCCACGCCGGCTCTCAATGGGGTCATACGTTGAAGCGGAAGTGCATCACGTCGCCGTCGCGGACGACGTAGTCCTTGCCTTCGATGGCGAGCTTGCCTGCGTCGCGGCACTTGGATTCGCCTCCGAGCTCCACGTAGTCCTCCCACCAGATCACCTCGGCCTTGATGAAGCCCTTCTCGAAGTCCGTGTGGATGACGCCAGCGGCTTGAGGGGCTTTCGCTCCCTTCGTCGTCGTCCACGCGCGGACCTCGGGTTTGCCTGCGGTGAGGAACGTGAGGAGCTCGAGGAGCTCGTAGCCCGCGCGAATGACCGCGAAGAGGCCGGGCTCCTTCAAGCCGGCGCTCTCGAGGAAGTCCGGGCGGTCCTTCGGGTCGAGCTGGGCGATCTGCTCCTCGAGCGCCGCGCACACGGGAACGACCGGGGCGTGCTCGGCCTTGGCGTACTTCTCGAGCGCGACGAAGTGGGCGTTCGACGCGAGCTTGCCGAGCGAGGCTTCGTCGACGTTCGCGATGTAGAAGGTGGGCTTCATCGTGAGGAGCTGCATGTCACGGATGACGAGCTTGCTGTCGATCGCGCTCGACGCCGCGCCGTCGACGTTCGCGCTGCGGGCGGGCTTGCCCTTGTCGAGGTGGGCGACGAGGACCTCGCAGATCTCGACGGCGAGCTTCTCTTTCGCGTCGTTGCCTTTGGCCGCCTTGCGCGCGCGGTCGAGCCGCTTCTGCACGGTGTCGAGGTCCTTGAGGCAGAGCTCGGTCGTCACCGTTTGGATGTCGGACACGGGGTCGACGCGGTTCTCGACGTGGATGACGTTCGTGTCCTCGAAGCACCGCGCGACTTGCACGATCGCGGAGGCCTCGCGAATGTGCGAGAGGAACTGATTGCCGAGCCCTTCGCCCTTGTGCGCGCCGCGGACGAGGCCGGCGATGTCGACGAACTCGATGGTCGTCGGGACGATGCGCTCGGCGTGGACCACGGAGTCGAGCTTCTGGAGGCGGTCATCGGGGACCGTGACGACCCCTACGTTCGGCTCGATCGTGCAGAATGGGTAGTTCGCCGCCTCGGCCTTGGCCGACGAGAGCGAGTTGAAGAGCGTCGATTTGCCTACGTTGGGGAGGCCGACGATGCCGACGGAGAGAGCCATGGAATCCTCGTGCGGGCGTATTAACCACACAGAGATTGGGAATGCGAACGGGAACGAATGTAGACTGCAAGCCTCTTGGTGTTGACAAACGGAAGGCTCGCCGAACGGACCGTCGTGCTTTGCGTGACGGGGAGCGTGGCAGCGTACAAGGCTGCCGTGCTGCTCCGGCTCTTGCGTAAAGAGGGCGCGCGGGTCGTCCCGGTCATGACGGCGTCGGCGGCGAAGTTCCTCGGGGCGAGCACGCTCTCGGGGTTGTCCGGCGAGGACGTCATCACGGACATGTTCGTTGGTGCTGGCGAGGTGCACGTGACGCTCGGTGCGATGGCCGACGCCGTGGTGATCGCGCCGGCGACGGCTGACGTCCTCGCGCGCATGGCGCAAGGGCGCTCCGATGATCTCGTGACGGCGTTGGTCCTCTGCGCGAAAGGCCGCGTGCTCGCCGCGCCCGCGATGCACCCGCGGATGTGGGCGCACCCGGCGACCGCGCGGAACGTCGCCGAGCTCGCGCGGCTCGGTCGCGTCGAGATCGTCGGGCCGTCCGTCGGTGAGGTCGCTTCGGGCGAAGTGGGCGCGGGCCGCATGGTGGAGCCCGAGGACATCGTCGGGGCCCTCGTTCTCGCGCTCACGCCGAAGGACCTCGACGGCCTTCGCATCATCGTGACCGCTGGCCCGACGCTCGAGGACATGGACCCCGTGCGATTCCTCGGCAATCGGTCGAGCGGCAAGATGGGCTTCGCGATCGCTTCGCGTGCGGCTGCGCGTGGGGCGACGGTGACGCTCGTCGCGGGCCCTGTCCACCTAAAGACGCCCCCCCGCGTGAACCGCGTCGACGTGCGGACGGCGCTCGAGATGGCCGCCGCTCTCGGCGAAGCGACGAAAGCTCCGTGCGACGCCATCGTGATGGCCGCGGCCGTCGCGGACTATCGGTTCGCCCACACGAGCGACTCGAAGCTCAAGAAGACCGGCGAGAACGTGTCTCTCGATCTCGTGCGAAACCCGGATCTGCTCGCCGAGATTGGCGCGGCGCGGAAGGGGATCCGTCCCGTCCTCATCGGGTTCGCGCTCGAAACGGGCACGCGCAAAGAGGTGGTCGCCGAAGCCCGCCGCAAGCTGCGCGAGAAGAAGGTCGACGTCGTGGTCGCGAACGAAGCGCGCTACGCGTTCGGCGGCGACGACAACGACGTGTCGTTCATCACCGAGAACCGTGACGAGCGATTGCCGCGCGCCGCGAAGGTGGACCTCGCCGACGCCCTCCTCGATCGCATCAAGAGCTTGCTCGGCTGACCCGCGTGATGTAAGTCGGGCCGAGTTGTTACGTATTTGCTCGCGGTCGAGGGAAGCCGGTGTAACTCCGGCACGGCCCCCGCCACGGTAACCGGTGACGAGTCTGCGGCACGGCCACTGTCTTCTTTTTGGATGGGAAGGCGCAGATGAGGATGATCCGGAGTCCGGAAACCTGGCTTCGAGCTCCACCTATTAAACAATGCCGCGTGGGCGCGGCAGCGAGGTCGACATGAAGAAGCAAATGAGCGCATTCGCGTGCGCAATCGGGTGCGGTCTCTTTGCGGTCGCCTGCACGGGCGATGACATCACGCTGGGGCCGGACGCGGGGCCGCCGAAGTCGGACGCCACCGTCGACCAATCGAACACCAACGACGCCGGCACGGATGGCACCGTTGGGCCGCGCGTCTTGATGACGTACACGGCGACCGCCGGCGAGCTCGTCGCGTTCGACACGCAGACGGACCTGGTCGACGGGCGTTTCGCACCGCCACCCTACGCCTCCGTGATGCAATCGGGCACCGACAGGTTCCTGCTCGAGTCGAACGAGGATCTCGTCTTCCTGCTCGACCCGGTGTCGCAGTGGAATCCCACGTCGTCGTGGAACGTCGCGCTCGATGACGGATTCGACGGTGGCTTGTCGTACGCCGACCCCGTGCAAGTCGTCGAGGTCGCGCCGAACAAGGCGTACGTCCTTCGTTACAACCGCGACAAGATCGCCATCTTCGATCCGACGCAGACCTCCGACGGAGGCGTTCCCACGACCAACCCCGTGGATCTCTCGTCGCTGCAACAAGCCAATGATCCCGACGGCACCGTGGAGATGTCGGGGGCGGTCTTCGACCCGACGAACAAGTACCTCTACGTCGCGCTCGCCAACATCAACCTCTTCTTGGTCGATGCGGTCGACGGAGCGTACCTGCCGTGCGCCAACACGGTGAGCACGCTCGTCGCCATCGACACGACCACCGACACGCTCGTGAACCTCGGAGGCACCGGCCCCGGCGGAAGCATAGCGCTGAACGGCTATAGCCCTCAGTTCGGGTCGGTCGGCGGCCTCATCTTCGACGCCGTCGGCAATCGCGTGCTCGTGCTCTCGACGGGCTGCAACGCCACCGAGTCGGACGGCGGCGTCGGGCCGCAAACGGGCCGCCTCGTCGAAGCCGTCGACCTCTCGACGAACACCACGCAGACGCTCCTGCCAGCCAACGACCAAGACTTCCCCAACGAGCTCGTCTACATCGACGGAGCCCACGCGCTCATCCAGTTCGGCTACGTCCCCTACGCGACGACCTACACGTGGATCCCGACGCAAACGACGCTCGGCCCGCCGCTGGCGGTCACTCCTGACGTCTTCGCGCTCGATCCCCTCGGCTCCCGCATCCTCGGCGCGCAATCGACCGTCGCGACCGACGGAGGAACGGGCCCCATCAACGTGATCGCCGTCCCCATCAACTCGATCGACGGCGGAGGCGTTCAGGTGTTCGGCCAGAACCCCTTCCTCGAGCCGGGCGGGTATCTGGGAAGCGTCGTTTACGTTCCGTAGAAATAGTGAAGGAGGAGAGCCGCCTCGGTCGGTTCTCCTCCTTCTCGTGTCTCACCTATGTGCGGCCGCTCCGAGGTCGCGGCCGCGTCTGTCTCCGGCTCTTGCGGTTACGCCTTGGTGAGGGGCGTGCCGCTCGAGCCGTTCAACGTCACGACGGGCGCCGTCTGCGGCACAATCTGAATCGAGGAGACGTTCCCCTTGATCTGTTGTCTCGCGACGGGTCCCAGCGTGCCCCTGGCGATCCGCGTGGCCTTGTTCTTCGCAGCACTGAGGGCGGCCTGCGCAGAAGTCAGCTTCGCGCGCTTTTTGGGCGCGGCGAGGCCGAAGTCCGCGAGGACGTCGGGCTGCGAACGAAACATGGCCAAGATCGTCTGCCGCAAGGCGAGGACGAGCTCTTGTGAGCCCGCCTGTTGCGCCTTGTCGGCAGCGACTGCGGCTTGCCATGCAGCGCGCGCGGATGGAACCGCGTTCGCTGCATCGATCAGGTCTTGCAGGTCACTCACGATTTGCTTGGTCGTGAGGGCCTGCCCGACCAGCGTCAAGGTCACACCGGAGAGGTGCTTCTGGACGCCCGCGATGAGTGCTTCGTCGCGGTTGATCAGGGTCGTTCGGCTATTCGAGTTGCTCATTGTTTTTCTCCTTGTTGAGCGTTTCGATGACAGGGAGTCCCGAGGAGCACCATGCTCATCGGCCTGTCTAAGAGGGGTCGAGTAAGAACTCGGCGATTTGACCCCGACAAAATGCACGAGCGTTGCATTTTGTTCGTAAGGGTTCGGATCGTTTGACGTTCTGAGTCGATCGTTTCCGCCGCGCGGGGGACCTCTTCGCTCGAGCAAGCGGCTTCTTGGCATGAGCCGCAGGTCTCCTGGGTCGAGGACGGGATCTCTTGGCTCGAGCAGCGAGTCTGTTGGCTCGAGCAGCGAGTCTGTTGGCTCGAGCAGCGAGTCTGTTGGCTCGAGCAGCGAGTCTGTTGGCTCGAGCAGCGGGTCTCTTGGCTCGAGCAGCAAGTCTCCTGGCTCAAGCAGCGGACCTCTTGGCTAGAGCAGGGAGCCTTTTGGTTAGAGCAGTAGGCCTGTTGGCTCGAGCAGCGGGCATGTTGGCTGGAGCAAGGATCTCTCGGCTTCGAGCACTGGGTCTCTTGGCTCGAGCGCTGGATGTCTTGGTTTGAGCACTCGATCTTTTGGCTCGACCACCGGATCGGTTGGGTCGAGCACTCGAAGTTGTGGCTCTAGCACCGGCTCTTTTCGCACGAGCACCGAGTGGTCTGTTTAGAGCGGGTGCGATGCGGGGATGACCGTCGCACCCCGAAGCGCACGACTCGCTATCGCGAGAGATGGGGCAACGACCGACTCGCGTGCCGCAACTATGTACGTCGTCGGCCGTGCAAAGTGGAGGTCTACGCGGCTCTGCACGCCGTGACGATCCGCCATCTCGACGCGGAGGACTTCGAACGTTCGCTCATCGATGAACCAATCGACGCGCGCGATGGTCGACGGCGCGATGGGTACGCCCGTGAGCACGTATCCGGCGAGAAACCCGCGCGGAGAGCCGTCAGTGACCTGAAGACGATACGTCGTTCCAAATGACGCTCCGGTCAGAATCGCGAACGGATTGAGCTCGGCTGCCCGCGTGACGATGCGGTTGCTCGACGCGTCGTAGAACACGTCATCCGTGCCGTTCGAGTTGAAGCGCGACGTCGTCGGCGACACGTACTGAAAGTCCAAGTGACCGTTGCGCCAGAAGACGACGTCTCCCGCCGCGGTCGTCGTCTGCGATTGTACGGTGAGCGTCTGTGTGAACGATGCAATCCTCGTGGTGGACGTTGCATAGAACGACTCCACGTCGTGGACCGCTTGCGAAGCCGGCGGCAGCGCACGAGGCGATGAAGCCGCGCTCTGGATGTTGGTAAAGTAGAACCACTGACCGAGGCTAGAGGCGTGAGTAATCCGTGCAGTTCGCGGGTCGATGGTCACTATCGCGTCGGCGCTGGAGCCCACGGCGCTGACGCGTACGGTGTGTCCACTCGTGCTCGTCAGTCCACAGTAACCGAGTAACCCCACGTCGAGCGCATCGAAGGTCGTCAAAACGGAGAAGAGCCAATACGCGCTTTGATCAGGCCGAGCTTCGACGACCGTCGCCCCATCGTAGGTGCGCACGGACACGCCATCGCCAACGACGCGACGATTGGGTGGATTGGTGTAGTCGAGAACGAACCCCGATTTCGTAAACAGCGCATGCCCGGTCCATGCTGTTCCAGTGCCCGGGTGTGGTGTTTCGTCGAAGCTCGCCGAGCTGTCCGCCGAGCGATACACGTTCGCGACTTGTGACGTGATCGCACGACACTGGTCTGGCGTGAGCGATTGCGTCTGGGCGTGGACCGTTGCGGAAACCAACACCACGCCAATCGCGAGCGCCCTCATCCCACTTGATGACACCCGAGAGTCGTACCCCTTTGGTAAGAGCACGCAGCCGCACACCTCGCCCCCTCGAAGGCGGCCGCAGCGTTCAGCGAGTTTCCCCCCGGCCGACTTCCGGAGGGGGCGGCGCGCGCAGCGCAGCTTTGCTGCGCGAGCACGCCGGGGGAGCCCCTCTTCTCATCTCACATCCTTCGTCTCCTCCAACGCCAACAAGAAATCCCCCACCATCCTCCCGCGCTCCTTCACCCGCTCCGGCGTCGCCATCGCCCGGAGCGTTCGGTCAATGGTCCGCTTGTACTTCGCTGCCCGGTCCGGCAGCGCCCGCGCAAGCCGCGCGAGGACGCGCAACATCACGACGTTGTCCTCGAAGGGCTTTCGCCGCACAGCGAAGATCCCGACGGCGTCCGGGTCCTTGCTGTGCGCGAAGAACCCTCCACCACGCGCGTCCTCCACGTCCGCGAGCATCGCGTCGACGATGCGTGCGGCCTGCGTCACACGCGACGGATCCTTCGAGGCTTCCCCGAGCGCGAGGAGCCCAAACGCGAACGCCGCGTTGTCGGAGAGGTGCACGATCTTCTCGCCGACTCCGACTCCGGCTCCGCCTCCGACTCCGACTCCGGCTCCGGCTCCGTCGTGCGAGAGCGCCCCGCTCGGCGTCATGTGCGTCGCGAGGATGTGGTCGGCCGCCTTCTTCGCGTGCTCGAGCGCGCTCGCGTCGCCGGACGCCAGGAAGTACCTCGCGTACGCGGCCATCGCGAGCCCGTTGCCCTGCGGATACTCGTGCGTGTCGACGCGCGGCACCCCGAGCGCGAGCCGCTCCTTCTCCCCGAGCACGTAGTACGTGTGGCCGGTCATGTAGCGCTTCTTCGGCACCTCGTGTGTGCGCGCACCGCCTTCGGCGGATGCTGCGACCTCATGCGCGTTGAGATCGGCGTCCTGCGTGACGTAGAACCCGCCCGTCTCGGCGCTCGACAAGAACCTGTCGACGTACTTCCGGATCGCGCTCGCCGCGTCGAGCCACTTCTTGTCCTTCGTGAGGATGTACGCCTCAGCGTAGTTGTCGATGGCGCCCGCGTTGAAAAACATCAGCTTCTCGAAGTGCGGATGCTTCCAGTCCGAGTCGGTCGAGTACTGGTAGATGCCGCCCCACACGGGGTCCGTGATGGCGAGCTGCTGATCGAGCGTGAAGAGGACGCGCTTCTTCGCGGTCGCGTCGCCCGCCTTCGCGCGCGCGAGCGCCCACGCGTTCGTCATGAAGAGCGGCACCTTCTGCTGATGGCCCCAGCTCCCGAGCTCCTCGTCCCAGTAGTCTTCGAGATCGAGCTCGGTCGCGCGCGCGATCCACGCGAGCTCCTCTTCGCTCATCGGCGCATCGGGGATGGGTGCGCTCTCTTCCTCGCCGTGACTCGTCCCGCCGCTGCCTTGCGCGACGACCTCCTTCAAGATCTCCGCGAAGCGCTCCGGCGCGATGAAGCCCTTGTACTTGCCGAGCTCTTGTCCGTCGGGCGAGAAGATGACCGTCGCGGGCCAGCCGTACGCGTTGTACCGCTCCTCGATGTCGGGTCGCGCGTCGACGTCGACCTTCGCCGCGATGAAGTGAGCGTCGAGGATCTCCCGCACCGCTCCGTCGTGGTACGTGACCGCCTCCATCACGTGGCACCAGTGGCACCACTCGGCCGAGCCATCCATCACGACGAACCTCCGCTCGGTCTTCGCGCGCGCAAACGCAGGCGCCCCGAAGTCACTCCACACGAGCGGCGCCTTGGGCGTCCCATCCCAATGGGCGAGGGGATCCTCAGGCTCGACGTGCGCAGGCTTCGGCGCGACGACGCTCGCCTGCGTGGCGCACGCGGTCAGCGCGAGGGGCACGACGTAACGAAGCACGCGCTGATGATACGCGCGGAACGTGGGTGTGGATCATTCTGGGGTGGCGCTCCAAACGCGTTCACCGTCGAGCCATCGCGAGGTGGGCGCGAGGCCGGCGCGCTCGGCAACTCTCTCCGATGCGACATGACCAGGATGGATGTTCGCGCGAACGGTTCGAACGCCCTGCGAGACGAGCCACGCCACGAGACCACGCGTGGCTTCGGTCGCGAACCCTTGCGACTGCCATCGCACACCCACGACCCAGGCGATGTCTGCCGTATCCGCCACAACCGTCGCTTGCATCGTGCCCAGAGCCTCGTGTGAATCAATCGCGCGAATCACCCAGTTGAGCCACGTCTGCGTCTCATCCAACGACCCAGAAATGAGCTTCACATACCGTTCACGCAATTCCGGAAGCGTGAGCGGACATCCACCCATGAAGGTATGCAGGCGCACGTCATCGAGGACACCCACCATCTCCTCTGCGTCTTCGACGCGAAGTGGAATCAAGGCAACGCGCTCGCAAGCAATGTTCAGTGAAGCCCCCGCCAGTCGAGGACGCGGCACTCGCGTGGGCTGACGCGCATCTCGACCGTGCGGCGCGGCGTCACCGAGTCGCCGCCAATCTCGAGCGCCAGCGGCCTCGAGAAGGTGAAGCGCGCCGCGGTCGTGAACCAGTCGTGCATCCCTCGGAGCGGGTGCGCGCCCGTCCAGAGGCGCGGGATGCTCGCGATCCCACCGAGCGTGGTGCGGTCGAAGACGCGCACGTTGAGCATCCCGAGGAACCGCTCGGCGAACGGGTATGCGCGAAAGTGGTACCCGAACTCCGGGCATGTCGCGGCTCCGGTGACGCTCATCAAGCCGTCCCACAGGACGCTGCCGTAACGCACGCCTTCGATGCGCTTCAGCGCTCCCTGTGTGTCGACCGTGTACGCCTCCTCGCCGAGGTTCTCGATGAGCACGTGCGGGCGCCCGAGCATGATCGACTTCGGCGCCGTGCGCGTGAGCATGGCCGTGACGTAGCCGTAGACGCTCTTCGCGAAGAACCGCGGTGGGCCCTTCGATTGAGCGAGCTGCTCTTTGTAGTCGCTCAAGATCTCGGCGTCCCAGCCGGCCCCTGCGAAGTGCGCGAGCGTGCCCACCTCCGGGCCTCCCTCGACCGGGTAACCGACGTCGACGAGACCGTACCGCCGGAGCGGCAGCGCGAGGTCCGCGTCGAGGCTGCCGAGGATCTCGAGCGCGCGGGCGAGCTTCGGCGCGCCGAGGACGTTCGCCCACGCGTTGCCGGTCCCGAGCTTGAGCATCCCGACCGCGGGGAGCTCCTCGTTCTCGGGGACGACGCGCGCCAGCGCATTCACGAGCGCGATGGCGGTGCCGTCCCCTCCAGCGGCCACGATGACGCGCGGCTTGTTCGGGAGCGTCGTTCGAAGCCACGTCGCGACCTCGTCTTGCGACCGCGTGAGCCGCACGTTCGCCTGCGGCAGGAAGCGGCTGATCTGCACCGCGATTCGCCGTCCGCCGCGCTTCGCGTTCGCGTTGACGAGGATCGCGAGGCCTTCGCCCGTCGTTACGGTCAAAGCGTGCTCGCGATGATGGCTCGCACGTCGTTTGTCAGCGCGGCGATGCTGGCCCCGCCCCGCCCGTAGGGGCCGACGTCGATCGGGCGGTGAACGGTGACGTGCACGTGGGCCCCGCGCGTCGAACGGCCCGCTCCACGCGGAAGCGCGAAGCGCGTCCCTTGGATGGTGACGGGCAACACCGGCTCGCCGACATCGAGCGCGAGATGAAACCCGCCCTTCTTGAACGGCAGGAGCGTCCCGTCCGCGCTTCGCGTGCCCTCGGGTGCGATCCACACGTTGACGCCGGAGCGCATCGTCTCCTTGGCCTTCTTCAAGCTCGCCATCGCCGCCTTGCGACTCTCGCGGTCGATCGCGATGAACCCTGCCTCGAGCATGGCGCGCCCGAAGAAGGGAACGCTGAAGAGCTCGATCTTCGCGATCATGCGTAAGCTCTTCGCCTTCAACACCCTCGGCCCGAGCACGTGGAAGAGCACGGGCACGTCGTAGTGCGACTGATGATTGCTCATCACGAGGTAGGTCTTGCTCGGATCGAAGTGCTCGGCTCCCGTCACCTCGAGCGTGATGTCGAGGTTCTCGACGACGCGCGTGCTCCAGCCCCAGAGACGCTCGTCGCACACGCTGCGCGTCAGCCGTCCGCGCGCGGCGTCCACCACCGTGGGCACGGAGATGGCCAGCGTCTCGGCCATGTTGCGCAGCGACAAAGCGAATGAACCGCTCACCGTCGCAGATGTTTACCACGCCCGAATTTAGCCGTGCGGGGACGCTTGCGATCGGGAGGCGTGCCCCTTACCATCGCTCTTCCGCGAGAGCGAAAAAGCGCGGATTTCTCGCGGCTTGCTGCTTCGTTTCGCTCGCAACCCAAACGGTCAACGACGGATGAGCGAAAACACGATTCGGAACGCGCTGGGATTGCTTCAGGACGATCCTGATCACGAGCAGGCGTATCTCGATCTCAAAGAGGCTCTGGGAAGCGGGCAGCCGGATGGCATGTCGTCCGAGGCTGCTCGTACGCTCCTGGCGCAAGCGCGTCGCGCCCACGAGGCCCGTCGCGAGCACGACGCCGTGGCGTCGCTCCTCGAGCTCGAGGTCCTTCTCGCGCAGGGCAACGGCGCCGAGGTCGATCTCTTGCGCGAGCTCGCCCGCGTCACCGACGAGGATTTGTTCGACGACACGCGTGCCGAGGAAGTCTACGGCCGCATGCTCGCCATCACGCCAGGCGACGAGAACGTCGAAGAGGCGCTCGAGCGTACCCGCGCCAAGCGCGCCAAGTGGAACGATCTCGTCGCTCGCTACGTCCAAGAGGCGAACGGCGCGGGCGAGGCCCGTCTCAAGGCGTCGCTCCTCGTCAGCGCCGCGGAGACCGCTTACCGCTACGGTCGTGCGGCGCTCGCGTCCGAGAAGGGCGCGAAGAAGAAGCTCGCCGCGCTCCAGAGCGAGACGATCACGAGGCTCGAAGAGGCCCTCAAGATCGACGCGAAGAACAAGCGCGCGGGCGCGCTCCTCGAGCGCATCTACCGCGAGGCGGGCAAGTGGGAAGAGGTCGCCGCCATCCTCGAGACGGTCTCGACCGAGTCGACCGTGAAGGACGACAAGACCGCGGGCTTCCTGCGCCTCGCCCGCGTCCTCGCGAAGAAGATCAAGAGCCCCGAGCGCGCCCTCGCGGCGTACGAGCGGGTCGTCGACCTCGCCCCCGGCAACCCCGAGGCGACGAGCTTCCTCGTCGACTTTTTCACCGAGCGGGAGATGTGGGACCACCTCGTTTCGCTCTACGACGAGCAGCTCGCGACGAGCGCGCGCCACGGCCAGCCCGACATCGGGATGATCCTCCAAATCGCGATGGTCAACTGGAAGATGCGGGCCAAGCCGGACGCGGCAGAGCCCTACTTCGAGCGCCTTCGCAAGGCGGAGCCCGCGCACCCAGGCATGCTCGCGTTCTTCCGCGAGGTCCTCACGGCGCGAAACGATCTCCCGAAGCTCACGCAGATCCTCACCGACGCGCAGCGGGCCCTTCCCGATGGCCATGCACGGACGCAGCTCGCTGCCGAGGTCGCGAAGCTCTCGGAGGAGGGCGCGAACGCGACGAAGGCGATCGAGCAGTGGCGTGCGCTCCTCAGGCAGGATCCGCAGAACAAGCAGGCGCGCGACTCGCTCAAGCGCCTCTACAACCAGACGGGGGCGTATGCCCCGCTCGCGGAGCTCCTCCGCGGTGAGCTCGAGCGGATCCCGGCGGCCGACGCAGACGCGCGCCTTCCGCTCCTTCGTGAGATCGCGAACATCTACCGAGAGCACGTGAAGAGCGACTCGTCGCTCCTCGCGGCGCTCACGCAGATCTCGCAGCTCGCTCCGGACGACGCCGACACCGTGCGCGAGCTCGTGCGCGTCTACGATGCGCTCGGTCGCGTGCGAGACCTTCTCGCCGCACAAGCCCGGCTCGCGGAGCTCGAGCCCGAGGCGAGCGCGAAGGCCGAGCTCCATCGGCAGGTCGCGCGCCGTTGGCTCGAGCAGTTCTCGAACGCGCAGAACGCGATGGAGGCCTACGAGAAGGTCCTCGAAGCCGCGCCAGACGACGCGGAGGCGTTCGCGAAGCTCAAGGAGCTCTACGCCAAGCGACGCTCGTTCAAGCCGCTCTACGATCTGCTCGAGCGCGAAGCGGCCACGATGGAGGGCGCGGCGCGTCGGGATGTTTGGATCGAGATGGCCAAGCTCGCTGCCGAGCGGCTCGATCGCGGCGCCGACGCGCTCAAGCTCTACCGGCAAGTGCTCGATGAGGACCCGTCGGCAGGCGCTGCGCTCGATGCGCTCGAGAAGCAAGCCGAGCGGGACAAGGACTTCGCGACCGTCGCCGACGCGCTCGAACGCCGGATCGCGGGGGTATCGGATGACGCGACGAAAGTCGGCATCTTGCAGAAGCTCGGGGCGATCTATGCCGAGCGGCTGAACGATCACGGTTCGGCGATGAAGGCGTGGCGTCGCGTGCTCGAGCTCTCGCCCGGCCACGCGAAGGCGCTCCGCGTCCTTCGTGACAGCTACCTCGGTGCTGGCGACTACGAGGGCCTCACGGCGCTGTTCGCGCAGTCGAACGATTGGGAAGGCCTCGCCGAGGTGCTCTCGAGCGCAGCCGACAGAGCCGGTGATGCCGCGTCGAAGGTGGAGCTCTCGTTCCGCGCCGCTGATGTCTACGAGAAGCAGCTGAGCGAGCCTGATCGCGCGTTTCGGGCCTACGAGCGCGTGCTCGCGGTGCGCCCGGACGACGAGCGTGCGGCGCGGGCGCTCATTCCCCTCTACGAAAAGGAAGAGAAGTGGGCGCGGCTGCCGGCGCTCTACGAGGTGCTCCTCGCCCACGCGGAAGGCGACGAGAAGAAGCTCGCGATCATCCAGAAGCTCGTCTCCGTCACCGGGCACAACCTGCAAGACCAGGCAGCCTCGTTCCGTTACGCGCAGCGCGCGTTCGAGATCGCCCCCACGCGTGAAGGTGCGATGGCCGAGCTCGAAGCGGCAGCAGCCGCCGCGCAGCAGTGGCCGGCCTTCGTCGCCGCGCTCGAGGCGCGACTCGAGAAGGCGAGCAGCGCGGAGAAGCGCGCTCTCAAGGCCAAGGTCGCCGAGACGTACGGAGCCCACCTCGGGCGCGTCGACGAAGCGGTCGCGGCGTATCGCGCGATCGTCGAACAAAACGAAGACGACGAGGAGGCGGTCGGCACGCTCGATCGCATCCTCCGCGCGCAAGACCGCCGCGAGGATCTGCGTTGGCTCTACGATCTGCGGGTCTCGCGCGCGAGCACGGCGCAGAAGATCGAGCTGCTCGGTGAGTGGGCCGTGCTCGAAGAAGAAGCGATGAGCGCGCCCGACCGCGCGGCGGAGCTCCACCGGCGCGTCCTCGAGCTCGTCCCGAAGGACGGAACGTCGCTGCGTGCGCTCGCGCGCCTCTTGCAGACGACGGGCAGCGCCGACGAGGCCGTGTTGATGCTCGAGCGTGATCGCGACCAGCGAGAGGGCAAGGAACGCGCGGCCCGCGAGCTCGAGATCGCCCGGCTCCAGCTCACGCTCAAGCGCCCGCTCGACGCGTTCGCGGCGGTCAAGCGCGCGCTCGACGAGACCCCAGGCGATGCGCAAGGCATCGCGCTGCTCGAGGAGCTCCTCCAGATCGGTGAGGCACGCCCGCGCGCAGCGGCGTTGCTCGACGAGAGCTACGAGCGCGCCGGGCTGCACGAGAAGCAAGCCCAGGTGATCGAGGTCCTCATCGCGACGGCCGCCGGCAAGGGCGAGCGCATCGCGCTCTACGACAAGCTCATTGGGGTCCACGAGGCGCTCGGCTCGAACGAAGCGGCGTTCGACGTCGCGGCCCGAGCGGCCAGCGAGTTTCCGGGCGAGCTCTCCCTTTGGGACCGACTCGGGGTGCTCGCCAACCGCACGCAGCGCACGCAAGCGTTCGTCGACGCGTTGATCCATGCGGTGCCGCCGCAGGGTGACAGCGGTCTGCCCCCTGCCGTCGACATGGATCTCTCCGAGCGCATCGCGACGCTCTACGACGAAATGCTCGGCGAGGTGAACAAGGCGACGCCCTACCTCGAGCGCGTCCTCGATCGGGACGCAGGCAACGAGCGGGCTTTCACGCGTCTCAAGCAAATCCTCACGTCACTCGAACAGTGGGGCGGGCTCGAGACCCTGTACGAGCGCTCGATTTCGGGCGCCGACCGCGCGCGTCAGACGGACTTGCTCGCCGAAGCCGCGCTCGTGGCCGAGGAGATCACGGGCGAGCGTGGCAAGGCCACGTCCTATTACGAGCGCATTCTCGAGATCGATCCCCTGCACGAGCACGCCATCCGCGCGCTCGAGTCGCTCTATGCCGCACAAGAGCTATGGGACAAGCTCGCTACTCTCCTCGCACGCCGGCTCGATGCCGCAGTGGGTGATGACGCGCTCGCGCTTCGCCTTCGGCTAGGAACGCTCCACGCCACGCGTCTCGGAGACTTTCCGCGCGCACTCGATCACCTCGAGGTCGTTCTGCAGAACGATGCGCATAGCGTGGAGGCACGCGATCTCGTCGAGCAGTCTCTTGCGAAGCCCGAGCTCCGCGCGCGCGCCGCGAGCGTGCTCGAGAGCGTGTACGCGACGATCGACGAGCCGCGCGATCTCGTGCGTGTGCTCGACGTTCGCCTCGAGTCCGCGCAGACCGACGAGGCGCGCACTGAGCTGCTTCGTCGCATCGCGGAGCTTCGCGACGATCGCTTGAGCGAGGACGCGGGGGCACTGGCCGCATACGCCAAGCTCGTCCCGCTCGCACCCGACGACGAGCACGCCCGTTCCCGGTTGCTCGACATCGCACGCCGCACCGGAGCTCACGATCAGGCCGCCGAGGTGCTCCTCGCCGCTGCGAAGGGCGCGCAAGCCCCGCAGCCCAAGGGCGAGATCCTCATGTCCGTCGCCAAGATCTTCGAGGATTTGCTCGACAAGCCTGCGCGCGCCGAAGAGGTCTACCGGCAGGTCCTCGATCTCGATCGCGCCGACCCTGCGCTCGCGCTCCCGGCAGCGAAGGCCCTCGAGCGCATCTACATGGGCGGCAATCACGCCAAGGAGCTCGCCGAAGTGCTCCGAGCCCAAGTCGAGCTCGAGGAGAGCGGCGATGCACGGCGAACGATCTGGGGCCGGCTCGGTGAGATTTACGAGACCGCGTTGGGCGATGCCACGAACGCCATCAGCGCGTGGCGGGCGCGTGCGGACGACGACCCCGGCGACGAGCAAGCGCTCGCCGCGCTCGACCGCCTCTACACGAGCACGGCACAATGGCCGGCCCTCGCTCTCGTGCTTCGCGCCCGCGAGCACGGCACGACCGACCAGGGTCAGCGGAAGGAGCTCATGACGCGATTGGCGGTCACGCTCGCCGATCGTGTGGGTGACAGCGCCGAAGCCATCCTCGCCTACCGCGCCGTGCTCGATGATTTCGGGTCGGAGCATGCGGCGCTCGCGCCTCTCGCCGTGCTCTACGAGAAGGCCGAGCGGTTCCAAGATCTCGGCGACACGCTCGAAGCCGATCTCGCGCTCGCCGAGGCCGTGGACGACAGGCTCGCGCTGCTCGCGCGCCTCGGGCGCGTGCGGCAAGAACGCCTCGATGACGTGGCCGGCGCGCTCGACGCGTATCGCCAAGCGCTGACCCTCGATCCCGCGCACGCTCCGAGCCGCGCGGCCCTCGAAGCCATGCTCGATCTCGAAGCCGCGCGACGTGATGCAGCGCAGGTGCTGCGCCCGCTCTACGAAGGCGACGGCGAGCAGAAGAAGCTTCTTCGCGTGCTCGACATCGAGGCCGAGCTTGCCGACGGTCCGACGGATCGCCTGGCAATTCTGTCTCAAGCGATGATGGTCGCCGAGCAGTCGCTCAGCGATCCGGCGAGCGCGTTTGTATACGCGTCGCGCGGCTTGCGCGAGGCCGTGGCCGAGCCGGAGCTAGCGCAGTGGATCGACCGAGCCGAGCGGCTCGGCGCGTCGTCGAACCAGACGGCGGCGTTCGTCGCGCTCTTGCGTGAGGTCGCCCCCAACATTCTCGAAGAGCAGCAGCAGCTCGACACGCTCATCCGGATCGCCGAGCTCTCACGCGACAAGCTCGCCGACGACGCCGCAGCTCGGGAGTATTTCGAGAAGGCGCTTCTCGTTCGGGGCGATGACCGGCGGGTGCTGGAAGCGCTCGAGCGCCTGTACGAATCGTCGAGCAACGCGGCCTTGCTCCTCGACGTCGTGCGGCGCCGTGTCGAGGTGGCCGACAGCGACGACGAGCGCAAAGCGCTGCTCTACAAGCAAGCGCGCCTGTCGGAGCAATCTGGCGACGCGCGGGGTGCGGTGGAGACGTACGAGCACGTCCTCGATCTCGCGCTCGAGCACGATGCCATCGCGGCTCTCGAGCGTCTCTACGCCGCCGGCGAGCGCTGGGACGATCTCATCGCTCTTTACGAGCGCCAGATCGGAGCGAACCCGTCAGACGAGCAGAAGGCCGCGCTTCATCACGCGCTCGGGAACGTCGCGAGCCGGCACCAGGGCGACTACGAGCGTGCGTTCGGGGAGTACGAGGCGGCCCTCAAGCTCGCCGCGCACCACGCGGCGACCGTCGCGTCCCTCGAAGCGCTCATGAAGGATCCAGCTCACGCGGGTCGCGCCGCCGAAATGCTCGAGGGCGTCTACCTCGCCAAGCTCGACTGGCGCCGCGTGATGGAAACCCTCGATGCGCGGCTCGCGGTGAGCCAGGACCCTGACGAGCGTCGTCAGCTGTTGCGCCGCCTCGCGAAGCTCCACGAAGAGCAAGAGGAGAACTACGAAGCCGCGCTCGAGACGACCGCGAAGCTCCTCTCCGAAGACGTCACCGACGACACGACGTGGACGGAGCTCGAACGTCTGGCTCGCGTGGCGAACGCCGAAGGTCGCCTCGCGGACATCTTCGCGGCCGAGCTCGCCAAGGTGACCGCCGACGAGCCATCGACGGCCCGGCTCGCGCGCCGCACGGGCGAGCTCTACGAAGGCCAAAAGCGCAGCGACCGCGCCCTCGAGTTCTATCGCCGCGCCTACGCGTTCGCTCCTGACGAGAGCAGCGGGGGCGTCTTCGAAGCGATCGACCGCCTGCTTCGCGAGGCGAACCGCCCACAGGACCGCATCGCGCTCTACCGCGAAGCGCTCGAATATCGCGACGACCCCGCGCTGCGGCTCACGACGCTCCACACGATGGCCTTGCTCGAAGAAGCCGAGCTCGGCGACGACGACGCGGCGATTCACACGTATCAACAAGCGCTCGATCTCGACGAGACCGATCTGCACTCGCTGGAGGCGCTGTCGCGTCTTTACGGCCGCCGCGAGCGCTTCAAGGATCTCGCGGATCTCTTGCGCCGGCGTGCCGAGCAGGCCGCGCTACCCGAGGACGAAGCGCGCTTTCGCTACGACCTCGGTCGGCTCCTCGCGAAGCTCGGCGATTCGTCCGCGGCGCTCGACGAGTATCACACGGTGGTCGAGCTTCTTCCTCCTGGGTCGGGTCACGAAGCGTCGTCTGCTGCCGTTCACGCGCTCGAAGAGATGCTCAAGGACGAAGAGCACAAGGCGCGCGTCGTCGACATCCTTCGCCCCATTTACGAACGCGCAGACGACTGGAGCCATCTCGTACAAGTGAACGCCGAGCGTCTCGGGCTCGCCAGCGATCCGTCCGAGAAGGTGGCCATCCTTCGCGAGACGGCCCAGCTCTGGGAAGAGCGTGGCGGTGACCGCGCGAAGGCCTTCGACGCGATGCGCGCAGCCTTCGTGCTCGATCCGGACGACGGCGCGACGCGCGAAGACCTCGACCGCCTCGCGGCGGCTACCAAACGCTACGATGATCTCGCGGACGCGTACG
>Ga0302326_10004847_pt1 | contig 30951 bp, 30 predicted proteins | sample Palsa_T0_3_FD_202264 | JGI IMG/M metagenome (GOLD analysis project Ga0302326, IMG submission 202264) | Peat permafrost microbial communities from Stordalen Mire near Abisko, Sweden - Palsa_T0_3 | ecosystem: Environmental > Terrestrial > Soil > Palsa > Peat permafrost | place: Sweden: Abisko... | reverse complement strand
CTTTCTGCTGGGCATTTGCTCCACTTTCGCTCTTTCAGCGGCGCGCGGACAGAATCAAGGAGCGCCGACGCAGACTCAAAATAGCGGCGGCCCATCAGCGGCATCGAGCACGCCTGCACCGCCGGCGCCAGCCCCCGCCACTCAGCCCAATTCCGCGCAACCTCGTGAAATTCATCCTTCTCCAACTCAACCTGCAATCGAGGCATCGCCCACGGAGAAAGCGCTCGAGCTCCTGCACGCCGACGAGTTCGACGAAGCATCGAGCGCGTACAAAGCGATCATCGCGTCGGGCGCCGATCCCGCCGTAGGCTACGCCGGTCTCGCGCGCGTCTATCTCCGGCAGCACAAAATCGCGGATGCGTTTACCGCCGCGAAGGAGGCCGTTACCATTTCGCCGAAATTGCCGGACGCGCATGTCGCGCTCGGCGAGGTCTTGTATCGCCAGGGAAAAATTGATCAAGCCGAGAATGAATTTCTAACCGTGATCAATTCGAGTGCCAAGAACGCGCAGGCCTTTCTTGATCTTGCCCGAGCGGAAAGCGCAGCGTCTTACCACCTGCAGGCGAAAGCGATGATTGGCATGGCGCACCGGATGGCCCCGGACGATCCGGCCGTTCGAAGCGCCTGGCTTTCCACTCTCCCGCGTGAGGAACAGATCAAGCAGCTTCAGGCGCAACTTGGCGGAGACGGTCTCGACGACAAGGATCGGGCCGCGGCTGCGATTCGGCTCGCGGCCTTTGAAGAGGCGGAAAAACTTAATGCCGCCGAATGCCATCTCGTGAATTCGGTGACCTCGACGCAAATGAACCTCGAGGCCATGACGGGGAATGCCACGTATCTCAGAGCTTTTGGCTTGAAAGTGAAAGTGAACGGCACTTCGGCGAAGCTGCTCCTGGATACCGGCGCGTCCGGCATCACGTTGAATTCGAAAATTGCGGAGAAGGCGGGAATTAAGCGCTTAGTTGATACGCGGATCGGCGGGGTCGGCGACGAAGGATCGATGGCCGGGTACATCGGAATCGCGGAAACCGTTCGAATCGGCGATCTCGAATTCCAGAATTGCGCCATCCGTGTGACCGATCGGAAATCCAGGCTATCGGACGATGGATTTATAGGTGGCGACGTGTTTTCCCAATTCCTTCTGGATCTGGATTTTCCAAATTCGAAGATGCGGTTGAGCGAGCTACCGAAGATACCGCAGCAGCCGTCCGCACCGCTGGCGCTCGAAGCGGATCAGGCTGGAACATCCGATTCGCATGACCCATACGTCGCTCCGGAAATGAAATCCTTCACGCGTGTCTATCGCATCGGGCACGACCTCCTAATTCCGACGAAGTTGAACGGAACGCCACCACGCCTCTTTCTGGTCGATTCAGGAAGCTTCGACAACACGATTTCGACCCAGGCAGCTACAGAAGTGACCAAGCTGCATCTCGATTCTGACGTAACGGTGACAGGGCTGAGCGGCAAGGTGAATAAAGTTTTTACGGCGAATGACGTGATCGTTGATTTCGCCCACTTCCGGCAGGAGCGCCACGACTTGATCGCGATCGATGAGTCCAGCATCAGCGATGACGCGGGCGTTGAAATTTCGGGGACGTTGGGTTTCCAGATGCTGCAAATTCTGGAGATCAAAATTGATTATCGGGATGGCTTGATCGATTTCAAATTCACGCCCAACAGGTTCCTATGACTTCGACTCGTCCAGTGCAGAACGGCAGGCAGCCACTATTTAGCTTCGTTGTCGTGGCAGTTTTCTGCGTAGCGCTGGCGCCTGTTGCGAGGCCGCAGGCGAATTCGACAGCGCCGGCTGCCGGGACGCCACCGAATTCGTCGACGACGGCTGAAAGTGCGCCGGCAATTCCTCGGGCGCCATCAGCGCCCAGTTCAGCTCCTGCTGCCGTGAGTGCTCCGCATGTGAGCGTGTCACCGCTCGGAGGCGCACTGGATCTTTTGCGCAAAGGCAGGCTCACCGAGGCCGCCGATGCATATAGCAAGATCATCGCGTCCGGTACAGATGTGGCGGCCGGTTACGCGGGACTAGCTCGAGTGAACTTGAAAGAGAAAAATGTTTCCGGGGCGTACACGGCGGCGGCGAAAGCGGTGGACCTCGATCCCAAATTTTCGGATGGCCACGTCGCACTCGGTGAAGTCTATTTTCGCCAGGGCAACCTGGCCGACGCGGAGAAGGAGTGGATTTCCGTCGTCAACTCTGGGCACGCAACCGCTCGCGCATACTACGGCCTTTATCTGATTTCGCACGCGACATCGAACTTCAAGAGTGCCAAGGCGCGTATTGACCGAGCGCATCAACTCAATCCCGATGATCCGGATATCTGGCGCGCTTGGGCATTCACACTCGGGCGAGAGCAGCGATTAAAAGAGCTCCGAGATTTTATGGCAGCGCAAAGAATTGGTCCTGATGCTGATGCCGATCGACACGAGGGCATGTCGCACTACATTACGATGCTCGAGGACGAGAGCAAGCGGTCACTGCACACTTGCACGCTCGCGACTAAAGCCGATTCAACAGAAACGAATCTGGCGCAGTTGATGAATGATCCGGAGAGATTACGCGCCTACGGGATTGAAGTGAAACTGAACGGCCAGTCGTCACACCTGATGATTGACACAGGAGCCGGCGGCATCGTGGTAGATCGCAGGGTTGCCGAGAAGGCAGGAGTTACGCGAATTGTTGATGCAAAGACGAGCGGAATCGGCGACAAGGGCGATGTGGCGGGCTATGTCGGATACGTGAAATCCATTCAAGTTGGAGGATTGGAATTTCACGACTGCTATATTGATGTTTACGGTAAGCGTTCGGTTCAAGGCGACGACGGGCTGATCGGCACTGACGTGTTCTCAAGTTTTCTGGTGGATGTCGATTTTCCGAACGGCAAACTGCGGCTGAGCCAGCTCCCCGCGGACCCAACTGTAGCGGACGCGCCATTGGCGCTCCAGTCTCAGCGCTCGGAAACTGCTGTGTGGCACGATCGCTATATCGCTCCGGAAATGAAATCGTACAATCCGATTTTCCGATTCGGACATATGCTGCTGATTCCGACGTCGCTCAATGAATCGCCGACGAAGCTATTTCTGATTGATACCGGCGCCTGGGACAGTACCGTGGCGCCGGCATTTGCACGCGAAACCAGCAAGGTTCGCCGTGAGGAAGACGCGCACGTCACGGGATTGAGCGGCGAAGTGAAAAATGTTTTTACCGTGGACCGCGCGAATATCAGGTTCGCTCACTTTGTGCAGGACCGCGAAGATCTTATCGCGTTCGACCTGACTCCAATCAGCAATTCGGCGGGGACTGAAATCTCCGGCATATTGGGATTTAGATTGCTCTGGCAGCTGGATATTAAGATTGACTACCGCGACGGGCTTGTCGATTTCTCTTACGACGCTAACCGCTTCCACTAAGTTCGATTCTTAATTCAACAGGTATGTTTTCACAAAGAGGGCGGCGGATTCCGCGAGGAAGTCGTTGTTCTTTTTCTTGGCGTAGCCGTGGCCTTCGTCGTTGGCCATCAGGAACCAGACGGGCGTTCCATTCTGCGTGACTGCATTGGCAATTTGCTCGGATTCGCTGGCGGGGACGCGCGGATCATTTTTTCCGGCGACAACGAAGAGCGGCTTTTTGATTAGCTGCGTGTTGTTCATCGGCGCGATGCGCTCGAGGAATTCGCGCATCTTGGGATCGCGCTCGTCGCCGTATTCGACGCGGCGGAGATCGCGGCGGTATGACTGCGTGTGTTCGAGGAACGTGACGAGATTGGACATGCCGACGATGTCGAGCGAGCAGCGAATGCGGCTGCTGTAGAAAGTTGAAATGGCGAGCGTCATGTGGCCGCCGTAGCTGCCACCCATGACCATGACGCGATCTGGATCGAGATCGGGGCGCGTGGCAATCCAATCGAACAGCGCATTAATGTCCTTGTACGAGCCTTCGCGCAGGAAACCATTATCAAGCGCTAGAAATGTTTTGCCGTAGCCGGTCGAGCCGCGCACGTTCGGATGGATCACGGCAACGCCAAGTTCGTTTACAAAATAATTCGCGCCGCCGAGAAAACCGGGACGCGATTGTCCTTCCGGTCCGCCGTGAATATCCACGATGACGGGTCGCTTACCGGTGAATTTCGCGGGCGGAGAAGAAAGAAAGCCGGAAATCGTGCGGCCATCGAAACTCTTCCAATGGATGAGCTCGGGTTCGGCGAGCGAGTCGGTGTTGATTCCGCCGGTTTCGCTGTGCGTCCAGCGATCGATTTTTCCGGTGGTGATGTCGAGGGAATAGACATCCGCGGGCGAGCGCGCGGAATTGACGACGAAGGCGAGATCGCGGCTGTTGTTGTGCCATTGAAGATCGTAAATCACTCCGGAGGGCAACTTCGGCAATTTCATTTCGCGCCGCGATGCCGTATCCATCACTTGCAGCACGCTGATTCCGTCTTCGTTGGTTTCGAACGCGATTTTCTTGCCATCCTTCGATAGCCGCAGCTCGTCGACATCCCACGAAATATGTTCCGCGAGGTAAGTGTGTTGCTTGGTTGCCAAATCGATGTAGACGAGGCGCTCGAATTCAGAATCTTTGTCGGTGATCGTGTAGATGCCTTTGCCGTCTTTCGAGAATTGGCCGCCGCCAGCGCCGTAGACAATTTTTTCGCCGCCGGACGCTCGCGGCGTAATTTCCGTCAATGCACCGGAAGCGGCATCGCACAGCCAGAGATAGCTTTCATCCGCTGAGATTTCTTCGTGAAGAAGAATGGTGCGATCGTCCGGCGACCAATCGAGAGGTTGCCAACCTCCGCCGGTCAGCTTCGCAACCATGCGATCGCTTTTCGGATCTGAGGGATTGACGATATACAGATCCACGTCCGTCCCGTTCCGGCGCGTCGAACCATACGCGATGCGCTCGCCTGAATTCGACCACACGCGATCCGTGTTTCTGGATTTGCCGTCAGTGATTAGCGTGACTGCGCCTGACGCGAGATCGTAGCGGTAAAATTGATAGAACTCATCGCCGCCGCGATCTTTCGCAAAGACGAAGTAACTCGGATCCGATGGCGAGAAAGAGCCGCCCCGCGCCGCGTCGGGGAAAAAAGTGAGTTGTGTGCGTGCCGCGCCGGGCGCTTCAACCAGATGAACTTGAACCGTATCGGCAAAACGCGTGCCGATCAGCATTTCGCGCTTCGACGGATGCCAACTTGAAATTGTGGCGGAGCGAAAGTTGCTGTAGCGATCGACTTCTTCCGCGACGCTGCGGGGAACGGGCGGAATGCCCTTGACGACGAGGTTGTCGCCCGGCGCAACGACGTCTTGCGATGGCGTCTGAGCGGGGCAGCTCAGGGCAGCCGCGAAGCAAAACAAAATGATTGCAAGATGCGGCTTCATGGCTGCCCTCCCGCGGCGCCGTTCGTCCGGACGCATCAATTCCACGTACTACCAGGCGCTCTGCTGCACGCACGATTGCACGCGCAACCGCGTGCACCACCGCATGGCGCGACGGCAGATTTATTTCATGCCTTTTTGAAGTTCGGTGAGCGCCGCGAGAACTTCTTCGCTGTGCTTGCTCGGGTCAACGCCGATATATTCCTTGACGATGACGCCCTTCGGGTCAATCAGAAATGTGTTGCGGGCGGCGTAGGTGGCGCCCTTGTAATCCATCACCGAGCCGTATTCACTCGAGACTTTGTGATCGCTGTCGGAGAGCAATTTGAAATTGAGGCCTTCCTTAGCGCAGAACTGCTTGTGCGAATCGGCCGTATCCACGCTGACGCCGACGATCACCGCATTCTTCTCTTCGTACTGCGGGAGATCGCGCTGAAAATTGTGGGCTTCGATCGTGCAGCCGCTGGTGAAGTCCTTGGGATAAAAATAGAGGACAACCCATTTGCCGCGAAAATCCTTGAGGCCGAGCTGCTTGCCCTCCTGCGAAGTCAGCGAAAAATCCGGCGCCTTCATTCCCACGGCGGGAGGCTGCTGACTATCCGCGCGCGTTCCGAAAGCCGCCATCGCGAAAAGAATTGCCGCGAAGAAAGCGGACAACGCAATTCCCGTAATTTTGCTTTGCGTGATTCTCATTTTTTACCCCGTCCTTTTTTAAAATTATCCGCCCGTTACTTTTGCTTCGAGATTTCGATGTATGCCCGCGTGGTTTCCCAGTCCATGCGGAGGATGCAGCCCGTGGCGCCCTTGTCGAATGCGATCGTGAAATTTTCCACGGGAGCGGGCAAGGTTGAGACTTTCATGTCGGCGCGCATGAGATCGCTCGACTCGCCGGGGTAGGGAATTCCCCATTCGCCCGTCTTGTTGCTGACGATCAGCGTCCATTTATTTTGCTCGGGAATCACGAAGAGCGTGTAGCTGCCCGCGGCCACGGCTTTGCCGCCGACATCGATGTTGGTGTCGGTGACGAATGTCGTCGCCTCGTTTGCGCCTGCGCGCCAAACTTCGCCGAACGGCACCAGGCCGCCATAAATTTTGCGCCCCTTCATTCTCGGGCTCGAGTACTCGACGGTGATTTTCTTGCCGTCGGCGAATTTCCATTCGGCTTTGGCCGGCGGGCTCGGGCGCTTGGTTTTGTCAGCCTGCGCAAATGCATGCACCGCCAATGCGCCGGCGATCACAAATAGCGCCGAACAAACTATAAGACTCCGATGTCGCATTTCGTCTCCCGTTGGCAACCCGCATTGGTTTAGACGCAAGAACTCGTCCCTGAGGTTCGCCGCACGAGAGATTGTACGCCATTCCGATAAGAACGACATACCGCGCACCTCCTTTTTGCCGCGCATTTCAGAGTCCATGTAAGAATATTTGCTGATTTCGAAGGCTAGGTGTCTCCGCGGAACGAACGCCATCTGATATCCTGACGGCGGTTTCGTGCCGACGTGAGAAAAGATTTCGCAAGGGGACAATCGGAATGGCGATTCTTGTTACGGGCGGTGCAGGCTATATCGGCAGCGTGACGGCTGAGCTTTTGCGCGCGAGGGGCGAGCAGATTGTCGTGCTCGACGACCTCGCTCGCGGGCATCGCGGCGCTCTCGATCCGAGCGTGCCGTTTTACGAAGGGAAGGTGGGCGATCGCGATCTTCTCGCCCGAATTGCGGCCGAGCATTCGATTGAATCCTGCGTGCATTTTGCGGCGCTGGCGTACGTCGGCGAGTCGGTTCTCGAGCCGGCAAAATATTTTGAGAATAACGTCGAACAGGGAATCATCTTTTTGGGGCACTTGTTGAATGCCGGAGTTCGCCGCGTTGTTTTTTCTTCTACTTGCGCGAGCTACGGCGAGCCCAAGCAAATGCCGATCTCCGAAGATTGCCCGCAATGGCCCGTGAATCCCTACGGCTGGTCAAAATTATTTGTGGAAAGGCTGCTTGATTCCTACGATCGCGCGTACGGAATGAAATTCGTCGCGCTGCGATATTTCAATGCGGCGGGCGCGACCGACCGGCTTGGCGAGCATCACGAGCCCGAATCGCATCTGATTCCGAATGTTCTGACGGCCGCCGCGGGCGATGCACCCGTCGTCACTGTCTTTGGCGATAAATATCCCACGCCGGACGGAACGGCGATTCGCGATTATGTTCACGTTAGCGATCTCGCCGACGCGCACGTTCGAGCGCTCGAATATTTGCGACGCGGCGGCAATTCCGAGTTCCTGAATCTGGGGACGGGACACGGCTACTCAGTTCTCGAAGTGATCGAAGCGGCGCGTCAGGCGACGGGGCGCAAAATTGCAACTCGCATGGAACCGCCGCGGGCAGGCGATCCGCCACGGCTCGTGGCAGCCGCAGCTAAGGCAAAGAAAATTCTCGGCTGGGAGCCGGTGAAGTCCGATCTTCGTTCGATCATCAGCTCAGCGTGGGAATGGCGACAGCGCCATCCGCGCGGCTACTCGCCTTCGTGACCAAGTTGCGAGAAATAATCTATGGCGGTTTCAAAGCTTCTCGGCGTTGATGTCGGCACGGGCGGCACGCGCGCCGTGCTGCTTTGCGACGATGGCCGCGTCTTGAGCGCTGCGACATCGGAGCATGCGCCGATGCGCTCGCCGAAAATCGGCTGGGCCGAACAGGATCCGGCGGATTGGTGGCGCGCTGCGCGACTCGCCATTCCAGAATGCCTCGAGCGCGGCAAAACAAACCCGAAAGAAATTGCGTGCGTTGGGCTCACGGGACAAATGCACGGCCTCGTGCTGCTCGATGGCGATGCAAAAGTTCTTCGCCCAGCGATTATCTGGTGCGACCAACGAACGGATGAGCAGTGCAAAGAGATTACGGATCGCGTTGGTGCGGCGCGGCTGATTGAATTGACAGCGAATCCGGCGCTTACCAACTTCACGCTGCCGAAAATTTGGTGGGTGCGCGAACTTGAACCGCAGGTGTGGTCGCGTGTGCGCTCGATACTTCTGCCGAAAGACTATGTACGTTTTGAATTGACCGGTGAACGTGCGATTGACGTCGCAGAAGCGTCGGGCACGCTCATGTTCGATGTCGCGAATCGAAAATGGTCCGCGCCGATTCTGGAAATGTCCAGGATCAGCGAATCTTTCTTGCCGCACGTTTTCGAATCGCAAGAAATCTGCGGGCGAGTTTCGAAGAGAGGCGCCGCAGCGACGGGACTAATCGAAGGAACTCCTGTCGTCGCTGGAGCGGGGGATCAGGCAGCCGGCGCGGTCGGCATGGGAATCGTGCGGCCCGGTGCGGTGAGCGCGACAATCGGAACTTCCGGAGTCGTCTTCGCGGCCACCAGCCGCCCCGTGATCGATCCGAAGGGACGCATCCACACGTTTTGTCATGCGGTACCCGGCCGCTGGCATGTGATGGGCGTGACGCAAGCGGCGGGACTATCGCTGCGATGGTTTCGCGATCAATTCGGAGTGGGCGATGAAGCGGGCAATGAAACGAGCAGTGATCCCTACGATCGCCTTTCGGCTGAGGCTGCAAAAATTCCCGCCGGCGCTGATGGCCTGCTGTGGGCGCCGTATTTAATGGGTGAGCGCACGCCGCACCTCGATCCGCATGCGCGCGGCGCGCTCGTTGGAATCACGGCGCAGCACACGCGCGGCCACGTGATCCGCGCGATTCTGGAAGGCGTGGCGTTCAGCCTCAGCGACACGCTTACGATATTCAATGAATTGAAAATTCCAATCGAATCAATCCGCCTCGGAGGCGGGGGTGCACGCGGGCCACTCTGGCGCCAGATCCAGGCCGACATTTACGGAATCCCAGTAGAAATTATCGAGGCCGAAGAAGGCGCGGCATACGGCGCCGCATTGCTCGCCGGAGTTGGCGCGGGTGTGTGGTCATCGGTAGATCAGGCGTGCGATTCAGCGGTGAAAGTCGCCGAGCGCGTCGAGCCGGATCAAGACCGCGCCGCGCAAATGAACCGCCAGTACGCGACGTATCAAAAACTTTATCCCGCGCTGCGCGAGATTTTTCGCGAACTGAAGTCCTAGCCCTGTCACGTCTATCTATCGCCCGCTACGAGGCGTCTCTCATTAACGTCACTAATCCGTTTGCACTATTGCGGTCTTCACGGTTCGCCGCGAAAGTGCCCACTGGATTTTAATAGGCGGTTAAGGAGAAATATTCGACCCATGCCGATACCCACAGAACCAATCGGAAGCATCCCGCGTCCGGCAGAGCTGCTTGCATCGATGAAAGAACGCGCAGCCGGGCACATCACCGCAGAACAATTCCAGGCCGCTGAAGAAGCTGCGCTTCGCGACACAATCTCACGGTTCGAAAGTACCGGCTCGCCAGTCATCACCGACGGCGAGCAAACCAAGCCCAGTTTTGCGACATACCCGATCGCCGGCTTCCAAAATCTTGCCCCCGACGGTGTTGTGATTCCCTTTGCCGACGGGCATACGCGGCAACTTCCCAAGCTGACCGCAGGGCCGTTTCGTTATGCAGTTCACGCGGTCTCGTATCTCAAAGCCGCAAAGAAATATGCCAAGCGTCCCGTGAAGCAGGCGGTGATTTCCGCCTCGGCGCTCAGCTTGCTTTATCCATCGGACGGAATTCCCAGCTACCCGCGCGAAATATTCCTGCGCGACTTGCTGGACGAAGCCGAACGAGACATTCGCGAATGCTTGCAGGCAGGCGCATCGTGCGTGCAGATTGATTTTACGGAGGGACGTCTCGCGCTCAAGCTCGATCCTTCGGGCAATCTTCTGAATTCCTTCATTGATTTGAACAATCAAATTCTCGAGCGCTTCTCGGCAGATGAGCGGAAGAAGATTGGCGTGCATACCTGTCCCGGCGGCGACAAAGATTCCACGCACAGCGCGGACGTGGATTATTCGGGCCTGCTTCCGTCTCTGTTTCGTCTCAACGTGGGGCGTTTCTATCTTCAATTGGCGAGCGAGCCGGATCGCAAAAAGGTGCTGAAGCTTTGTCGAACTCTGTTGAAGCCGAGTCAGTTGCTTTTCGTTGGCGTCACTGATCCCATTAATCCGAAAGTGGAGACACCTGGTGAAGTGTCCGAGCGCGTTCTGGAAGCATCGCAATTGATTCCCGTCGAATCGCTAGGAACCACCGACGATTGCGGCTTTTCGCCCTTCGCGGACGATACTTCGACATCGCGCGATGTCGCGTTCGCAAAGATTCGCAGCCGCGTCGAAGGAACCCTGCTGGCCACAAAGGCGCTTGGAGTTTAGTTACTCGCGCGCAATTCTTCTTGCTCGCAGCGTAATAGCGCGAGGCGTACCGTGATTCGGTCCCCAGGCGAACGCTACTGTGAATTATTTCCGCAACTTTCGCTGACCATCTTCAAGCTCGTCACCCGGAATCGGTTGTCGGGCGCCGCGTCGGGGGAAGAGCCGTTGCCGTTGGGATTTGGTTTCTGCGGCAACTTGCCCGTGATGGTAACGGTGTGATTCACATGAGGTGCGAGTTGCACGGTCTTGCTGTGAAGTTCCCACATCTTGCCGTTTTCGTCCGTGAATGAAAAAATATTTGCGTCCGGAGTCTTCTTCAGGCAGCCCGTCATCGTGTGCGTGAAAGTGTCGGGCTTAGTCTGCGCCATCGCGACGCCGGGTAATGCCACCGAGGCGAGCGCAAGAGTTCCAATTACGAGACCAAGTTTCATAACTACCTCCGTGGAAGAGCCTTCGGGGAGACGCGGGCCGTCTTGCTGGTTGCGGCCATACGCCTGTCTACCATATTGCGCCTACGCAATGCCACCGGCTATACAGGGCAATACTGAGATTGATGCGCGAAGCGCCGTATGCGGCGACGTGAAACCCGGCCTCCTAAGAAACACCCGCGATCAAGCCGACAGACAAAAACGAAAAATTCCGGATAATGAGATGGCTGCAACTTCCGGTGAGTGGTTTCGGAGGATAGATGCGGCGCGGTTTTGCCCAACTTGGCTGCGCTCTGTGCCTCGCGGCCCTGTGCCTAATTGCACCGTCCGCGGCGGCGCAACGCGAACGCATCACCCGGTATAACAGCGACGTTGACGTGCGCGACGACGGAAGCATGCTCGTTCGCGAGACCATCCAAGTAGTGAGCGCCGGCATCCAGATCCGCCACGGCATTTACCGCGATTTCCCCACGCGATATCGCGATCGCTTCGGCAACCGTTACGTTGTGGGATTTGAGCTTGTTAGCGCGACCCGCGATGGCGCTCCTGAAATCTCGCGGGTCGAGGATGTCAGCAATGGGAAGCGAATTTATCTCGGCAGCGCCGGTGACTTGCTTGCCAACGGGACGCACGTTTACACCATCACGTACACGACGAGCAGGCAGCTTGGCTTTTTCCGCGATCACGATGAGCTTTTCTGGAACGTTACCGGGAATGGCTGGGCGTTCCTAATTGAGCGCGCCTCCGCTACAGTCCGACTCCCAGAGCGGATTCCCCGCGATCGGGTGAGTTTAGGCGGATACACGGGTTTACAGGGATCACTGACGGAGGATTTGGCGACCGTCTCGAACTCCGATGGAAGTTTTTCGTTCGCCGCAAATCATGAACTCGGGCCGAGAGAAGGCTTGACGATTTTGCTGAGCTTCCCGAAGGGCTACTTTGCGGAGCCGACGGCCTCGGAGAAATTCCAATACTTCGTCAACGATAATCTCGACGCCGTGGTGATTGGCGCAGGCCTCGCAGCTATTCTGATTTATTACCTGATTGTGTGGACGCTTGTCGGCCGCGATCCTGCTCCAGGCGTCATCGTCTCGCTTTACGAACCGCCAGATGGATTTTCGCCGGCGGCTATGCGCTATCTCGCCCGGATGGGCTACGACAATAAAGCCTTCGCCGCGGCTGTGCTCGATCTGGCGGTGAAAGGATATTTGCAGATCCGGGAGCAGGCCGGCTCGTACACGCTCTATCTAAAAAATAACAAAGCTCGGAACCTCAGCCCCGACGAGAATGCTGTAGCGGCGAAGCTCTTTGATGGGCGCGACGAAATCTGGCTCCACAATGAAAATCACGTACAGATCAGCGCATCCATGGCGGCGCTGAAGGCTTGGCTGAAAGCTACTGAACTGAAGATTTATTTTGTGACCAACGGCAAGTACTTGATTCCTGCCATCGTGCTTTCGGTCGTTGTTCTCGTGGGAACGATAGCGGCGCAGGGACCGCAAAAGATGGCACCCGCGGCCTTTCTGTGCGTTTGGCTGACGGTGTGGAGCATCGTAGTCGCCGGGCTGATTATCGTTGTTTCGCATTTGTGGGCATCGGCCTTTCAGGGCGGGCATCTCAAGCCGGGTATGATGACGCAGGCAATTGTCCTCACGCTGTTTTCGATTCCTTTCATCGGAGGCGAAATCTTTGGACTGAGCGCCCTGGCGGCTGAAACTTCAATCGTGGTCGTTCTGGCTCTTGTGGCAACAATTGCGCTCCATGTGCTTTTTCATTACTTGCTCAAAAGACCCACGCGCGCCGGACGCGCTGTGCTCGACAAAATCGAAGGCTTCAAAATGTTTCTCGGCGCCGTGGAGGGCGACCGCTTGAATCGCATGGCGGAACCGGAAAAAACTCCCGAAGTTTTCGAGAGATATCTGCCATTTGCACTGGCGCTGGACGTCGAGCAAGCCTGGGCGCAAAAGTTCTCTGGCATCCTCGGAGCTGCTGGGCAGACACCCGGCACGAGCTCTTCTTCGTATTCGCCATCGTGGTATTCGGGCGGTGCGTGGAGTGGTCTGGGCGCGGCGGGATTCGCGAGCTCGCTCTCGGGATCGTTTTCCAGCGCGATTTCGTCTTCGGCGACGGCACCAGGCTCGGGCGGCGGTGGCGGGGGAGGCGGATCAGGGGGCGGAGGGGGGGGCGGCGGTGGCGGAGGATGGTAGCGATCGCATTAACACTGCATTGAGATGACGCAGCGGCAACCAGTTGACAAAAACAAATAATGGAGGCGGACGGAGTCGATCTATGCAACCCCATTCACAACATGCAACTTCCTGAAAATTCGAGGTGCTGGATTGACGGAAAACGTCAAAATTGACGATCTCTTCTACATAGTATATACACAGAATTAGTGTTATTTCTAGTTAACCTCATGGTATAGCTAGGTATTAGGAGACTACATGGACAAAGAACGAAAGCCTTATGCGCGTTACTGCATTGTTCGAGAACTGCTGACAATGTGGAGTGGCGACGCAGCGGATACCGGCTCGCTATTTCGACAGTTTGTGATCACTTCCAACGAATTTACGTCAACGGTCGGAACATTTCAACTCTTCGGCCTCGAAGGCGCTAGCGCGGGTGTGAAGGATGGAAAGTTTGCCACATCTGATGAAGACCCGAAAGTTTTGTTCGACAAGGACTTTGATGGCGTCGAGTCTGCGGTAAAGCATTTCGAGGAGTTAGTTTCGGATGCCAAGAAAATGGGGTTCAAGCCGATAACGACGATGCAGATTCTCGAATTCGAGGACAAATTGCGACACTCCAAGGCATCCGATTAGCGATTGCTGCGGTTATCCACCAATCCAAAGTCCAAGATGGAGGCAGATTTGGGCGGCATGGGCGATCACATTCGCGGACGAACTAAGCTCGAATGCTACAAAAATTTTCGTCGCAAAGTGAACAGGAATAAGATCGAAGAAAAATATGACATGTACATGGATGCCGGCGTTGGCGACAAGCGAGCGCTGTACAGGAAAATGAAAAAGGACCCAGCAACAGGTGAATGGCTTTTGTATTATCATTTTCATACGTAGGACACTAAGGAGGTCACTTTGACCAAACTTTTGTTCCTACTGCGACGCTAGTGCGGTAGTCAGGGCAGTGCTCTCGGGGGGCAAAGTCTGAACACCATTAGCAACAGCATTAGGGTCAAGGATCGCTATCAGTGGTGGAGAGGTCTCAACGGTCCGGGACGTGGCCTCTCGCACGCCGAGGGGAACGAAAAAGGAACCCCCACCGAGCAATCGGGTGCGACACGGTCCTCGCTTACGTGCTTCTACCGAACCCGCAAGGGGCGGCCTGGCGTCAAACCCCGAAAGGCAAGTGAGCGGTGCCCGGAAGCCGTTCACGAGCCTCCTCGCAACTGGCGTAAAATCCTCAGGACGTCACAGTGGCTCCGTCGTGTCTGGCTCTAGGTGACGCACGCCGAATCCTTTTGCTTGGGGCGGCAGAAAAGTAAGGGCGCGCAACGGAAGTCATTCAACAAACTCCTACACCGCGCGCCCAATGTAAGGTAGTTAAATTTTCTTAGCAGGTGCAGCCGGCGCCGCAGCCGTTACCTTCGTAAAGGTTGATTCCAGATCGGATGTCCACGTGTTTCCGCCATCTGGGGACGATTCATATTTCAACGTGTATTGCGTCTCGGAGACTTCCTTCTCGGTCAGCCGCGTCTTGATGGACTTGCCTCCCATCATCATCTCGGTCGTCCAAGTCCAAGTGTCGCCGCTGACACTTCCTTTGGCCGTGACCAGTTCGCCCCAACTGTCGAATGCGTTGTAAGTGTACATTTTTGTTCCCGGGTCATATCCCACTACGGCCATGATCTGAAACTCGCCCACGGGCGATTTGTTGTCCGAATGACCCACAATAAAAAATCCCCCGGACACCCATTCCCACTTTTGAGTTGACGACACCGGTCCTTCCATACCGTGCGCAGTAGATTTACCTACTTCTTCCCAGTCGCCCACAAAATACGCGAGCCGCTTCACTTCTGGTCCTGGTTTCGGCGGCTCTTGCGGAGCCCGCGCCTGAATCGAAACTGCCAGCAACAAAACGCAAATCGCAACCAACCCGATCGTTCGTTTCACGTGAGATCTCCTTGGCGTCTGAACTCGCGGCTGCGGTTTTCCAACAGAAATGCGCTCCGGCAACTCAGCGCCGGGGCAGTGGCCCGAAATCATACATCCATCCGCCAAAACCTCCACGCCAAATCATCTCCCCGCGACGGTCGAGTGTGAGTCAATAAAGGATTCACGAAGCCAACAAACATCACGTTTGTCATCCCGAACGAAGTGAGGGATCTGCGGTTGGTATCCTCGGAGCCTGAGCCCTACAAACTCGCTACTGCTGATTTTTACCGTCACAATCAGCAATAAAACATTGGCGATTGTGATTTGGAGGCGGGGGGAGTCGGAATATTCAGGCGTATTGAAAACACGTAAGTTATTGATTTCGCGACCCGCCAAAAACGCAGCACACGGCAAAATTGCGCCCAACTGGAACGTAACTGGAACACAGAATATTTTCGCGCTGCCCTAACCCGGGAAGCTTCAGGTGCAGACTCTCGAGAAATTCCTTGTCTTTCGGAATGCGACAACAAATTCGCGCCGGTCAAAACGGAAAAATTGGCCCATGTGTCGATCGGCCGTACGCGAGGTGTACGTGGGGAGGGTGTTGCAATTCCCGAAACCTCGGATCGAAGCTTGTTGCGACGATGTTTTCTACATGCGATAATTGAATTGGGTAGGTGGAACATTCGGCTGTTTCCTTAGGTCAAAGGAGACAGCGATATGAACGAACTTCATTACACAGTACAACAGCTCGCGAAGATCTGGAGGTTGTCGGAAGATAAAATTCGCGGTCTGTTCGATAAGGAAGAGGGAGTAGTAAGAATAACAGAACGCAAAAAGGGAGTTCGGCAGTATGTAACCCTCCGAATTCCTGAATCCATAGCGCAACGCGTCTACAAAAAACTCACAAACTGCATAATACGGAAGGTGGCGTAAGCCACCTTTTTTATTTTTACTCTCGCCTCCTGCAGTAGCGATTGTTCACCGAGATAGCTCAACTCTTCAGTCAAAGACGTAACCGCGAGCGTCACATCACCGTGATGGAGATAGCGGACCTCCGGCGCGTGTCGACGGATACCGCTCGCCGGCCCTTTGAAAACGAGCCGGACGTCATCGTGACCTGCAACAAACGGCGCGGCACGCGCGTGTATCGGACGATTCTCATCCCCGAGTTCGTCGTAATGCGGATGTATCAGCGGTTCATGAATCGACGGTCCAATGGGCTGTACGAGACAACTTGGCCAGCCAAACGGCGTCATCACGCTTGCTCGTAACTTGCACCGCGTGCTGATCGCCGATGATACAAATTCGAACCCAGAGAATCCGCGCGGAGTACCGCGCATGCCCCACCACCACATGCAGATGCTGGCATCCACCACCTCCCCCCGACCCGCCGCTGCTGCGGCGGGGAAATTCAATTCCTCGACCACGCTCCTGCGTGCACCGTGTGGTCTCGGCTACGCGCCCAGTTACTGGGCGCTCCGGGTTCGCCAACAACGCAATGAGTTGGCTCACCAATCGAATTTCCCCGCCGCATCCGCGGCGCCGCAACCCTGCGCTTTTGCCCGGTCCGAGTCCGTGCTGAAAAAGAACGACGCGCAGGGTTGCGGCTCGGCTTACGCCTCGGGTCGGGGGGAGGTGGTGGTGTGGTGGTGGGGATACAAGAAAGTCAGAAATGCCGATGGGCTCTTTGCGTCAATCGTTCCACGGTCGAATCCACCGGAGCATATTGCTCCGGTCGCGGTGTGGTGGTGGGGATGCAAAGAATTCAGAAATCCTTTCGGAGTTCTTCGGTCATTCGTTCCACGCCGATCCGATGCACCGGAGCAGCAACGCTGCTCCGTTCGGAGAGAATCATTCGGGCCCAAGCGAAACCCTGTAGCTCGATTCCGGGCAGAAGCGACGCGCGATGTGTCCTACCGATCAACACATTTATCGTTTTCCGCGCATCGTGCGTTTCTTGCGAATGTCATTCACTTTCGGTTCTCTTGCGGTGGTTCTAGCGGTAGTGCATAAAAAAAGAAGCCGATGCTCAGACGGCAATCTGAGCATCGGCCGCCGCGTGATGCGCGGCAGCATCGACCACATCGATCGCTTTGGAGGACGAAAACATGGCCGACACCCACTCTTTATACTCGCCCAAGCCGGTGCGTCAAGGGCCGTCGACGCACTCACAGGCTAGAACACACCGACCGGAACCATGTCAACGCGCGCAATCTCACGCCCTCACGCCGAAGCGGAGGCGTCCTTCGGATTGCGGATCTAGAAAATCTTGGAGGGCACTATGCCAATCGTTCTGATGATCTTAATCGCTCTTCTTGTGCTCTTCTTACTGGCACTCGTAGGGTTCTTTCACCTCGTCGAGAGTTTGTTTGGACTCGGTAAAGATGAGCCCGGCTTAAATGTATCGGCTGATGCGCACCGAGCGGCCAAGCGGAGGGTGAGCGAATTGGAAGCTGCGCTCGCCGAGGCGAGGGCGAAAATTGAAGCACTTGAAAGCGAAGCAAGGCTCCGGACGACCGACGTGTCGCCAGCAGACGAAACTTTCAAGTGCACGATTGCGCTGCCACCGAACGGCCGCGAGGTCTTCGTGCCGCCACTCGATCCGAACCGTGTCTACGAAATCACGGTTCAAGGGCAATGCAGCCAAGGTGACACGAATTCGCCTGTCGACAAGAAAGCGGGCCGCGCCGATGCACTCTATCGGACCGATGCGCTAGGAAACTTCGTCGTGCCGCACACGTTCCTCACGATTGGTGGCGCGCCCGCGCGCGACTTCTTGGCGAATGACAACGGCGCTGGAGTCTCTGCGGAGGACCGCGACGCCCACCGCTATCGGTTCCGGATTGACGGCGAGGACAAAAATCGCGCCCTGAATTTTTGCGTTTCGTTAGCGGGTCTTCGAGAGGCGCCGATGGGTTCCCTCGCGATGACCGTTGAGTGTCTCCCTTCCGGCACGCTCTCTCCGGCCGCGCTGCGGCGCAACGAAGAAGAGGCGAAGGCAGGCGCGGCCCGTGAGGATGCGAAGCGCTCGCGGCTTGAGAGCACGCTCGCGGCCCTCCGGGTGCGGGCCCACCACGAGAGCCATCATTTCGACCCGGTGTACCAAGAGAATTTCGCGCGGTCCCGCACGGGAGAGATCCTCGGTTTGAAAGCGGAGTGGGCTACCGAATATCGCAAATTCGTGCAGGACGCGGACCTCAAACGCCTCGCAGAAGCGCAAGCGCCGGAAGTGCTCGCTTGGTTCGAAGCGCGCGTAAAGATCGTGCAGCTCGCGGAGCGATTGTCGGTGGCGCCGCCCCCGGAACCGAAGGTCGCAGAGCCGAAGCCGAGGCTGAACGCGGCGCAGGTACGGGAGATAAAGCTCCGCCGGGAAGCAGTGCAGACAGACGATAGGATCGCGCTCGCAAAGCAAAAAGCTGAAAAACTTCTCGAGGCAAAAGAACAGCTTGGGGATGTTCCGCTCGAACCCGAAGAACGCGAGCGAATCGAGACGGAACTTATCGAAGGAATCCTCGAATCGACACAGGAGAAAGACAATGACGAAAATTCGACGACACTCTAAACCGATTCCGCTCGGCGCGAATATGGATACCGGCGCGGCTGCGAATCTCGACGCGAAGTGGCTTGAAACCCACGTTCATATTGTGGGGCCTCCAGGTTCGGGAAAAACACGGCTCATGCTCGGCATCTTCCGGCGCCTCGCGCAAGACCCGCGAGCAACGATCGTCCTCGTGAATCCGAAGGGCGCGCTGGCGCGGATGGCGCGCGACGCGATGATCGCCGACGGACAGAGCAAGCGCGTCGTGTGGTCCGACCCGGGCGACCCGGAATTCATCATGGGATATAACCCGCTCTTGCCGAACGAGCTTGCGGTCGCCACGCACGCGAAGGCCGTACGGGAAGCGATTCGCTCAGCGTGGGGTCAAAGTTCGTTCGACCAGACGCCGCAGCTCGCCCGCCTGCTTTACCTTACGCTCGCGGTGTCGCTTGCGACTGGCGGCACGCTCATGGACGCGCTGCGGCTTCTTCGCTCCGGCGAAGAAGGGTCCGACGTCCGGCGTACTTTTCTCGCCGCGCTTGAGCATTCCTCTGCGCGCGGCGGAACTGATCTCCTCGCGTATCTCAGGAATGCGCTCGTGTGCTTCGATTCGCTCGGAGAGCGACGCCAGGACGAGCTTGGCGCGAGCACGCTCGCGCGACTCGAATCCTTTGTCTGCGACCCGGCGATATCCCGCATCGTCACGCAACCACGCTGTCTCGACCTCCGTGAGGCCATCCGTAGCCACAAGATTCTCATCTTCAACCTGGAAATCGGGCGGCCCTTGCGGATCGACGACGTGAAGCTCCTCGGGCGTTTCGTCGTGAACGACATCGTGAATCACGTCTATGGAAGTCCTACGCCCGATGAACCCGTCTATCTCATGCTGGACGAGGTGCAGAATTTCGCGACGCGCGACCTCTGTTCAATCCTCGACATGGGCCGCGAGCTCGGACTGCACTGTATTCTCGCGCACCAGAACATAGGCCAACTGCGGGCCGAGGACGAGACCGGTTACCTCTACGATTCCGTAATGAAATGCGCCCGTACGAAGTTTCTATTCGGAGGCCTTCACGTCGAAGACCTTGACGTTCTTGTGCGGGACGCCTGCATCGAGGAGTTCGACCCCTACAAAGTGAAAGATGAATTGAAGACGCTCGTCCTTGATCCCGTCGAGGCGCGGCGCGACGTCGTTTCCCGCGGCTGGAGCCGCGAGGCCTCGTACGGCGCGGCGAGTGCGCGATCGCGCACGCAGAGCCGCGTCCGCTCCGTCGGGCGGTCCGTGAGCAAAGGCAAGACTACGATGCACGGGGAAAGCACGGGCAGCACATCGTCGTCAGGATACGTTAGCGGAAGTCAGTCGGGGTTCGGGGGCGGGGAGACGATGCTCGCGGATGGGACAATCATCGGAACTTCGCACGATATGGCGGGGACGAGCGAATCCGATATCTCGAGCTACAGCGATACCTGTTCCGAAACGCATTCTCGCGGCAGGCACCGGAGCGAAAGCGTCCAAGTATCCGGAGCGTCCGGCGAAGCCCACGCCGTGCAAGAGACGCGAAGTAAAAGCGCGAGCGCGGGAGCGAGCGAGAGTACGAGCCGGGTTCCGTTCTACGAATACGAAAAGCAGTGGCGTCCTTCGTCGCGGACGTTCGAGAGCGAAGCGGAGTTCTTGACGAAAAAACTTCAGAGGATAAAGGGTTTGCCGCAGGCACACGCGTTCGTCAAAGTGCCGGGCAAGACGGGGCGCTTCCTACGTCTCCCGCGCGTGCGGACTCCGTGGCTTCCGGAGCGCACAAGGAACGCGGGTTACGCACGCATCTTCGACCGCTCATTCTATTTCAAGCCAGGTGAGCCGGTAATTGCGGAGGACTTGGCTTCGCCCACCGAGCGAAGTCCAAAGAGTCTTCCAGCAGCGAAAACGGGCGAAGATCTGACTCGATGCGCCCGCAATGCCCTTGCTGAGGTCCGTGCCGTCGCAGTCGAAGCCCAAAATCGCGACGAAGATTTTGCCGGTCCTGATGTGCCCATCGCACCCCGCAAGACGAGAAAGAAAAAGACATGAGCGCGGACGAGCAAACCCATCCGCGAGATGCTTTCTATTTTAAGGAGAGCGACGCCGAAATCTTAAAACGGCTCGTGGAGTATCGCTATCTTCAGCCAGCCGACTTCGTAAGCCTTACCGGCCGCAACATCATTTCGCTCCGTCGGCGGCTTCTACAACTGTTGCGACAGGGCTATGTCGAACGGCTCACCTTGCCATTGGAACGCGAGCGGCCAGTGGGCAGCCCGCCCGATGCTTTCGTCTATCGACTTGCCGGGCGCGGCATGCGCACCGCGAAGGAGTACGGGTTTGCGAACGAGGACGACCGCGCGACCCGCGAGAAGAGCAATATGTTCCTCCCGCACGATCTCATGATCACGAGGATTCATCTCACGCTCGCGCTCGCGACGCGAGGCACGCCGCTCGAACTTGTGGGCTGGGAGCAGCGCCGGTCCGTGCTACTCGATTGGGCGGATAACGGGCGCACGCGCTTATCGGTGAATCCCGACGCGCTCTTTGGACTCAAGAACCGCGAGAAGCCGGAGGGCCAGAATACGAGCTACTTCTTCCTGGAAGTTGTCCGTTCTCGCGAGAGCGATTACCGGAAGGGTGAGTCCTACTTCATGCGCAAAATGGCGGCGTTCGCCGCCTATCACCGTCAGGGGAGACACACCGAGCGGTACGGAATCAGCAACTTTCGCGTCATCACCGTGACGCCCACAAGGCACCGCGCGGAGAATCTCTGTGAAAAACTTCAGAAAGCCGGGCTCGCATCCAATCGTTTCTGGTTCACGGACCACGCCGCGCTCTCACGTGACGGATCCGCAAGGATTCTTGAGAAGATATTCTTCACGCCGAAGGACGCCGAGGATGGCATGCGCTATGGATTCGGGAACTAGTGATTCTCACGGTCAAAGTAGGCGGACTTATTCCTGCGTTTCCTGTCGAACGATATTCTTCAGCGCGTGTCCGAAGTGGCGCGCGCCGCCGCCGTCATCAGTGCACCTGCCACTGTTTCGACTCGACTACCCGGATGCTGCCCTTGGGCACGTTGTGTCCGCAGTAGGGCGACTCGACCTGCCCGGCCGCTTCCAGTGTCTTGCCGACGAGGACGGATAGATTCAGGCCGACCCTCTCCTGGAACAGGTCGGGATACGGTGAGCAGACGACGAAGGTTGCGTCGGGCGATTCCTTGAAATAGATGGTCACCCACTGCGGGCTGCCGCCGGGCGCGACCTCGACCCGTGACACCGTGCCGACGACCACGAGGTTCTGTCCCATCCACTGCGGGTCGTAGGAAGCGGGAGACTGGCGGGAGCCCGACCATCGCTGGCGGTTATTCTCCTCGTTGCGTTCGACGATTTGTGCCGGCACCTGCGCGTCGGGGACGCCAGCGGCGGCTGCCGCTTTGGTTTGTTTCTGGGCTTCTTCTCTGGCAGCTTGTCGATCCCGCGCCTGCTGCAGCTGTGTTTCCGCGGCGGCGGCCTCAGCTTGCACCTGCTTCTGGCGCTCCTCCTTACCGGCTTTGGCGGCGGCCGCCAGAAAGTCCGCGATCATCTTTAGGCCAGCCTGCGCGTCGGCCGCTGAGCTGACACTAGAACTCCCGACCGATGCGTGGACATTCCGGTCTCCTGGCGCGGGTGCGACGTTTAGAATGTATCCTCCGCCCGAACAATCTAACTCGAAGCAACTCGAGGTGACCGGCTTGAAGTAAAGTGCCGTAGCGAACGAGAAAAATGGTCCAACGTTGCCTTCGGGATGATAGCTCGCGCAATCCGCCAGCGTGAGGTCTTTGACGTTGTAGCTCATCTTGTCGTCGTTGACACAGATTTTCCTATCCGCCTTCGTCATTATGTTCGATCCCGTGGAGCCGGTCAGAGCCATCTGGACCAGGTTGTTGGGGTTAAAACCAAAATCAGGCACGGGGTCGACCGTGCCCGTGGTCAGCTTGTCGTGGGGATCGAGGAAGGAAAATGCAATATAGGCCGGTTCCCCGGAGACACGATACCCACTTTCCGAATCTTGGTAAACGCGGCCGCAGATTCCAGGTCGAATTAACCACCAGCCCTCGACATGCCACAGGGGATCAAAGAGCGTCTCCAACTTTTTGGCGACGGTCACGTTGACAGCGACAGTTCCTTTATTGCAAACACCGAGGACCGCGACGCTGTATTGCTGTGCGCGCAAAGTCGAAGCAGCGCTCAACGTGATCAACAGGAGCACTATTTTCGTCATTGGGTGTCTCACGGGTTTCCTCCCCGGACCGGCGTTCCGCCATTGTGGAGCTGTGGGCCGATTTGCTAAACCGGTCCGCATGAACATTCTCGCCGCGGTAATTTGCGCGCGTCAGTTCTGCCTAGATATTCAACTCGGTGAGAGGGATGTCCAGCCGGTCGCAACGACCTTCCGCGTGCCGCCACTACCCTACGTGATTTGATACGTCAAACCGAAAGAAACACACGACAGAGTACAAACCCAAAACCCGTCAGACGTCTAATCTGTCCCATGGCTTTTCCCTCCGTTTGGTTTTCAGAGGTATCTATCTACTTGCGTGGCCTGCCTGCTTCTCAATGTGGGAACTGGTGAAGCAAGTGCGCCGATTCTGGCTCCGAGCCTTTGGAACTGTCAAGCATAAGTTCTGTCGTAAGAGCGAAGAGGGAGCAGCGATGCCGATACCTTTGGCGGGATTCTGGTTCACGGACTTCGCCGCGATCCCAACCGCCGAGCCCACGAAGATTCTCGAAAAACTGTCCGGGTTTCCTTGAAAGCACAGCCGCCGACTTATTTGCGTTTTACAGAGGGTTTTCTATGATTCAGACATGGGAATTTATCGACGAGTTCTTACAACAGTGCTTCTCATCGTGGTTATTGGTGCGGCAATTCTGTGGCTCTACGCGCGAAGCAACGCCGGCTCGGGCCCTTCTCGCTATATGCCCAGCGCCCCTTTGTCTACGTCCAGCGCCGCCTCACCTGTCTCCGAGCTAGCGACGAGCTCCGCGGCCCTTCCGACAGCAATATCGTCCGAACAGGAAGAGAGTTTTCCGAGCACAACTTCCACATTCGTTGGTATTGAAGCCGACGCCTTCTTTCAAGAAGATGTAAATATGCACACCCCGACGGTAGAGTTGCAGCTCATTGACCCTCAGGGCCGACGCCTCGGATATGTTGCCTCGGGGACAGATGCCTTCGAGATTCCTTTCGGCAGTTATGACCGCGATGACACTGGAGTGGACATTTCTGATTCCCTGCAAGCAGGCGATTATCAGCTCAAGGTTATCGGCCAGCGTTTGGGAACGTACGTTCTTTCGCCGATATGGTACGTCCCCGCAACCGGGTCGGGGCAATCGGGGTGGGATGAGCCCATCTTTGGAGTGTCAGAGGCGGGTTCCGAAGACGACTACGAGGTGTTGGTCGGTACCGACCCGCCTTCCGCGACAGTAACTGAAGAAGCGACCGTCTCGAGCACGCTGCAGGATATCGCCGCCAGCCTGAAGCTCGGCCTCTTGGATGATCAGGACACGGCCGAAACATTGTCGTCGATGTGGCTTTCAAAAGTGGGAGGGGTTTCAACGTCATCGGCGAAAATTGAACTTCTGAATTTGTTCCGCGCGCAAACAGCCGGCAAAAATGTGAGAGGACTGGCGGCTCAGGTGTTGCTGCGCGACGCCGATTCTCTGATCCAGGAAACGCAGGAGAATTAATCAGACCGCAGCGCGGCCAGGAGCCGCCAATACCAATAATTGAATCCCTAGAAAAACCCCGCGATGAACGTGGTCAGCAGCTCCTTGTCGAAATGGATCGCACCGTTCCCACTATTGGTTATCGTCAAGCCTACTATCGCGCCGTACCAGGCATCATTCCCGCTCATGGTTATAGGCGCGTTCGGAGCATAAACAACGCCATACGAATTAGAACCGCCCGAAAGATTGACTGTCCCTTTTCCTCCATAGAAGATCTGGAAATTCGCAGCTATTCCGGATTCGTTCGACATTTCTCCGCCGCTGAAATTCAATACGGTGGACACGCCGCTTCCGGCGATCTTCAGCGCGACTGCTCCCGGCGGAGAAACAGTAATCGTCGAGTTTCCGCTCAACGAGACGCTGTTAACGTCATAAGTCCCGGGTGTAAGCGTCAGAACAGCCCCTCCGCTCACGCTTATGTTTCCGTAGCTGCCCGGCGTGAGAGTTGCGCTCTTGGAGTAGCTCTGAGCGTTCGTGGGCGGTGCCGGAACGATGGCTGGCGGAGCTGGAAAGCTCAATGACTGACCGAGAGCAACCAGTCCGCCAGTGGCCGACGCGTTTCCGGAGGTAGTCAGGCCTTTTACGCTGGTCGAACTGCAAGTTCCCTTTGTCGCGTTCGGAGCGGACACAGAGCCGTATATTTTTGCGTTGCCGCTCAAAGTCGCGTTTCCGTTTGTTCCGACATTACCCCCGGTCGACTGTTTCGTTTGCGCGTATGTCCCGAGGCTCGAATTGAAGCTGTCGACGTACCCGCTTCCCGATATCGTAATCGCACCGCAAGTGGCGGCCGTTGCGGAGATGCCGTACGGAGCAGAATTGACATTGACCGTCACCGTGTGACTTGCGGTCGTGTAGTCAACCGAGTCCAAGGGCGTGAAATTCACCGAAAGAACCTCATTTTGTCCGATGCCGAGGATTGTGCCTATTGCCGGAGAATAGACAAACGTGCCCGACACGCTCGCAGACGCGTCGAGTTGGGTTCCGCTAAGTGCTGTTCCGTAATTGAGCGCTCCCGGGCTGGCCCAGGTGATGATCGGCATCGCGGGGTTGACTTGCAGCATGACCGACGCATTCGCGGTTTTGTAATCGACCGTATCCGTCGGCGCGAAGGACACCGTCAACATGCGCGTCCCGGCGCCAAGCACCGTGCCGATTCCAGGCGAGTAAGTGAATGCCCCGGCCACGTTCGACGACGCATCAAGCTGCGTTCCACTGAGCTGAGTCCCATAGGTGATCGGGGCCGGGGCGGTCCAAGAGACGATCGGCATCGCAGGGCTGACTTTCAGTGTCACGCTGGCAGTCGCAGTCGAATAGTCCGCTGTATCTGTCGGCGAAAACGTCACCATTAATGTTTGCAGTCCTGCGCCCAACACTGTGCCGCTCGAAGGCGAATAAATGAAAGTACCAGGTATGTTCGCCGTAGCGTCCAATTGCGCCCCGCCGAGCGACGTTCCGAATGTTATGGGAGCCGGACTTGCCCAATAGATAGTGGGAACGATTGGCACGTGATTGACGCTGAATGTCGAACCGGGCTGGGGTGAATACGTTATCTGGTACAAAGCCTGTTCCCCAGGATTTGTAACTCCGGTGACAGACGTGTCCTGGACTGTGCCGTCCGTCGCGACCGCGCGGATGTCTAGCGTGTACGTGCCTGAAGTCGTGCCTGTCAGTTGCAAGCTAAAGGTGCCACTTACTGGCGTTGGAACATAAAGGGTCTTGAGCCCAGTCGGATCTCCGTTTGATGAGCCGTCGCCGGTATCGTCGGCGAGGGGAAATCCGCGCAAATAACTTCCGAACGGGATTTCAAAGGCATCCGTGCCGGTCTGAAGATTCCCAAGGGAACGACCTTGCGGATCCGTGAAGAGTAATTCGACAGGAGATTGGGCGACGATGGACAGGGCCGCTCGATTAAACGACTGCGAGTCCCGATAAGCAAGCGCGCTTGTCACGGGGAACTGACGAAACGCGTTGTTCGCGGTAAACCCTGATATGTGATCGTTAAGGGTCGGTGGTGCAGCGCTCCAACCTGGATCGGCGACGATCCAGTCTGACGGCCCCGCGGACGATTCTCCGGTTACAAAAACATAGTGCTGCCCGGTCGCTTGTGTGGAGTGATTGTCGTACTCAGTAAGTTGCAGGATAACTCGGTCTCCGTTCTGGCAGACATGCGTTTGCAGATAGCAGTCAACCGAACTTAAGGATGGGTCGCAGCCCGGGTTTGAGAAACTGTTGACTATTGAACCGCCGTCCAGCAGTTGAACAACATCGGGCGCGTTTGCCTGTTGCGCTGCGCCGTTTATCAACTCGGAAATTCGCCCCCAAGCTGGCGTAAATTCACACCAGTCAGGCTGATTTTGTGGATTGGAGCTCGTGCAATCCGCGATGCAAAAGAAGCCGTTGTTGCCATATCCGGTGGGCTGCAGATCGTTAAGGGACGCGTCGAGCAGTATTGGTGTCGGCGAACCGGAATTGGGAGCCGTTGGAAAAAAGCTAAACGAGGTCAACATGGTTGCTGCAGAGCTCAATGCGCAGCCGTAGTTTTGAGTTGGGCACAACGCGTATCCGCTGGTCGAGTACGGTGGTTCGGGTTCGGGCGGACCATTCGGCTGCGGCACTAGTTGTGGGCATACACTGCCAGCGGGGCAATGGCCGAAATTCAGTGGGACTGGTTGCTGCGGGTCTAGTAGAAATCCATACTGATAGAACGGCGTAACTCTCACTTGACAGGCAGCGGGGCAACATGAAGTTACCGTGACCGACCCTGCGACCGTAGAAATCCCACTCGAATTTTGAAGCGTAATGGCTAACGTGCGGTCAACCGGACATCCCGTCCCGAACTGAATTAGCTGGGTCGAGCCCTGAGGAATCGTAACGTGGATTCCGACGTCGGGTTGCATCCATGTGTAGGTGTCGTCTTCTGCGAAAAAATGGGCGCTGAGAGTATCTGAACATCGGATGAAGAACTGGTAGGAAGCAAAGCCGTCAAAACTTGAGTTCTGAATCGTAACGGTTGGGAACTCCCTGGTCTTGGTGCAAGCGGGATTGGAGCAACTCGGACATTCAGTCGCAGTTGTTGGCACTGCCACATTCGGCGGAAAGTTAGTGGCGCCTGGCTCGGGGACGGCGGGACAGGAAGGTTGCTGGCAAGCAGCTCGAGATGGAAAAAGAAAGACAAGCAGCAATAGGCTGGCGGCAGATGTTAGGAATCGCATGAGTTAGTCACGGCAGGGGTTGAGGAGCTCCGTGACATTGCATTTCCCACAACGCACCCGGCAACAAGAATTCGCAGTGAGGTGGTGAAGAACCTGTGGTGTGCCACGGGACGCCTCCTTCGGCATGTTCAGGTGCAGTGTCTCGATGAGCGCGTGCTCGTCAGACGTTCCCGGTGAAAACGATTGACCGAGGAGAAATCTGGCCTCAGTCGTTTATGCGATGCGTGAATGATGCTCGTGGCCCGTCGTGTTCGGGTTATCGATTTATAGGAACCCAGGGCCGATCTAGGGAAAGGGCCTTGCCTCGTTCGAGCTTGCGTGAGCCGTGGCAGAATTGACGTGTGCTCTAACGAAGCGTGCGCGGATTTTGGCCCCGCTGCCTTGTGCGAGTCAAGCAGAATTTATTCTAAATTAGTAACAGTACTCCGAGAGGACTACCTATCGTCCGGCCATCTTCTGCGCCATCGAAATCAGTAGGCGCCGCTTAGACTCGGGCATGCGCGCGAGGAACCGACACAGCGACTTCCAGTAGTTCATTTCTTTTCTCGAGTTGCCCCAGACGACCTTAGCCGCACCGCTCACTTCCTTGAAATCCAGAGATTCAGGCGCCGTCGTCCCTTCATAGAAAAGCTGATACAGAGGAACATCGAAACCATGCGCGAATTTCTCGAGGGTTTCAAGCGAGGGGACGGTGTGGCCGTTCTCGACGCGAGACGTATAGCAGCGAATCAAGCCGGTGCGCTGCTCGATGTCACCTTGCGACAGCTTCTTTGCTTCACGAATAGCCCGGATTCGCTCGCCGATCAGCATGGCTTAACCCCTTCTGCTCAATCTAAGGCCCTCGAAAGCTAAGTACGCTGAGGTAGGAATAGCAACCGCGCTTACCCACATCGGAACCGCCCATCCGTTCAGAACCACTTCCCACCTCAACGCCAGCCTCAAAACATGCATCGCCGCGACGAGGAGAAAGATCAATCCGGCTACAAGCGAGGATGTTTTCGGACTCATCGCGTCCGCCTGTCACGTCCTCGGCTCATGGAGCCATACCTTCATCCATCCAACGCTGGAACAACACTATGCGATCACTCGGCCAGGGTCCGTCGCAGGGCATGCTGCCTTCGGCGAGGGTCGCATAAATCTTTTCCGCTTTCGCTTTGACATCCATGAAGGAGGACAGGTCGATCCCGTATTTCTTCATCGAGTCCACGTCGGGCGCGTCACGAAATAGTGGTCGAATATCTTTCGCAAAACTCAGCGCCATGAACGCCTCCAAGGAAGAGCGTCACAAGCGTGCAGATTCTACGCTCGGCGCAGTTCGATAGGTAGACTAAAAGAATGCGCCATTAGGCGACAGCTTTTTTCGCTTGCGCTCTAATCTTTGCCCAGCGTTTCTTGGCAGCTCTTGAAATCTTTGCTCTCGCTGACGCGGACAGCACACGCTTCTTCACACTCGTGAGGTCCTTACTCGCCGACCTACCCAGAGCCTTCGCTGCCGATTGCAAGCCAATCAAATGATTCTGTAACTTTGCTAACTGCTTTTTTGCCTTTTTCTCCTCGCGCCTAATTGCTGCCAATATGCTCATGATTCCTCCGCGATCAATCTACCTGAGAGATCGGCTCACACCAATCCTTTTCCTTCCGGATATCGTATTCAACTTGATAGCAGTAAGGTTGAGCAGGCGGTCGAGAACCACGTCGTTCGGTCACCGCGTAAATTAAGAGTGAACCCCTGGAACCTCTCGGTCCCAATTCGGAGCCTGCCGCGGTGGCAAATTCGTTGTGTCGAGTACAGGGGAAGCGTACGATGCGCGAGGCTGAGGTCCAAATACGAAATTCCGGATAAAAACACTTGAAGCATCTCTGACCCGGTCCCTTCAAACTGGTCGGACTCGGCGAGATCCTACACTCTCGCTTCCGCATCCCAAGGTGCGGCGTACTCCGATAGTCTACGGCGAATAGATGTTGCAAACTCTCTTGAGTGGGTGAGTCGAAAATCACACGATCCGGTAGTAACGAGGGCGGCCACGACGCCGCACGAAACGTTTCCGCCAACGTCTCGGAACAAAGTCCCCCAAGTCCCCCAAGTCCCCAAGTCCCCGGAATCCCCCTGCATCGCCTATCCGTGTCCGTACTTATCCCAAAACTTCCATTCGAACAGAATTCCAATAATCCAAGCCTTATATCCAGTCGGCGCGGTCGGCGTTTTCTTCAGAATGCCTTTAGCAATCTGGTGGTAAAACTCATAGTTCTCTAGCACTCCGATAGCGATAACTCTCCAGACCAGCAGCAAGCCTGCTTCGATCAGGATCCACTGCCAAGAGGTAAGTTGACTCCATTCCTTCATCACCCAGACGATGCAAAATGCCGGAAAAAGGAAAAATAGCGCCGAATAGAACTGGTGCAGACGAAACACTTCATCCACCGCCGCTTGGAGTTCGGGGATCGCATCCTTGTCGATGTCCTTGAAATCCGAGGGCTTAAAGGACAGCTCGTGCAACAACCACCTCGAGAAAACGGCCGTTCTTAACCCGTTGAGGAGAAGGCCCAAGCTGATGGCAAGAGCCGTCGCAAAGGTCAAGTGCTCTCCATCTTTCAACAGGAACTTCCCAATGTCCGAATCAAAATAGCCGAGGACACCCAGCGCAATTGCCCCCGGCAGAACGTAGGCAGCAACTAATCCCAGCGAAGTCGTGCTCAGATCTTTCGCAGATTCGCTCACGGCGCTGTCCTCCTTCCGGGTTTGTTGAGCATGTAACGGTTCGAAGCCATCGTCTCAGGAGTGCATATTTCGACTCCATTTGAAGGCCGCTGCGTCGCTGCAGTTCGACGCAAGTACGGGCCGTTCGACCCCGCATGGGTCCCACTAATCATGCGTTTTATGCACCATGGAAAATACGGAGATAAGGGCCTTGCCTCGTTTGGGCCTACAGGAACCGTGCAACAGTGACGTGTGCTCGAACGAGATGTGGCCGGATTCTGGTCTCGCTGCCTTGTTTGAGTCAAGAAGTATTTCTTCCGCACTGGTAACGGTACTCGGAAAGGAATACCTATCGCCCGGCCATATTCTGCGCAATCGAAATCAACAAGAGATGTGAAGTCGAATCCGAATCACGCGTCTCCCGCGATTCCGTTCTCAATCCGCGATATCGGGTGAATTCTTCATAGCCGTAGAAAGCCCGAATTGCATTATTCTCTTGACACTAATAATTTG
>Ga0302326_10004845_pt1 | contig 30955 bp, 23 predicted proteins | sample Palsa_T0_3_FD_202264 | JGI IMG/M metagenome (GOLD analysis project Ga0302326, IMG submission 202264) | Peat permafrost microbial communities from Stordalen Mire near Abisko, Sweden - Palsa_T0_3 | ecosystem: Environmental > Terrestrial > Soil > Palsa > Peat permafrost | place: Sweden: Abisko... | reverse complement strand
TTGGAGGCTCGGCGGCGGCGAACTTCGTATAGGTTCAGGTTCGTCAGGATGCGGGAGAGCGGAGCTAGGGCGGCGACAATGGCGGCGGGGTTGGCGGGGTCCGGCGGCAGAGACGTGATGGCGTTCATGTGCAGCATGGTGTTGGATTGCTCGATGGAGATTTGGTGAAGAGACCAATCGAGATCGATTAACTGGCGGACGAGTTGAGTCTGGCGATGGGTGACAGGCTGATAGTCGGCCAGATAGGAGGCTACGTGGGATTCGTAGGGTTCTTGTTCTTCGGGCTTCAGGACTAGTTCACGGCCAGTGAAACCATGTTTGGTGGCGTTTTTGGAGGAGCGGTTGATTGGTTCGTTGTTGGGCGTCATAGGGTTTTCCCGCTTTCAGCGTGACAGGCCATGGGGCGAAAACGAACTTTGGGGGTTGGGGGATTTATGGGTAAGTGGTTTGGGGTTAGTGGGTTGCGGGAATTTTTAAACGATGTGACTCCGCCATGGGAGGCGATGAAAATGGTGGGTTTCGTCGCACCTGCGCTTGGGGTTGGCAATCGGCCGCGGGTGTTTTTGCCGAGCGACTTCGGATCGCCGGATGCGTGGTATCGTCGGCAAGCGGCTCATGTTCGATCAATTGACCGGCAAAATGGAATCGTCTTCATCACCCAACCCGGTGTAACTCCGGGCATGAAACGGGCAGGGACGAGGCAAGCTGAGGAGAGGTATATAATCGGCGGGTCGTGTTCCAGAAATGCAAAACGCCGTGATTTGCGGTCACGGCGCGAATATTGCGGGGTTGGTTATTCGGGTCTTTCGCGGCGTTAGCAGCGCTGCGACGACCATAGCCGGAACCATTGCCGGTAAAGAAACCACCAACGGATTATCGCTTCAGGCACACCGGGCAACGCCTCTCCATCGATACCCTCGTGGCGATGGAAGAAGTTAACGAAGCACTGGACGCCTTCGAGGATTTCGCAGCCGAAAATATTCACCTCGTTCCAAAACTCAATATCGGAGCGGTCGGGTTATCTGACGATCCCGAAGCGATTGCCGAGCGCGAGCGCAAGAAATTCGGAGTAACCATCGCGGATCAGATGACTTGGCAAAACGGACCGGTTACCGCGAGACGGGAGTGGAGAAAAAGAATCGAGGATCATGGGATATTCACCTACATGATCCCGATGCCGCCCGCAGAATTAAGTGGATTCTCCCTTTACAGACAAAGCGTCGCGGCGATCTGTGTCAACGACAACGAGGCTACGGAGGGCCGCAAGGTGTTCACGCTCTTTCATGAGTACTGCCATCTGTTGTTACGGCAGGATGGAATCAGCGACGAAAACAATAACAACCAAGTCGAAAAGTTCTGCAATGCTTTTGCGGCCAGTTTCCTTATTCCGCGCGACGCTCTCGCGGAGGCCGTGCGCAACCGCACTGATTACGAGTTTTCCGAAGGCGAGGTCAAGAAGATCGCGGCTAGATTCAGGGTGAGCAGCGCCGCTGTTGCTCTACGGCTTGAGAAGACCGGCTTTGCGCCACGGGGATTCTACGGACGCAGAATAGCGCCGTGGGATTTGCCGGAGGAGCCAAAAACGAGCCGGACCGGAACTCCAAACCAGATCACCATACAACTTAAGCGCATCGGCAGGCTACATGCCAGGACGGTATTGCGTGCGGTGGATCAACACGTAATAAATTCTTTCGATGCCTCTCAACTGGTCGGACTACAGCCGAGTTCCCTTCCAAAACTTCAGGCAAAGGTTGGGTGAAGCGTCGGCATTCACTACCGCTGCTGCAATCGCAGTTGCCGGATGTCTATCTAATCGACACGTCTGCATGGTTTAACATCAATGAAAGGCAAGACCGCCAAGATGTGTGGCGCTTGATAGTAGACCTGATAGGACACGGTAGGATCGTAGCTCCGGCCCAAGTACTCGGTGAGTTACGCGACGATCAGATATTTAAGACTCACCTAAAACCATATGAGACTGAGTTGCTGGCCGGTGATCACGGAACGGACGACATCTCATACTTGCAGCTGGTTGGCAGGACCACACATGATTATCCGAGCATGGCCAAAGCCACCGGCGAAAAAACGCCCGCTGATCCGTATGTCGTAGCGTTGGCCGAAACCGAAGGACATGTGGTCGTGGCAGATGAGAGCAGGAAACGCGCGAACAGAAAATACCCGGCGTCTGCGACCAGCGAGGGATTAGGCGCCTCACGCTCGCGCAGTTCATCATTGAAGCCAGGAAATGATATGGTCAACCACGGGGTGAACGCGTGATAGTCTGTCATGAACCATGGCAACACGCTACGCCGATCTCGAAATTGCGATTCGTAGGTTCGCGGAAAAGACGTTTTCGGTGGGATTCCGCTTCATGGGACCCGACGATGCGGGCGATCAGGCGTCGCCTACCGAGTATCCTGTTTCGTTCGATCCCGCCTCCATACGGGACTTCGACCCGGCCGAATACGGAGCGAAGCTTGGGGCCGCGTTCTTTACCAGCGACGTTAAAGCCCAGTTCAAGCACTTTCGCGACATGGCCACCGGGCAGGACGCTACGCTGCGCGTCCGCTTCTTTATTGACGCCGGCGCCAGCGAACTGAACAAGCTGCACTGGGAAACCCTGCGCGACCCCGAACTGGCCGATGAGCCGCTGTTCATGGGAGAGAACACGATCGCCTCCCGTTTTCTGGCCAGCGGCCAGGATTCGAAGCCGATCCGGCTGCGCGCGCAGGCCGACTTGACCGCGCTGGTCGTAATCGCCAACCCCAGCGGCTTCAAACTCGCTCCGATTGTTGTGGAGGATGAGCTCCCCGGAATTGAAGCAGCTATGTCACCCGCGGGTAAGAAGACCAAAATCACCATTACGAAGCTTGCGCCTGGGGGGCAGGTCCGGCTGGACGATATCGCGGCCAAGCTCGAAGAAGACTTCGACATCCTGTACATCGTCTGCCACGGCCAGTTGGTGGGGGATGATCCTTACCTTTACCTCGAAGACGGGATTGAGCCCGTTAAAGGTACGGAACTGGTGCAGCGCATACGGGAACTGCACAAGCGTCCGCGGCTGGTGGTGCTGGCTAGCTGCCAAAGTGCGGGCGCGGGCGGCGTCGCGATGGCCGGCCTGGGCCCACAATTGGCCAATGCGGGCGTTCCGGCGGTCGTAGCGATGCAGGGCAGCATCCAGATGACAACCGCCAACACGTTCATGAGGCGCTTCTTTTCTGAGCTTCTTACCGACGGCCAGATCGACCGGGCGATGTCGGTGGCGCGGGGCGCGGTTCGCAATGAACCGGATTGTTGGATGCCGGTGCTCTTCATGCGGCTGCGCGCCGGCTGCATCTGGTATATCGCCAGCCTGCAGACGGTCGCGGGCGTTACGCCCTTCGATCAATGGGCGGGCATCTGCAACTCGGTCAACAAAGGCGCTTGCGTCCCCATCCTGGGGCCGGATGTGGCGGAGGATATCTACGGCCTGACGCGCACGCTGGCGGACGAGATCGCGCCGCCGCAGTTTCCGCTCGATTCGCGGGACCGTTCCGACCTGGCCAAGGTGACGCAGTACATCACCATCCACGACGCGCTCGATACGGCGCAGGACGCCGTCAAGAATGCCTACGGCGCGCGTCTACTGGAGGCTGGGCAGAGGATTCTCAAGAAAACGGCCGCCGAAGTCAACGAGATGGAGACGGTGGACCTTTTCGACGCCATCGCGGCGAAAGCGCCCCCGGACGACCCTCTACGCATCGTCGCCGGCCTGAATGTGAACGTGTTCGTCAACGCGGCGAACGATACGCTGCTGGAATCCTACATCAGGCAGGCGCAGGTGAAGGGCACGCCCAAGAAGGCGATTCCGCTGGTGGCGGATTGGCGCGACGAACGGCGCAGCGACCAGCCTTTCCCCGGCGATACGACACCGGACAAGCCTTACGTTTACTACGTCTTCGGCAAGCGCAAGACAGAGCCGGGCAAGCAACCGACGTGGGTGCTCACGGAGGACGATTTCTTCGACTACCTGATCCGGACCACGCTGTATCCGGTGATGCCAGGCGTGGTGAACGACGCGATTTACAGCGGCTCGCTGCTGTTTCTAGGCTTTTCCCTGGACGACTGGAAGTTCCGGGTGCTGTTCCGGATGATTCTTTCCCGGCCGGGGTCGAGCCTGCTGAAGAATTTCAAGCACGTCGGGGTGCAGGTGGACCCTGGCGAGACCTCGATCGCGAATGCGAGGGTGGCTCGGGATTACCTGAAAACTTATTTCGATAAATCGGCGACAAATATCGGGATCTATTGGGGGTCGGCGGCGGACTTTCTGCGGCAACTGGAAATTGAGTTGGCGAAAGCTCCCGTGGCGATGGTTGCCCGGGCGCGCGATTAGGTTCTGCGCATCTGAGGTCCCCGATGACTAATCCTTACGTTGGTCCGCGGCCGTTTCAAACGGGGGAAGCGTTGTTTGGGAGGGATAGCGAGGTATCGCAACTGCGGTACCTGCTTACTTCGCAGCGGATTGTTTTGCTTTATTCGCCTTCGGGGGCGGGTAAGAGCTCGGTGGTGAATGCGGGGCTGATTCCGCGTATGGCGGGGCGGTTCGATATTTGGGGGCCTACGCGGGTGAATGCGGAGGCTCCTGTGGGGGCTGGCAATCGTTATGTTTGGAGCGCGATTTCCGGGTTTTCGAAGGCGGATGCGGCGCTTGGGCAGACGCTGAGCGAGTACGCGGCTTCGCGGGTGCGTGAGAACAATCCGCTGTTGATCTTCGATCAGTTTGAAGAAATTCTGCGGATCGATCCGGCGGGGACGGCGGAGAAAACGGCTTTCTTTCGGCAGTTGGGGGACTTGCTGGCGGACCCTACGGTATGGGCGCTTTTTGTTTTACGGGAAGATTATCTGGCTCCGCTCGATCCTTATGTGCGGCTGCTTCCTACACATTTCCAGAACCGGTTCCGCATCGACCGGCTTACTCGGGCCACGGCTACGGAGACTATCGTTAAGCCGCTCGAGGGCACGGGGGTTCGATTCGCCGAGAAGGTGGCGGAGACGCTTGCCGATAATCTGGCTACGGAGAAATCGGAGTATGTGGAGCCGCTGCAGCTTCAGGTGGTCTGCTTCGACCTTCGGGAGCGGATGGAGAAGGCGGGGAAGTCTGTTATTGAGGCTGGGGATCTCGCGGATGTCTCGAGTGCGCTGCGGAACTACTATGACAGGGCGGTGGCGCGCGACACGGAGCCTGAAGAGCGGGACATTCGAGAGTGGTTCGATACCAAACTGATTCTGCCCGATGGGGTGAGGAATCAGGTCCGGCATGAGGAGAAGCAGACGGGGGGCCTGGAGACTTCGGTTGTGCTGAAGCTGCTGGATAGCTATCTGGTGCGGGCCGAGCCTCGCGGGGGAATTCCCTGGTATGAGCTTTCGCATGACCGGATGGTGGCGCCGGTTCGGAGCAGCAATGCGGAGTGGTTCGAGAAGCATCTCAAGCCGGTTCAGAAACTGGCGAAGACTTGGGCGGCGCAGGGGCAGCCGCTTAGCATGCGGCTTTTGGGGCCGGAGCTGATCGAGGCTCAGCGATGGGCCCATGAACAAGCCGCGCTGACGGAGGATGAGAAGAAGTTTCTGGACGCTTCGGTTGCGGCTCAGGCCGATGCGGATGAAAAGGCGGGGCAGGCGAAACGGATCCGACGCTTTCTAACCGCCGCGCTTTGTTTTCTGGTTCTGGCGCTTGGCGCTGGAGGCTATGCCACGTTTGAGGCCTTTAAGATTTCGGCGCAGAAACATATTTTCGATTCTTCCCGGCTCGCGAGCGCGGCCGATGTTGCGTTGTCGGAGCATGGAGAATTCCCGCTTGCCGCTTTGTTGAGCGTTGAAGCTCAGAAGGCGAAGAGCACGACGGATTCGCTCGGGGCGCTGCTGAGGGTCAGCCAGTATGAGCCGCGCCTGCTCGGGGTGCTTCCGGACAGCGAGATGGGCGCGACTTTGAGTCCGGACGGTAAGACCGTGGCCGTCGTGGAGAAGGATCATACGGTGCGTCTATGGGAGGTGAAAACCCTTAAGAGTATCGGGCAGCCGCTGCGGGGGCACACGGGCCTGATTAACGCCGTCGCATTTAGTACGGACAGTTCTGCGCTAGCGACAGCTTCCAACGATGGAACCGTGCGGGTGTGGAATTTGAAGACGAGGCAGGGAAAACCTCTCTGGGACCCTGGGGTCCGGGAGCTCGCTTTCAGTCCAAATGGCAAGACGCTCGCGACGGCAGCGGATGGTGTCCGGTTTTGGGACGTAGAGGGAGGAGTTGACGCGGGTTTTCTGCCGTCTACTGAGCAGATTGCCCGACTGGCTTTCAGTCCGGACGGCAAGTCACTTGCCGCTACTGCTCTCCTGACCAACAAACTCTCCGTGTGGGATGTAGGCGAGAGGAGCCTCAAGCCGTATCCAAGCCTTCCTGGCTTCGAAATCGCTTTCAGCCCAGATGGCAAAATGCTCGCATTGGGAGATAGCAGCGGGGTACACTTTGCTGATTCTGCAACCGGCGCGAAGATTGGGCTGCCGCTAGTAGATCCAAAGGAACCGTTGGTTGTCAGCGTGGCTTTTAGCGCCGATGGAAGAGGGCTGGTTTCAGTTTCGAGCAAAGGAACCGTCGAGTCCTGGCGGCTGGACACGGGCGAGGCAATCGCGAGAATCCTGAGCAGCCGTGACAAACCCGCCTTAAGAAGCAGTTTTAGCCGCGATGGTACTGTGATGGCATCGACGACGGTGGATCAGAGTGTGCGGCTGTGGGACTTAAGCGGGTTCACTGAAGCGGATGGCGGGAATGGAACTGGCATCAGGATACCTGAGCCGGCTGGGAATGCGGCCTTGAGTCCGGATGCGAAGACGCTGGCCACGATTTCTAGCGATTACCGAAAGGTGCAGTTTTGGAACACGGAAACCTGGAAAGAGACGGGGGAAGTGCCAGCTCCGGCTTCCCTTTCAGCTTTGGCGATCAGCAACGGCGGTGCGATGGCGTTTGCGAGTCCAGATGGAACTTTGAATTTGTGGAACGAGAGTACAGGAAAGGCCGATGGGGAGCCCTTATCCGGGAGCGGAGTGAATGTCGGTGGCCTGGTGTTCAGTCCGGACGGGCAGATGCTGGCGATTGTGAGCAACCAGCCGGAAGTATCGATGCGAACGCCGGGAAGTTTCTCATTCCGGTTGTGGGATCTGAAAGGACGGAGGCTGCTGACCGACTCGCCGAGCAATATCCAGGGGTTGGTTTTCAGCCAGGACTCAATCGTTTTTGTTACGATCTCCGATGCTGCGGAGGGGGGCCCGAAACCGAAGGGCCAGAAATTGGAAGTATGGGACCTGAAACCGTCGCCGCATTCGATCGCTCAACTGGCTCTTGGTAAAGATTCGGAAAAGATTTTGGCCATTTCGGCAGATGGAAGCGTAGTGGCTCTCGGGCGGCAGGATGACACGGTGCAGTTGCTGGATGGGAAGAGCCTGAAATCGATCGGCCAGCCGATACGGGTCGATAAATCCGTTCTGTGGGCTCTAGCGTTTAGCATGGACGGGCAACTGCTGGCCACCGGAACTGACGAAGCCGTTCAACTCTGGGATGTGCAGACCCAGGAAGAGGTTGGGGGGATAATTCCAGTCGACGGGGGGGCGGGCAGCAAGATCGCGTTTAACGGTAAAAGCTTGGTGTGGATCGGCAAGAGCCCGCAGTCGTGGAGTCTGGATCCGGATTATCTTGTGGCGTTCAACTGCCGGCGGGCGAATCGGAATCTTACGGTGGCGGAGTGGAAGCATTACATGGGTGAAGGGACGCCTTACCGAAAGACTTGTCCGGCTGTTCAATGAGATGGGGTTGTAAGCCCTGTAGAGGGCAGGATTGAGAAGTTCGCAAAGATTCCACGGTCTGGCGGCACAAGCGTGATAGGCTTTCCAAACTGGCAATGCCCACTGCGAATCCTTATGTAGGCCCGCGGCCGTTTGAGGCGGGGCAACCGCTTTTTGGGAGGGACCGGGAACTGGCGGAGCTGCGCTATTTGTTGACGGCGCAGAGGATCGTGCTGCTGTATTCACCTTCGGGGGCGGGTAAGAGTTCGCTGGTGAATGCGGGCCTCTTGCCGCGGCTTGCGGAACGGTTCGATATTTGGGGACCTACGCGGGTTAATTCGGCGCCTGGCGGCGCGGTTACTAATCGGTACGCCTGGAGCGCTATCTCGGGGTTCGCGAAAGCCGCTGCCGGAGCGGAGACTACGCTGGCGCAGTATGCGGCTTCGCGGGTCCGGGATCAAAATGTATTGCTGATCTTCGATCAGTTTGAGGAGGTGCTGCGGGTGGACCCGCTCGATGTGGAGGTGAAGCGGGCGTTCTTTATGCAGTTGGGCGACCTGCTGACCGATCCCACGATTTGGGCGCTGTTTGTGTTGCGCGAGGACTATCTGGCTCCGCTCGATCCTTACGCGGCGCTGGTGCCGACGCACTTGCAGAACCGGTACCGGCTGGACAGGCTGACGCGCGCGATGGCGATGGAGGCTATTGAACGTCCGACGAGGGAGACTGAGCGCAAGTATGCGGCGGGCGTGGTGCAGACGCTGGTGGATAATCTGGCGACCGTCACCGTACAGCAGTTGGTTGGGCCAGCGAAGGAAGTTGTGGGGGATTACGTGGAACCGCTGCAGCTGCAGGTGGTGTGCTTCGACGTTTGGGAACGGATGCCGGCGGGAGCCGTGCTCATCGAGGCTTCCGATCTGGGCGATATTTCGAATGCGCTTCGAAGCTACTACGACAATGCCGTGGCGGCGACGGCTGGCGGCGATCTTGAAACGGAGCGGGACATCCGGCAGTGGTTCCAGACGCAGTTGATCACAGCCGATGGCGTGCGCAACCAAGTGCGGCACGAAGCGGTGCGGAGCGGCGGTCTGGATACACAACTGGTTCAAACGCTGCTGGATACGTATCTGGTGAGGGCTGAACCGCGGGCGGGCGTTACCTGGTATGAACTGGCGCATGACCGGCTGGTGCCGCCGGTACGCGACAGTAATCGAGACTGGCTGGAGAGCCACCTCAATAAGCTGCAGAAGGCGGCAGCGTTGTGGATCGCGGAGGGGAAGAAGCCGGCGCTGCTATTGCTTGGCGCGGAGCTGGATGCCGCTTGCAGGGAAGCGGCCAGCGCGAAGCTGCATCCGGATGAGCAGGACTTTCTGGAAGCGTCGCGCGCGGAGCAGGAGAGCCTCGACGAGAAGAAACGGGCCGCGGAACATGAACGGGTGCAGGCGAAGCGGATCCGGGGCTGGCTGGTGGCGGCTGTCTGCGGGATTGTGGCGGCTGTCGGGTTCGCCGTTTTCGGGTGGCTGCAGTATCTGGAAGCGAGTTCGCAAAGAACTTTGGCCGAGATGAATGCGCAGATGGCTTCCGACAATGCCGATACCCTGCGGCAAGAGATTGACAAGGAAAAGGGACTCACGCAGGAAGCGAACGATTTGTCCAACCAGGCGACGTTAAGCGCAAAGGCAGCTGTTACGAGCTCCGTACAAGCCAAACAGAATCTGATCCGGTTGTTCCAGGAGAAGGCGGATCATTCACTCGCCACGGCGGATGCCGAGGGTAGCGCGTCGGACTATCAGAACGCCTGGATCTATTCGTTAGCAACGATGACGAATGCCGACAGCGACCCGGAGGCTGCCGGGATTCTGCTCATTCCCGAAGTGCAGCCGGGGTACAAAGCTGCCGCGCCGACTGCGCCTTGCACGCCCAGGCAGATGCATATCGAAACAGCGGCTTTTGCCGGAACCAACCTGCTTTGCAGCGCCAACAACCTCGCGGGTACCGCCAATTCAACTTACTTCATGAACGGGCGTGAGGTCGTCTCAGGGATCGCGGGGATTCGGTCGCTCGCCGGGGACGCGGCGATGGAACACGTAGTCATGGGTGTGGGCAACGGGCAACTTGTCGATAGGGGATCAAAGGGCGTCGATTGGGGCGGCTTTTCGAAGAGTCCGTTTACGGCCGTCGCGTTGCTTTCGGATGCGGGGAAGATTTACCTGGCGGCGGGTACAGACATTGGCAATCTGGGAATCCGGCAGCCACAAGGGCAACGAGCGCCACCAAAAGAAGCGGGAGACGTTCCGCCCGAAGCAATACGGGTCTGCGCCGCGGCGAATGGCGTGTGTCCGGGAGTGCAGTCGCTCGCGTGGAAGCCGGGTTCCGACCATACGCTCGCGGTGGGTCTTGCGGACGGCACCATTCACTTCTTCCGCCTTACCCGCAGCGGCGATACCACGGCGCCTAGCCCACTTCGGACCTTAGCCGCTGCCGGTTCGGGAGTTACGGCGCTGGCTTTTTGGCCCGGCACCGCCATGCTGATTTCGGGCCATAGCGATGGACGCGTCAGGGTTTGGGACACGGATGCGGGTACGCAACTGGCGTCCGCTATTAAACACGAGGAGGCCGTGATTGGGGCTCAAATCGATGCGCAGGGGAAAGAGATCACCAGTATCTCCAAGGATGGCGAGATTCTGAAGACCGGGCTGCGCCCTCAGTGGTTCGGAAGGGCGTGGGACATGCAAAAGCTTCTGCATTCCAAGGATGCTCGCGTGGAGCTCTACGCGGTATCGCGGAGGGAGTTGGGCTTCGACCCGGCCAAGAGCGAGCCTACGCCACTCGCGAACTCCTCCGTGCTTGCGCTGAAGTATTTCAATTTCGGCGCGACGGAGCACTTCACAAACGATGAGGCCGCGAAGGGCAAGTTGCTGCTCCGCGCCAAGTTTCCTATGGGATTGAAGTTCCCTACCATGGACAAAGATGGGACGAGCGACCTGATCCATCTGATGCCGGATCAGGTGGAGGGTAGCCGGTCAGCCGCGATCCTTCCCTTGGATTTGAAGACGGGCTTCAAGGCCGAGTTTTACTACCGGGTCAGCAACCGAGCCCAGACACCGGCCAACAAAATCGGAGACGGTTTTACCTTCTTCTTTTACAAAGACACAGATCCTTATCAAACAGCGGCGCAAACAGGCTCGATGGACAAGGCGGAGATCGGCTTCATTCCCGGTTCAGGGTACGGGGTTACTTTCAATCTTTATAGCGTCATCGGTAGATTGATCGGGATCTTCGGGCCGGCGCCGGCCAAGGTCTTTCCGGCCTATCCCAGCCTGCTGACTTACACAGGCGTGATGGAGAAGGGAAAGCCGGTGACGCTGGCGTCACCGACCCCCAGCAACATCTACACGGCTGCCGGCCCGAATTCGGTTTGCGTTGAGGTTCTTCCGGTTCCGGCGACTTCGCTCTGCGCGCCGACGAGTGCGCAGAGCGCGTTGACCGGGCAGCCAATTCAGGGGGTTTCCGTCTATTTGAATAACATACCTGTTTTGGGCTGGAGAGGCGTTTTGAGCGCGGCTTCAGGCGGTATCGGTTTCGCGGCGTCCACGGGAGAAGCGGTGCTGGGCGTCGACGTGGGAGGAATTCGCATCACTCCAGCCGGGGCAACAGCGCCGCTGAAGATCAATCCAGGGGACATCAAACTCATTTCGGCCGGCGATGGCGTGAACCAGGCAACCAAACCGCTGTATCCGGTTTTTGAAGGAAATGAGATGGTCCTGACGCCGGATTCGCTGTATCAAGCAGGCGCTGTGTTTCTGGACCCTTCGGTCCCTTTGCCGAACGAGTTCAGCGTGGAGTTCGAATACTCGATGAGCTCGAAATCTTCCGACCCTTACAGCACGGGATCAGGACTGGTATTGATGGCCGACAAGGATCTAAAGCCATATCAGACACGGGTGCTGCCTGAGGGCGAGGCGCGAGCGTTCATTCCGGGGTCGGGTTTTGGCGTTCATTTGATCACGAACCAGCGCCGCGCCATCGAATTGCGGGACGGCTTGGATAAGGTGATCGCGACGCACGCCCAACCGGACGTGTTCACGGGCGGCGACTGGCGCAAGGTTAGGGTCGAGGTGGATGGGGATTCGCAGCCGACCCACGTCAAGGTGTACTTTCAGGACATTCGGGTCATTGACGCCGCGGTCTCGACTTTCCCTGGATTCCATGGCCTGGGATTCGGCGCCTCCACTGGAATCCTGCATGGCTCGGGGGGGCAAGCGCGGCAATCGGTGCGTAATGTGGTGGTGCGGGATTTGAGTAAGAAAGGGCGGAGCCATACTAGTGCGAGGTAGCGGGTTTAGAGGCCTTTGGCGAAGCGGCGGAAGAAGCTGTCGTTGTTCCAGGTGGGGCGCTGATCGGCGTTCGCTACGCGGGTCAGCAGTGAGGCGATGATGCGGTCGAACTTGGCGGCAGCTTCCTTGTCGACGGGCTGGGTGAGGTCGTCGTTGGGTTTGTGGTAGCGGTCGCGGACCCAGTCTTTGCGGATTTTTTCGTCAGGGCTGCCGAATTCGTAGCCGAACTTGAAAGCTAGCGACGGGACACCGTTGCGGATAAAGCTGTATTGGTCGCTGCGGATGAAACGGTTCTGTTCGGGTTCGCGGTCGTTTTGTACTTTGACGTTGAACTCCTCGGCGGCCAGCGCGACGGTTTTGCCTAGTGAGGATTCGTCCAGGCCCTGGACTTCGATGACCTTCAATGCGTAGAGCGGGAGGAACATGTCCAGGTTTACGTCGGCTACGATTTGCGAGGCAGGGACGGTGGGGCGGGCGGCGTAGTAGCGGGAGCCGAGCTCGCCTTTTTCTTCACCGGTGACGGCGAGGAAGATGACGGAGCGGCGGGTCTTTGTTCCGGATTGGGCGCCAGATTCTTTCATCAGGCTGGCGATTTCGAGGATGGAGGCGATGCCGGATGCGTCGTCCATGGCTCCGTTGTAGATGGCGTCGCCGTTGACGGCGCGGCCGATGCCGAGGTGATCGAGATGAGCCGACATGACGACGTATTCGTTCTTCAGCTTGGGATCCGAGCCGGGGAGCATGCCGACAACGTTCGGCGCGTTCAGTTCGCCGTGCTCGATAGTGGCCTTGGCGCGGATTGTGCCGACGAGGGGGAAGCGGGGAAGCTGTTGATTGGCGTTGGCGAGCTTTTGTAATTCCTCGACGGTGTGGCCGGAGCCTTCGAGGAATTTCCCGGCGCCGGCGCGGGTGATGGTGAGCGAGACCTTCATGCCGGAAGTTTCCTGCAGTGCGGGGTCGGCGATGCTGATTGTAGGGGGAGTCGCGGGTCGGGCGGCGTCTCCTCGACCGCGTCCACCACCGCCGCGTCCGTCAGCAGGAGCAGCGCCGTTGGGACCCGGTCCGATTCCTGCGATGGTCGCGATGCCGATTGCGCCGGCTGCGCGGAGGGCGTTCCAGCGTTCGACGCCGGAGGAGTAGTGAGACTTCAGATTTCCGGGGATGTCTTTGGGGCCGCCGCCGTTCACGTAGACCGCGATCTTGCCTTTGAGGTCGAGGCCGGCGAGATCGTCGTACTTGGCTTCGGGAATGTGGAGGCCGGTTCCTACGAAGACCATACCGGCTTCAATGCTGGGGGCGAGATCGGCGCGGGCGCTGAGGTTGGCTTCTTCGCCGAGTTTGAGAGGCTCGGCCTTGCCATCGCGGACGAGTTCGAGGCTGGAATCTTTTTCTACGAGGAGGCGAGTCTCGAATTTGATTTGCTGAAGATAGCCGTTGGTGCCAGCCGGTTGGAGGCCGAATTCGCGGAACTGTCGCGCGACGTATTCGACGGCTTTCAGGTAACCTTCGGAGCCGGTGTTGCGGCCTTCGAGGTTGTCGTCCGCCAGATACTGGATGTGCGCCCACCAGCGGTTGCCTTCCGCGGCGTAGTCCGCTCCCATCAGAGTGGCCGCGGCGGCTGCGAAAATCAGAAGGTATGGTTTCATATCGAGACTGCTTTGAGAACCATAATAGGGTAGTCATGAAGTATTTGCTCTTACTGCTGTGCTGCTCCGGTTTATTGGCGCAGGAAAAGAAGGTGGAGAAGCTTGCCCCTTACCTGCCGACCCCGCTCACGATCGTGGACAAAATGCTTCGGCTGGCGAACTTGAAGCCGAAGGAGATTATGTGGGATCTCGGCAGCGGCGATGGACGCATCGTGATCATGGCGGCGGAGAAATTCGGCGCGTACGCCAATGGCGTGGAATACGATTTCGATCTGTTCCATCAAAGCGATGCGAAGGTCCGAAACATGAACTTGAACGCGCATATTGTGCTCGGGGACATTTTTGACCAGGACTATAGCAAAGCGGATGTGGTGACGGTTTACCTGTTGCCGTCGTCGAATATCAAGGTGCGGCCCCTGCTTGAGAAGCAGTTGAAGAAGGGCGCGCGGGTGGTGTGCCACGATTTTCCGATCGATGGCTGGACGCCTACGAAGATCGAGACGATCGACGATGACGGCGAGGGCCGGAGCCACACACTGTATCTTTACGTGAGATGAGCAGATTGCTCGTTGCGGGGTTTTGTCTTGGGTTGGCGGGGTGCGGGCACTACGCGGATTTCACGTTGCCGGTGAGCACGGCGGAAGTTCCTCCGTGGCCGACGTTCGTGCAGGAGCCGGAGCCGGTGATCCGCCGCGAGAGTCATTCCGACGTACTGAACCCATCGGTTGTTGAGGTGGATGGGCAGTTGATGAACTTCTATTCGGTGTACGACGGTCACACATGGCGGACCGCCCGGGCGAAATCGTCCGATGGCATTCACTGGACAGAAGGCGAGTACGTATTATGGCCGGATGCGGAGACGTGGGAGGGTTCCTACATCACTGCAAACGGCGCCGATGCGTATTTCAACGGGCAGCACTACAACTGGTACGTTGCGGGATCTCAATCGCATCCGCAGATCGGCTTTGCGGTTACACGGAAGCCTGTTCTCTCGCCGGGGCCGCGCGGGAGCTTTGATGAGTTCGCGGTCGCCGACCCTTACGTGATTCGGGCCGGTGACTGCTGGTACATGTACTATCTCGGGCAAGACCGCGCGCGGCGGCAGCAGATTGGTTTGGCGCGCTCGAAGGATGGGATCGCGTGGGAGAAACTGCGGTCTAATCCTGTGCTAGCGATGTCCGATCCTGGGGGTATGGATGATCGCGGGTTAGGTGAACCGGCGGTCTGGCAGTCGAAGGGTTGGTACTGGATGCTGTTTACGGGACGGGATGCTCACGAGAATCGCACTCTCGGGCTGGCGCGTTCGGCGGATGGAGTGAAGTGGGTTCGATCGTCGCAAGTTTTTCGCGGGGATCAACCTTGGGATAGCAAAGTGATCTGCGACCCGACTGTGCTGGTGCAGAACGGGAAGGTGCGGGTTTGGTTTGGAGGCGGGGATGTGGCTTCTCCGGATCAAAACCTGCATGGGCAAATCGGCGTAGGCGAAATGAAATGAAGATCGGGATTACTTGCTATCCGACTTATGGCGGTAGCGGGATTGTCGCTACGGAGCTTGGACTCGAATTGGCGCATCGCGGTCATGAGGTTCATTTCATTACTTACGCGAACCCGATCCGGCTCGATACGGATCTTCCGCGGATTCATTATCACGAGGTGGAGGTGTCAACCTATCCGCTGTTTCAATATCCGCCGTATTGTCTAGCGCTGGCGTCGCGGATGGCTGAAGTGGCCGAAGATTACGGGCTGGATTTGCTGCATGTTCATTATGCGATTCCGCATTCGGTGTCGGCTTATCTAGCCAAGCAGATGCTGGCGGCGCGTCGGCGCATTCCGTTTGTGACTACGCTGCATGGGACGGACATTACGCTGGTGGGTCTGGACCGGTCGTACTTTCCCATCACTAAGTTCTCGATTGAGGCTTCGGACGGCGTTACATCCATCAGTAATGACCTGCGCGAACACACCTTGAAAGTGTTCGAGGTGACGAATGACATTCGCGTGATTCATAACTTCGTGAACTGCAAAACCTATCAGCCGAATCACGAGAAGGAGGGCGCGCGGAATTTTGCACCGGAGGGTGAGAAGCTGCTGATTCACCTGTCGAACTTCCGGCCGGTGAAACGCGTGAATGACTGCATCCGCATTCTTGCGGAGGTACGGAAAGATTGTCCGGCGCATCTGCTCATGGTGGGCGATGGGCCGGATCGCGGGCCTGCGGAGCAATTGGCGCGGTCGCTGGGAGTGAGCAAGCACGTCAGCTTTCTAGGTAAGCGCGATCACGTGGAGCGGCTGATTCCGCTGGCGCATGTGCTGTTGATGCCGAGCGAGATGGAGTCTTTTGGACTAGCGGGTTTGGAAGCGATGGCTTGCGGCGTGCCGCCAGTCGCCACGCGGGTCGGTGGAGTGGGGGAGTTGATTACACATGGCGTCGACGGATACATGGAAGAAGTGGGAGATATTGGGACGCAGTCGGCACGGGTACTGAGCCTGTTGAAAAATGACGATCTTTACGCTTCAGTGGCTGAAGCTGCGCGTGAGACCGCGTTGACGCGATTCTGCACAGAGGAGATCATCCCTCAGTACGAAAACTTCTACCGGGCTTTGCTATAGACTCGCTGCACGCGATTTCCGATGCCGGTGAGGATCTCGTAGCTGATGGTGCCTGCGGCGCGAGCGACATCGTCCGCAGTGATCCGTTCGCCGATGATGGCTGCTTCGTCTCCGATTTGGATAGGTCCGCAATCGGTTACGTCGATGGTGGTGAGGTCCATCGATACGGCTCCGATGATGGGAGCGAGTTGGCCGCCGATTTCGATTTGCCCGTTGTTGGTTAAAGCGCGCGGCACGCCGTCCGCGTAGCCTGCGGCGATGACAGCCATGCGGATATCGCGCGGCGCCTGGTAGCGTGCGTTGTAGCCGACAGCCGCGCCTTTGGGGAGGTGCTTTACTCCCAACACTCGGGCCTTCCACGTCAGCACCGGCTTGACGTCGCAAACCGGCGCGTATCCGTATAGCGCGATGCCTGGCCGCACTAGCGTCAGCCAGGCGCCGCGCAAGCGTTCAGCGATTGCGAAGGAGCTTGCGAAGTGGACCACCTCCGGGCGCACCAAATGGAGCACTTGTTCGAAGAGCACCAGTTGGGCTTCGCTCTGAACGGGGTCGCTCGGCGTCGCGAAGTGGGACATCAGGCCTTCCACATGTACCTGGCGCAGCGCCGAGATTGCGGCGGCGATTGCGGTTGGCTCACCGCGCATGCCGAGGCGCGCCATGCCGGTATCGATCTTCAGGTGAACTGGTGGTCCGCCAAGAACATCCCACTCGCCAAGCTCTTCGAGTGAATGCACTACGGGCGTGAGCTTGTGCTGAACCAGCTCTTCGCGTTCGGGTGGCAGCACGCCGCCCATCACTAAAATACGAACGCCGATGCCTGCGCGGCGCAGCTCGATTCCTTCAGCAACATTGCTGACCGCCAGCCATTCTGCACCGGCTTCGACAAGCGCATGCGAAACGGGAATCGCGCCGTGGCCGTATGCGTTCGCTTTTACGACACCGGCTACAGCTACCGAGGAACCAACCGCGGCGCGTATGTTGGCGTAGTTTTGCACCAGCCGTGGCAGCGATATTTCAGCCCAGGTTCGCATGGCTTATTTTCGCTAGAAGTTGCTCGTATTGGGCCGTCACTACTTCCCAATCGTAACGGGCTTTGACGCGCGCCTCGGCCTTCTCGCCATAGTGTGCGCGCTCGCTCTCCGGCATACTGGTGGCCTGGCGGATGCGGGCGGACAACTCGTTCTCGTCATTGAAGGGTAATCCGGCATCGCCGCAAGCTTCCGCGTTTTCCGGAGTATTGCGATAGATGACGAGAGCCGCGCGGCCCATGGCTTCGATCAGGGCTGGATGCGTGCCACCGACTTCAGTTGCGTGGATGTAGGCGAAACAGTGCGATCCGAGTTCGCGATAGCCTTTCCCAAAGATCGCTCCCGGCATTACTACCCGAGTGTCTTTCGTGTCTTTCACCTGACGGATGTATTCGTGCGCATGTGGCGCGTCGCCGATGAGGGCGAGTTTCAGGGATGTGGGCACCTTTTCAAATGCCCGGCGCACTTGCAGCGCGTGATTCTCCGGTTCGAAGCGGCTGACATACAGGAAGTAAGATTTCTTTTCGAGACCGAGGCGGTCTAATACCTCGGTGGTTTCTTCGCGGATCATGTCGGCGCCATAGGCGATGAAGGTGCTGCGCTTCTTGTAGTGGTGGAGGTAATACGCCTCGATGACTTCCGCGTCGGTAACGATTTCATTCGGCAGGAAAGTGGCCAGGCGCTCCGACATGAGGTACCAGGCTACAGCGAACGCATTCCATTTCTTCCGTTTGCGTTCAATGCCGTCTACGTTCAATGCAACCGGGATACGGGCAATGCGTGGAAGGATCGTGAAGACGGCGTTCGCAGCGTTGCAGTATAAGGCAACGTCCACGCGATGAGTGAGCAAGTGGAGTGTGGAGACCAACGTGTGCGTCAGGGTGTCCAGGTATTTGTGGCGGATGCTGGGAAGATAGACTACTTTGACACCGCGGTACGCGGGCTGCGGATACTTCTCGCGGCAATAAACGGTGACCTTGTGCCCGCGTTGCACGAGCCGGACGGAAAGCTCTTCGGCGAAGGTTTCGAAGCCGCCATAATTCGCTGGGATGCCCCTGGTCCCTAAAAGGGCGATGCGCATGAACTAGCGGCGGGCAGTCTTTGAGCGTGCCGGAACGGGCGCAAACTTCTTGGGAGCAGGCTTGCTGACAGGCTCAAAACTGAACCAACTCGCCATGTAATCCACATCCACGCGGCTGCGTTCCTGAATCAGCTTTCGCTTGGCAAGTACGCGTTTATAGTTCGTCGCGATAAACCAGAAAGCTTTCAGCGAACTATGTTCCCAAAGCAGGCAACACCCTACGACCACTAAGTCACGACCGGTAATTTGGAGCCAGTTACGCCGATAGAGGTCCGCCGAGATGTTCTTGATGCGCAGGAGAAACCGGTTCTTCACCGAGTGCATGTTGATCTCGGGCGGAAGCGCGCGACGGTTGCCGGGAAGCGCCTTGCGCACGTGATAGCCGCGGGCGTAGGGCGCGTACAAACATTTCCAGCCGAGCAACTGCGAACGCCATGCCACGTCGGCGTCTTCACGGTAAACAAAGAAATCCGAATCGAAAAACTCGCCGTCGAGTGAAATGTCTTCGATCATTTCGCGCCGGTAAAGGGCGGCGGCGGCGGTGGCGCCGAAGACGTATTCGTATTGGCGGTAGTGACCGTTATCGTATTCGAGGCTTCCGCGGTCTAAGTGCCGCAGAGTGGGAGTAAAGTAAATGCCAGTGGAATCCACGACAGGCTTCTCGGGGAAATCGAAGCCGGCGCTCATGGTGAGCAGCTTGCCGCAGACTGTTCCGATTCGTTGATCCTGATTGCCGGCGTGCACCAAGGCGGTGATGAAATCGGGCAGTAAGAGGACATCCGGATTCAAGGTCAGGACCCAATCCGAATCGGACATGTCGATGGCTTGATTCTGGGCCGCCGCGAAACCGATATTTTCTTCGTTGTAAATGATGCGGCAGCGATCCTCGAATGGCTCCAGGATATCCGTCGTACCGTCGGTGGAACAGTTATCGATGACGATAATTTCCTTGAACGGATAAGTCTGATCGAGAACTGAGTCGAGACAGCGTTTGATAAAGCGTCCGCTGTTATAGGTAACGATCGTTATCGAAACAAGATCGCTACTCGCCATGAGCCCTCAAGCCAATCTCCGACATTTTCCATTCAATAGAGCTTTTTCCAAGAAGTTTCCGTGGGCGCCGTATCAAGAAAAACTCTCCGGGTCGGGCTGCCGGGACACAAACACATTCCTTGCAACACCGATAATTTTCCAATAAACTGCAACATCTTTCCAGCCGCGACCAACTGCCCGGATGAGTGAGCCTGTCACTACGGAACTACACACCAGCCTCCGCGCTAACGGATTGAAGTGCTTGGATGCGTACCTAAGAAGACTACCATACCAATAAATTTCCCGAAGCCCTAACGGCAACTTGCGGATCGAGTGGGCTCCAGCGTGGTCCGCTACCGCCGCAGGTACATGGAACAATTTCAAACCAGCCTTCTTCAAGCGGCAACAGAAATCGACGTCCTCGAACCATAGAGGATAGAATCCCTCGTCAAAGCCGCCCAAGCGCTCCCAGGCATCGCGCCGAATCATCACGAACGCGCCGGCGGGTTGGTCGATTTCCACAGGGGTCATCTCGGTCAGGCTCAGGTCATAGCAACGGAATCGCCAATTCACAGGATTGCGTGGCCATAAGCGGTTGATTCCTAACACTTCGAAACAAAGGGCGACCGGAGTCGGCAAACGGCGGGCCATCCAACCGGCTTGCGACTGCCCGTCATTGCCGATGGTTTTACCGCCCGCTGCGCCTACGCCGGGCAGGCTGCATTGTTGCCGTAGATCCTCCAACCCCGACCGCAAAATGGCGTCAGGGTTCAACAAAACAACGTATTCGGAGGAGATTGACCGAAATCCCTGGTTCACGGCGGCGGCAAATCCGCGATTCTCAGCGTTCCGGATGAGGCGAACGTTGCGGCGTTCCACCTCGGACACGGTTTGGTCGGAAGAGGAGTTGTCGATGACGACAATTTCCGAGGCGCTCCCGAGGGCAGAGTCGAGACAGTGGCCGATTTCCTCTCCGGAGTTGTAGGTAACGATCACAATGGCGATGTCATTCATGATCAATCTGCGTGTGTCGTTTGTCGCCAACCAGTCCAAAATAGACGCGCCAATACCAATCCGGACCCTGTCTTTTCTGGGCGGAGTAGATGGCGGACTCGTGGCTCCACAGGGTGGCTTCCAGAGCGGGGTTCGGCGTCGAGGGGAGATGGTTTCGTTCCCCAAATGCCTGCCATTTTCCGCGAATCCAGGAAAACCCTGCGCCATGCCGGAAAGCGAGAAGGCCCCACAGGCCGTGCGCTACCAGAATTGGCCACCACCAACGCCGCTTGAGCTCTCGCGGATAATGCTTGCGGATCAGGAAAACCTGGTTTCGAGCTATGCGGCGAACCGAATCGCTGTTCCAGCGCCCCAAGGACGCGCTGCCGTGATGGCGGCAAATCGCGGTTGGAACGTACCTGCCTCGAATTCCGCGCGCGATGCAGCGGAGTCCGAAATCTACATCTTCCAAGTAGGATTCGAAGCGTTCATCCAACTTTCCCACCGAGAGAAAAGCCTGGCGTTCAAACAGGACAGCGGTGAAGGATGCCATGTCGATCGGGGCGGCCTCTGGCTCGCAGCGGCCACCATTTCCTACACGCCACGGGCAGCCGCCACGGCACAGCAGGTCGTAGGATCCGTCCAGAATTGCCGGATCCGCGGCGGACAGGATCTTTCCACAGGCAAACGGGGATTTCGCCGAGAGGAGTTCACTGAGCCAGTTGTGTTCCAGTTCTACATCGCTGTTCACGATTGCCAGATGTTCGGTGCGGCACTCAGCCACGCCGCGATTTACCGCGAGGGCAAACCCCCGATTTCGACCGAGGCGAATGACGCGTGCCCCGCGCTGCTCCGCGGCCTCAGGCGCGCCGTCTTCGGATCCATTGTCGATGATCAGAACTTCGTCTACCGGTTGCGTTTGCCTTTCAATGGTATCGATGAGCGTCATCAATAGCTGCCGCCCGTTCCAGACGGGAATTATTACGGTAACGCTCACCGCCATTTCCGCAGCGCGAACCGCTTCTTAAAGAGGAACAGGATGTTGTTGATTCCATCCCTCCACGGGTTCAGCTTGACCTCTCCCGTGCGAGACGTATAAAGGATAGCGATCTCGGCAAAGCGCACCTTGGGATTGAGCAAGGCTTCGATTTTGATCTCCTCCGAAAAAGCCATGCCATCGGCTTCGAGCTGCATGTCTTCAAGGATGCTACGGCGAAAGACCCACATACCGGACTGCGAATCCGCGACCCATCGAAAGAACAACAGGGACATGGTGAACGAAAGGATGAGATTGCCGACCTTGTGCTTGAAGCTCATTGCTTTGGGATCGCGCACGGGGAAGCGGGAGGTGTTGAGGAAATCGGCCTCCAGATGGAGAAAGGCTTCCAGGAGGTAAGAAATGCCGTTCACCGGGTAACTGTGGTCACCGTCGAGGGTGATGATCACGTCGCCCGTAGCGCTGCCGAAGCCGCGTTTATAGGCGCGCCCGTAGCCTGGCATCGTCTCCGCAATCACCTTGGCGCCCATAGACGCGGCCACTCCGGCGGTGCGATCGGTGGAGTTGTTGTCGACTACGATCACCTCGTCCACGAAGTCCGGAACTTCGTCTAAGACCAAGCGAATTCCTTCTTCCTCGTTCAAGCAAGGAATGATGATTGTTATCGTTTGGCCTTTGTACATGCTGATATCATCGTGATTGTAATGAAGTTTCTTTTGCTGAGCCTGGTTGTTGCAGCGCTATCTTCCGCTGCGCAGCTGAAGGACGTAAAGTCCGTCTACTTTTATCCCATGCCCGGAGGCTTTGAACAGCATCTGGCCAACAGGATTGTGAAGGACCATGTTTATCAGGTGGTTTCCGACCCTAAGCTGGCGGACGCCGTGTTCACCGATCAGCTCAGCGACGCGTTTCTGTATAAGCTCGACCATATCAACACTCCGCCTGCCGCCGCGAATAATTCCGGCGCGATTTCCATGATGAACACCGGCGCGGATGCACCGCATGCATCATCTTTCTCACGGGGTAAAGGAACGATTTTCCTTGTGGATGCGAAGAGTAAGCAAGTAGTGTGGTCGATCTACGAGAAGCCGAAGGATACGCTGCCAGCTACGCTGAACAAGACGGCGAAGAAGATTGTCGAGAAGCTGGAACTCGATAACGGGATGAAGCCCGTCAAGCCGTAGCTTCGCCCCTTTTTTGCTTCAGACCTTCTCGGTAGGAATCGACGAGCCGTTCTGTAATCACGGGCATGTCCCAGTTCGCAGAGACTTCGGCGCGGGCGCGGATCGCCATTGCAGTGCCCAATTCGGGTTGGGTCAAGAGATCTACCGCCTGCGCGGCGAACGCGGCGGGATCGTCAGCCAGGAAGCAAATATCGCCACTTGTTTGGGAAAAGCCTTCGGCGCCGACAAATGTGGAGACTACGGGGATTCCGCTGGCGAATGCTTCCAGCAGTTTGACGCGAACTCCGGAGCCGCTGCGAATGGGACAGACGAAGACTGAGCACGCCGAAAATAGGGGCTGAATGTTATCGACGAAGCCCAGCATCTCCACAGCGGGTGGGTAGGAATGCTGCGCCGGAGGGTCCGACCCGGCAACCAGCAGACGGGCTTGCGGGCAGCTTTCCAGAATGCGCGGCAACACTTCGGCGGCAAACCAATCGAGGGCGATCTGATTGGGTACGTGCCGGAAACTGCCGAGGAAGAGCATGGTGAAGGGCTCTCTCGGCCCGCCGGGAAAATCGTAATCCGTCGCATTGACGCCCGCACGGAGACCGTCATAGATCCGGCCCTTCAGCTTAGGCAGGAATTGTTCCAGATACTGGCGGTTCTCGCGGGTGCAGACTTGTATCTGGTCGCAGTGGGGCAGGGTTTCCAGTTCGAAGTGGATGGCACGCAGGTATTCGAAACGCGCCTTGGCCCGGTCGAGGGTACCCTGCATGAACGCCAAGCCACGCGCGATGGATTGAAAGTAAATGTCGTGCTCAAACAGGACATTCAGGATGCGGCGGTATTGGTCGAGATATTGCGCCAGCGGAGTGTATTCGAGCTGAACGACATCAATCCGCTTCTCGTGGATTTGGCGCTGGATCAGCCAGTGCACTTCCGGTATTTCAAATTCGCCGATGGCGTGAGGCGCGGTGGAAGCCATGCGGATTTTCCCGGAGACGGTGCGGACGACAAGCTCCACCGAGGCGCAGAATTCCGGCAGGCCAATTCGGTTCGCTTCCGCCTCGTGGTCGTAGTCGAGCATGACGATGGCGTGCACTTCGCAATGCTTAGCCAGTTCGCGGAGAGTCTGATACATGAATACGGCGCCGCCATGCACGGGAGGAATGATGGAGTAGGGCGATACGAAGAGCACGCGGGGCTTCTCCGGAACCTTCGCGGGAGCGAGGAAGCGGTCGTAATAGTAACCGGCCTGTGTTCGGCGGAGAGCTTCGGTGTCGTCGATCGCGGCCAATCGATGGGCCTTCCACCGGGAAGTCATCGCCTGGGGCAATTGTTGAAAAGCGCGCCACCAACCGAGCAGATTCGCCCGGCCCGGTTCATCGCCGAAGACCAGACTTAGTAGAGCACCGGCGTAGTTGAAGAAGAAGTGCGGACCTAGCTTGCGCCATTCATGGATGTTCTTCCAGGTGAAGAGCAGGAAGTTTTTCTTTAGGACGCCCTGTATGTGATCGTGGCTGAACTTCTTGCCGATGGTGCCGCGGTGCTCATGCAATACTTTGCTGGCGGGCTGGTAGAGAACTTTCCAACCGCGCTTCCACGCGAGATACCCGAGGTCTGTGTCCTCAAGATAGAACGGGGCTAGCAACTCATCGAATCCGCCTAGTTCGTGGAATTTCCGGCGGTCGAAGGCGCATGAACCACCGCCGCCGTAAGCGCAGGGAAACAACCCCGTGATGGTGTCGTCTTCTTTGTGGCTGACTTTCAGAGTGCCGTCCTGCCACCAGGTTTGAGTGAGACCTGTCTCTTCGCGGCGCTTGGCGGGATCGCTCAGGTAGATTTGGCAAGCGACGGCGAAGACGGTCTCATCGGTGAACCCGGCGAGCAGCGGGGCGAGGAAATCCGGCGCTACTCGCATGTCGCTGTTCAGCAGGACGACGATGTGATTCTTCGCCGCTGCGAAGCCGGCATTCGAGCCGCCGCCGAAGCCGAGGTTCTGAGGGAGCGCTAGGGTACGCACGCTGGGGAAAGCCGCGCGAAGGAAATCCGCGCTGCCGTCCGAGGAGCCGTTGTCGACAACGATGATCTCATTCGCAGGGTTGCCGCTCAACGCCGTGACGATCGATGGAATGTACTTTTCGAGAAGATCCTTGCCGTTCCAGTTGGGAATCACGACGCTTGCCGCCGCGGTTCGCGGCATGGTGTCGTGCGCGGCCCGGCGTCTGCCGAACATTAGCCATACAAGGTCTTCGAGAGCGAAGACGGCAATGCAAATGAACACAAGCAGAGGCGAGAACAACAACAGCACCAAGGTTTGCCACATGCGCGATTACTGTCCCGGAACCAACTTCAACTTCGCTCCAGCCCTCACCAGCGTGGTCGCTCGCAGGGCGGAGAGCCCCGCCTTGGTCTCTTCGAGTTCGTGTTGCAAAGCCTGAGCCCAGAGGGTGCGCTCGACGACCGTCTTTTCGGCTTGATCGAGCAGCGCCACGCACCGGGCGAGTTCATCCGAGCGTTCGTCGATTTCCAACGTCAACCTGCGCTCTGTTTCGATTGCCCATTCGGTCTTCGCGTGGTTGGTTTCTTCGAGTTCGGCAACCTTCGCTTCATAGTCCGCGGCTACCATTGCGAAGTTCGCCTGTTCGCGAATCAGTTCGTCCTGAAGCTCGCCAATACGTGAGGCGCGTTGCTCGGCTTCTTTCGAGGCAGCAGCAGCCCACCGGTTGCTATCTTCCAACTGCGTATTTACGCCGCGAAACTGGCCCAAGAGTTCGTCGAATTCGGAATTGCGCTCATCGAGTTCTGCTTTGGAGCGATCGAGCCACTGCGTCTTCAGTGCAACCTCACCGCTCAACAGGCCGATGTGATGTTCCCGCTCGCGAAGGATATTGCCCGTGCCGGGAATCCAGCAAAAGCCTTCAAGCGGGGGCAACGGCGCGGCTGAGCACACGGCTACGAAGAAATGCGAGTCCTCCGGCTTCACCAAGTGCGAATCGATCTTTGATTGGAAGGCGGTGTTCTCCGGATTGGCGAACGCGACTCCTTCTACGTGGTTTTGCAACAGCATTCCCACATGCGGGAACACCTTCTGTAGTTCATGGTAGAACTCGGCATATTCAAACTCATGGACGTGATACGGGTTCTCACCAGACTGTCCTCGCGATTCCGCGTAGTAGAGTTTGTTGGGAGTGGAAACGAGGAAGAGACCTTGGGGAGCGAGCGTCCGCTTCACCTCGGACAGGAACTCCCGCCATTGTGTAAGGTGCTCGATTACCTCGAAGGTGACAGTGAGATCGAAGGGACCGTCTGGCAGATGGAGACAGTCGCCCACTTGATATTCCAGATTTGGGGACTGGAAACGCTCTTGGGCGTAGGCGATCGCCTCTTCGGAGAAATCAATGGCTGTCACCGAATCTGCAACACGCGCGAGTTCGGCAGCGCCGTATCCAGCGCCGCATCCAGCGTCCAACACGCGCCGCCCGGCGCTCCAACGCACCGCCAACTGGTATCGCGCAAAGTGTTCATTGAACAGGTCCGCATCCACTAAACCCGGGACCACACGCTCGCCCGTGAATTCAGGCAACGGCCTCAACCCCCAACCTGGCGTTGATCTCTACGCGGCAAGGCAAGTGCATATATCCGTAGACTTGTCCCTCACCGTGCGACATCTGTAGCGTGATCGCGTTGTCGATCCAGTCGCACATCTGATAGCTGATCAACGTGCCGTCGGCAACCGCCGGCGAAAAGGAGAATGAACCGGGATATAGCTCCGGCAGATCCAAGTGAAAATCCACGGTGTAGATATCCGACGGGCGCATGGCGGGGAGTTCGTACTCCTCCCGGGATGTGTTGGTTCCCGCGAAATCGATGCCCAGATGATTGCGCATCATGAAGCCGACGATGGGCATCGACACGTCCTCTTTCGCCCGGACGCTGATTCGCACGATGATCTTGCTTTCGGGTTGCAGGAGTTGCAACGGGTGCCCTTCGGGATCTACGACGGCGATGCCGATGACCTCCGCGCGTCCGTCGCCGTGACGGTGATCGATGTTTGGAATCGTCTCGATCACTTCGATGGGCCTGACAATTTTAGCTTCGACCAGGGTGGGCCGGGGATTCGCCGCTTTCAAGGACAGGTATTGAGTGTCCTTATCGACCATGGCCGCAAGGTATTTGCCGACGATGCGATCCGTCTCACCGATATCGACGATTCGCCCTTGATCGAGCCACATGGTACGGTCACCGATCGCTTTCACATCCCCCGCGGAGTGCGAGACAAACAGGATCGTGACTCCCCGCGCCCGCAACTCATGGACCTTGCGCATACAGCGATGCCTGAAATATAAGTCGCCGACGGCCAGCGCTTCGTCGACCAGGAGCACTTCGGGGTCAACGTTGATGGCGACTGCAAAGGCCAACCGCACGACCATACCGCTCGAATATGTTTTGACCGGCTGGTGGATGAAGTCTCCGATCTCGGCAAACTCTTCAATGTCCTTATAGCGCGCGTCGATCTGTTTGGTGGAAAGGCCGAGAATGGAGCCGTTCAGGTAAACGTTATCCCGGCCGCTGAATTCCGGGTTGAATCCGGCGCCTAATTCCAGCAGCGCCGAAACTCGTCCCTGGACGGAAACCTCGCCTTCGGTGGGCTGCAAAATTCCAGCCACCATTTGCAGTAACGTGCTTTTGCCGGAACCATTCTGACCGACGATGCAAAATGTTTCTCCGCGCTTGATTTCGAAGCTAACATCGCGCAAAGCCCAGAAATCCCTATGGAATTTCTTCCGTTGTAGCGTGGCGAGTTCCTTCAAGCGATCGCCGGGCTTCGAATAGATCGAATAGCTTTTCGACACCCCAGCGAATTCAACTGCGTTCACAGATTTCCAGTTTAACGTTTCGGCAGATGGCTCCGGGTGCGGCTCTAAGCTGTGGGCTACACTGTGGAAGGGAGCCCACAATGGAAACGATTCAAGTGGTTCTGGATACCAAGCTTCTAAAAGCTGCCGATAGAGCGGCCGTACGTCAAAAAGTGAACCGGTCGGCTCTGATTCGTCAGGCGCTTCAGGAACACCTCAAGCGCTTGCGCTTGATGGATCTGGTTCAGAGTGACCGGCGTGGCTACGAGGCACACCCACAGCGAATTGAAGAGTACCTTCCGTGGGAGGAGTCTGCCGCTTGGCCGGAAGACTGAGGCGCGGTGATGTCCACCTTTGCCACTTTGCTTCGCCGAATAAACAGCGGCCGGTTCTGATCCTCACATGCGATAGTGTCATCGGTCATCTCGCCACCGTCACAGTGGCCCCCATTACGTCTACGGTTCGAGATGTTCCGTCAGAGGTAATGTTGGATGTTGACGATGGAATGAAGAACCGATGCGCAGTGAACCTTCACAATGCCGTCACGATCTCTCAGGTTCGGCTAGGGAGACGTGTCGCCAGCTTGAGTGACGATCGGATGCGCGATGTTTGTATGGCCCTCCGATTCTCATTGGGCTGCGGTTAAGCTTAACGCGGTTCCGAGATCCGGTCCACTCGCCTGATCAGGTATTCTAAGCCAGTTCCGACAAAAGCGAAATGACGTTGCCTGGAAATATCAGTCCAGGCCGCACTACGCGCGCGTAGAAACCGCTGAGTGCCCAGCGCGGCGTAGTTGGGTTGCCAGCCTTAGTTTGGCTGTCGTAAATCTCGTTGACGATAGATGGGCCATAAATGTTCAACTGGCTGCAGGGTGCGCGGACCTTGGTCAGTTCGATTACGGCTTCTCCCACCGAGTAGCGTTGACCCGCGCGCCATCGTGCGCGATCCAGACCTTCCGTTGTAAGATTTTCTCCGAGCGCGCCCGCGTACACGGGATAACCTTTGGCGCGCAGTTCGTCGATTGCTTCCGACGCGATCATCAAGACCGTCTGGTTCGGGCCACCATGGATTTGCGGATGCGCCCAGGAATCTCCTTCGAAGCCGCTCGATGTCAGCACGCCCTCTGAGACGGCTCGCTTGGGCAGCCCGCCGCGCGAGATGTTGATCTGAACCACTCGCCCTGTCATCAGATGTCGTAGTAGAGCTGAAATTCGTAGGGATGAGGCCGCAAGCGTACGGCGTCCACTTCGTTCTTCCGCTTATATTCGATGAAGGTCTCGATCATCTCCTCAGTGAATACGTCGCCCTTCAGCAGGAATTCATGGTTGTTCTGGAGACATTCCAGCGCCTCATCGAGCGATGCGGGCATGGAAGGCACGCTCTTCATTTCCTCTGGCGAAAGATCGTAAATGTCTTTATCGAGCGGTTCGCCGGGATTTACTTTGTTCGCAATTCCGTCGAGGCCGGCCATTAACATCGCCGCGAAGGCCAGATACGGATTGCAGGACGGATCGGGCGGCCGGAACTCAACACGCTTCGCTTTCGGACTCGCCGAATACATGGGAATCCGGCAAGCAGCAGACCGGTTGCGGCGGGAATAGGCCAGATTTACCGGCGCCTCGTAGCCTGGTACCAGTCGCTTGTAGCTGTTGGTGGTGGGCGCAATGATGGCAGAGAGTGCACGGGCATGCTTCAGCAAGCCACCGATATAATGCAGCGCCATCTGGCTGATGCCTGCGTAACCGTCGCCGGCGAACAAGGGGACGCCATCTTTCCAAATGCTCTGATGCGTGTGCATCCCGCTGCCGTTATCGCCAAAGATCGGCTTCGGCATGAACGTCGCGGACTTGCCGTACTGATGCGCCACGTTCCGCACGATGTACTTGTACAGCATCATGTTGTCCGCGGTTTTCAGGAGCGTGCTGAACTTCTGATCGATCTCACACTGACCGGCGCCACCTACCTCGTGGTGATGACACTCGATCGTCAAACCGCACCGCTCCATGGTCTGGACCATTTCGGTGCGCAAGTCCTGATAGTGGTCCGTAGGCGGCACCGGAAAGTAGCCTTCCTTGGTGCGCGGCCGGTAGCCTAGATTGTTGGCTTCCCGCCCCGAGTTCCAGCGGCCTTCCTCGGCATCGATGAAGTAGAAGCCGCTGTTCGCCGTTTGATCGAACCGCACATTATCGAAGATGAAGAACTCCGCCTCTGCACCAAAGTAAGCCGTGTCGCCGACGCCGGAGTTTTTCATAAACAACTCCGCCTTCCTCGCGATCCAGCGCGGGTCGCGCTCATAGTTCTGGCGCGTGATCGGATCTTTGATGTCGCCCAGCATCACCAGCGTTGGAACCTCCATAAACGGGTCAACCAGAGCGGTCGATGGGTCCGGAATCAGAAGCATGTCGCTTTCATTGATCGCCGCCCAGCCGCGGATGCTGGAGCCATCGATCCCGAAGCCCTCCTCGAAAGATTCCAGTGTCAGCTGGCTGACGGGGTAGGAGATGTGATGCTGCAAGCCGGGGATGTCGGTGAAACGGATATCGACAATCTTGACCTCATTCCTCTTGGCAAACTCCAGCACCTCTTGCGGATTCATACACGCTCCTCTTGCTTAGCTTCTCAGATAAATGACCGATCCGATCCCCGTTATCATTAGGGAGTGTCAAACCTGAATACGATTGACCACATTGCCATCCCTGTTACGGACGTCGCTGCTTCCGTAGCCTGGTATCGTGAACATTTCCAGTGTGAAGTGAAGTACGAGGACGATACCTGGGCATTGTTGGCCTTCGCCAACATTCACCTGGCCTTGGTAATTCCGGCGCAACACCCAACTCATATTGGCTTTGTGACTGCAGAGGCGGAGAAGTTCGGCGCATTGAAGACGCATCGCGATGGAACGCGCTCCTGCTACGTGAATGACCCCTCGGGAAATTCGATCGAAATGCTTGCAGCCGACAGCATGCCAAGCTATAAGTGAGCGGCTGATGTTACTATTGTCGGCTCGCCTCGCGGGGCTCGCCTGCGCGCGGGAGTTGATTGCGCGGGGCCTGCATATCGATTTAGTGGAAGCTGGCGACCGCCCTGGGGGCCGCGTTGAACAGATTTGCCCCGCGGCTTTCTGCTCGACCACGGCTTCGAGGTATTACTTACCGCGTACCGGAAATGCCAGAAGGCGCTCGATTATTCCCTCTCGACTTGAAGCGGTTCTACCCGGGGGCTCTGGTTTGGTTCGAGGGTAAGTTTCATCGCGTTGCCGATCCGTGGCGGCATCCTGTAGATGCCATCACGGCTCTCGGTTCGCCCACGGGGAGCTTTGCAGACAAATTGCGGATCGGTGGGATCTGTCGGGAGCGCGGACTGGAAACATCCAGCCGCATGTTCGAGTTGGTCTTCC
>Ga0302326_10004844_pt1 | contig 30956 bp, 31 predicted proteins | sample Palsa_T0_3_FD_202264 | JGI IMG/M metagenome (GOLD analysis project Ga0302326, IMG submission 202264) | Peat permafrost microbial communities from Stordalen Mire near Abisko, Sweden - Palsa_T0_3 | ecosystem: Environmental > Terrestrial > Soil > Palsa > Peat permafrost | place: Sweden: Abisko... | reverse complement strand
CGGCCTTGATCGCGTAGCCGGTCGCGTGGCCCTCGGCGATCATGCCGAGCAGCACGCGCGCGGTGTTGTTGAGCTCCTCTGCGGGGCGGACCGGCATGCGCTCAGTATGCCCGATTACGATCGCATTGTCTGAGCGATCAGATTGACCGCTCAGTCTGAGCTATAGTGGAATTTATGAACGGCTTAGAGACCAGGAACCAACCGGAACCGGCTCTGGCAACAGGTGCCGCGGCCAAGGGACCGCGGCCGACCCAAACGGAGGTATCCATGAACTCTCGTTATCTCACCAACTCAGCCCTCGCAGTCATCGGTGGGTTTACGGTGGTCGCGTCGCAGGTCTGGATTCCCGCGACCTTCGAGTGGCTGATGTTCTCGGCCGCGATCCTCGCGGTGACGCTCAGCACGGCCGTCGCGCTCAAGGGCCGCGGCAACGTACAGCGCGGCCTCGACGGGCTCGTCGCGATCCTGGGCGCGTGGACGGTCGTCGCGAGCCTCGTGTTCAGCGGCAGCGTCGTCACCTGGCTCGGCTTTGCCTCGGGCGCCGCGTTCGTCGTCCTCGCGTTCATCGGTTTGACGATTCACGAGCTCTACACCGAGCGCGTCGTTCATTCGATCGAGGTCCACGCGACGAACTCCGACCGGGAGCTGTCCGGCATCACCGCGTAACGATCTTCGATGCGCCGTCCGCCGACGTGGCGCCACCGGCGCTGAAGCTGACCGCCTCCGGGTCACAGCCCCGCGGGACGGGATGGGAACTCGCCCACCCGTCTCCGCGGGGTTCGGAGGTTAAGTAGCCCACAAGCGACGGGTACAGTCCCGGCGATGACCGTGGTGGCGATCTCAGCGGCGTACGGAACCCGCAGCGGACAGATCGGGCCGGCGCTCGCGCAGCGCCTCGGGGTGCCGTTCGTCGACCGCGCGATCGCGCACCGCGTCGCCGGTCACCTCGACGTCTCGATCGACGAGGCCGTGAAACACTGGGAACCGGCGCCTCGCAGCTTCGTGGAGCGGATGGTGTCCGCGTTCCTCGGTGCCGACACGGTCGCGCCGGTTGGTCCCCCGCCGGACATCGTCACGCCCGAGGACTTCCGTCAGGCGACCGAGCGGGTCGTGCGCGAGCAGGCGGCCACCGGCGAGGGGGTGATCCTCGGCCGCGGCTGCGTGGCGGTGCTGCACGACGATCCGGCGGTGCTGCGGGTGCGGCTGACGGGACCGGCCGACCGGCGCCTGCAGCAGGCCATCGAACGGTCCGGGCTGAGCGAGTCCGAGGCCCGGGACACGATGCACCACCTCGACCGCTACCACGCCGACTACCTCAAGCAGTTCTACGGCGTCGACATCGACGACCCGACGATCTATCACCTGACGATCGACGCGACCGCGCTGGACAGCGACGCGTGTGTGTCGCTGTTGGTCGCCGCCGCGCACGCGTTGGAGGTCACGAGCGCGTCGTCATGAACGAGCGCTACGGCGGCGTCGAGACCGGCGGCAGCTGGTGCGTGTGCGCGGTGGGAGCGGGGCCGGACCAGATCGAGGCGATCGAGAAGTTCCCGACCGCCGAGCCGCGGGAGACCGTCGCCGGGATCGTCGGCTTCTTCGAGCGCCACGGATGTCCGCGGGCGATCGGCGTCGCGGCCTTCGGGCCGATCGAGCTGGACCCCGCCGCTGCCGCCTGGGGCACGCTCGGAGCGACGCCGAAGCCGGGCTGGGCCGGCTGGCCGTTGGGATCGGCGCTGCGCGACGCGCTCGAGGTCCCGGTCGTGCTCGAGACCGATGTCGGCGCCGCGGCGCTGGGAGAACGGCGCTGGGGGGCGGGGAGGGGCTGCGACTCCCTCTGCTACCTGACGGTCGGGACCGGGATTGGCGCCGGCCTGCTGCTCGACGGCGCGCCGGTGCATGGCCTGATGCACCCCGAGGTCGGCCACATCCGCGTTCCCCATGACCGTGGCCGCGACCCGTTCGACGGCGCCTGCCCGTTTCACGGCGACTGCTGGGAGGGGCTCGCCGCCGGGCCGGCGATCGCCGGGCGCTGGGGAATCGCAGCCGACCGATTGCCCGACCACCATCCCGCCTGGGAGCTCGAGGCCGAGTACGTGGCGCTCGGGATCCTCGCGATCGTGCTGATCGCCGCGCCGCAGCGGGTGATCGCCGGTGGCGGGGTGATCCGGCGGGCCGGCTTGCTCGAACGCGTCCGCGCCCGGCTGCCCGAGCTGCTGGCCGGCTACCCGCCGGGACCGCGGATCGCCGCGGATCCGGGGTATGTCGTGGCACCGGCGCTCGGCGACGAGGCCGGGGTGCTGGGCGCGATCGCGCTGGTCGCGCCCAGCTGACGGCTCGCCCGGGGGGCGGGGTTAGATCAGACCTTCAGCGCGTCCGGAGCAGAGGCAAGCGCCGCCTCGATCGCGCTCACGAGCTCACGCGCCGACTGCGCGGTCAGCTCGACCGCCACCCGGGCGGCGGGACCCCGGGACGGATCGGCAAAGTCGATGTTGAGCGTGTGCTCAGCCATCGCATGCACCGGATGGTCGAAGTAGACGGTTCCGTCGGTGACGTGGAACCACTTGCTGTCAGGCCCCTTGGCGCTCCCCTGGAGCTCCGCCCTGACGGTCGCATAGGTGCACATGGTCAGCCTCCCAGGTAGGTGTCGAAGAACCCCTCGATCCGCTCCCAGCCGTCGTTGGCGGCCTCGACGCGGTAGGACGGGCGGTCGACCGAGAAGAACGCGTGACCAGCGCCGTCGTAGCGATGGAACTCGTGCGCCTTGTCGTGCTCTGAGAGGATCTCGTCGAGCTCGTCGACCTGCGCGGGGCTCGGATACGCGTCATCGTTGCCGAACAGCCCCAACAGCGGGCAGCGCAGGTTCGGCAGCTGATCGACGAGGTTGGTCACCTGCAGGGGAAAGCCCTCTGGTGGGGTCCCGACGACGAACGCGCCGTAGCAGTCGACTGCCGCGTCGAGGTCGACGTTGCAGGCCGCCAGGACGGACTGGCGACCGCCTGAGCAGTAGCCGATCACGCCGACCTTGCCGTTCGAGTTGGCCAGCGAGCGCAGGTGCGCGGCGGCGCCGGCGACGTCGCCGACCAGCCGCTCGTCGGGCACGCCGCCGTTGGCACGGGCGGTCGCGGCCGCGTCGTCAGGGGCGGCGTCGGGCGCCTCGCGGTAGTAGAGGTTGGGACAGATCGCGTCATATCCGAGCTCGGCGAAGCGCCGAACGATCTCCTTCGTGGACCGGTCGTAGCCGGGCATGTGGTGGATGACCACGACCCCGCCGCGGGTTTCCCCGTGCAGCGAGGATGAGATGTATGCCTCGACCTGATCGTCGCCGTGGCCAGCGATCGTGATCGTCTCGGCGTGGAGGGAATCGCTCACGGCGGCATTAATAGCATCTGGCGGAATCCATATTCCGGTAACGCTGCCCGGGCCATGAATTAGCATCGAACCTCTTCGCCTTGCGCGGCGGCGTACGCCCATGGATCAGTTCATCGACATCGACGGGATCCGCACCCGCTACCGGCGGGTCGGCGACGGCCCCGACGTGCTCGTCCTGCACGGCTGGGGCGCGCGGATCGAGGCGGTCAGCCCAATCATCGACGCGCTCGCGCGCCAGTGCACCGTCTACGCGCCCGATCTGCCGGGCTTCGGCGACACCGAACCGCCGCCGCAGCAGCCGTGGGGGGTCGCCGACTACGCATCTTGGACGCGCGGGCTGATCACGGCGCTCGGGCTGCGGCGTCCCAGCATCGTCGGCCACTCCCGCGGGGCGACGATCGCGATCAAGCTGGCCGCCGATCACCCAATGCTGGTCGACAAGCTGGTATTGGTCGACGCGGCCGGGATCAAGCCGAGGCGCACCGCGCGACACCGTCGTCGCGTGGCGGCCGCCAAGCTCGCCAAGTACGCGTCGCGGTCGCTCGGCGGGCCAGGCCGGCGCTGGCGCGAGCGCGTGATCGAGCGCAACGCGTCCGAGGACTACAAGCGCGCCGGTGAGATGCGTCCGACGCTCGTGCGACTCGTCAACGAGGACATCACCGAGCTGCTGCCGTCCGTCAGGGCCTCGACGCTGCTGGTCTGGGGTGATCGCGACGACGCGACGCCGCTGAGCGACGGGCAGACGATGGAGCGGTTGATTCCCGATGCCGGGCTGGTCGTGTTCGAGGGCGCCGGCCACTTCTCCTATCTCGACGAGCGCCGCCGGTTCGCGGTCGTCGCGTCGCACTTCCTCGCCCCGCAGGCGCAGCCGGTCGCATGAGTTACGGGCTGATCGGCGTGGCGGCGGCAGCGCTCGCCGCGGCCTATTGCGTCCCCGCCCGGATGCGCCGGATGCTGCACCTACTGCAGCTCGAGCACTATGAGAACGCTCGGCTGTTTCTGTGGCTGCGCCGCCGCGGTGAGATCGCCGACCGGTCGATGGTGCTGGCGATCCTGCTGGCCGTCGTCGCGGTCGGCGCTGCCTCGGCGGATGCGCCGCTGATCGAGCTGGTCGCCGGCGTCGCCGCCGCCGCCGCGCTCGCGCCGGGGCTGCGGCCCGCGCCGCGCGCGGAGATCACGCCGCTGGTCTGGACCGAGCGGGCGCGGCGGCTGTTCGCGACCGCGCTGGCGCTACCGGTCCTGGTGCTGCTGATCGGTGTCGGGTTGACGTTCGCGCTCGGCGCCGACCTGCCGTTTGCGATCGCCGGCGCGCTCGCGGTCGGTGTGGTCGGCGGCTGCGCATGGGTGCTGGCCGCGTCTAACGCGGCGCTGGCACCGCTCCAGCGCCGGATCAACGCCCGATTCGAGCGGGCTGCGACCGACAAGCTGGCCGCGATCGACCCCCGTGTGATCGGGATCACCGGCAGCTACGGCAAGACGACGACCAAGGTCTGCGTCGGCGCTGTCCTGTCGCAGCGGCTGCGGACGCTGATCACGCCGGCATCGTTCAACAGCCGGCTGGGCGTGATCCGGACGATCAACGAGCACCTGGAGCCGTCGCACGAGGCGTTCGTGGTCGAGATGGGCATGTACCGCGCAGGCGACATCACCGAGCTGTGTGAGCTCGTGCATCCACAGATCGGCGTGCTGACCGCGATCGGCCCGGTGCACCTGGAGCGGCTCGGGTCGATCGACGCGATCGCCGACGCGAAGTCGGAGCTGGCGCGGGCGCTGCCCGCCGACGGCCACCTGGTCGCCAACGGCGATGACCCGCGCGTGCGCGCGATCGCCGCGCGCGCGGGCATCGACACGGTCCTCTACGGGCTGGACTCAGACGACGCGCAGGTCCGGGCCGAGCAGATCACGCTGGCCGAGGGGCGGACGGCGTTCACGCTCGTGATCGGCGACGAGCGCGCCGAGGTCTCGGCCGGCCTGCTCGGCCGTCACAACGTCTCCAACCTGCTGGCGGCGGCCGCCGTCGGCCACCTGGCCGGGATCGGAATCGAGCAAATCGCCGCCGGGCTGGCGACGGTGGCGCCGCCCGAGCATCGGCTGGCGCCGATCCCCAACCCGCGCGCCGGCGTGATCGTGATCGACGACGCCTACAACTCCAATCCGGCCGGCGCGGCGGCGGCGCTGGAGGTGCTCGGCGGCCATCCGGCCAGGCGCCGGATCCTGGTCACGCCCGGGATGGTCGAGCTCGGCGACGAGGAGGAGGCGCTCAACGAGCGCTTCGGCCGCCAGGCGGCCGACATCTGCGATCACGTGATCCTCGTCGGACCGGAGCGCACCAAGCCGATCGCCAGGGGCCTGCGCGCGGCCGGCTTCGAGGACGACGCGATCACGGTGGTGCGCGACATCGGCGGCGCGACCGAGGTGCTCGCGGGATTGACGCGAGCGGGCGACGTGATCCTGTTCGAGAACGACCTGCCCGACATGTACGCCGAGGACAACCAGCCGCGCGCGGCGGCGCCGGCGGCCGCCTGACGCCGGTCTACACTGCGGCGCCGTGCCACGTGCGGGACTACGGGTAGGCGTTGTGTTCGGCGGACGGTCCGTCGAGCACGACGTGTCGATCATCACCGGCCTGCAGGCGTGCGAGCAGCTGGACCAGCGCCATCAGCCGGTCCCGATCTACATCGACCGCGACGGCGGCTGGTTCACCGGCCCGTCGCTGCGGCGGATCGAGACCTACCGCGCCGAGACGCTCGACGCCGAACCGGTCGTGCTCGACCTCGGGGCCGGCGTGCTGCGGTCAGAACCGGCGGCCGCCGCGCCGTCGCCGCGCCGCCGCGGCCTGTTCGGAGGTGGCGGCGCGGACACGCCGCCGCCGGCGGCGGCGGTCGAACACCGGCTCGACGTGATCATTCCCGCCACCCACGGGACGCAGGGCGAGGACGGTTGCCTGCAGGGGGCGCTGGAGCTGGCCGACATCCCGTACGCGGGCCCGACGCTCGAGGCAGCGGTGCTGGCGATGAACAAGGCCGTGACGAAGTCGATGCTGCGAGCGGCCGAGATCCCCGTCGTCGACGATCTGACGTTGCGACGCTCCGAGTACGAGCGCGAGGGTGCGGATGCGATCGTTGCCCGGGTCAAGTCCCGGTTCGGTCTGCCCGTGTTCGCCAAGCCCGCGTCGCTGGGATCGAGCGTCGGTGTCACCCGCTGTACGACCGACGCCGAGCTGGCCGACGCACTGCAGCTGACCTTCGAGCTCGACCGGCTGGCGCTGGTGGAGCCAGCGGTCGAGGGCGGGATGGAGATCAACTGCGCGGTGCTGGGGCGTCCCGGCGTCGAGCCGCGCGTGTCGGTCACCGAGCAGCCGCTGGCGTCCGGCGACGTGCTGACGTTCGAGGACAAGTATCTCCCGCGTGACGGTGCCGGCAAGGACGGCGGCGGCCTCAAAAACGAGGGGATGGCGGCGACCGGCCGGACGATCCCGGCGCCGATCTCCGACGAGCTGACCGAGCGCGTGTACGAGCTGACGCGCCGGACGTTCGAGGCGATCGGAGGCAGCGGCGTCGCCCGGGTCGACCTGCTCCTCGACGCCGAGAACCGCCTGTTCGTCAACGAGCCGAACACGATTCCCGGCTCGTTCGCGTTCTATCTGTGGGAGCCCGCCGGGCTGAGCTTCCCCGAGCTGCTGGACGAGCTGATCGAGATCGCGTTCGCCGAGCACGCCGAGAAGCAGCAGACGACCCGAACGTTTCAGTCCAACCTGCTGGCGATGCGGGGCAAGGGTCCGAAATCGTCGTGACCGGGTCGCGGGTGGCGGTCGCCGCCGGGGGCACCTCGATCGAGCGTGAGGTGAGTCTGCGCGGGGCGCGGCGGGTGGCCGCGGCGCTGCGGCAAACCGGCGAGGACGTGCTGGAGCTCGAGATCGACCACACGATCCTCGAGCGCGTCCGTGCCGAGCAGCCCGCGTACGTGTTCATCGTCGCCCACGGCCGCAATGGTGAGGACGGGTCGCTGCAGGAGCTGCTGGAGCTGCTCGAGGTGCCGTTCACCGGTTCCGACAGCCTCGCCAGCTCCCTCTGCATCGACAAGGTGGCGACCAAGCGGCTGCTGTTGCGCGCGGGGCTGCCGACGCCGCCGTTTCAGGCCTTCAGCCGCCGCACGTTCCAGGACCTCGGCGCCGCGGTCGTGTTCGATGACGTGCTGAAACGGCTCGGGACGCCGCTCGTCGTCAAGCCGGCGCGGCTGGGCTCCTCGTTCGGGATCAAGTTCGTCTCGTCGCCCGAGCGGCTGCGCACGTCGGTGCTCGGCTCGGTCGCGTATGACGACGAGATCCTCGTCGAGCAGCACGTCGCCGGCCGCGAGTTGGCCCTCACCGTGCTGGCGGACCCCGACGGACAGCCGCGCGCGCTGCCGATTGTCGAGATCCTCTCGTCACGGGAGTTCTACGACTACGAGGCGCACTACGACTTCGACGTGGTGTCACTTGACGCCCCGGCAAGGCTTGACCCCGCCGTCGCGGCCGAGGTGGAGCGGATCAGCATCGCCGCGTTCCAGACGCTTGGCTGCCGCGACTTCGCCCGCGTCGACGTGATGCTCGACGCGGACGACCGGCCGGTGATCCTCGAGCTCAACACGATCCCCGGCCTGACCGAGACTGGGCCGACGCCGTTCGCGGCCGAGGCGGCGGGGCTCAGCTTCGCCGAGCTCGTCACGGCGATCGCGCGCCGAGCCGCCGCGGAGGGTCGTGAGCGCCCGGCGGCGCCGGGCGGCTCGCGCTAGCGATACTCGGGGTTGGGGTGAGTCGGCTGCGAGAGGTCCCAATCATGTGTTGAATTGCCGTAGGCCGGAATCCCTCCCGCGTCTTTGAGCATCCGTGCCAGGTGCAGCACGTTCCAGGCCATGAAGACGGTGTTGCGCGAGGTCCATACGTTCTGCTGGCCACCGCTGTCGGGATCGAGGTAGGACGCTCCGGGTCCGGCCTCCCCGTTCCAGTAGGCGTCAGCTTGGGGGGGCACGGTGAGCCCGATGTGCTGCAGCGCGTAGAGAATCTGGGCGCTGACGTGCTTGCCGCCGTCCTCGTTGCCGGTGGTCAGTGCCGCGCCGACCTTCCCGTAATAGGACCATTGGCCGCCGGCGTTGACCTCGCCGGAGTAGGCATATAGTCGCTCGATGATCTTCCGGGTCTGGGAGCTCTGATCCCCCAGCCAGATCGGACCGCAGATCAAGATGATGTCGGCCGGCGCGACGACCCCGCGGTAGATCGACGGAAAGTCATCTCCGTCGTACCCGTGGTCGCGCATATCGGGCCATACGCCGGGCGGGATCTCGTGGTCGACCGTTCGAACCTCGTCGATCCCCACCCCGACGCGTTCAAAGATCCTCCGGACGATCGCGACCAGACCATCGGTGTGGCTGGGCTCCGGAGAGCGCTTCAGCGTGCCGTTGAAGATCACGGCGCGCAGATCGTCGTAGCGACCGGGCGCCGTTTCGGCCTGACGGTCGATGAACGTCTGGATTGGCTCAGGAATGCCCACTCGCGGAGCGTGCCCGGCCTGCGCCCCGAATGGAAGCACCTGGCGCTCGATGTTCGAGAGTGTTCAGATCTGCGTGCGACTGCCCGAGGGGTCGGCTGTTGCGCCGCCGCGCCCGTGTGGCCAGCGCCTCGCGTCGCGTCCGCGCGGCGCGGATGCGGCACGATCGTGGGCAGAGATGAGACTGCGAGATCAAGAGTTCGTGTTCGGCTACGGCTCGCTGGCGGCGCTCAGCGCCGACGCGGTCCCGTCGCGGACCTCGCGTGCCGGCGGGTTCGTGTGCGATCTGCGCGGATACCGGCGCCAGTGGGGGGTTGCGATGGACAACCGCCGCGATCTCCCCGGCTACAAGCACTACACCGACGTGCTCGGCCACCGGCCGGCGGTGTTCGTCTGCTTCCTGGATATCGAGACCGACCCGCGCGGGTCGGTCAATGGGCTCTGCGTGCCGATCGACGGGCCGCAGCTGGCGGCTCTCGACGAGCGCGAGCGCAACTACGACCGGGTCGATGTGTCCGAGGCGGTCGACGCCGGCGGCGCGCGCGTCTGGGCCTATGTCGGCGCCCGCGCCGCCCGGCTGCGGATGCGCTGGGCGGTCGCGGCCCACCGCGCGGTGATCGACGCGCGGTATCTGGAGACGGTCACCGACGGCTTCGCGGCGCTGGGAGCGGGCGAACTGGAGCGGTGCGCGGATTCGCTGGCGCCGGGCCGGCTGCCGGTGGTGGCCCTGACCCGGCACGACCATTGACACCGGCCCAGGGCAGGCGGTACCGGCCAGGATTGGCGATGCCGTAACGGATGCGGTGACGGGAACGCCAGGCCTCGGACGGCAGCGTGGGCCCTGCGGCCGTCCCGACGTCAGTCGCCGACGTCGGCCAGGCCGGTCGCGACCACCTCGCGGACGCCCTGCAGGTCGCCGAGCGCGCCCGCGATCGCCTCGCGGCCGGCGCCGCCGTATAACTCGAGCCGGACCTCGACGTCGCCGGTGGGATGCCCGCCGGTGCCCTCGATCCGCTCCGCGCCGATCCGTTCGATCGTGAAGCCCAGGTCCGTGCAGCGCGCAAGCACGTCACGGAGCACGCCGCGGCCGTCCTCGTAGACGACCCGCAGCCCGAACCCGAGGCGCGACGAGCGCGGCATCCGGTCCGAGACCCAGCGCAGCCCGAACACGACGAGGAAGTGCACTGCGGTGGCGAACAGCGCCAGGATCGCCAGCCCGGCGCCGCAGGCCATCCCGATCGCGGCGTCGAGCCACAGGGTCGCGGCGGTCGTCAGCCCCCGCACGGCGTCACGGCGGACGAAGATCAGGCCACCGCCGATGAAGCCGAGGCCCGAGACCACCTGCGCAGCGACTCGGGACGGATCGAGCGTCACGTGGGGGCCGAGCACGTCGGTGAACCCGTACTTGGAGACGATCACGAACAGCGCCGCGCCGAAGCCGACCAGCGTGTGCGTGCGTAGGCCGGCCGACTTCATCCGCCATTCGCGCTCGAGACCGATCAGCGCGCACAGCCCGAACGCGAGTCCGAGCTCGCCGATCTGCTTGAGCCCCTGGCCGTTGGGCACCGATACCAGCGCCAGCATCGGCACGTTCATCGCTTGGTGTTCGACGACCAGGGGTCGCCGCCCTTCTGACGCGAACCGTCCTTCGACGCCGTACGATGCGCGTCCGGTCACCGGAGGGAGGAGCCTGAAGATGCGCAGGAGGATCGCCGGATTCACCGTTCTCATGGTCGTGCTCGCGCTGGGTGCGGCGGCGACCGCGTCGGCCAAGCCCGCGCCCAACGGGCGCCAGTACTTCATCTCGCTCGGCGATTCCTACTCGGTCGGCTATCAGAGCAACGTCGGGCACACGACCCTGAACGGGCCGGCCAGTCAGCTCGTCAAGCTCGCGGCCAGGCGCGGCTATCCGTTCAAGCTGGTCAGCTTCGGCTGCGGCGGGGCGACCACGACCTCGATGCTGACCCAGCTGAGCTGCCCGACGGCGGGCCGGTTGCCCGGCGCGGCCGGCTTTGCGGGCAAGACCCAGGTCCAGGCCGCGGTCGCCTTCATCAAGCGCCACCCGGGAAACGTCGGCCTGGTCACGATCTCGATCGGCGGCAACGACGTCGACGGTTGCCTGGCGAATCCCGATCCGCTCAGCTGCGTGGCCGCCAACATGCCGAAGGCGACCGCCAACCTGACGAAGATCGTCAAGCGGCTACGGGCGGCGGGCGGCAAGCGGATGCAGATCATCGGCTCCACCTATCCGGACGTCGCGCTCGGCGCCTGGGTCCTGCCCACCCCGTTCGGCGACAACCGCTTCACGCTGGCCGCCGAGTCGGTCACGGCGTTCCGCCGGCTGATCAACCCGGGCCTGAAGCGCGCCTACAGCTCGGTTGGAGCGAAGTTCGTCGACGTCACCGCGGCGACCGGAGCCTACGGGCCGTTCGTGACGACCAACGACCCGCCCTACGGCGTGATCCCAGTGCCGGTGGCGACCGTCTGCCGGCTGACGTTCTTCTGCACGCGGGTGGACATCCACATGACCACTGCCGGTTATGCCGTGATCGCCCGCCTGGAGGCTCAGGCCTTGGCGCCGCGGACTGGTTAGAGCGACTCGCCGGTCAACGCCCGGCAGGCGTCCAGGAGCCGGGCCTGGACGTCGACGTCGGATGCGGCCGGGCTGGCGTCGATCGGACGCAGGTGATAGAAGAGCCGCCCGGTCGCCTGCGCGGCCGGGTCGCTTGAGACCGCCAGCCACGCTTGCGTCTCGTCGCCGCGCTCGAGCTCGTCCGGCGCACCGGCGCCGCCCATCTTGGTCGGGACCCAGCCGGGCTCGACCGCGTTGGAGCGCAGCTCGGGATGCAGCCGCGCGACCGCAAACGCCAGCACCGTGTCCCACAGCTTGGAGTCCGAGTAGGCCTGCGCGCCCTGCCAGCGCCGCCGTGACCACTGCAGGTCGTCGGTCGACGGGTCGCCGCCGCGGTGCATTCCGGAGCTGAGGTAGATCAGGCGATCGGGCAGCGCCATCAGCGACGTCAGCAGGTACGGCGCAAGCACGTTGATCGCGAACAGGTGGCTGAGCCGATCGGCGGTCTCGATCCGCTGTCGCTCCCGGTAGCCGACGCCCGCGTTGTGGATCACGGCGTCGAACCTGCCACGGGCATTGGCCTGTTGCGCGATCCCACGGATCTGCTCGATCGAGGACAGATCGCCATGCAGGGCCGCGGCCGCCCCCGGGGCCGCCGCCAGCGCCTCGAGCGCGCGTGACTCGGAACGGGCATGGAGCACGACCTCGTGGCCCTCGGCGATCAATCGCCGCGCGGCCCTCGCGCCGAGCCCGTCGGCCGAACCGGTGATGAACACGGTGCTCATCTCGACGTGAGGCTAGTGAGCCGCTGGCCTGACCCAACGTGCAGCGACTGGTGGGAACTATTGCCCACCAGTTGCCTCAGTCCGCGCAAACGCGCCGCCCTCTACATCCGGAAGACGCCGTAGCGGACCTCGGCCAGCGGCGCGTTGGCGACGGCCGAGAGCGCCAGGCCGAGCACGTCACGTGTGTCACGGGGGTCGATCACACCGTCGTCCCAGAGCCGCGCGGTCGCGTAGTACGGACGTCCCTGCCGCTCGTACTGCTCACGCAGCCGTGCACCGGCCTCGGGCTGGCCGACCTCGGTCATCACCGCGGCGGCCTGTTCGCCGCCCATCACCGAGATCCGCGCGTTCGGCCACATCCACAGCATCCGCGGCGAGAACGCGCGCCCGGCCATCCCGTAGTTGCCGGCGCCGAACGAGCCGCCGCAGATCACGGTCAGCTTCGGGACCCGGGCGGTCGAGACGGCGGTCACGAGCTTGGCGCCGTGCTTGGCGATCCCACCGGCCTCGTAGTCACGCCCCACCATGAAGCCGGTGATGTTCTGCAGGAACACGAGCGGCACCCGGCGCTGGTCGCAGAGCTCGATGAAGTGGGCGCCCTTGACCGCGCTCTCGGAGAACAGGATCCCGTTGTTGGCGAGAATCCCAACCGGGTGGCCGTGGATGTGCGCGAAGCCGGTCACGAGCGTCGGGCCATACAGCTCCTTGAACTCGTGCCAGCGCGAGCCGTCGACGATTCGGGCGATCACCTCACGAGCGTCGTAGGGCTTGCGCAGATCGGGTCCGGCAACGCCCAGCAGCGTGCCCGGGTCGACCACCGGTTCGCAGACCGGCGACCGCTCCCACGGCCTCGGCGCCCGTGGTGCGAGCGTCGCCACGATCTCCCGCACGATCTCGAGCGCGTGCGCGTCGTCGGAGGCGAGGTGGTCGGTGACGCCCGAGCGGCGGGAGTGCAGCTCGCCGCCGCCGAGCTCCTCGGCGCTGACCTCCTCGCCGGTCGCGGCCTTCACCAGCGGCGGCCCGCCGAGGAAGATCGTGCCCTGGTCACGGACGATCACGGTCTCGTCGCTCATCGCCGGCACGTACGCGCCGCCGGCCGTGCACGAGCCCATCACGCACGCGATCTGCGCGATCTGAGCCGCGGACAGCGTCGCCTGGTTGAAGAAGATCCGGCCGAAGTGCTCACGGTCGGGGAAGACGTCGTCCTGGAGCGGCAGGAAGGCGCCCCCGGAGTCGACCAGGTAGATGCACGGCAGCCGGTTCTGCAGGGCGATCTCCTGCGCGCGCAGATGCTTCTTGACCGTGATCGGGTAGTAGGTGCCGCCCTTGACGGTCGCGTCGTTGGCGACGATCACGCACTCACGCCCGGCGGCGCGGCCGATGCCGGTGATGATCCCCGCGCCGGGCGCATCGCCGTCATACATCTCGTGGGCGGCCAGCGGCGACAGCTCCAGAAACGGCGAGCCCGGATCGAGCAGCCGTTCGACGCGGTCACGCGGCAGCAGCTTGCCGCGCTCGAGGTGGCGCTTGCGCGATCGCTCGCCGCCGCCGAGCGCCGCGACCTCGAGTTGCCGTTCGAGGTCGGCGATCAGCGCGAGGTTGGCCGTCTCGTTGGCGCGGAACTCGTCCGAGCCGGGGTTGATCGTGGTCTGCAGGAGGGTCATGAGCTCGCCTCCACGCGCGCCAGTGGCTGATCGACCGTCACCGTGTCGCCGGGCGCGACCGTCAGCTCGGTCACCGACCCGTCGACCGGCGCGGTCAGCACCAGCTCCATCTTCATCGACTCGAGCACGACGAGCGGGTCGCCCGCTGACACGGTGTCGCCGACCGCGGCTCTGACGAGCAGCACCTGGCCCGGCATCGGCGCACGCAGCTCGCCGTCGGCATCAGCGCTTCGTGCCTGGCCGGCCGACACCTGGCGAACCGGCCAGGCGTACCCGTTGTGCCCGATCCAGTGGACCTCGCCGTCGGTGGCCAGCAGCCAATCGCCGCGTTGGTCGATCCTGAACCGACCGGGAGCGGACCGATGCACGAGCGCGACGTCGGCCGCGGGGACGTCGACCTCGACCGGTTGGCGAGCGCCGACCGACAGCCGCCAGTGCGAGCCGGCGCGGCGGCCACCGAGCCGCCAGCCGTCGACCCGGGCGAACGGGTCATCACCGGCGCCGGGGGGCGCGGCGGCGCTGTTGGCGACGAGCAGCATCGCGGCGGCGTGCGCGACGCCGGGGTCGTCGATCGGCGGCGCAGGCGCGCCGCGCCGCTCGATCAGGCCCGTGTCGAGCTCGCCGGCCAGCACCGCCGGATCCGCAAGGAGGCCCCGCAGGTATCCGGTCGTGGTCGTCACCCCGAGGATCGTCGTCTGCGCCAGTGCGTGCGCGAGCCGTCTGAGCGCTGTCTCGCGATCGTCGGCGTGGACGATCAGCTTCGCCAGCAGCGAGTCATACGCGGTGCCGACGACGGTCCCCACTTCGATCGCATCGTCGACGCGGGCGCCGCCGGATACCGACCCGCCCGCCCGGTCGTAGGCGAGGATCCGCCCGGCCGTCGGCAGGAACTCCCGGGAAGGGTCCTCGGCGGTGATCCGTGCCTCGATCGCATGGCCGCGGAGCGTGACATCCGATTGCGCGAACGGCAGCGGCTCGCCGGCGGCGACCCGCAGCTGCAGCTCGACCAGATCCAGGCCGGTGACCAGCTCGGTCACCGGATGCTCCACCTGCAGCCGCGCGTTGACCTCCAGGAAGTAGTGCTCGGCCGGATCGTCGAAATCGGCGATGAACTCGACCGTGCCGGCGCCGGCGTAGCCCGCCGCCCGTGCCAGCGCGACCGCCTCGGAGCCGAGCCGCGCCCGCAGCTCGGCGTCGACGACCGGGGACGGGGACTCCTCGATCACCTTCTGGTGGCGGCGCTGCAGCGAGCACTCGCGCTCGCCCAGGTGCACGACCGCGCCGCGCGCGTCGGCGATCAGCTGCACCTCCAGGTGGCGGGCGCGGCCGAGGAACCGCTCGATGAACACCCGGTCGTCGCCGAACGCGCCGCGTGCCTCACGCCGGGCGGCCGCGAGCGCGTCGTCGAGCTCGTCCGCAGACCGAGCGACGCGCATGCCACGACCGCCGCCGCCCGCCGCGGCCTTGACGAGCAGCGGGTACGGCGCAGCGGACGCCCGCGCCTGCGCCTCGGTGAACACCGGCACGACCGGGACCCCCGCCTGACGTGCGACCTCCTTGGCGCGGAGCTTGTCGCCCATCAACTCCACGGCGGCGGCGGGCGGGCCGACGAAGATGATCCCGGCCGCCTCGCAGGCTCGCGCCAGCGCCGGGTTCTCCGACAGGAAGCCGTAGCCGGGGTGCAGCGCGGCCGCACCGGCGCGCCGGCACGCCTCGATCACCGCCTCGAGGTCGAGGTAGGAGCCGATCGGGAGCGACCGCGACGCCTCGCGTACGAACGGGGCGCCGGCGTCGACCTCGGTGAAGACCGCGATCGAGTCGATCCCGAGCCGGTCCAGCGTACGGATCACGCGACGGGCGATCTCGCCGCGGTTGGCGATCAGGACCGAATCGAACATCAGTGGTCACGTCCGCAAATCCCGCGGCATTCGAGCGGCCCCAGGAGCCGCCATGCGGCGTCCTCGGAGCTCGATGTGGCAGAGCCACACCTTCGCTCCTGCGTCCTTGCCTGGCGCCACCAGTGACCACTCTCGGTGCTCGCGGGACTCACGGACGTGACCACGGGCTCAGCGGTGCCAGTCGACCGGGCCGGCGACCAGCGTATGGCTGCCGAGCGGCCGTCCGAGCGCGTCGCGGACGGCGCGGGCGCAGTCCAGCAGCGCCGGCAGGTCGATGCCGGTCTCGATCCCCATCTCGTGCAGCATCGAGACGAGGTCCTCAGAGGCGATGTTGCCGGTCGCGCCGGCCGGCACCGGGCAGCCGCCGAGCTCGCCGAAGCTCGACTCCAGTGAGCTCACGCCCGCCTCGAGCGCGGCATAGGCGTTCGCCAGCCCCTGGCCGCGGGTGTTGTGGAAGTGGGCGGTCAGCTCGACGTCGGGTAGCCGTTCGAACGCGCGCTCGAAGAACGCGCGGACCTGGGCGGGGTTCGCCATCCCGGTCGTGTCGCCGAAGCCGATCTCGTCGGCGCCGGCGGCGGCCAGCCGGCGGCCGATCGCGAACACCGCCTCGGGATCGACGATCCCCTCGTACGGGCAGCCGAACGCGACGCTGATCATCGCCTCGCAGCGCAGCCCGTGCTCGCGGGCGCGGACCACCACCCGCTCGAGGCCGGCGAGTGAATCGTCGACGCCGCGGTTGACGTTCGCCCGGTTGTGGGACTCCGAGGCGGACATGAACACGTTGATCTCGTCGAACCGGGCACGCAGCTTGAGCGCGTTGTCGAGGCCGCGCTCGTTCGGGATCAGGACCGAGCGGCTGACGCCGGCGGGCAGCGTCACCCGCTCCAGCACCTCGGCCGCGTCGGCGAGCTGCGGGATCACGTCGGCGCGGACGAAGCTCGTCAGCTCCAAGCGCGGCAGGCCGGTGCGGCCGAGCGCGTTGATCAGGGCGATCTTGACGTCGGTCGGGATGATCTCGGGCTCGTTCTGGAACCCGTCGCGGGGGCCGACCTCGCGGATCCGGACATGTGACGGCAGCGCGCTCATGCGCTCATGCCCCGAGCGCGCGGGCGATTACCATCTGCTGAACCTCGTCGGTGCCCTCGCCGATCGTCAGGATCTTCGCGTCGCGGTAGAAGCGGCAGACCGGGTACTCCTCGATGAAGCCGTAGCCACCGTGGATCTGGACGGCCTCCTCGGAGGCGCGCACGGCGAGCCGTCCGGTCTTCAGCTTGGCCTGCGCCGCAGTCAGCCCGAATGGCTGACCTTGATCCTTGAGCCAGGCGGCGTGGTAGGTCAACAGGCGCGCCGCGGCGATCTCGGTCGCGAGGTCGGCGAGCTTCGCTCCGATCGTCTGGAACTTGGCGATCGGCCGGCCGAACGCGCGACGCTCCTTGGCGTAGGCGAGCGCCTCGTCGAGCGCGCCCTGGGCGAGCCCGACGCCCATCGCCGCGACGCCGATCCGGCCGATGTCGAGCACGTGCAGGAACTGCCGGAAGCCGGCGCCGCGCTCGCCCAGCAGGTTCTCCTCAGGCACCCGACAGTCGCTGAACGTCAGTGGCCGCGTGTCGGAAGCGTTCCAGCCCATCTTGCGATACGGCTCGGCCTGCTCATAACCGGGCGTGCCGTTGGCGACGAGCAGGTTGGAGATCTCGTCGTCGCCGGTCTTCGCGGTGATGCAGACGACCCCGGAGATGTCGGTGCCGGCGTTGGTGATGAACTGCTTGGCGCCGTCGATCACCCACTCACCGTCCCGCAGCGTCGCACGCGTGCGCACGTTGCCGGCGTCGGAGCCCGCCTCGGGCTCGGTCAGCCCGAACGCGCCGAGGATCTCGCCGGCACACAGCTTCGGCAGCCACTCATGTCGCTGAATGTCTGAGCCGTACAGATAGATCGGCTGCGTACCGAGCGAGGTGTGCGCGCAGAGCGTGATCGCAACGCTCGAGTCGATCCGGGTCAGCTCCTCGACCGCGATCGCGTACTGCAGCGTGGTGCCGCCCGCGCCGCCGACCTCCTCGGGGAACGGGATCCCCATCCATCCGAGCGCCGCCATCTTGGCGACCAGCTCGTACGGGAACGACTTGGTGCGATCGAGCTCGCCCGCGACCGGTGCCACCTCCTCACGCGCGAACTCACGGACGGTTCTCTGCAGCAGTTGGGTCTCGTCGTCGAGCAGGAAGTCCATGATCGCCACTATACAGAACGCCAATTCGGAATCCGAACGATTATTCGGATAACATCCGCGGTCGTGCCAGTCCGCGCCAGTCCGACCCGGCCCGCGTTGAAGCAGCGCTACGAGCGCCGCCAGGACGAGCTCGTGCGCCAGGCCGCGCACCGGTTCGCGCGTCGCGGCTACGACCAGACGACGATGCAGGAACTGGCGGCCTCGATGGGCCTGGCGACGGGAGCCCTGTATCACTACTTCGCCTCCAAGGAGGAGCTGCTGCACGCGATCTGTGACCAGCTGATGGAGCCGCTGCTGGCACGCGCCGGCGAGCTGATGGCGACGGGCGGCGACGGCGAGCGGCGACTGCGCGAGCTGGTCGGGCTATGGGTCGCGCACGTGGTCGTGCACCGGGACCACATGCTCGTCTTTCAACAGGAGCGGCACGTGATCGAGGCGGGGGAGCGGTGGCGCTCGGTGCGTGCCGCGCGCAAGGCGTTCGAGCGGATCGTGGCCGAGGCGCTGGATAGCGCCGGCACCTGCGTGCCGGAACCGTTGGGGCTGCTGGCGCTGCTGGGGATGGTCAACCACACCGCGCAGTGGTACCGCCCGCGCGGCGCCTTGAGCCCCGAGCAGATCGCCGACGGCTACGTCGCGTTGCTGCTCGGAGACCGCTGAGCCGGCCGCTGCGGTTGGGGGTCTGCCAGGTACGTGTCGTATAGCGACACAAAGGCACGGCACCCCCGATCGTGCCAATGTCGCACCTCATGACCACGACCGCTCCGCTCACCTCCGTCCTGCGCGCCGACGCCAACGTCGGCCGGGTCGCGCTGGTCACCGGCGGCGGCAGCGGGATCGGCGCGGCGGCCGCGGTGGAGCTGGCGGCGACGGGGGCCGCGAGCGTGATCTGCGGCCGCCGCGAGGCGCCGCTACAGGCGACCGCCGACCGGATCCGGGCGGGCGGCGGCGAGTGCCTCCCGCTCACCGCCGACATCCGCGAGCCCGCCGACGTCGCGCGCCTGCTGGACGCGACGATCGAGCGGTTCGGCCGGATCGACGTGCTCGTCAATAACGCAGGCGGCCAGTTCACCGCCCCGGCCGAGCAGATCTCCGACAACGGCTGGCGCGCGGTGAGCCGGCTCGCGGTGGACGCGACATGGAGCGTGACCCGGGAAGTCGCCACGCGCTCGATGATCCCCGGCGACGGCGGGCTGATCGTGTTCGTCGGCTTCAGCCCGTTGCGCGGCAGCCCGGGTTTCGCCCACGCGTCCGCCGCCCGGGCCGCGGTGGCCAATCTCGCAGCCGGCTTGGCGCTTGAGTGGTCCCGGTATGCGATCAGGACCGTCTGTCTGGCGGTCGGCTCGATCGAGACCGAGGGAATGGCGCAGTACGACCGGCCGCTGCAGGAGCGCTGGCGCCGGGCGGTGCCGCTGGGCCGGTTCGGGACCCCCGCAGAGGTGGCGGGACTGATCGCGTTCCTGGCGAGCCCGGCCGGCGCCTACATCACCGGCACGACGATCGCGGTCGACGGGGGCACCGACGCGTGGGGTCTTGCCGAGCCGCCGCCGCTGCCGGAGCGCGGCTGACGACTCAGTTGCCGGCGATCGCCGAGACCGACTTGCCGGGATTGAAGATCCCGTCGGGGTCGAGGGCGTGCTTGATCGCGCGCATCATCTCGACGGCGGCCTCGCCGTGCTCCTCGATCAGGAACTGGGCCTTGCCGTAGCCGATGCCGTGCTCGCCGGTGGACGTACCCTCGTGCGCGAGCGCGCGACGCACGAGCCGGGCGTGGAACGCCTCGCCGCGCTCGATGTCGGCCGGATCGCCAGGATCGACGAGCAGGATCGCGTGGAAGTTGCCGTCCCCGACATGGCCGACGATCGACGCCGTCAGTCCGTGTTGCGCGATGTCGGCCTGGGTCTCGGTGATGCATTGCGCCAGCGCCGAGATCGGCACGCAGACGTCGGTGGTCAACGCCGCCGCGCCCGCGCGCAACGCCCGGGTGGCCTCCATCGCGACGTGGCGCGCCTCCCACAGTCGGCGGCGCTCGGACTCGTCGGCGGCCCAGGCGAAGTCGCCACCGCCGAACTCGGCCGCGATCTCCGCGGTGTCGGCGGCGATCGTCCCGACCGCCTCCTCGGAGCCGCCTTCGAACTCCAAGAACAACGTCGGCGCGACCGCGAACGACGTGTCCCGATAGCGGTTGATCGCCTCGATCTGGAGCTCGTCGGCGAGCTCGACCCGCACCACCGGAATCGCGAACTGCTGGATCCGGACGACGCACTGAACGGCGTCGGCAAGGGTCGGGAACGTGCATTGGGCGGCCACCGTGGCCTCGGGGATCGGGTGGAGCCTCAAGCGTGCGCCGCAGACCAGGCCGAGCGTCCCCTCTGAGCCGATCACGAGCCGGGTCAGGTCGTAGCCGGCCGATGACTTGCGTGCCCGCGAGTGGGTTCGGACGACCCGCCCGCGGGCGTCGATCATCGTCACCGACAGGACGTTCTCACGCATCGCGCCGTAGCGGACGGTTGTGGTGCCCGAGGCGCCGGTTGCGATCATCCCGCCGAGCGTCGCGTCGGCGCCGGGGTCGACCGAGAAGAACACGCCCTCGGGCCGCAGCCTGGCGTCCAGCTGACGGCGGGTGACCCCCGCCTCGACCAGCACATCGAGGTTCTCCAGCGACAGGTCCGAGATCCGGTTCATCTCCCGCATGTCGACCGAGATCCCGCCGGCGAGCGCGGCGACGTGGCCCTCCAGCGAGGTGCCGGCGCCGAACGGGACGATCGGGAGCCGGTGCGCGGCGGCGACGCGGACGATCGCGGCCGCCTCGTCGACCGAGCGTGGCCAGACGACCGCGTCAGGCCGCGCCTCGGGATGAAACGACTCGTCGTGACCATGCTGAGCGAGGACGTCGGCGCCGGTCAGCAGGCGGTCGACACCGAGCACGTCACGCAACGCCTCCAGCGCCGCCTCGACCCCTGCCTGCGGCAGCCGCTGTAGGTCCGTTACCGCCATCGGTCGAGCCTAGCGGGAGGCCCGCTGGCTTGACAGAGATCGTCCCGGCCACGCACGGCCGCGGCGGTCGCTGTCGCTACTGGCGGTGCTGGCGCAGGCCGCCGACGGAGTCGGACGGGAGGCCGACCGAGCCGACGCTGGCGCCGAGCAGCACGCAGGCGACGAGCAGCATCACCCAGCCGAGCAGTTGCGAGACGTACGCCGAGGCGAACAGCAGCTCGATCGCCGTCGTCACCCCGAAGGTCCGCAGCTTCAGCGAGCGGTGCCAGGTCGATAGCTGGCGCGAGTCAGGCGACATACCTCAGATCGTACGCCTCGATCACATCCGGCCGCGAGCACCGGTCGCCGGAATCTGCTCCAATCTGCGTCGATGGACGGTCAGCGATTCACGTTCGGGCTGTGGACGGTCGGCAATCCGGGCCGCGACCCGTTCGGCGAACCGACCCGCCCCCCGCGTGACCCGCTGGCAACCGTGCAGCGGCTGGCCGAGATCGGCGCGTGGGGGGTGAGCCTGCACGACGACGACCTGATCCCGTACGGGACGGCGGCGGCCGAGCGCGAGCGGATCACCGTGCGGTTCGAGCGGGCGCTCGCCGACGCCGGTCTGGGCGTCGGGATGGCGACGACGAACCTGTTCACGCACCCGGCGTTCAAGGACGGGGCGTTCACCTCCGGGGACCGGCGCGTGCGCCGGGCCGCGATCGGCAAGGCGATGGCCGCGATCGACCTCGGCGCGCGGCTCGGCGCCGAGGTGTACGTGTTCTGGGGCGGGCGCGAGGGGACCGAGGTCGGCGTCGCGAAGGACCCTCGCGATGCGCTCGAGCGCTATCGCGAGGCGATCGACGTCCTGACTGACTACTCGCTCGGCCAGGGGTACGGGCTCCGGTTCGCGATCGAGCCCAAGCCGAACGAGCCCCGCGGCGACCTGTGGCTGCCGACGGTCGGGCACGCGCTGCACTTCATCACGACCCTGGCGCACCCCGAGATGGTCGGGGTCAATCCTGAGGCGGCGCACGAGACGATGGCCGGCCTGTCGTTCCATCAGGGGGTCGGGCAGGCCCTGTGGGCCGGGAAGCTGTTTCACATCGACCTCAACGCGCAGCGAATCGGCCGCTACGACCAGGACTTCCGGTTCGGCGCCGAGGACCTCAAGGAGGCGTTCATGCTCGTGCGGCTGCTCGAGCGCGCCGGCTACGACGGTCCCCGCCACTTCGACGCGCACGCCTATCGCAACGAGGACGACGACGGCGTCTGGGAGTTCGCGCGGGGCTGCGTCCGCAGTTACCGGGCACTCGCCGAGAAGGCCCGACACTTCGACTCGCTGCCCGAGGTTGCCGAGGCGCTGCACGCGGCCGGGGCTGACGAGCTCGGTGTGGCGACGATCGACGCCGCCGACGATCCGGCGGCACTCAAGGCGCAGGCGACGACGCTTGACGAGCTCGCCCGGCGCGGTTATGGCAACGAGCGCCTCGACCAGCTCGTCGTCGACGTGCTGCTCGGCCTGCGCTAGACCGCCGCGCGGACCTCGGCGGCCACCGCCGCCGCGCCGGCGGCGCCGAGCGTGATCGTGTAGTGGTTGACGTCGGGCACCTGGAGCGCGCGCCGGCGTCCGGGGTCCTCGGTCGCCCAGGCACGCACGAGCGCCAGCGGTTGCATCGGGTTGGGGTCGTTGACCATCCCCCGTGGCGCGCACATGAGGACCGCCGGAAGCTCCAACTGATGGGCGTCGTCGCTGCGCAGCACATCGCCCCCGTCCGGGCGCAGCACATCGGGGTTGACCGACGAGCGCAGCGCCGGCGGATCGCCTGAGAGGTCGTGCTCGGCGTAGCGCCGCAGCACCACCGGGTCGATGTCCGAGTCGCTGATCGCCGGGTGCGCGCGCCACCACTCGGCGTATGCGTCGACGCTCTCGAAGGTCATCTCGAGGCGCGCCAGCGCCGGGCCCAGGAACGCGCGCATGAACGGCTCGGGATCGACATCGGCGCTGCCCGCGATTGTCAGTCCGCCATCGACCAGCACCAGGCTCGAGACGCGCTCGGGATGGCGCGCGCCGAGCCGCGCGGCGACGTAGCAGCCCATCGAGTGGCCGAGCACCACGGCGGGCTGCGGCGCCAGCGCGTCGAGCACCGCGATCAGGTCCTCGACATGGGCGTCGAGTCCGAACGGTCCCGGCAGCGAGCCACTCTCGCCCCGGCCGCGCAGATCGACCGCGATCAGCGAGACATCGTCGCCCAGTGCAGCGGCGACCGCCAGCCAGGCAAAGCTGGTCGCGGTGATCCCGTGCACCGCCAGCACGGTCGGCGCGTCGAGCCGCTCGGACCCGAGTCGGTAGACCGCCAGTTCGCCGCCGGCGACGGGAACGTCGATCCGGGCGCTCACGTCGGCCTCGCGTCGGTCGGCAGGGCACTCGGCACGACGCTCGGTTCGAGCTCGTCATCGCCGCCTGGGGCCGGGCCGGACAACAGCCAGCCCTCGGGCACCGAGCGCACGAGGCCGTTGCGGCTGAGCTCCGAAAGCGCGCTGGTGACGGTCGGTCGCCGCGCGGCGACGAGCTCGGCGAGGATGCTGTGGGTCAGGCGCAGCGGGACCACGATTCCATCGGAGCGGACCCTGCCCCAACGGCCGGCGAGGTGCCACAGCAGCATGTGCAGGCGGACGTCGACGCGGGCCTGGTGGACGATCGCCATGTTGACCGCCAGCTGCCTGGTCCGGACCGAGCAGCGCGCGAACAGCGCGCAGGTGAGGTTCGGGTAGTTGGCCAGCTTTCGCGTGAAGCGGGCGTCGAGCACCGCGATCCGGACCGGCTCGAGCACCAGCCAGTTGTGCGTGAGCGCCAGCTGCGAGCTCGCCCACTGCTCGTCGGGGCGGCGCAACACGTCGCCCTCGCCGACCAGCTCGGCGCTGTGGCGGCCGGCGATCCCGACACGCAGCGCCAGCACCCCCTGGAGCACGAGCATGCCAATCCCGTCCAGCCCCGCGGCGCTGCCGGGCCAGGAGCCGGGCGAGATCTCGAGCTGGCGGGCGACGAGTTGGCCGATCGCGGTCGCCCGTTGCTCAGGTTCGATCGCCTCCGCCAGCTCGAGGTCCTCCTGCAGCGGGTAGCAGATATTGGTCTCAATCGCGGCCAGCGGCCTCATCGCATGATCGTCTCAGCGTCCGCCCCTGCGGTGACGACCGTCGCGACCAGGTCGGCGATCGCGTCGGCGACCTCACCCGGGCGCTCGAGCGGGGACATGTGGCCGGTGCGTTCGAGCACGAGCAGCCGCCCCGGCGACGGCAGTGCCTCGGCGATCCTGCGCGAATGGTCCGGCGGGGTGAGCCGGTCACGGTCGCCGGCGATCACGAGCGTCGGAACCGTCAGCTTCACCAGCGCCGAACCGAGATGGAGGTCCGACAGCGCGATCCCGCTCGCCGCCCGGACGTTGGCGGGCGTTTCCATCAGCATCCGCTCATAGAACGCAACCTGGGCGGCGGTCGCGGTCGGGCCGAACGCCGTGTGGCGGATCACCGCCTGCTCGAGCGGGGTCGACAGCGGCGGCAGCGGCGCCGAGGAACCGAGCACCGCCCGACTCAGCCACTGCGGGCTCAGCCGCTTGCCGATCTCGCCGAGCACGAGCGCGCCGCCGATCAGGTCGTCGAGGCCGGTGTTGACGAGCGCGGCGCCCGCGACGCGTGCCGCCACATCGTGGTCGGCGGCCCAGGCGGCGATCGACATGCCGCCGAGCGAGTGACCGGCGACGATCAGCTCGCCGGCCGGCGCGTCGGCCGCGACGAGCACCGCTTCGACGTCCTCGCCGAAGCGCTCGATGCGGTAATCGTCACCGGCGGCGGGGCCGCTGGCGCCATGGCCGCGGAGGTCATAGGCCACGATCCGCAGGCCGCGACCGTGCAACCGCCGGATGACCGGCCCCCAGAAGCTCAGCTGCTCGGTCCAGCCATGGGCGAGCACGACGGTGGCGGTGGCGGCCGTGCCCGGCCCGGGCTCCAGCACGATCGTGTGCAGGCGGGTGCCGTCGGCCGATACGACGTGCAGCTTGGTTCCGCCGAGCGGCTCGATCAGACGTCGATACTCGGGATCGCGCGCGAGCGCGCGCGAGCGCCTGCGCTGCGCGAGGACGCCGGCTGCCAGAGCCGTGGCCAAGCCTGCGCCGGCCAGCGCTGCCGTCCTGGCCCTCCGCCCGGATCGTCGTCGATCGGGAATGTCAATCGACATCTCCCAGGCACCGTAGCGGTCCGGGCCGGATCCGGCATCTTGTCAAGTTTCCTAGCATCAGGCGCCATGCGGATCGGAATGCTCACCGGCGGCGGCGACTGCCCCGGCCTCAACGCTGTCATCCGGGCCTCGATCCGCAAGGGGATCGATGGTCACGGCGACGAGTTCATCGGCTTTCGCGACGGTTGGCGAGGCGTGCTCGACGACGTCTCAGAGGTGCTGACGATCGAGTCCACGCGCGGGATCCTGCCGCGGGGCGGAACGATCCTCGGCAGCTCGCGTACGAATCCGTCCAAGCGCGAGAACGGGGTCGAGCTCGTCCGCCAGACGCTCGCGCGGCACTCGCTCGACGGGCTGATCGTGATCGGGGGCGAGGACACGCTCGGTGCGGCCAACGCGCTGTCGCAAGCGGGGATCAACGTGATCGGCGTGCCCAAGACGATCGACAATGACCTCGGCGCCACCGATCAGACGTTCGGCTTCGACACCGCGTTGCAGATCGCGACCGAGGCGATCGACCGGCTGCACACGACCGCGGAGAGCCATCACCGGATCCTGATCGTCGAGGTGATGGGCCGCAGCGCCGGCTGGATCGCCCTGCACTCAGGACTGGCCGGCGGCGCGGACGTGATCCTGATCCCGGAGATCCCGTTCGACATCGACGAGGTCTGCGGTCTGATCGCCCGCCGCCACGAGCGCGGCCGCTACTTCTCGATCGTGGTGGTTGCCGAGGGCGCGATGCCGAAGGCGGGGACGATGACCGTCGCCACCGGCGAACTGGACGAGTTCGGTCATCCCCGGTTGGGCGGGATCGGCCATCAGCTCGAACGTGAGGTCGAGACGCGGACCGGCTTCGAGACTCGCGCCACCGTGCTCGGCCACGTTCAGCGCGGCGGCAGCCCGACGGCGTTCGATCGGGTGCTCGCGACACGTCTGGGGCTCGCCGCGGTCGACGCCGCCCACACCGGACACTGGGGCTACATGACCGCGCTGCACGCGACCGAGATCGAGCTCGTGACGCTCGCCGCTGCGGTCGCCGAGGTGCGGCGCGTGCCGGCCGAGGAATACGCCCGCTACGGCGTCCTGTTCGGCTGAGCTAGACCCCAGCGTTCTTCACAGAAAAGCACCGCTTGAGCGGGGCCGATTGCGTCTATCCTGGGCCTCAACCGGCACAACCCCTCCACACAGAGGTGTGAGCATCGATGAGCGCGACCGAAGTCACCAACATCAACCCAAATCTACGCAAGCTCGTGGAGGCGGGGACCAGCCCCTGGCTGGATCTGCTGCAGCGCTCGCTGGTGGAGGACGGGGAGCTCGCTCGCTTGGTCGCCGAGGACTCGCTGCGCGGCGTGACCTCGAACCCGTCCATCTTTGAAAAGTCGATCCTCCACTCCGACGACTACGACGAGCAGCTGCATCAGCTGTTCGACGCCGACGAAGAGATGAGCACTCAGGCGATCTACGAGGAGCTGGCGATCCACGACGTCCAGGGCGCCTGCGATGTCCTGCGTCAGACCTACGAGGACAACCACCACCAGGACGGGTTCGTCTCGCTGGAGGTCGCGGCCGATCTCGCCCACGATCCGGCGCGCACGATCGAGGCCGCCCAGGACTTCTGGAAGCGGGTCGATCGTCCGAATCTGATGATCAAGATTCCCGGCACCAAGGAGGGCCTCGGTCCGATCGAGGAAGCGATCTACTCTGGGATCAACGTCAACATCACGTTGCTGTTTTCGGTCGAGGCCTACGAGAAGGTCGCTGATGCGTATCTGAAGGGCCTCGAGCGCCGGCTGGCCGAGGGCAAGTCGCTTGACATCGCCTCGGTGGCGAGCTTCTTCGTCTCCCGGATCGATACCGCCGTCGACAAGCGCCTCGACGGCAGGGGCCACGACGAGCTGCTGGGGACCGCCGCGATCGCCAACGCGCGACACGCGTATCGCAGCTTCGAGGAGATCTTCGGGACCGGCAGTCCGCGGTGGGATGCTCTCCATCACGCGGGCGCGCATCCGCAGCGGCCGCTGTGGGCCTCCACCGGCGTCAAGAACCCGGCCTACCGGGACACGATGTACGTCGACGACCTGGTCGCGCCACACACGGTCAACACGATGCCGCTGGCGACGCTGCAGGCGGTCGCCGACCACGGCACGGTCTCCGGGCCGACCGCGACCCACAACCCCGACGAGACGCTGACGGCGCTGGCGGAGGCCGGGATCGACCTGGTCGAGGTCACCGACGAGCTGCTGGACGCCGGCGTCAAGCAGTTTGAAGACGCGATGTCACAGTTGCTGGACGGCATCGAGGAGCGCCGTAAGTCCTACAAGGGGCAGGGTTGACCACGATCGAGCCGGTCGATCTGACCGGCCTCGACAACCCACTGACAGTCGGTCTGGAGCGGCTCCCGGTTCATCCGACGTCGCTGGTGATCTTCGGCGCGACCGGAGATCTGGCGCATCGCAAGCTGCTGCCGGCGCTGTACAACCTCGCCCACGAAGGGCAGCTGCCCGAGCGGTTTGAGATGATCGGGGTCGGGCGCCGGGACAAGGAGCATTCCGAGTTCCGGGACACGCTGACCGATTCGGTCCGCCGCTACTCACGGCGCCGGCCCGACGAGCGGGTGCTCGGCGGGCTGATCGACGACACCCGCTATGTGCAGGGCTCGTTCGACGATGACAGCATCTACGAGGAGCTCGGCCGGACGCTGCAGGAGTTCGACGAGCAGGCGGGGAGGACGCTCAACCGGGTCTTCTACCTGTCGACCGCGCCCGAGTACTTTCCGCTGATCGCCACCAAACTCGGCGCTGCCGGACTCAACAAGGTGGAGGGCGCCGAAACGCGGATCGTGATCGAGAAGCCGTTCGGCTATGACCTGGCGTCGGCGCGGCGGCTGAACGCGCAGGTGCTGGAGGTCTTCGACGAGCCGCAGGTCTACCGGATCGACCACTACCTGGGCAAGGAGACCGTCCAGAACCTGATGGCGCTGCGGTTCGCCAACGCGCTGTTCGAGCCGGTCTGGAACCGCAACTACATCGACCATGTCCAGATCGTCGCGGCCGAGGACATCGGGATCGGCAGCCGCGCCGGCTACTACGACCACGCCGGCGCGCTGCGCGACCTGGTCCAGAACCACATGATGCAGCTGCTGGCGCTGCTGGCGATGGAGCCGCCGACCGCGTTCAACGCCGAGAAGCTGCGCGACGAGAAGCTCAAGGTGCTGGAGGCGATCGTGCCGCCGACCCCGGAGCAGGTCGCTCAGATGGCGGTTCGCGCCCAGTATGGGCCGGGGGTGGTCGGTGGCGAGCGCGTCCACGGCTACCTACAGGAGGAGGGGGTGCCGGCCGACTCGCGGACCGAGACCTACGCGGCGCTGCGACTGCACGTCTCCAACTGGCGCTGGGCCGGAGTCCCGTTCTACCTGCGGACCGGCAAGCGGCTGTCGCGCAAGCTGACCGAGATCGCCGTGATCCTCAAGCCCGTGCCCCACGTCGCCTTCCAGAGCCACGGCTCGGTCGGTATTCAAGCCAACCAGATCGTGTTCACATTGCAGCCCGACGAGGGCGTGGCCGTGTCGATCGGCGCCAAGCTGCCGGGCACGCGGATGCAGATCCGCCCGGTCAACCTCGAGTTCCGCTACGGCACCTCGTTTTTGTCGGAGTCGCCGGAGGCCTATGAGCGGCTGATCCTCGACGCGATGCTCGGTGACGCGACGCTGTTCACGCGCGACGACGAGATCGAGGCGCTGTGGGGGATCATCGACCCGATCCTCGAGGCCTGGGACGCCGACCGCAGCACGCCGATCCCGCAGTACGAGTCCGGCGGCCCCGGGCCCGCGGCGGCGGATGCGCTGGTCGATGGCGGACAGATCTGGCGGCGCCTGTGAGCGACGACGTCTGGGCAGAGCAGGACACCACGCCCGACGCGATCGAGGCGGCGATGCGCGAGATGCTGCGCACGCGCCACGCCGCCAACGAACGGCTGGCGCCGGCGCGGGTGCTGAACCTGGTCGTGATCGTCGATCGCGAGTGGAAGGGCGAGATCGCCAACCGGCTGGAGCGTGCCGGCCGCTATCACGGCTCACGCACGATCGTGTGCACGGTCCAGGAGGGTCGCACCACGCTCGACGCGACCGCGACCGTCTCCTACGACAACCCCGAGGACAAGCTCGGCGTGATGTGGGAGAAGATCGAGATCGACCTCGGCCCCGGGCACCTGCTCGCACTGCAGACGATCATCGACCCGATCGTCGTGTCGGGGCTGCCGACCGTGCTGTGGTCGCCGCATCGCCACGACGACGCGATCCGGGCACTGCTGCCGCTGATTGACGTGATCCTGCTGGACTCCGACGATTTCCCGTCCGCTGCCGACGCGTTCGAGCGGGTGTTCTCGGTCCGCGATCACGCGTACGTGATCGATCTCGCCTGGCTACGCACGACCCCATGGCGCGAGCGGCTGGCGGCGAGCTTCGACCTGCCGTCGCGGCTGCAGGCGCTGCGCCATGTCGACGAGCTCGACATCCGTCACCGCGACGGATCGAGCGCCTCGGCGCTGTTGCTGGCCGGGTGGCTGGCCTCCCGGCTGGGCTGGGAGGCGGCGCCGCTGGAGCTCCACGCACTTGACCGGCGCGAGGGCGAGCTCGCCAACGGCGACCGCGAGGTGAAGATCGTGATGCGCGAGTCCCACCAAGAGGCACCGGGGCTGGCCGGGGTCAAGATCTCCTGCCGCCCGGAGCTGTCGCTGTCGCTGGAGCGCGGCTGGGGTGGGCTGGATGCGACCGAGAAGCTGGGCGACGGTTCGGTCAAGCAGTGGAAGATCCTCGGCGCCTCACGCGGCGAGGGCGGAATCCTCGGTGACGGGATCCGGCAGGCGCTGCTCCGCGAGCCGACGTACTGGCCGGCGCTGAACGCGGCGCGGGAGCTGTGCAACCTATGACTGTTTCGATCGAAATAGTGGAGGATCCTGCGCGCGTCTGCGCGGATCTGATGCTCGACGCCTGTGCCTCTGACGGCTGCACCCAGATCGTGCTCGCCGGCGGCTCGACTCCCAAGGCCGCCAACGAGATCTTCGCGGCGGCGGTCCGCGAGCGCCAACTTTCGCTGGGCGACGTCAGCTTCTGGCTGGGCGACGACCGCGCGGTCGGTCCCGACGACCCCAACTCCAACTACGGGATGATCCGCGCGACGCTGCTCGAGCCGCTGGCGGACCTGACGAAGCCGCTGATTCACCGGATCAAGGGCGAGCTCGGGTACGCCGTGGCGGCCGACCAGTACGAGCAGTGCCTGCGCCACAGCGGGGTCGGACGTTTCGACCTGCTGCTGCTCGGGATCGGCCCCGACGGACACACGCTGTCGTTGTTTCCCGGCAAGCCGGCGGTGCGCGAGCGTGGGCGGCTCGTCGTCGGCGTGCCCGAGGCCGGGATGGAGCCCTTCGTGCCGCGGGTGTCGTTCACGTTGAGTGCGGTCGCGCTCGCCAAGCACGTGGTGTTCCTCGCCGAGGGCGAGGGCAAGGCCGACGCGCTCACGCGCGCATTCGGGCCCGACGCCGTACCGGACCCGGCGATCCCGTCATCGCTGATCCCGACGGTCGCCCACAACGTGACGCTGCTGGCCGACGACGCCGCTGCCGCGGGGTTGGCAGGGGCCGCGAGATCATGACCGAGGTCGTCGGCGTCGACCTCGGCGGTACGAAGATCGCGTTCGCCTGCTTCGACGGCCAGAA
>Ga0302326_10004843_pt1 | contig 30956 bp, 35 predicted proteins | sample Palsa_T0_3_FD_202264 | JGI IMG/M metagenome (GOLD analysis project Ga0302326, IMG submission 202264) | Peat permafrost microbial communities from Stordalen Mire near Abisko, Sweden - Palsa_T0_3 | ecosystem: Environmental > Terrestrial > Soil > Palsa > Peat permafrost | place: Sweden: Abisko... | reverse complement strand
TACAACCCATGGGGCATGGTCTGGCTCTTCGAGAACTTCGCGAAGGGGGATACGCTCGGAGCGATGGAAGCCCTCTCCGATCCGCTGTCCGAGCAGCATCGGATCGCGGACCTCGAAACGCATTTCGGACTCGATCCGCAGCTCTTCGGGGCATTTTCCCCGAATGGCGCGACGGCGACCGCCCTTGGCATCTAGCGGCATTTGCCGCCAAAAAGTAGGGGAACCCCTACTACAACGAAGCGGCTCCGCCCGCTAGGATGGGGTCGCTCGGGCTGGAGGAGAATTATGAGCTACCAGAGCTTAGCTATTGTGCTCGCGGCGATTGCCGTGGGGCTTTCGGCGTGTTCGGGAAATCGTTCGCTCCCCGTCTCTCCGTACGCGGGGGGCACAGGCGCCCCCAGGCCCACGACCGCGCCTTCGCCGGCACCGAGCACGAGTTCGGCAAGCGTCGCAGCCGTTGCGACGGCGCTCGCGAACGTCGAAGCATACTATCAAACGCTCCCCGGAACCGACCCGATGTCCGACGTCGCAAACGTCGCCGCACACATGGTCAGCTCGGGCGCTTTCACTTCAGCGACGGCGGGGCCGGGCGCCATCTCGGCGACACTAGGCGACGGAACGCCCGTCGTCGTCTTCACGGATCGCGTCGCAGACCTGCTCGCGGCGAGCACCGTTCGCCGGCGCAATGGGATCGTCGTCGGTCCACCGCCGGGCAGCACGATCGGCCCCGCGACCAACCACGAAATACTCTTCCTGGTCAATACGCTCGACTCCGCGGCGTTCACCCCGGCGAACCAGCAACAATTCGGGCAAGCGTTCAGCAATCTCGGCTTCCAAAGTACGGGGGCCGAAATCGACGTAGCGAGCGTCACGCTTGAGAACATCGTCGCGCTCGGCAGCACGCACCCGCTCGACTTTCTCGATATCGCAACGCACGGAGCGGTCGTCAGCCTCAAGCCGGGCGGTCCGCAGTTCTACGTGAACATTTCGAACACACCGGTCACCGACGCATCGCGAGCACAGTACGCGAGCGATCTCGCCGCGGGGCGGCTGGTTTACGCGTTCGTGCTGCAAAAAACGAAGACCGTGTCCACCTTTACGACCTTTGCGTTCACGCCCGCGTTCCTGATCGAACACGTGACGTTCAACCCCGGCGCGATCGTCGACAATGAATCGTGCTTCGGACAGAGTCCGCCGATCGCGACGGCGGTCGAATCGGCGTTTCAACTAGCCGGAGCCGGCCAGTACCTCGGCTGGACCAAACCCGTGGCCGGACCCTCGGCCGATCAAACGGACGCCTTTATCTTCGATCGGATGCTTGGCGAACAGAGTCCGTCGCAGACGGGCATGGACCAGTTCGTCGCTCAGCGCTCGCCCGCGCAACGCCCCTTTGCGCTGCCCTTCGTCGAGGCCGTCATGCAAACCGAGAATCGGAGCGACGGAATCGGCGTCGGCACGGAAACGTACGCCCAAGATGCGTACGCGACAAACTACGTCTATCCGCCGAGTGCGGACGGCGTCTATTCGCACTTCGTCGTCTCCGATTTCGGGTCGGCGAGCATTCCCAATCTGCCGATCGAATATGGGCTCCCGTCGATCCGGTTCGTCGATGTCGACGAGAGGCCAGTTCCCGTGATGGGCATCCATGGGACCTTTCCGAGCGCCCAAGGCAGCGTCACGATTACGAACGCTTCGGGGAGCTACGCGGCTCCGGTCGAATCGTGGCAGCCCGAAGAAGTGCTCGTCGAGATTCCGAACGAGGGCGCGGGCGCATCGGGCCTCGTTACGGTTTACTCGGGACCCAATGCAACCGGGGTTGCAAGCAACTCCGTACCGCTGACGCAATGGAGCGGCCGCGCGACGTTCACCGACAGTGAGGCGATCACGGACATGGATGGATCCGCCGGCTCGGGAAGCGGCTCGCTCGCTGCGTCCTTCAACTTCCACTTTCGCTCCGACGTTCAACCCGCGGTCGTTGACGTCGATACGACGCCGGAACCGGAAAATTTCGCTTTCAACGATTTCGAGGGCGACTCCACGGGATCGATCGCGAGCGTATCGGGCGGCTTTGCGTCTACTGCCGGCGGAAGCGCGACGTTCTCGCTCGGCAATCCGGGCCCGATCAACCCGTTTTCGACCGCCTCCCCGCCGAGCACGTTCGATTCTCTGCCCGTACCGGCCGCGAGTGCGCCGCCGTCGTGCAACGATGCGACGCCGGGACCGCGCCCCGGCCCGAACGATGTTTCGTGTCGTCAATTCACGTTTCTCGCCTACGGCGCGATCGTGTGCACCGACAACGTTGCAAACCACCTGTGCCTACCGCCGCCGCTGGGAAACGCGGCGTTCATCCTCGGCGAGTATCATCCGGAATTTTTAACGCTCACGCTCGACCCCTCGACGTATGCCGTGACGGCGACGGTGCCGGCGATCGCGTCGTTTCCCGGTGCCGGATTCTACGAGAGCAACGGGCACGACGGCGACAGTACCGTAACTGCGACGCTCGGCTTCTCGATCGCCGCACCGGTCGATGCTCCGAGCGCGACGGCGAGGCTGCGCCGCTAGCGAACCCCGAGCCGGTCGATCATGACCGCGGTCGGCAGCTTGATATTGCGTGCGAGTCGCAACATTGCCAGGAGGCGAATCGAATACCACGTGACGTCGATTTCGAACCGGCGCAGGCCGTGACGGGCCGAGAACGGGAAGGCATGATGGTTGTTGTGCCAGCCTTCGCCCCACGTAAGCAGCGCAACCCACCAGTTGTTCGTCGACCGGTCGCCGGTACGAAACGAGCGGTAGCCGCTATGGTGTGCCGCACTATTGACGAACCACGTGACGTGGTACGTTACCACGACCCGCACGAAGACACCCCAGATCAGCCACGGCCAGCCGCCGATTGCAAACAGCACGAGACCCAGAGCGATCTGCCACAGGAGGTACGTGCGCTCGAGAAACCGGTAAAAGGGGACTCCCGCGATGTCCGGCGCGAGCCGGCGTTGCTCGGCTTCGGTCGGGCGCGCATCGTTGCTCCGATAGAGCCACGCGACGTGAGCCCAGCCGAGCCCCCGATGCACGTTGTGCGGGTCGCCTTCGCGATCGGTATGGGCATGATGCGCGCGGTGCGTCGCGATCCATTCGAGCGGACCACCTTGCAACGCGAGGGTTCCACAAATTGCAATCAGGTACTCGAGCCACCGCGGGCACTGCAGGCTGCGATGCGTCAGCATCCGGTGAAATCCGAGGCTGATGCCGATCCCGCCCGTGACGTAGTGAAGAGCGACGGCAACCGCCATGGCCGGCCAGGTGAACGTGCCGGGGATCAGGGCGGCCAGCGCGCCGAGATGCAGCAAGAGAAGACCGAGGCCGGAGGCATTGCCCTTCGCGCGGACGCGACGCCGCGCGGCGATATCCTGGGTCATCGCGAAGCGAGTTCGCCCGGGCGGAGCTCCGCGGTCATGCCGCTCTGAAGCTCGGATCGGTAAAACATCCGCTACGCAGGCTCCTTTCGAGACCGGCCGTTACTCGAGCTGCATCGCTGGTTTTCGAGAGCAGGCAATTTGCGCCGGCCAGATGGCATGCGAGCGCCCACGGTTCCTCGAGCACGTCCGTGTACACGGCGATCAAGCATCGCGGGAGCACGAACCGCAACATGCGCAACATCTCGAGCGCATCGCCATCGAGCCCATCGACGTCGAGCACGAGAAGATGGGGGTCGAGCAATCCAAGCTCGGTCACGCCGAGCGCGGCGAGGATGACCGGCGGCGGATATCCGACGGCCGCAAGCGACGCGGTCAAACGCTCTACCGACCCGGCGCCGATCCGGGCCAGGCAAGAAATCCGGTTCGTTAGGGCCATCTCTGGCCACCGTTTCTTCAGTGATGCGACCCCGCGAAGGACCGGCGTGGCCACCTTGGGAAGCGACCTCCGCCGGCCGTAACACCGCCGGTGAAGCGCTATCGATCCCGCAATCACGATAACAGGTAAGCGAGGTCGCGCGTACCGTGAAACTTAGGGATGCTCACAGTGCCGCAGTCCGATATAGGCTCGGGCGATCATGAAGTCGTGCCGTTCGACGAGGTCCCGCCCTCCGACCCAATCCATTCGATCATCGGGACGATCCTCGAACTCGTGCCCGTCTCGCATTGGAGCTTCGCACGTTTCAAAGGGGACGCCGATGCCGATCAACTCCTCGCCGTGGGCAACGACGCGGAAGAGTTTCGCAAACTGCGCAAACAGTATATCTTGCAACGCGAGCGAACCGCCGGCGGCCCGAGCATCGCGGCGACGATTGATTCCGCCGGGCCCTATAGCAGCGGTCTCGCCCTGCTCTTCGCGGACAATCGCGCGAGGTTTGGCATTCTCTCGATGCTGCGCACGGACGATTTGGGACCCTTCACGTCGAGTGAGATTCGCGCGCTCACGTTTGCGCTCGATGCGGCCTCGGATCGCTTATCGGAACTTCGCCTCATGGAATCACAGGACGAGCGGCTGGCCGGCTTTCGTCTTGAGGACGGCGCCGGCGAACCGCAGCCAAGCGCCAGAACCGACGATTCCGCCGCGCACTACGTTCTCAACCGCGACCTCGAGATCGTCCTCGCTTGGACCGCCGAAAACGAGAGGCGCGTCGCGCTGACCCCTCTGCAGGTGCCGCTGCAGACCCACTTGCCATTCATTCTTCAAGAGGCCGTTCGCGAACTAACGGCGGCGTGGACGGACGAAACGGCGTCACAACAAAGCGGCGTCGCGCGGCCGGTGCCGTTTCTCGTCGTTCGAACGCGGCCGATGAGCGGCGCGGCGGGACTCTTTATCGGGGTCACCATCGAACGGACAAAGCCGGGCCGCTCGCTGACCGGCGCAGCCGCACGCTTTAGCATCTCACCGCGCGAGGTGCAAGTCCTGGCTCTTCTGCTCGACGGGCTTCACTTAAATGAGATCGCCGGTCGTCTCCATATCACGGCTTCGACCGTACAAGACCATATCAAGCGCCTGCTTGAAAAGACGCAAACCCACAATCGCTCCGAGATGACGGCGAAAATCTTGGGCTGGGGCCATGACCCGTCTGAGCCAAACCGCGGGTCCGTTTGATCTTCGGCCTCCGTCATCGCCGGCATCCCTAAGTTCCCCGGTGCCGCAGCAGCAGCAAAACTGCTAACCTGAAATGCTAGCTTCGAGGGCTCGAAGCCGGGAACGCCCATCGTAAAGCGCTCCGCGACCCAATCGGCCGAGCATCTCTACGAGGAAGAAAGCATGAAGGGTATTTCCATCTTACGTTTACTGGTCGTCGCGATGGTTGTCGCCGTTATCCCGTTGCCGGCCATGGCCCAGATATCGATCGGGATTGGAATCAACGTCGGCTATGCGCCACCCGCCATCCCCGTTTACCAGCAGCCCTACGTTCCGCAGCCCAACTACGTTTGGATGCCCGGCTACTGGGCCTGGAGCTATGAGGGTTACTATTGGGTTCCCGGGACATGGACCTACGCGCCGCAGCCCGGCTATCTGTGGACTCCGGGGTACTGGGGATGGAACGCCGGCAACTACGCCTGGAATCAAGGCTATTGGGGCACGTCGGTCGGCTACTACGGCGGCGTGAATTACGGCGCCGGCTACTACGGCAACGGATATGTCGGCGGCCAGTGGTCCGGCAACAATTTCCGCTACAACAGCTACGTGACCCGTGTCGGCGCCGGCTTCGGCGGCAACACGTACGTCAATCGCAACGTCTACGTCAACAATGCGACGGCGTCGACCGTCAGCTACAACGGCGGTCCGAGCGGCCTGCAAGCGCGCCCGACCCAATATCAGCTGGCCGTCGGACGATCGCATCACTTAGGGATGACGGCCGCGCAGCAGCAGCACGTTCAAGTCGCCGCGCAGGACCGCAACTTGCTTGCGAGCGTCAATCACAACCGTCCGCCGGTGCTGGCCGTCGCGCGTCCGCTTGCGACGAGCAATCGTCCCGCGGGCTTCGCCGCCGTCAGGACAAGCGATCGTGTGAGCGCGAAAACGCAAGCCTCCCACTCCGCTCCGCTCGCGTATCACGCTCCGGCAGCGCATGCCGCTCCCGCGTATCACGCTCCGGCAGCGCACGCCGCTCCCGCGTATCGCGCTCCGGCAGCGCACGCCGCTCCCGCGTATCACGCTCCGGCAGCGCACGCCGCTCCCGCGTATCGCGCTCCGGCAGCGCACGCCGTCCCCGCGTATCGCGCCCCGGCAGCGCACGCCGCTCCCGCGTATCGCGCCCCGGCAGCGCACGCCGCTCCCGCGTATCATCACGCTCCGGCAGCGCATGCCGCTCCGGCAGCTCACGCTGCGCCGGCGCACCCGGGCGACGACAAGCACGAGCAACGATAGGAACGAAATGAAAGCTCTTTTATGCCTCGCCACGGTGTTTGCGGCCACTAGCCTCATGGCCGTGCCCGTAAACGCGAACCACAAGGTCGGCTCTGCGACGTTCTCGGGGATCGTGAACCACGTCTCGGACAACAACATCAAAGTTACCGATCCGAAAACGCATCAGACGCTCGGCTTCCTGATCGTGCCGAAATTCGACCAGGTGTTTTCAGCCGACGGCAAGACCACCTATCAGATGAGGGCCATCAAAGCCGGCCAATACGTGAAGGTGTACTACGATCAAAAGTTCCTCGGTCAACGCCATGCCGATCGTATTCTTCTTCTCGCTCAAAACAACGCCGTAGAGAAAAAAGAATAGCGCCGCAATGATCTCTTCGCTCGCCCTCATCCTCGCGTTGGCGGCCGGGAATAATCCTGGGGCCGCGACGTGTAACGGCGCCGATCCGGCGATCACGAACGTCTCCTCGGCGGTCTCGAGAAATCCCGCCGAGGCAAACCAATACACGCTCACCGTGACGGTCACGAATCTCGGTTCGAAGAACCAGCCCGGCAACGTCCTGCAGTCGGTCGTAATCATCCTCGACCGCGCGAAGAACGGCGAAAAAGGCATCCCGCCGCTACGCGCCGGTCAGAAGTATTCGTTTACCTACGACGTGTTGCGCGCAAGCGGCGCGGCGCGCGGCACGACGGTGGTCAATTTTCACCTCGTGATGCATCAGCCGGCCGGCGCCGGAGCGCAGGACTGCTCGACGTCGAACGACTCCTATCGCGAAGTGATCTGACCGCTTACTTTATCTCGACCGTGGCTCCGACTTCGGCGAGCTTAGCCTTGATCTGCTCGGCTTCGTCCTTGGGGATACCGGTCTTGATCGCTTTGGGCGCGCTCTCGACGAACGCCTTAGCCTCGGTGAGGCCGAGGCTCGTGATTTCGCGGACCGCCTTGATGACCTTGATCTTCTCGCCGCCGATTTCGGTGAGGACCGCATCGAACTCGGTCTTCTCCGCAGCTTCGGCAGGCGCTACGGCTCCGCCGCCGGCGGCCGCGGCAACTGCGACCGGGGCCGCAGCCGAGACGCCCCACTTCTCTTCGAGGGCTTTAACGAGTTCGTTGAGTTCGAGAACGGTTAACTTCTCAACTTCCGAGATGAGATCGGCAACTGCCATGATGTCGTAACTCCTTTAAGATGCAGACTCGGCGAGTTGCTTCTCGCGAGCGGAAAGAACGCGGACGAAGCCGCTGGGGTTGGCTGCCAGAACGCGGGCGAAGCCGTGTAGCGGACTTGCCAGCAAACCGAGCAGGGTGGCTTGCAGTACGGCTTTGGCCGGCATCGCCGCGAGCGCGCCGACTTGCTTGCGATCGAGAATCGCGCCGTCGACGTAAGCGGCCTTTACCTCGATTGCTTTGACGGTGTCGGAGAACTGCTTGAGGGCTTTGGCCGGTGCGACCGGATCGGCCGGGGCGAACACGACGCCCGTCGGGCCCGCCAGGAACTCTTCGAGCTTTTTCGCGAGTTCGTCGCCCGCCGCGCGCGAGAAGAGGGTGTTCTTGACGACGGCGTAACTCGACCCGTCCTTGCGGAGCTCCGTACGCAGCTTTGTGATCTCTTGGACCGTCAGCCCGGCGTAGTTCGTGAAGAACAGGTACTTAGCATCGGCAAGCCGCTTGCGCAGCTCCTCGATCTTCTGTTCCTTTTTGGCGGTCGGCATGAGCTTCTTTCTCGAAAAAGAAACGGCGCTCCAATCGTCCGATGAGCGCCACCTAGCCGTCGCGGGAAGGTTAACCGTTCATCCTCGGCAGGCGCTTGCGCATTACCCGCCCGAAGGCGGACCTACTGTCTTGGGAGCCGTCGGCAAGTATACAGGACACCCGCCCGGGCGTCAACGCCCGGGCGGGATGCCGGAGTTTACCGTGCCCCGGCCTGGATACCGGCCTGTACGTCGCTGAGGGCCTGGTTGACGTCGCCGATCGCTTTCACGCGATATCCCCCCTTATCGGGCACTGCGGCCTGAAGCTGGCCGAGGGCGCGGTTGAGGGCCGCCTGGGCGGCCCACATGTGGCCCTGATAGGCGAGCGCGGTCCCCGTCATTGCAGAACCCGCCGCGAAACTCGCGAGCAACATAGCGGGCAGACCAAGCTTACGAAAGAAAGCCTTAAGCATCGTTAGAAACTCCTTCAGTGAAAGAAATAGGTGCGTATCAAACCGCGGGCCACGAGGAACCGCGTATGCGTTGCATCGTCCTAACGAGTGCGCAAAACCTGCCGAGCCGGGCGCGATTAAGAGGCGCGACCTCCTCTCAAAAAGAACAGCTCCCAATTGCCCGGGCCGCACGAAGAAGAGGTAGGCAGAACCTAAATCGCTGATGATCCGCTTCTTCCTCGAGCGTCCGATTTTTGCGCTTGTTTGCTCGTTTGCGATCCTGCTCGCCGGCATCGTGGTCATTCCGTCCCTGCCGATCGCTCAGTTTCCGAAAATTACGCCTCCCGTCGTGACCGTCACGGCAAACTACACGGGCGCCACCGCGACCACCGTCGAGTCCTCGGTGACGACGCCTTTGGAGGAGGCGATCAACGGCGTCGACGGCCTGCGCTACATCTCGTCGACCAGCGCGAGCGACGGGACGAGCACGATCCTGTGCACGTTCGACTTGGGCAAGAACCTCGACATCGCCGCTTCGGACGTTCAGAACGCCGTCGGCACGGCGAGTGCGCGGCTTCCGAGCGCCGTGACGCTGACCGGCGTCACCGTGACCAAGAACGCGGGCACGTTCGTCATGGCGTACGGATTCTCGTCGACGAGCTCGCGCTACGACACCCTCTTCCTGAGCAATTACGTCGACCTGAATATCGTCGATGCTCTCAAGCGGATTCCGGGGGTCAGCAACGTGGTCGTCTTCGGCGAGCGCAAGTACGCGATGCGCTTGTGGATCGACCCGAAGCGGTTGGCGGATAACGGGCTCTCGAACGACGACGTCGTCACCGCGCTCAACGAACAGAACGTTCAGATCGCCGCCGGCGGCGTCGGCAACGCACCGACGGCAAACGATCAGCCTTTCCACATCAACATCCGGGCCGTCGGCCGCCTGACCACGCCGGAGCAGTTCGGCAATTTACTCCTTCGAGCGCTGCCCAACGGAGGGTACGTTCGCTTCCGCGACGTCGGCCGCGTCGAACTCGGTGCGGAAGACTATTCGCAGATGGTCCGCTTCGATCGAAGGACGGCGGTCGGCATCGGCGTCCAAGCGCTGCCCACAGCCAATGCTCTCGATGTCGCCAAAGCCGTGCGCGCGGCGATGGCCGGCTTCGCCCACAACTTCCCACCGGGCGTGAGCGCGAAGATAGCCTTCGACGCCACGCTCTTCGTAACCGAATCCCTCAAAGAAGTCTTGATCACGCTCGCGCTCTCGATCGTGCTCGTCGTGCTCGTCGTGTTCGTTTTCTTGCAGGATCCGCGGACGACGCTCGTCCCGGTCATTACGATCCCGGTGTCGCTCGTCGGCACGTTTGCGATCATGCAGGTCCTCGGATTCTCGATCAACACGTTGACGATGTTCGGGCTGACGTTAGCGACCGGACTCGTCGTCGACGACGCGATCGTCGTGATCGAGAACATCGCGCGTTTCATCCAGACGAAAAAGATGGCGCCGCTTCCGGGAGCGATCGCCGCCATGGACGAGATCACGGCCGCCGTCGTCGCGAGCTCACTCGTGCTGCTGGCGGTATTCGTTCCCGTCGCCTTCTTTCCGGGAACGACCGGTTTGCTCTACCGTCAATTCGCGCTGACGATTGCGGGCTCGGTGCTGATCTCGTTATTCATCGCGCTGACGCTGACGCCCGTGCTCTCGCGTCTGTTCCTGCGGAACGAGGAGAAGCAGCACGCGATCTTTCGCCCGATCAACGTTGCGATCGATGCAACGCGGCACGCGTATGGGCGGCTCTTGCCCGTGCTCGTGCGGGGACGGCTCGTCGTCATGGCCCTTTTCGTTCTCGGCCTCGTTGCAACGGGCTTGCTCGGCCGCACCGCGCCCACCGGTTTCTTGCCCGACGAAGATAACGGTTATTTCTTTGTAACCGCGCAACTGCCCGAGGACGCATCGCTCGCCCAGACCTCCCGTTTGATCGATAAAGTCGGAGAGCTGATGCTGGCGCTGCCTGAAGTCAAGGATATTTTCGAAGTAAGCGGCCGGGACTTCGTCGGAAACGGAGCGAACCGCGCGCTCGCGTTCGCCGGTCTTCAGCCGTGGGCCGATCGGAGAAGTGCGGAACACCGCCTCAACGGAATCCTCGCGCGGCTGCGACCGAAGTTGGCGCAGCTACCGCAAGCCCAAGTGTTCGCATTTGGTCCGCCAGCGATTCAAGGTTTCCCGAACGTGGCCGGGTTTCAGTTCGAGCTCGAGGATCGGGCAAATCGCGGATTCGACGCGCTCGAAACGACGAGCCGCGCGCTAATCGCCGCGACTCACAACGATCCTGTCCTTTCGTATGCGTCGACGAGCTTTCGTAACGACGCGCCGCAGTTCGTCGCCGAGATCGATCGGCAGAAGGCAACGACTCTTGGCGTCCCGCTCCAGAATATCGCGGACGCCATGCAGATATCGCTCGGTTCCCTGTATGTCAACGACTTCGATTTTCAGAACCGCGCCTACCGGGTGTACGTCGAGGCCGACGCGCCGTACCGCGCTCGCATCGAAGACCTCAGCAACATCTACGTCCGCTCGACGACCGGTGCGACGATCCCGCTTTCGACGCTTCTTATCATCTCCCGGGAGCGCACCGCTCCGATCATCACGCACTACAACTTGTTCCGATCGGTCGAGCTCAACGGCGTGGCAAAACCCGGCTTCGGGTCGGGACAAGCGCTCCAGGCGATGCAGGCGATCGCAGCGCGCACGCTGCCGCCGGGCATGACCTACGATTGGTCGGGCCTCTCGCTCGAGGCCCTGGCGAGCGGTTCGCAAGGCGTGCTCGTGTTCATCCTCGGGGTCGTCGTTGTGTTCCTCGTGTTGGCCGCAAAATACGAAAGCCTGACCGACCCGCTGACGATCCTGATGGCGGTTCCACTGGCCATCTGCGGCGCGTTGCTCGCGCTGCGGCTGCGCGGATACGTCAGCGACGTGTACGCGCAGGTTGGGTTTGTCATGCTGATCGGGCTCGCGAGCAAGAACGGGATCTTGATCGTGGAGTTTGCAAACCAGCTGCGCGCGCGCGGCGTGGACCTTGTCTCGGCTGCGATCGAAGCCGCCGAGACGAGGTTCCGGCCGATCCTCATGACGTCGCTCGCATTCATCTTCGCGATCCTGCCGCTGGTGTTCGCAAACGGCGCGGGAAGCACGAGCCGGCAGTCGCTCGGAACGACCCTGTTCGGCGGTATGATCTTCGCGACGTTGCTGAACCTGACGTTCTTGCCGGTCTTGTACGTCGTGATCGTCCAGCTTCGCGAGCGCTTTTCACGCCGGGGCGCGGCGCACGCCGCGGCGGCCGGGCCACCGACGATCGAGCGCTCGCCGGAAGGCGGACTCGTCGTGAGCTTTCCGAACGGCGGACGCCCCGTCCGGATGCGTGTCCCGGCCGTCGAGGAGCCGGACGAAACGGAACCTGGGATTTAGCTCGTCGCGGCCGTCACTTTGACCCGGTTCGGGTCGACTTTCACCCCGGGGCCCATCGTGCTCGTCAGCGTGACGCTGCGCACGTAGGTTCCCTTAGCGGCCGACGGCTTGGCGCGGACGATCGCATCGAGCAGGGTCGCCACGTTCTCGGCGAGGTGGGTCTGCTCGAAGCTGGCCTTGCCGACGATCGTATGCACGATGCCGGTTTTGTCGAGACGGTATTCGACTTTACCGGCCTTGATGTCGCGAATCGCGTTGCCGATGTTCGGCGTCACCGTGCCGGATTTCGGGTTGGGCATCTTTTGCGCGAGGATGCGCCCGAGGTTCGAGCCGACGGCGCCCATCATGTCCGGCGTCGCGACGGCGACGTCGAAATCGCTAAAGCCCGCCTTCACCCGATCGATGAGGTCCTGCTCGCCGACGAAGTCGGCGCCGGCAGCCTCGGCTTCCTTCGCTTTGTCGCCCTTGGCGAACGCGATGACGCGCACGGTGCGTCCGGTGCCGTGCGGCAGCAACACCGTGCCGCGCACGTTTTGGTCGCTCTTCTTCGGATCGACGCCGAGCCGAATGTGGATCTCGACGGTCTCGTCGAATTTGGCCGTAGCGTTCTTCTTGACGGCCGCAGTCGCTTCGGCGATGTCGTGGAGCTTCGTGCGATCGAACGAGGTGACGAGCGCGCGGTATTTCTTGCCGTGGTGCTTGGCCATTACGCGACCTCGACGCCCATCGAGCGCGCCGTCCCGGCGATAATGCGCATCGCCATGTCGACGTCGTTCGCGTTGAGATCGGCCATCTTCGTCTCGGCGATCTCGCGCAGTTGCTTCTGGCTGATCTTGCCGACCTTGTTGCGATTGGGGACGGCCGAGCCCGACTCGATCCCGAGCGCTCGCTTGATGAGGAAGCTTGCCGGCGGCGTCTTCGTGACGAAGGTGAACGTCCGATCTTCGTACACGGTGATCTCGACCGGGATGACCATGCCGGCCTGGCTCTGCGTGCGCTCGTTGTACTCCTTGCAGAACGCCATGATGTTCAACGAATACGGGCCGAGCGCGGGGCCGACGGGCGGCGCGGGGGTGGCTTTCCCGGCTTGCAGCTGCAAACCGATCTTGCCGACGACTCTTTTTGCCATCGAATGCTCCTAACGAATGCCGCCGGAGCGGCAGTCTCCCCCTCGTAAACGGCGCCGGGCTGGGGTGGGCGGACGGCGCAACCCTCGCATGGTATCACGCCCGCGCCCAAGCGTCCAGGCCGTGCGCGTGCCGGGCGCTATGCTAAGATCGCCTCATGGCAAAGCCCAGGCCAACCGGGGACCGGTGAACCCGAAGAAGATCGCCGAGCTGCAAACGGCCGTGGTCGGCAACGAGGTCGTCGTGCACGACACGCTGCACGAGCAGGTTCACGTCCTCAACCCGATCGCGGCGCAGATCCTGGAGTTCTGCGACGGTGAGACGGCGCCCGCGGCCATCGCGGGCCGCCTCTGCCGCGAATACGGCGCCGATCCCTCGGTCGTCGAGCGCGACGTCGATGCGATGCTGGCCCAGTTCGTGTCGCTCCGTCTGCTCGAGCCGTCGAACCCTTGATCGAGGCTGGAACGCCCTCGATCGTCGACGCGTCGATGCTCCAGCGGATCGACGACGACGGAGTGCGGATCGAACTGGCCCCGCTCGCCGTCCATCCCGTCACTTTTACGATTGCCGGCGTTCCGGTCGAAGTCCGGTTCAACGTCGCGGGCGCGGCCGGCATCTATCGCCTGCGATACCAGCACATGCTGTCGAGCCAAGCGCCGATTATGACGGCCTACGCGGTGGCCCGCACCCCGGGCGAAACGGTGTTCTGGGCCGGCGACGGGCCGCTCTACTGCTGGGATCGCTCGGAGATCCCGGATCGAGTCATCGCGTTCTTCGCCGACGCCGTGGCAACGACGACGTTTCTGTGCTCGATCGACAACGTCATCGCCTTACACGCCGCCGCGCTTACGGACGGACGCTCGGCGGCGTTTATCGCCGGCGTCTCGACCGCCGGCAAGAGCACCACGGCGATCGCCTGTTTCCGGCGCGGCCTGCGGCTCTACTCCGACGAGTTTTGCCTCGTGCGCGCGGGCGGAGTCCTGCCGTATCCACGGGCGATCTCCGTGCGCCGGGAGGGGCTGGAGTTGTTGCTTGCCGACGCCGCGCCAAAGTCGCCGGTCGATGCGTGGTTGCGCGCCAACCGCGGCGACGATCGGGAGAACGTCGGCTTCGACGAGTTGTTCGGGAACCCGGCATGCCCCGCGCCGCGCCCACTGCGCATCGCGTTCGCAGCCGTGGCGAAAGAACGTGCGCCAAGCGTACGTTCGATCGCACCGGCGCAGATGCTGGCGCATACCAAGCCGTTCGCCCGGCTGAAGCCGCGCGGGCTCGCGGGCGTTGCGGCGCTGCTGGAGGTGCTACAGCCGCTCACCTGCTACGAACTCACGTTGGGACCGCCCGACGAGACGGCGGAGCTCATCGCGCAGGTCCTGCGAGCTGACCGGCCGGCGGGCCCAAAGGCCTCATGACGCGCCTTTCCCCTTGGGCTAGAATCGACGAATGAGTTCAGGCGGAAACCGCAGCATCGCCGCCGTCAAACGCTTGGCGTCCCGAATTCCGGGCCTGCGCGAACGAACGCGGCCACTGCGGACGTGGATTCGAACCCGTAGACCGGCCGACTTTGATGCGGAATCGCGCGCGCGCATCGCGAGATACCCGAAACTCGCAACGTTTGCACATCGGGTCGATGCGGCACTCCGATCCCCGCTTCCGGGTGCGCCCGCTCGCTGCACGCAGCCCTTTGATGAGCTCGTGCGCAGCGGCTTCATCGGTGAGTTCGTCGATGCGGAACTCGCTCGGATGATCGCCGATCCGTCGTCCATCGCAGGGCTGCTGCGACAGGAACGCGGCATGGCGATCCTTCAAACGGGGAAGTTTTCACTGCGCTTGGCGTTCCTCTCTCCGTCCTCCGAGGATGCACCGGTTACATCGGTAGCGCGATCGATGCTGCTCGCGCCCGTCGGGAAAGATGCGGTGACGCTCGAAACATACGCGGTGCCGGCCCGACCTGTCGACCGGTATCGCCGTCGCGACCGCGCGCGCGCCATCGAAAGCCGCCGCCTCGAGACCGGCACGACGGTCGCATTGCTGCGCCGGCGGCACGCGTACCGGTTGTTGCCGGCGAAGCGAACGGTCGTCCTGATCTTGGAAGCCGGTGCGACGGATCCATTCACGTGGCACTACGACCGGTCGACGCTGGTCCCGCGGCGCGGCGTGCCGGGCGATCTCTCCGCGACGCGTCTGATCGAAACGATGCGGCTGATCTCGGTATGGGGCGATGCCTCGTTTCTCCCGCTCGTCGAAGAGTTATTCCGCCATCCCTCGCACGCCGTGCGTTGGGCGGCGCTCCAGACAGCGTGGAAGATCGCGCCGGAACGCCCGCTCAAGCTGACCGCGCGGGCCGCTCGCGATCCTCACCCCGATCTTCGCGCGGTCGCGCAGGCGCTCGCGCAGGCGCCGGACGACGCCCAGAGTCTCCTGCAGCGCGGAGGAACGCCGTGGCCATAACGCTCGAGGCCCCGTCGAACGACGTCATCTCACTCGAGGAATACGTCGACTACATCGAACGCCGCGTCGACTTAGACGATATCGACAGCGTGTGCGCGTCGGCGCCGATGTTTCGCGCGCTGATGAATAACCGCTCCCTGATCCGCGATTTCGTCGACGGTGAACTGCGCCGTTGGCGCGAGTATCAACCGCGCAATCCGTACGTCGGCCAAACGCTCATTTTCGTCGACCGTCCGGAGTTCACGATCCGCGCCAACATGTGGGCGCCGCCTCAGCGCGTGCAACGGCTTTCCGATGCTGCGTTCGGGACCTACGCGATTGCCCACGATCATAATTTCAGCTTCATGACCGGCGGCTATTTCGGATGCGGGTATGCGACCTCGATTTACGAGTACGACGGCAAAGCGATCGCGGGGACGAAGGATGAAGCGGTCGAGCTTCGATTCCTGGAAGACACAACGCTGCCGCAAGGCAAGATCATGGTGTATCGCTGCGCCCAAGACGTCCATCTCCAAAAACCGGCCGAGGCGTTTTCGGTCTCGCTCAACTTGTTGATCAACGCCGAATCCCGGCGCCGGCCCCAGTATTTCTTCGATCTCGAGCGCTCGCGGATCCGAGGCTCGTCCTATGCCGAAAAGGGCGAGGCGATTGCGCTTTGCGAGTTGGCCGAGCACGTCGGCGGCGATCGGACCGCTGAGCTGCTGGCCGATCTTTCGGCAGCAGCCGAGGACCCGTTCGTCAGGAGATCCGCCCGTACTTCGTGTGAACGGTTGACGGCGACCCGACGCTAGGTCTTCGGTCCCATGCCCGGCGGCATTCGTCCCTTGCCCGGCCACACCGCGGCCGGTACCATAACCCTGACCGTTCATTTAACTCTGACCTTTCATTTGCATTCGACGGAGGCCTCATGGAGAAGCCAGACGGCAAAACTTACGAGCCGCCCAAAGTTATCGTTTCGCTTGACGCGCTGAGCATGATCACCGACGCCGACGGTATGGCGGTCGGCGCCTCCTGCGGATCGCGATGCGCCGCTTTCAGCAAGTAGCCGAAGGTAGGTCTTGCGTCCCCGGCCCACCCCGTCGGCCCTTCCCAGGCCGCATCGCGGACCGGTACGATACGCTGAACCCTCCTTCGACCATACGACGGAGAACAAATGGACAAGCCCGAGAGCAACACTTACGAGCCGCCCAAGGTTATCGTCTCGCTTGACGCGCTGGGCATGATCACCGATGCCGACGCCGCCGCCACCATAAACTGCTCGTCCAGCTGCACCCTCGAGACGTCGGGAAGGACGCGCTGACCGCAGTCCGGGCGGCGCCGTGCACGAGCCCGGAGACAACCTCGCGCGGCCAGACACCCGGTAAATAGGCCCGTCGGCCCTGTGCCGTGCCGCTTAATGCGGCTTAACATACACGCACCTCCGTGCCAGCTGATTATCTCGAAGTCGACCAGCTCACGAAGACGTTTCCTACGGCGGTGGGCCTCTTTCCATGGGTCCGAAATATCGGACGGATCGAGCGCCGCGTTGCCTTGGACGACGTCTCGTTCGGCGTGCGCGGCGGCGAGCTGTTCGGGGTCGTCGGCGCGAACGGTGCCGGCAAGAGCACGATCCTGCGGATCGTGGCCGGCCTCGTCGTCCCCGACCGCGGGACGGTTCGCGTCGACGGGATCGATGCGCGAACCGCGCCGCTCGCCGTCCGGCGCAAAGTCGTCCTGTGCTGCACCGACGACCGAAGCTTCTACTATCGGCTGACCGCCCGCAGGAACCTCGAGTACTTCGGCACGATGGCCGGCTTGGACGGCGCCCGGCTGCGCGGGCGTATCGCCGAGGTCGTGCGCTTGGTCGACCTCACCGACGATCTCGACCGGCGGTTCGATGCATTCTCGTCGGGGATGAAACAGCGCCTCGGGATCGCACGCGGCTTGCTCGGCGACCCGGAGTTGCTGATTCTCGACGAACCGACGCGCGCGGTCGACCCGGTCCATGCGGCGAGTATCCGCGGGTTCGTCCGTAACGAACTGGTCGGACGCCGCGGCAAGACGGTGGTGCTCGCGACCAACCTCTTAGAGGAAGCATGGGAGCTGTGCGACCGGATCGCGGTGCTTCGAAGGGGCCGGGTCGCCGCGATCGGGTCCCCGGCAGCCCTTGGCGTCGGGCCCGATGCCGTGCGCTACGCAATCACGATCGACGGAGCCGACGACGCATTGTTGGCCCGGACGCGCGCGGTTCCCGGAGTGATCGACCTCGCGATCGATGCCGACGGAGCCTGCGCGCATCTGCGGGTCGTGCTCGATTCCGAACCGCGTACGTTGACGGAGCTGCTGCGCGCGGTGAGCGCGAACGGCATCTGCGTGCGGTCGATACGGCCTGAGGAACGGCGTCCCGCCGACGTCTTCGCCGACCTCATCTCGGAGCGGTCGCAGTGAGCGGGCTTGCCGCGCCCCTTCAAAAGGTGCGCGCCACGTTTCTGCGCGACGCGCGGTTGATGATGTCTTACCGGCTCGCATTCGTGCTCGAGTTTTTTGCGGTCGTCGCGAGCGTCGCGGGACTATGGTTTGTTTCGAAGCTCGTCCCGCCGTCGGCCGCGTTCGGCGGGGGGCACGTCGCCACATACTTCGAGTATGCCCTCGTCAACGTCGCGTTCGTCACCTTGCAGACCGCCGCGCTCCAGAGTTTCGAGAATTCGATCCGCAACGATCAGGTCTTCGGCACGCTCGAAGCGGTGCTGGCAACGCCGACCAACGTCTCGCTCGTCGTGCTCGCCGCGGGTGCGTGGGCGTTCACGCTTGCGTTCTTCCAAGTCGGACTGACGCTCGCGTTCGGCAGCCTGTTCGGCCTCAATTTCAACCACGTTAACCTTGGCGCGCTCGCGGCCTTCGTCGTGTTGGCGATCACCGCGACCGTCCCGCTCGGCGTGATCAGCGCCGCAATCATCGTGCGCTTCAAGCAGGGAACGCCGACGCAATTCATCCTCAATCGCGCCGCAACGCTGCTCGCCGGTGTGCTCTTTCCCGTATCGCTTCTGCCGCTGTGGCTGCAGGCGTGTTCGTGGTTGTTGCCGATCACGCACGCGCTCAATGGAATCCGTGGCGCCTTCCACGGCGCGACCGTCGGCGACATGGCTTCGGACGCAACCTGGCTCGCCGTCGCGACAATCCTCTTGCTGCCGCTCTCTTTGCTCGCCTTCCGCTCGGCCGTCGAACGCGCCAAGTTCGACGGAACGCTCGGCCAGTATTGACTCTCGCTCCCTGGAGGTTTTCCCGTGCGCGTTTCCCCTGACTTCGAAGATACCGCGACCCTCGGACTACGCAGCGACGTCGTGGCGACCGTACTCGAAGACGGCGCCGTCCTGCTCGATCTGCAGACGAAGTACTTCTACGCGCTCAACCCCAGCGGATGGTCGATCGTCCAGCACTTCGAGGCCGGGTCAACGACCGCGACGGTCGAGGCGTTTGCGCGATCCTGCGGCGCGCCCGACGACGGCGCCGTGCGCGCGTTCGTCAGCGCGCTCGACGCGTATGGATTACTCGAAACCACAAGCGCTCCCACAGACAGCGACGCGCAGGCCGTGCCGGGCACCTGGGCTGCGCCGACAATCGAGCGACAGCCCGAACCGCTGCAGCGCGTGCTCGTCAGCGCCTTCGATCCAAGCATCCCGCTCGCCGAGTGAGCGAAGCGTTTCACGCCGGGCCGCTGCGCGTTCGCATCGAAACAGCCGAACCGTCGGTCCGCGAGAAACTCGCCGAGACCCTCGCGCTGTACGACGGTACGTGGGAAGGACCGTTCGATGACGTCGTACTCGAGGCGCGCGCCGTTCCGGGGAGCGCCACCATGGTCGATGGCGCCTACCTGCGGTGCGCGCGGATGTCGGTCAACGCGACCGCCGGTGAGGTCCATGCGACGACGCGTTGCGGCGCGCAGATGCGTTCGCGCGGCGAGCAGCGGCAACATTGGGCGATCGAAGTACCGGAGACGGTCGTTGCGTCGGCGCAGCTCGAAGAACTCGAGGATCTGGTCGGGCTCGCGCTGACGGCCGGTTGGCGCTACGCGGGCTGGGTCCCCGTTCACGCGGCGGCCCTCGTGCGCGGCGGGATCTGCCCGATCGTGTGTGCCGGGTCCGGCGGCGGAAAGAGCACGATCACCGCGGCGCTGGTACGAACCGGGTGGCGCACGCTCGGCGACGACAAGCTGTTGCTGCGCTGCGATGCCCAGGGACCGGAGCTGCGCGCGCTGCTCCATACCTTCAACCTCCACCCGCGCACGCGCGAATGGTTTCCCGAAGTCGGGGACCTGACGCTGCTGCCGCCCTATTCGTCGTGGACGGAGAAGCGCAAATTTCGCGTCGATCGAACCTGGCCAAAAACCACGGCGCCGCACGCGCGGCCGACGCACGTCGTGCGGATGCGGCGGTCGAGCGCGACGCGCGGAATTGCCGTTTCCGAGCTGGCTCGCGCCGAGATCTTTCCGACGTTGCTCAAACAGATCGCGATCCCGAGCGATCGCGCCGAAGCGGCACCGATCCTCTCGACCGTCGCACGCGCGGTCGGCTCGCTGCGCGGGCTCGACATCGTGGTCGGCGACGACGCGTATCGCGACGGCGACTGTTTGAGTGAGTTGGAACGAGCGCTCGAGCGATGAGCCCTATCGTCAGCGTCGTCATCCCCGTCTATAACGGCTCCGCGACCATCGGCGATACGCTGCGCTCGCTGCAAGCGCAATCGGGCGCGCCCGCGTTCGAGGTCATCGTGGTCGACAACGGATCGACCGATGCCACGCGTGAGGTCGTCAGTCGATTCGACGTAACGCTGCTCGACGAGGTGACCCGCGGGCCCGCGGCGGCGCGCAATCGTGGACTGCGCGACGCGCGCGCAGACATCGTGGCGCACTGCGACGCCGATACGGTTCTGACGCGCCGCTGGCTTTCGGAGTTGGTCGAGCCCTTGCGCGACCCGGGCGTCGCCGTCGTCGCCGGTCAGACACTCGCCTATCGGCCCGCGACGGGCGCCGAACGTTACGCCGCCGCGTCGGGGATATGGGACGCCGCCCGGGCCGTCGTGCGCGAGCCGTTCCCGTTCGCGCCGTCCCTGAACATGGCGGTGCGCCGCGCGGATGCGCTCGAAGCCGGCGGCTGGGACGAATCGCTGATGACGGGCGAGGACGTCGAATTCTCACATCGCCTCCTGCTGCTGGCGCCGGGAAGGCGGATCGCTTACGCGCCCGGAGCGTTGCTCTTCCACCGGAACCGCGCGAGCGACGAAGCGCTTCGCCGGCAAGCGGAGTCCTATGGGCGCGGGATCGCGCAGCTCTACTTGCGCCACGCCCGCGTCTTACCGTGGACGCCGCGATTGTCGCTGACGCTCGCCTCGCGCTTGGCCGTTCGGCTCGCGGCGGTACCCACGCTCGCCGCACTCGCGCGCGTGCGGCTCGTATCGGCGCAGCGCGCCGAATTCGCGCGTTACCACGGGATGTGGAACCTGGCGCATTGGCGCGGATTCGCCGCGGAATTTCGCAAGGGGCGACGGCAGCCGTCGCGGCAATGTTCGTGCGCGTAAGCGTCGTCGTCCCGGCGTACGATGCGGCGGCGACGCTCGGCGACTGCTTGCGGGCGCTTGCGAACCAGACCCTCGCGCGCACCAACTACGAGGTGATCGTCGTCGATGACGGATCGCGGGATGCGACGCCCGCGATTGCGACCGATCGCGGCGTCCGGTTGATCCGGCGCGAAAACGGCGGTCCGGCTGCAGCCCGAAACTCCGGCTGGCGCGCCGCCGGCGCCGAGTGGGTCGCCTTTACCGATGCGGACTGCTTACCGGCGCGCGCGTGGCTTGTCGAGTTGCTGCGTGCCGTCGACGCGGCGCCGGCCAATGGCGCGGCCGCACTTGGAGCCGCCGGTCGAACCGTCGGGTACGATTCAAAGACGCCGGCGGCGCGATTCGTCGATTTGAGCGGCGGCCTCGATGCGGAGCGGCACCTGTCGCACCCGCGCTTTCCGTTCGCGCCGTCGGGCAACCTCATGTACAGCCGGAGCGCGCTCGCCGCCGTCGGCGGATTCGACGAGCGTTACCGGACCTACGAAGCGTGCGATTTGCACCAACGTTTGCGCGAACGTGCGGACGGCCCGTTCTTCTATGTCCCGCGCGCCGTCGTGTTGCACAAGCATCGAACGACGTGGGCCGCCTATTGGCGGCAGCAGTACGGCTACGGCGCCGGCTACGGCCGCTTCATGCTCGATCGCGCTCGGGACGTGCCGTGGTCGATCGGCGATGAAGCTCGGGCGTGGCGAGAACTTTTCGGTACGGGAATCGGAAGTTTGCGGCCCGGCGATCCCAACCGGCGGTTGCTCGAGCGTGGAAATTTCGTCAAACGGCTGGCTCAGCGTTCGGCGTTTGCAACGACCTATTGGAATCCGGCGGAGCGCGCGCGGTGATGCAGCGATACTGGCGCGCGACCGCAGGCTTGCGATCGGCCGTCCGGTCGCCGGCCGATGCCGCGCTGGCCGCGCGCATCGCGCTGTTCGCAATTACGGCGCCGCATCATCTCGAGCGGACCGACGTCGAATCCTACCTGAAACGGTTGCGCCGCCAGTCGCGCCCGCGGGCGATCGACGTTCGTGGATCGCGAGAACGGATCGTTCGCTTGCGCAACGGCGTCCTTGGAATGCCCTGGATTTGGCGGCGCAACACGTGCTACTTGCGCGCGCTCGTGCTCTACCGGTTCCTCGATGGCGACGGCGAACCGCAGTTGCACGTCGGCGTCGAGGAAGACCGGTCCACGGACCGCTTGCACGGCCACGCATGGGTCTCGGTCGGTGGCGAGGTCATCGAGGGCCCGGACGGCGTCGTCCTTGACCGCGTGCGGGAAATTCCGATGTATGCGCGACGTTGACGCCTCGTTCGTTCGTACGGCGCTCGCCGATCTCGCGCTCGGCGACGACGTCGTCGCGGCGGCGACGGCCCGCGCGATCGCGGCCGCAGAAGCGTGGCCGCACGTCATTGCCTTGGCCGTCCAGTGGCGCGTCGTTCCGCAGGTCTATGAGGCGCTGGGGCGATGCGGCGCCATTGACGACTTCGATGCGGGCCTTCGAGCGCGCCTACGAAGCCAGGTTTTTGCCCAAGCACTGCACTCGGCCTCGATCGTTCGCACCTGCTCTTTGGTGCAAGAGCTCCTCGCCCAAGCCGGCGTCATCTCGGTCGCGATCAAGGGGATCGCGACGATCGCCACGATCTACGGCGCGGCGTCGCGGCGGATGGTCGCCGACGTCGACCTCGTGATCGAAGAAGATCGGCTTGCTCCCGCGCGCACGGCGCTCGAAGGTGCGGGCTTCGCGGACATTTCGCCTCCGTTTGAGGCGCACGTAGCGGCGATCGGCTACAGTCGCTATCTCCACAATTACGCGCGCACCTTCGTTCGCGACGGAGTCGAGATCGATCTCCACTGGCAGTTCGGACCGCGACCGCCCGCCGCGCTCAGCGCGCGCCGCATCCTCGAACGTTCGGTTGAAGTTCCTGCGGAGCGGGTGAACGTGCGTGTCTCGGGGCCGATCGAGACGGCGCTGGTAGCGGTGCATCACGCGCTGCGCAACTCCTTTCCGGCCACGAGCACGCCGAAGGACGCCGCCGACCTCGCGATGTGGTGGCAGCGGTTTGGCGACGCACAGGGCGACGCGCTGATTGCCGCGGCGCTCGAGAGCGGCCTCGCAAGCTCGATGTTGGCGCTCGGTCGCGTGATCGCGCAGCGCAATGCCGAGGCCGCCATTTCCCGCGGCGTCACGGCGATGGAGGCGCCGTTATCGCGAACCGAGCGCCGCGAAGCCGAGCGGCTGCGATCGTTCGTCGAGCGCAACCTGCGCGGTGAATCGCCCGACAATACCACGGTGGAACTGCTGGCGCCCGCCGTGTTCACGCGTTCGATCGTCGGGCCGCTGCTGCGCAATGCGCGACGCGGGGAACGGAACCCGCAAGGCGACGGCGCCGAAACGCCGGGCGTTCGGCGTCCGCTTCTCGTGCGCATTTGCGGCCGCCTCGCCCGCGCGGGAAGAATCGGCCGAGAATTGTTGCGCCTCGAGCGCGTTGCGAGCTATCGCGCCGTCGCCCGCGCGCAGAGTCGCTTTCACTAGCGTTCGCGCTCGCGGCGCCGGCAGACGTTCGGCCGCCGGCGTCGAACTTCGTCCCCGGGCATGCGCCTTAGGCGTCGTGCCGGTCTACCGTTCTGACGGAGGTGTTCCGCTTTGATGACGCTCGCCCGAATCTCGCTCGCCGGCGCCGCATTCGCGCTCGCGGCCACGGCCTCTTGGACGGTGGCGCCGGCCGCGGGGCCGGGGCTTGCCTACGACTCCGTGACCCGGTTCCAGCCGGGCAGCCAAGGCTCCGCGCCGCAGCCGGGCAACTTCCAGGCCGATTTTCAGACGGCGTCGACGCCGCAGAACTCAACGGTCCACGCGCCGTTCGGCTTGGGAAAGATGATCGCAGCCGCGCAAAATGCGGGCGCGATGTTCAAGAACGGCCTCGCTGAACGTCACTATGTTGGGACGACAAAACAGCGCACCGACAATGTGGCCCTCGGTACTGCCGACATCACCGACTGCGTTGCTCGCACGCTGACGCACCTGGATCTCAACGCGAAGACGTACAGCGTCACATCGCTCGACCATCCGGCGACGCCTTCGACCTCAAACGGCGGCGGCGCGGCCCCGGGCCCGATGCCGACCGACGACGGCACGAAGGTCGCGATCGCTCTAACGACCCGCTCGCTCGGTCCGATGCAGATCGAAAACGTCGCGACCAACGGCTACAACATGAACATGAAGGTGACGACCACCAAGCCGACGGGCGAAACGGCGACCTTCAACAGCGAGATGACCGCGTACTATTCGGCAATAGCCGAGCCGAACGTCGGCTGCCCGCAGCCCCGCCTTGCGACTCAGCCTGGGCCGGGCGGCGGCTCGATGGCAAACTATGCGCTGATCATGCGCGCGCTGACCGCGTCGAAAGCCAACTCACGCTTCACGGTCAGCAGTTCCGGGGCACCGCTGCCTGCCGGAAAGTTTGCGATGTGGGAAACGATGACCATGACTGGGGCCGATCGCGGCGGTGCGATTCAAATCGAAACCGAACGCGGCGACGTGCACAGCATCGGCGACAGCGATCCGATCTTCAGCGTCCCGGCGGGTTTCACGAAGGTCTGAAAAAGCCGCCGCTCCTTAGACTTTTTCGATCTGATAGAACTCGAGTTCGACCGGCGTCTCGCGGCCGAAAATCGAGATGAGCGCGCGGACCTTTTCCTTTTCCGGTTGGATCTCGTCGACGATTCCGGTGAAGTCGAAGAACGGACCGCTCGTGACCTTGACCCGGTCGCCCTTGGCGAAGTCGATCTTCAGCTTGGGTGTCTCGATGCCCATCTGCTTGAGGATCGTCTTAACTTCTTTCTCCTGCAACGGGACCGGCTTCTCACCCGAGCCCGGCGAGCCGACGAAGCCCGTGACGCCGGAGGTATTTCGCACGACGTACCACGATTGGTCGTCCATGTCCATCTCGACGAGCACGTAACCCGGAAAGACTTTCTTCGGCGTGATCTTGCGCTTGCCGTCTTTGAACTCGACTTCGTCTTCCATCGGGACGAGCACGCGGAAGATTTTCTCCGACATGTTCATCGAATGGATGCGCCGCTCGAGATTCGCCTTAACTTTGTTCTCGTAGCCGGAGTACGTGTGAATCACGTACCACTTGCGGCGTTCGTCTTTTTTCGATACGGGAGCGGGTGCCGCTACCGCCTCGTCCGTGACTTCCGTGATTGCGTTTTCCAAGATCAACCCCTAGTGCTCGCCTTTGCGTGAGTCTGAATGATTGTAACCGCCTGCGCATCCGGCGCGCGAGCCAACAGCCGCATCCATGCGGCTAGTGATGCTGCAAGAGTCCGAAGACGAACCCGAAGAGCTGGTCGCACAGCTCGGTGTAGATGCCGACCACGACGACCAGTGCGATCGTGAGAATCGTCGCCGAAACCCACTCTTGGCGCGTCGGCCAGGTGACGCGGCGCATCTCGCTGACGAGATCGCGGATAAAACGCTCTGCCGATCGCTGGCGCGCCGCGCGATCCGCGGCCGGCCCAGCAGGGCGCCGCGACGGCGAACCCGGTCGAACCGTGGTACCCCCTCCACCCGTTGGCCTGTTCATCCGACTCGTACTCCCGCTGCAAGAATTCTGGCAGGGCGGACAGGACTCGAACCTGCAACCGACGGTTTTGGAGACCGCAACTCTACCAATTGAGCTACCGCCCTTTGGATGGGGACGCCGATCTTTCGCCGCTGGACTGCGTCGCTACGGTCCTCATGTGCATGCGCACACTTCGGACCTAGGCTCCTTGCCAGCGACGAAAGCTCGGCGTCCTCGTGCTGGGAAGGGGGCGCGACAGAGTGTTGCGGGGCGGAGTCCATGGGGTCAGTATTCCCTGCGGGTGCCGGAATGTGCTGCTACTTGGTTTCGCGGTGGGCGCGGTGGCAGCGGCACCAGCGGCAGTACTTCGACAGCTCGAGGCGATCGGTTGTCTTTTGCTTGTTCTTTTGCGTGTTGTAATTGCGGCGCTTGCACTCTTGGCAGGCGAGGACGATCATCACGCGGTTCTCTTTTTTCGCCATCTCTCGTTCCCACGGGCGCGGGTCGACATAAAAAATACGGACACGCGGTCCGTTCCGCAAGGGAGTATAGCATAGGCGCTCCGCGCAAGGCAATCGGTAATCGTGGAGGCTTGCTTGTATTGCTCGAGCTTCCCAGGAAGCTCCCGCCTCGCGCGAACCGTTTTTCGCATTTGCGCCCTCTCTTGCGTAGGCGTTCGCTTTGATACGCCGTTCCAGGGAGGTTCGGAGTCGATGATTTATCAGAAGAACGTGCCGATTTGGGAGCAAATTCTGCGCACCACCGTGGGTGTGGCGATGGGGTTCTATGCCGTCACGGCCATGCAGGGCACCTGGCTCGGGTACGGCCTGATCGCCGCGGGGATCGCATTGGTGGTTACCGGCCTCGCCGGCTGGTGCCCGATGTGCGCGGCCGGTGGCAGGCATTTGAGGAACGGACCGCAAGCCGGGTCCTGAACTCATGGACGCCCCGCTCGATGAATCGAACCGAGAACGTCTCGCTCAGGAGGCCATCTCCGGCGACCGCGAAGCGCTCGTTCGCCTCATCGAGCTCGTGCAGCCGGACGTTCGCCGCTTCGCTCGGGCGCAGTGCCGATCCAGCGATGCCGAGGATGCCGTTCAGGAGGCGTTGTGGCAGCTCTACCGGCGGGTCGGCATGCTGCGGACTGCACGGGCACTTCCAGCCTGGTTGTTCACGGTCATCCGCCGGGAGTGTCTCCGGCTTGCCCGGGCGGCTTTCCGTCACGACGAATCGGGAAGGTCGTTCGACGAATCGCGCCTCGCGAAGCATTCGCCCGCCGAGCTGCGCATCGATGTTGCCGCAGCGATTGATTCGCTGCCCGCCGATTACCGTCAGATCGTCGTGCTGCGCGATTTCGAGGAGATGACGATCGACCAGATTGGGGCGACGCTCGACCTCACCCGTGAGGCTGTCAAAGGGCGGCTCCATCGGGCCCGGGCGCTGCTGCGCGAGTACCTTCTCGACTACTGAGGCCGGGAAAATTGGGGCGCCCGGGCGGAATTGAACCGCCAACCTCGGCCTTAGGAGTGCCTTGCTCTATCCAATTGAGCTACGGGCGCGCGCAAAAGTCGGATACGACCCGAGCGCCGCTTGTTCCGGTTTCCGTGATGCGGAAATTGTTACTGACAGACTGGAAAGTTACGGGATCCGTGCTACGATGATCTCCCCTTCCTTCTTGCGGCGCCCCCCCGGCGCCGTTTTTCTTTGGGCGCCGCGCGGCCGATAGCAATAGGGTGATGCGGAGCGCTAACGGCGCAGCGCTGCGGCCGGGGGTCGTCGCTGCGATACTCGGCTTGCTCGTCGCCGCCGCGATCGTTTGGCCGGCGACCCGGCCCGGTGATTTGCTGCGCGACTTCAACGCGTTTTACTGCGCAGGGCAGACGCTGCAGCGCGGGTCTGACCCATATCGTGCCGAGCCGCTTGGAAGCTGCGAGCGTGCGCCGAAGCCGGAGCCGCTGATTACAACCGGGCGCGGGCTCGTGGCGCCGGCACCACTTCCACCCTATGCGCTCGTGCCGTTTGAATTGCTCGCGCAGCTCCCGTACGTCGCGGCGGCGCTTGTCTGGACGCTGTTTGAGATCATCGCCGTCGGAGTCGCCGCCGCTGCCATGCGGCGCATGACGAACCTTCCGCTTGGTGCGCTCGTCGCCGCGTTCGCGCTCGGCGATGGATACGCGTCGCTTTGCCTCGGTCAGATCGCGCCATTTGCCGTCGCCGCGATTGCCGTCGCCGCGATGCTCCTGGCGGAGGAACGCGACGAACTCGCGGCCTGCGCGGCGGGGGTTGCGATGCTCGAGCCGCACATCGGGTTGCCCGTTTGTGCGTCGCTCTTCTTCTGGCGATCGCGGACGCGCTTGCCGCTCGTGGGAATCGCCCTCTTGTTTGCGGCGACGTCCGTCGCCGCGGCCGGTCTTTTGACGTCGCTCGAATACGTCCGCGACGTCCTGCCGGCCCACGCGCTCTCGGAGATCGCCAACGAGAAGCAATTCAGCCTGACGTACGCGCTGCACCGGCTGCAGTTCTCCGACGTGGTCGCATTGCGCGCCGGCGAAATCTGGTATGCCGCCGCATTCGTGGCCGGCATTTGGGCCGCGGGCAGGCTCGCGCGCCGCACGGGGAACGCGGGCGTCCTCGCGGTGATTCCGCCCGCTTTCGCGGTTCTCGGAGGACCGTTCGTTCACATCGTTCAAATCGCCGCGGCGCTTCCTGCGGCGCTCGTTCTCTATGTCGCCTCCGATCCGCGCACGCGCCGCATTCTCGGCTGCGCGATCGTGATGCTCGCGATCCCGTGGATACAATTCTCAAATCTCGGCACGATCTTCATCGCGCTCGCGGCCGTCACCGCGGCGCTGCTCGTCTGGGCGTTCGTCGACGAGCGACCGCTGTGGGCGTGCGTTGCAGGCTGCGCCGCGGTCGGTTTCCTCTCCGCTGCGGTCGCGTTAGTCCAGCCGATTCCGGACCCCACCCCGGTCCTGAGCGCCCACTACGACCCACGCGCGCTCGCCGAGACGAGTTGGCTGCTTTTCGTCCGCACGATCGGTAGCGCCAACGCGCCGGCCTTTGATTTCGCGAAACTGCCGACGGTCGCGGCACTCGTCATTCTTACGTCTGCGGCCATTGCCGCCGCATTGCAGCCTATGAAAACGCCGGCGTCATCCGTTGCGCCTGGTGGGAAAGGAGGCGCGGTTTCCCGGCGAATCGCGTTGCCCTAGACCGTCGCTCGAGTTGCGGTCTCCAGTGATCGGGGGGCACGCCGCCCGATGTTCAAAAAAGGAGCACGATTCTTGGGTCTCATGCAGAGCGCGCTGCCGCCGATGAACGTGGCGCCGGCCGGTTTCTCGATCGAGCGCGACCTCGCGCCCGGCTTCGCGGCCTTCTATCGGCCGCTCCACGAGCGCTTTACCCCGCGTCAGCAAGAGCTGGTTGCAAAGCGTAAGCAGGTGCTCGCCACGTCGCAGGAAGGTAATCCACCAAACTATCGGCTGCCTTCCGCGGCGACGACCGAGACCTGGTCGATCGAGTTGCCGGCCTGGTCTCGCGATCAGCGCAATCAAATGACCGGTCCCTCCGACGAGGCCGATCTGTGCGTTAAGATGCTGAACTCGGGCGCGCCCGGGGTGATGCTCGACCTCGAAGACTCGATGGCCAACACCTGGGACCATTTGATGCTCGGAATGCGCAACGTGATCTCCGCCCTCTACGGCGAGTTGACGTACGACGACCAGAAGCGCGGCGGTACGGTCGCAATCAAAGATTCGCCGACGGTAACGTGGACGCGCGTGCGCGGCTTGCACCTCAGCCAAGCCGGCATCTATGGCGACGGGCTTACCTCGGCCTCCCTGTTCGATCTCGCGTTGCTCGTCTACCAACTCGATCTCTCGCGCCTGCGCCATCCGCTGGCCGTCTACATCCCGAAGTCTGAATCGGCCGAGGAAGCGTTATGGTGGCGCGACCTCCTGCAGACTCTCGCCGAATACAAGGGACAGCCGAAGGACTACATCAAGTGCATGGCGCTGTGCGAGTCGCATCCGATCGCATTCCAGCTCGAGGAGTTCGCATACAATTTGCGCGATCATCTGCTCGGCATCAACCTCGGGCGCTGGGATTACATGGCGAGCCTCATCCACTTCAACCTCAACGATCCGGCATGGGTCCTCCCCGATCGCAACACGATCCCACACAACGTTGCGTTCTTTCAGAATTTGCGCACGCTGATTCCGTCGATATGCCACAAACACGGGATGCTCGCGATCGGCGGCATGACGGCGCTCTACCCCAGCCGCGAGGATCCCGAACTCAACGAGCGCGCCCTTAAAGTGTTGGCCGAGGACAAGAAAAATGAGGCGAGCTGTCTGATGGACGGCGCGTGGACCGGCCATCCCGATCAGAACGCAATCGCGGTCGCGCAGTTCCCCGAGCCCAACCAGCTCGCAAGTTTCAAGCCGGACTTCGACCCGCATCCCGACATGCGGCCCTCGGTAGCCGGCGTCGGGAAGATAACGATCGACGGGACCCGCGCGGCCGTGCGCACGGTTATCCGCTACCGCAACGGCTACTTAAACGGGAAGGGTGCGAGCCTGCTCGACGGCTACATGGAGGATCTCGCGACCGACCGCATCTATCGCCTGATGATCGCGCAGCGCCTGCGGCACGGCGTCGTCAGCGGCGAAGAAGTCTCGCGTCTCTTCGACGAGGAGTTAACGAAACTCATCGAGTCGGGCAAGGACGCCGGCACGCCGGAAACGCTTCGCGACGCGCGCAAGATCGGCGAGGCGATGATCTTGCAGGGACATTTCGACCCGGTCTAGTCAGCTCGCGCTCCCGGTACGGATGACATTATCCGCCCCGGCCTGCTATCCTTAAAACGGCGCACGACGGCGCCACTATTCCCCCCTCCTTGAAAGGAACTTCCGTGAAATCTCTCGCACGAGAGGCGCTTCGCATTTCTTTCGGAAGCGGCGCCGCTCTCTTAGTCTTCTTGTCGGCGGCCTGGGGTGGAAGCGCGACGAGCGCAGCGGCAGCGACCGTGAACCCGCTCACCATTGCGCCGCAGGCACAGGCGAATTGGTCCTTTGGGCGTCACTTGCAGCTACGCAGTGCGACATTCACCAATGGATCGTTCCTACCCCAAAGCACGATATTAAACGCCGCAGCTCCGCCCTTCAATTCGCCGACGCCGGGATGCGCGGGCGGTGACATGTCGCCCGAACTTTCGTGGACAAACGTTCCCCGCTTCACGCGCAGCTTCGTCGTCATGATGTTCGATGTCGACGC
>Ga0302326_10004842_pt1 | contig 30959 bp, 29 predicted proteins | sample Palsa_T0_3_FD_202264 | JGI IMG/M metagenome (GOLD analysis project Ga0302326, IMG submission 202264) | Peat permafrost microbial communities from Stordalen Mire near Abisko, Sweden - Palsa_T0_3 | ecosystem: Environmental > Terrestrial > Soil > Palsa > Peat permafrost | place: Sweden: Abisko... | reverse complement strand
GGCGAGGGTGAGGAGCGCGATGGCCGCCACCGCCACCGTTGCGCGGGTGCTTCGGGCGGTGGAAAGCTCTGGGCGCACGGCTAGTACCCCAGGCGGTTGAGCATCTCGTCGCGGTCCTGCCAGTGCTTCTCGACCTTGACGTGCAGGTCGAGGTAGGCCCCCTCGGGGAGCGTTTCGCGGACGGCGATGCCCACCGCCTTGAGCACCTCGCCCCCCTTGCCGATGACGATGCCCTTCTGCGAGTCGCGCTCGACGATGATCTCGCAGCGGATGTGCGGCCATTCCCACTCGGTGACCCGGCAGGAGATCGAGTGCGGCAGCTCGTCGTGCGTCTTGGCCAGCAACTGCTCGCGCACGAGCTCGGCCACCCACAAGGCTTCGGGGGTGTCGGTGACGACGTCGTCGGGGAAGAACGGCGGGCCCTCTTCCAACGCGTCGACGATGTACGCCGTCAGGGCCTCCACCCCTCGGCCCGTGCGGGCCGAGACCGGGAAGTACTCCACCGACTCCACGTCGAAGATCGCCTCCACCGCCGCCTTCGCCGAGAGCAGGCGCTCGAGGATCTGATCCCCGGAGGACTTGTCGATCTTGTTGATGACCACGATCAGCCGCGGCGGCTCGGCGCCGCGCTGGACCTCGCGCAGCGACCGCTCGAGAACCGTCCGGTCGCCGGGGCCCACGGCGGCCGTGGCGTCGACCAGCACGAGGATCATGTCGACATCGGTCAACGCGCTGGTGGCCGTCTCGTTCAGGCGTGCCCCGAGGACGCTGCGGGGACGGTGCAGGCCGGGCGTATCGACGAAGACGACTTGGGCATCCGGACGGTGCAGCACGCCGAGAATGCGATGACGCGTCGTATTGGGGCGCGACGAGGTGATGGAGACCTTGGTGCCCACCATCTGGTTGACCAACGTCGACTTGCCCACATTGGGACGACCGACCACGGCGACGAATCCCGAGCGCACCGGTCTCAGCCGTCCCCGTCGCCGGACGACACCGTGCTGGGGATCGGTTCGATCCGCACCCGTTCGATGCGGCGTCCCCGCACCTCCAGAGCCGTGAGGCGGAACCCGTCGACCTCCACCGAGTCACCCTCGGCCGGCACGCGGCCGACCAGGTCGAGCATCAGGCCGCCCACCGTGTCCCATGGCCCCTGCGGGAGATCGGCGCCCAGCAGGTCGTCGGCGTCGTCGACGGTGTAGCGGGCGCTGACGACCACCGATCCGTCGGTGTGCTCCTCGACGCCCCGTTCCTCCACATCGAACTCGTCGACGATGTCGCCGACCAGTTCCTCCAGCAGGTCTTCCAGGGTGACCAGCCCGGCTGTGCCGCCGTACTCGTCGACCAGGATGGCCATGTGGAACTTCTCCTCCTGCATCTGGCGCAGCAGCGAGGAGACCTCCTTGGACTCGGGCACGAACACCGCCGGGCGCGCGCTGGCCCGCACGGGCCCCCCGCCCTTGCCCGCCCGCTCGTCCCGCATGAGGTCCTTCGTATACGCGATGCCCGCCACGTCGTCGATCTGCCCCTCGTGGACGGGAATACGGCTGAACCCGGCGGCCAGTGCCGTCTCGAGCGCCTCGGTCACCGACCGGTCGCCATCGATCGCCACCATGTCGGGTCGCGGCACCATGACCTCGCGTGCCACCGTGTCGCCGAAGTCGATGATCGAATGGATGAACTCCCGCTCCTCGTGCGCGATCACGTTCTCCTCATGCGCCACATCGGCCATGGCCTTGAGCTCGGAGTCGGTGATGTACGACGGGCGGATGCCGTCCTCACTCTCGCCCGAGCTCCCGATGATCAGGTTGGCCAGGCCGATGAGGAGCGACGAGACGAAGCGGATGGGTGGGAAGCGGACGACGGCGGTGACGAGGGGCGCGCTGAAGAGGGCGGCGCGCTCGGGATTGTGCACGGCCCAGTTCTTGGGCACCGCTTCGAAGAACACGAAGATGACGATGACTTCGAAGGCGGCGCCGACCAGCACGCCGATCCCGCCCAAAATGTGCTCGGCCACCACACCGACCAGGGTGGCCGACACCAGCTGGCAGATGAGCACCAGCAGGAGGATGGGGTTGAGGAACTGCGCCGGCTGCTCGACCAGGCGCGCCAATTGGCGGGCCCCCCGCCGCTTCTCGTCCACCATCGCCTTCGCCTTGATCCGGTTCATGCGGACGAGGCTGGTCTCGGCCAGCGCCAATATGCCCGATGCGGCGAGCAGGACGATGATGACGACGACGAGGACGGCGTCCTCGGTGTGGAAGCCGGCGGTGGCGATCAACGCTTGGGCACTCCGGTCCGGTAGTAGCGGGCCAACAACTCCTGTTCGAGGGCCTCCATGCGCTCGGCCTCGGCGTCCTCCTCGTGGTCCATGCCCAGAAGGTGCAGGAGCCCGTGGACGACGAGGAGGGCGACTTCGTCGTCGAGGGACACGCCGTGCTCCGCCGCGTTGCGGGCCGCCACCGCCGGGCAGATCACCACGTCGCCCAGCAGGGTCAGGGATCCCTCCTCGGGCGAGGTGCCCGGTCCGCTCCCCCCGAGGTCGGGCGAGCGCCCGCTGGGGCCGGGCTCGTCCTCGATCGGGAACGAGAGGACGTCGGTCGGTCCGCTCTTGCCCAGGAACTGCTCGTTGAGCGCCGCGATGGCGTCCTCGTCCACGAAGAGCAGCGACACTTCGGTCTCCCCCTTCACCCCCCGTGCGGTCAGCACCTTCTGGCTCAGCTCGGCCCACCGGGCCACCGCAATCGGATGGTCCGCCTGCTCGTCGGCGGCGAAGACGTCGATGCTCACTGCGTGGATCCCGCCCGCCCTTCTGCCACCTCGTAGGCGTCCACGATGTCGGCCACGATCTTGTGCCGCACGACGTCGCGCCGCGTCAGGTGCACGAAGGCGATGTCCTCCACCCCGCCGAGCACGGGCTCGAGTCCGATGAGCCCGGAGCGGCCGCCCGGCACGTCGATCTGTGTCACGTCGCCGGTCACCACGCAGCGGGAGCCGAACCCGATGCGGGTCAGGAACATCTTCATCTGCTCGGGCGTCGTGTTCTGCGCCTCGTCGAGAATGATGAACGAGTTGTTGAGCGTGCGCCCCCGCATGAAGGCCAGCGGAGCCACCTCGATGGTGCCGCGGTCCAAGAGTCGTTGGGCGCCCTCGGGCTCGAGCAGGTCGTACAGCGCGTCGTAGAGCGGGCGCAGGTAGGGGTCCACCTTGGCCATCAGGTCGCCGGGAAGGAAGCCGAGCCGCTCCCCCGCCTCGACGGCGGGGCGGGTCAGGATGATGCGGGCCACCTGCCGGGTCTGGAGCGCGTGGACGGCCTGGGCGACGGCGAGATACGACTTGCCCGTCCCCGCCGGCCCGATGCCGAAGGTGATGATGTTCTGCGTGATGGCGTCGGTGTAGCGCTTCTGCCCCGCGGTATTGGGCCGGATGGTCTTGCCCCCGGCGGACCGCACCACCTCGGCGCGCATGATCTCGCTCGGGCGAACGTCGTCGCGCACCATGTCGATGGTGCGCGCCATGGTGGAGTTGTCGAGGCTCTGCCCGGACTGGAGCAACAGGACCGCCTCGTCGAAGAGGCGCACCACGCGGTCGGCATCGGGGCCTTCCACGCTGATCCGGTTGCCCTGGACGGCGATCTTCTCCTCGGGAAAGGCCTGCTCCACTTGGCGCAGCAGCTCGTCGCGGGTGCCGAGCAGCCCCGCCATCAGGTGATTGCCGGGCACGAGGCACTCGGCGTGGGTGGTTGTCGTCATGCGATCGCGAAATGTCCTTTGAGTGGTTGGCCACCGAGCACGTGGAGGTGCAAGTGGGGAACGGAGTTCATGGCATCGGGTCCGATGTTGAAGATCAGGCGGTAGCCCCGGTCGGGTCCGGCCACGCCCGCCGCCTCGGCTACGGCGCGGGCGGCCATGAGCATGTCGGCCAGGACGGGTCCGTCCTCGGCCGTTATCTGCGAGGCGTCGTCGATGTGGCGCCGCGGCACCACGAGGACGTGTAACGGCGCCGCCGGCGAGGTGTCCTTGAAGGCGACCGTGGTCTCGGTGCTGTGCACGATCTCGGAAGGCACGTCACCCGCCACGATCCCGCAGAAGAGGCAGTCGCTCACTGCGAGGCGCTGCTCACTGGCCGGTGTCCTTCACGATTCGGGGTCGCTGCCCTTCAGCGGTGGGTACAGGTGCTCCAGTTGGCCCGGGCGGATGCGGCAGGCCTCGATGAAGTCGTCGACGTCCTCGACCTTGATGCGGATCACTCGTCCGAACTTATAGGCCGCCAGGTCCCCCTCGTCAATGAACCGGTAGAGGCTGCGCAAGGTGATGCCCAGGCGTGCTGAGGCCTCCTTGGTCCCGAGCCACTCCATCTCGTCGGCCACTACGAGGATTCTTCCATGGCCACCGGCGCCACGGTACCCGTGCGGAGCGACACCATCAGGGCCCCCGCCGTCACCGCCGCCGTTTCGGCCCGCAGCACGCTGAGCCCGAAGCCGACCGTCGGCAGACCCGACGTGAGCTCGGCGCTGCTCCATCCGCCTTCGGGCCCCACCGCTACCACACGTTGCGCCGCATGGAGCCGGTCGCCGCTGAGTTGGGCCAGCACGACCTCCCCCGCCCCGCCCAGTCCGGCCAGGTCGCCGAAGGCGACCACGTCGCTCACCTCGGGCAGCCACACCCGGCGGCACTGGCCCGCCGCCTCACGCGCCACCCGCCGCAGCCGCTCGACCGCGGTGCGCCCGCGCGTGGGGCCCCAGCGGACGACGCTGCGTTCGCTCACCAACGGCACGATGCGATCGATCCCGAGCTCGGTGAGCTTCTGGACGACCCACTCGGGGCGCTCCCCCTTCGTGGGGGCGAAGGCCACGGTCAGCGCCGGGGATGGCGCCTCTTCGAATTGCACGGCGCCGTCGCCGCCGGGCCCGGCCTCGTCACGCACGGCTGCGAGGTCTCCCGCCTCGCCACCCTGCCACACGGTGCGCGCCCACCGGCCCGCACCGTCACTGACGATGACCTCTTCGCCCGCCCGCAACCGGAGGACGCGGGCCAGGTGATGGATGTCGTCGGGCGAGAGACGCGGGTACGCCGGATCGTCGACGAAGACCTGCGCCGCCGCCGCGGCGCGCGCCGCGATGGCGGCGATCCCCGCCGACTGCGACCTAGCCAAAGGCGGAGCGGAGGCGCGAGAACACGCCGTCCCCACCACCACCACCGGGTGGCGACACGTTCTCGCCCCGGGCGGCGGCGAACTGGCGGAGCAACTCCTCCTCGGCGTCCGTGAGGGCGGACGGAGTCTCGACCAGAACGTGCACGAACAGATCACCCCGGCCCCGGCCGCGCAGGTGCGGCACCCCTTCGCTCCGGATCCGCTCGACGAAGCCGTGCTGGGTCCCGGCCCGCACCGTGACCGGATGGGTGCCCTCGAGGGTGTCCACCTCGACCTCGGTGCCGAGTGCGGCCTGGGCCAGGCCGATGGTCAAGGTGGTGTGGAGGTTGTCGCCGTCGCGCTCGAAGCGGTCATCGGGTGTCACCATGAGATGGACGAACAACGAGCCCGTGGGCGCGCCGCGTTGCCCGGCGGCACCTCGTTGGGCCAGACGCAGGGTCGAGCCGTTGTCCACACCGGCCGGCACCTCGACGGTGAACGTGCTCTCCTCCATGCGACGGCCTTCGCCGCCGCATTCCGCACAGGGATGCGGAATGGTCTCACCGAGGCCGGAGCAGCGTGAGCAGGCGACGCTCGTCACGACCTGACCGAGGAGCGACTGGCGGACGCGCCGCACCTCGCCCGCGCCCTGGCAATCGGTGCAGACGATCGGCTCGGTCCCCGGCGCCGTCCCACGGCCGGAACAGGCGGCGCACGTCGCCGGGAGACGGACCGAGATCTCCTTGTGACACCCGAACACGGCCTCGGCGAACTCGAGGCCGATCCGCACCTCGGCGTCGGAGCCCGGAGCCGGACCGCGCCGGCGGCCACCGCCCGCCTGGCCGAAGAAGGCCTCGAAGATGTCGCCCAGGCCGCCCTCGAAGCCGAATCCGCCGGCACCGCCGCCGCCCTGGGCGCCGAAGACGCCTTCGGGACCGAAGCGGTCATAGCGGGCCCGCTTCTCGGGGTCGCGCAACACCTCGTAGGCCAGCGTCACCTCTTTGAACTTCGCCTCGGAGACCTCGTCCCCGGGGTTGTTGTCGGGATGCAGCTCACGCGCCCGGGCCCGGTAGGCCTTCTTGATCTCGTCGTCGCTGGCGTCCGGCCGCACCCCGAGGAGCCCGTAGAGGTCGCTCAACCCTTCAATTCCCGCCATGGTGACTCCCTGATCCGCCTGATCCGCCGGACGACCCACCCCGCCCGGTTTCCCCCAATCGCTCTCCCAGCCGCTCGCCCACCACGTGGGCGGCGGCGAGGGCGCGTTGATAGTCCATCCTCGTCGGGCCGAACAGGCCGATCGCGCCCAGCTCGTGACCGTCGATCGACACCGGCGCCACCACCACGGCACACGACGCCAGCGGCTCGTACCCGTGCTCGGTGCCGATGGCGACGGACAGGCCCCGGTTGAGGACGTCACGCAGCAGCGTGACGACGACCAGCTGCTGTTCGAGGATGCCCAGCACGGACCGTACGGTCTCGACGGCGTCGAACGACTGGGCCAGGCGCGACGGCCCACCCACGAAGACCTGATCGGACTCCATCGACCGCTCGATCAACCCGAGGGCGTTCCCGGCCTGGGCCACGACCCGATCGACGTCGGCGTTCCCGCTCGGGTTCACCAACCAGCGGGCGGAGGTCGTCCGCCCGACCAGGCTCGCGTTGAGGAGGTTGCCGCTCTGGCTCAGCAGGTCGTCGCCGACGTCCGTCTCGAGTTCGAGGGTGCGCTTCTCCACCGCGCCGTCGGAGAGCACGACGACGAGAAGGGCCAGGCGCGGGGCGAGCCCGACCACCTGGACCGAGCGAATGGTCGCCGAATCGTGGGAGGGGCCGACGACGACGGCCGCATAGGACGTCAGCTCCGACAAGAGGCCGGTCGTCCGCTCGAGCATGTCCTCCATCTCGCCGTGCACCTGGTCGAAGAAGGAGCACACCTGCCGGTGCTGGATCGGGCCCAGGACGCCCGGCTGGGTCAGATGATCGACGAAGAAGCGGTACCCCTTGTCGGTCGGGATGCGGCCGGCGCTGGTGTGCGGCTGCACCAGGTATCCCTCGCGCTCGAGAGCCACCATTTCGGATCGGACGGTGGCCGAGGAGACCTCCACCCCGGGTGCACTGGCCACATGCGATGAGCCGACGGGCTCCGCGCTGCCGATGTACTCGGTCACCACGGCCTCCAAAATGGCCGCCTGCCGCTCGTTCAGGGCGCGCGCCGCCCCGGTGGAATCGGGGGCTCCGGGAGTTCCGGGTGATCTGGTGTGGGTCGTCATATGAGTGCCTGGCACTCAAGTCTACTGAGTGCCAAGGCCGATACCCCGGGCACCCGCCCCGCCCGGGTCAATCCCCCGGCGGCGCCCCTCAATCGTCGAGGCGCAGGGCCGAGATGAACGCCTCCTGCGGCACCTCGACCCGCCCGATGTTCTTCATGCGCTTCTTGCCCTCTTTCTGCTTCTCGAGCAGCTTGCGCTTGCGGGTGATGTCGCCGCCGTAGCACTTGGCCAGCACGTCCTTGCGCTTGGCCTTGACCGTCTCGCGGGCCACGATGCGCCCGCCGATGGCCGCCTGAATCGGGACATCGAAGAGCTGCCGCGGGATGAGCTCGCGCAGCTTGTCGGCCATCCGGCGCCCGTAACTGTCGGCCGACGAGCGGTGGACGATGGTGGAGAAGGCGTCGCACGGGGCATGGTTGATCAAGATGTCGACCCGGACCAGGTTGGCCGTGGCGTAGGACAAGGGCTCGTAATCGAGGCTGGCGTAGCCCTTGGTCCGGCTCTTCAGCTGATCGAAGAAGTCCAGCACCACCTCGGCCAGGGGGATGGTGTACACCAGCTCGACGCGCTCGGGAGACAGGTACTCCATGCGGGTCATCTCGCCCCGCTTGCTCTGGCAGAGCTCCATCACGGTGCCGGTGTACTCCGACGGGGTGAGAATGGTGGCGGTCAACATGGGCTCGTCGATGTGGTCGATGCGGCTGGCATCGGGCAGTTCGGTCGGGTTGTCGACATCGAGCTCCGTCCCGTCCGTCAGGAAGGCCCGGTAGGCCACGCTCGGTGCGGTGGCGATCAGCGAGAGGTCGAATTCGCGCTCGAGGCGCTCGCGCACGATCTCCATGTGCAGCAGCCCGAGGAAGCCGCACCGGAACCCGATGCCCAGCGCGTGGGACGACTCTGGCTCGAAGGTGAAGCTGGCGTCGTTGAGCTTCAACTTCTCGAGCGCGTCGCGCAGGTCGGGCAGCTCGTCCCCGTCGACCGGGTACAGACCGCAGAAGACCATCGGCTTGGGGTCCAGGTAGCCGGCCAGGGCTTCGGTCGCCCCGTGCACCGCCGTGGTCACCGTCTCTCCCGAGCGGGCTTCGCCCACGTCCTTGATCCCGGCGATGAGATAGCCCACTTCGCCGGGGCCGAGCACTTCCACCGGGACTCCTACCGGCGTGCGCACGCCCACTTCCTCCATGTCATGCACCGCGTTGGCCTGCATGAAGCGCAGGCGGGCCTCGGCGTGCAACGTGCCGTCGACGATCCGTATGGAGCTCACGACCCCGCGGTACTGGTCGTAGGACGAGTCGAAGATCAGTGCGCGCAACGGGGCGGCCGGGTCGCCCGTCGGCGCCGGGATGCGATCGATGATCGCCTGGAGCAGCTCGGGCACCCCGGCTCCCGTCTTGGCCGAGATCCGCAGCACGTCCTCGGCCGCCAAGCCCAGCACGTGCTCGATCTCGAGGGCGCACCGCTCGGGGTCAGCCGCCGGCAGGTCGATCTTGTTCAACACGGCCACGATCTCGAGGTCGTTCTCGATGGCCTGGTAGCAGTTGGCCAAGGTCTGGGCCTGAATGCCCTGGGAGGCGTCCACCAGCAGGACCGCCCCCTCGCAGGCGGCCAGGGACCGGCTGACCTCGTACCCGAAGTCGACGTGGCCGGGCGTGTCGATCAGGTGCAGGACATGGCCGTTGTAGAGGACGCGGACGTTCTGCGCCTTGATGGTGATCCCCCGCTCCCGCTCGATGTCCATGGAGTCGAGGTACTGCTCGCGCATCAGCCGGGGGTCGACCGCCCCGGTGATCTCCAAGATCCGGTCCGACAGCGTCGACTTGCCGTGGTCGACGTGGCTGATGATCGAAAAGTTGCGGATGTGCTCAATGGCCACGGGTCCACTGGAGACGGGGACATTGACGACAGGGGGGGGCGGCACGGTCAGTCGATCGTACCGGGCCGCACCGCCGGCCCAGACCACCCGCCCGCACGCCCTGCGCCTGGCCGCAGGGCGAATTGGGGCTGCGACCTGCTATGGTTGCGTCCCGCACCGGTGGGCTGACGTCCGCCGAGCTCATCGCCCCGCCGTTCTGCAGCCCCGTTCGGCGGCGGAACATTTGCCCGCTGACCATTTGAAAGTATTGAGGATCTCCACGTGGCCAACATTGCCAGCCAGATAAAGCGGAACCGCCAGAACGAGAAGCGGCGCCTGCGCAACAAGTCGGTGCGCGCCGAGCTGCGCACCCGCACGAAGAATGCCGTCGCGGCAGCCGAGACCGGTGCCGAGGACAGTGTCGAGCAGCTCCGACTGGCCGTGAAGCGGATCGACAAGGCCGCCGCCCGCGGCGTCATCCACAAGAACACGGCGGCCAACCACAAGTCCCGGCTCGTTCGCCGGGTCGCCGCCCTCGAAGCCGCGGCCGAAGAGGCCGCGGCCGAATAACCCGCAGGCGTTATCGACCGGCGGGCCTAGCGGCCCTGGTCCTGGTCGCGCTCCTCGCTCCGTTCGTTGTGGACCCGGTGCAACCGTTCGCCGAGACTCGCCATGTACTCGCGTAGCGCGACGGGCTCGCGCACCTCGAAGTCCAGCCCGAGCCCGATCAGGTAGCCGGCGAGCCACTCGAAATCGTCGATTCCCAGTTCCATCCTCGTCGTGTCGCCCTCGCTCTCGAGGACTCCGACATGGGGCGCAATGAGTTGGGCCACCGCATCGATCGGTGTCCGCACCGAGACGACGGCCTTGTGTGTGTAGTGGGACGTCGTGATGCCTTCGGCCACCATCCGCGCCGGGTCACTGAGCGGGCGCGGGACGAACGTGTGCCCGGGCACCTTCACCGAGGAGATCCGGTCAACCCGAAAGGTCCGCCAGTCCTCCCGTTCGAGGTCAAAGGCGACGAGGTACCAGCGCCGGTCGGTCGCCACCAGCCGATGCGGCTCCACGCGACGCTCGCTCGCTCGGCCGTCGTAGGCGCGGTAAGAGAACAGGGCGCGCTGGTGGTTGTCGCAAGCCTGAGCCAACGAGATGAGCCATTCGGTCGACACGACCTCGCTGGGTGGCACCAGGGAGACCGTGGCGGCGCGGAGGGCGGTCAGCTGGGACCGCAACCGCGGCGGAAGAAGACGGTCGAGTTTGGCCAATGCGGCCAGAGCTCCCCGCTCGATACCCGGGACGGCGGCGGCGGCCGACGCACCCAGCACGACGGCGACCGCCATCGCTTCGTCGTCCTCGAACACCAACGGCGGCACGTCCGTCCCCCCGCCCAGGTGGTAGCCGCCGCCCGCTCCCGGGATGCCTTGAATTTGATACCCGAGCGATCGGAGTCGCTCGACATCGCGCCGGACAGTTCGGGCGTCCACCTCGAGACGTTCCACCAGTTCGGTGCTGCTCCAGGTCGAGCGCTGCTGCAGGAGTCCCAGAAGGCGCAGGAGACGAGCGGCGGCATCCGGCATCTCGTGAGATTATGTCCTATTGAGGACCGGTGCTGTCCGCATTGAGGCGTACCGTAAAGGGATGGTCAATCAATGGCAAATGGAGCGTCTGGTCAGGGAATATCAGCGCGACGCAGTCGCTGGGGCCCGGCCCCGAGGGGCCTCCCGAGGGCCCATGCCGCGACTGCGCATCCGGGTGGGCCGGGCGCTGGTCGCCCTCGGCGTTCGCCTGGCCCACGAGTCGGGACAACCAGGCTCACGGGGACATCTGGAACGTGAAGATCTTGTCTGGCGTGATCCTCGCCCCGAGCGGGTTCTCCGCATGCAGCCACGTCTCGAACGCGGGCCCCTGCTTCGGCAGGTAGAAGTCGAGCATCGCCTGCTTTAGTTCACCGTGCGCCGGATCGAGGACATCGAACAGCTCGGCCTGTCCGTGCACGGTGACGGCCAACTCCTCACCCGGTAGATGGGTGGCGGTGACGGCGGGGCGAGCGGCCAGATGGCGCATGCGCACGGAGTTCCGACCCGAACTGAAGACGAACGACCCGTGGAGGAAGTACCCGTCGACCGGTCCGGCCAGAGGGCGACCGTCGGCGGTCACGGTTGCCACCACCAAGAGCCGCATCCCCTGCAACAGCGAACAGAGCGATACCGCGTCGACACGACGTTCCTCGCTGATGATGCCCCGTAGGTGCGGCCCGGCCGCAGCGGCGCTGGCGTCAAGGATCTGCTGCAGCCGTTCCAGTTCCTGAGGGCTCTCGTGCACCGGCTGATTCCACCACGTCGGTGTACCCAGTGCGGCCGTTCAACGGTGCGAGGCGGCGCTTCAGCGGTGCGAGGCGGCGCTTCGCTGGCGGGTCTGCCGGCTGAGCCGGGCCACCAGGATCTCGACCACGAGCTCGGGCGGCAGGCCGCTTGCCCCTTTGACGTCGAGGTCTGCCGCAGCGAGCAAGGCAATGGCATTGCCGATACGAGCGCTGCCGAGCCGCCGTGACTGCTCGAGTGCCTTCTTCCCGACGAAGGCGCTGTTCACCGATAGCAGCTGGGCCGCTTCCTCCCCGCTCGAGACCATGGCGCCGTCCAACGCCAGCATGTTGGCGTAGTGCCGATGCAGGGAGAAGACCACTTCGACCGCGCTCAGCCCGCCGGCGTCGGTCATGCGATGGAGGACGCCGAGGGCGGCGGCCGGATCACCACCATCGATCGCGTCCGTGAGCTCGTAGCGGGCGACGTTGCCCGCTTCGCCCAGATACGGCTCGAGATCCTCGACGGTGATCCGGGAACCTTCGCCATAGGCCGCAGCCAGAGCGCTGAGCAGTCCCTCGACCCGCCCCAGATCCTCCCCCACATGGAGCCCCAGCAATTGGGCCGCTCGCGGCTCCAGCTTGACCGGCGCGCCGCGGAGGTGGTCTTGGAGCCAGGCTTTGCGGTCGCCGGGGCGGTTGACCGATACGTCGATGATCTTCCCGTGTGCCGTGATCGCCTTGATCAACGGCGCCGGCACCGTGCCGCCGCCACCGACCAGGATCAAGACCGTCGTGGGCAGCGGATCCCCGATGACCTCGATCAAGCGGGGTACGTCCGCCGTGAGGAGCCGACCGGCTTCGCGGACGACGACGACCCGCTGGTCGATCAGAAAGGGCGGCGTCAGGCAGGCATCGACCACCGCCCCCACGTTGATGTCGTCACCGGGGCCGCCGCCGATCTCCTCGACCACGAGCGAGTGGTCGCGGTCGCCCACAACCTCGGTCAGAAGCGCGCGTACTTCCTGCGCCACCAACGACGCGTCCTCACCCTTGACGAAATAGGACGACGCGGTCACCGGGCGGCGCTCATTCGGCGGCACTCATTCGGCGGCACTCATTCGGCCGCACTCATTCGGCCGCGCTCACCGCAGCGAGTGCGTCGCGCACGCGGCATGTGCCCTTCACATCGTGTACGCGCAGGATCCGGCAGCCCCAGGCCAGGCCGAGGGCCGCCGCTCCGAGGGATGCCGGACCACGCTCGGTCAGCTCGAGATCGAGCGTGACGCCGAGAAATGTCTTGTTGGACGCCGAGAGGAGCAGCGGATAGCCCAGTGCGGCCAATGTGGACGACGCCCGCAACAGGGTAAGGGACTGCGAGGCCGTCTTGCCCAGGTCGAGGCCGGCATCGAGCACGATCCGATCTGGTGGGATGCCGGCGGCGCGTCCCCGTTCGGCCCGCTCGGCGAGGAAGGTGCACACGTCGACGACGACGTCGTCGTAGTGCGGCTCGGGATCGGCCACCCGCGGCGCCAGGCGGATGTGCGTGGCGACCACTGCGGCGCCGAACTCGGCGGCGGCCGGGAGGTAGTCGGGATCGGCGAATCCGCTGATGTCGTTGCCCATGACCGCACCTTCCTTGTACGAGGCCCGGGCGACCGAAGCGCGCCAGGTGTCGACCGAGACCGGCGTCGGGAATCGGGAGACCAGGCCGGCAATGGCGGAAACGACGCGATCCATCTCTTCGGCCTCGGTCACCTCGGGTCCCGGTCCGGCCTTGACCCCACCCACATCGAGGATGTCGGCGCCCTCGGCGACAAGAGCCTCGGCCCGCGCGTAGAACGCGTCCAGAGCGTAGGTGGCGCCTTTGTCATAAAAGGAGTCAGGTGTGCGGTTGAGGATGCCCATCACCAGACCCCGATGGGTGAGATCGTGCCGCTGGCCGCCCAGGTCGAGCGTTGTCACTGGGTGGGCGGCATCGCTGGCTGGACGCTCTCAGGTCGCATGCGTGCGTCAGTAGAGGCGCGTGGCCAGGGCTCGCCGGAACGAGTTCGTCCGGGGATCGTCCGGCCCGAGCGTCTCGAGGAGATCGACGAACTCCTGCCGGGCGCCGTCGTCGTCACGCACGCGGTCGAGCAATGCCGTCAGACGTGCTTCCACCTCGCCGTCGCTCGCGGCGGAGACGTTCACGCCGCTCTCGACCAGACGGGCCTCGGCGGCGAGGGCCCGGGCGCGCGGTGTTTCGGGCACGCGTGCCAGCTGCGTCAGCGCTTCGGCGCCCTCGCCCCGATCGATCAGGATCCTGGCCAGCGCCTCCGTCGCACCCTGATGCCCCGGCTCGAGCTCGAGTGCACGAAGCAGCGACGGCTCGTCGCCGGCGGCAACCAATGTGTCGGCCTCGCTCAGCGCTGGAAGCAGCTTCTGGACGAACGCCACGACCTGGTCCTCGGGCAATGCCCCGATGAACTGGTCGGCCACCTGGCCGCCCCGGATGGCGAAAACGGCTGGAATCGACTGTACGGCGAACGACTGGGCGACGCGCGGGTTGTCGTCCACATTGACTTTGGCCAGCTCAACGGCACCGTCGGTGGCGGCCACGGCCCGCTCGAGCATCGGGCCGAGCGTCTTGCAGGGCCCGCACCAGGGAGCCCAGAGATCGACGATGATCGGGACCTCGGTGCTGCGGGCCAAGACATCGGTTTGAAAGGTGTCATCGGTAACGTCCATTGTCATCCGAGGCTAGCGAGCGGGTGGGTCGACGGTGACCGCTCGCTACCCCAGTCGCCTCACCGATTAGCGTCATTGGTCGTGTCAGACCAGCCTGAAGGCATTCATGCGGGCAACGTGACCAACTGGTTCGTGGCCAACGTCCCCGAAGTGACCACCCCGCTGACGTTCACGTTGATCGCCGGCGGTCGCTCCAATCTGACCTTCCGGGTTGAAGATGCCGAGGGCCGGGCGTGGGTTTTGCGCCGGCCACCGATCCATCACGTGCTCCCGACAGCCCACGACATGGTGCGTGAGCACCGCCTCATGAGCTCGCTCGGACCAACGGGCATCCCGGTGCCCAAGACAATCGGCCTGTGCACCGACGAGGAAGTCAACGAGCGGCCCTTCTTCGTCATGGAATTCGTCGAAGGTCACATCGTTCGCGACACCATCGAGGCCGAGAAGGCCTTCGACGTCGCTACCCGCGGCTCTATCGGCAGCCACTTGGCTGAGACACTGTCGGCGCTGCACGACATCGACCCCGATTCGGTGGGACTGGGGGACCTGGGCCGGCGTGACGGATATATCGAGCGCCAGCTGAAGCGGTGGAGCGGCCAGTACGCACAGATGAGCGTGGAGGGCGTCGACCACGATGGGCTGGTCGAGCGGGTGGGCGCGGAGCTGGCGCGCCGGGTCCCGCCGCAACAGCGCACAGCGATCGTGCACGGCGACTATCGCCTGGACAACGTCGTCCTCGACGACAGCGGTGCGGTGCGGGCCATTCTCGATTGGGAGCTGTGCACCCTGGGCGATCCGCTCGCCGACGTGGGTTTGCTCATGGACTACTGGACCGATCCCGGCGATGCCACATCGGTGCTCTTGTTCTCCCCCACGACGGCACCAGGATTCTCGACGCGGGCCCAGGTCCTGGAGCACTACGCCAGCGTCTCCGATCTGGATCTGACGCGCATCGGGTTCTATTGCGCATTCGGCTACTGGAAGCTGGCCTGCATCCTGCAGGGGGTCTATGGCCGCTACATGGCTGGCGCCGGTGCGGGCGACCGCGGGAGCGTGGACGCTTTCCCGGCCCAGGTAGCGCACCTCGCCCAGCTGGCTTCCGAAGAGCTGGCGGCAACCCCGTGAGCCCGGAAGGACTGACCGAGATCTTCACCACCCACGACGAGCCCGTCCTCGACCGACCCGTCCTGGTCATCGCGCTCGAAGGGTGGGTCGACGCAGGTCTGGGTGCGACCACCGCCATCGCATCCCTCTTGGGACAGGGAGCCACCTCCACCGTGGTCACCTTCAACGGCGAGCACTTCCTCGACCAGCGAGCCCGCCGTCCCGTCGCCCACATCGTCAACGGCGTCACCACCGAACTCACGTGGCCCCAGACCGTGGTCAGGCACGGGCAGGACCCGGCGGGTGCGGACGTGCTGTATCTGGTCGGTCCCGAACCTGACTTCCACTGGGGGGCGTTCACCGACGCCGTGGTGGGACTGGCTAAATCGTGGCGGGTGCGCATGGCGGTCGGTCTGGGCGCCTTTCCCGCGCCGGCGCCCCACACGCGACCCGTGAAGCTGGCGGCCACCGCGCCGCAGGCTTCGGCCGATCTCGTTGAACGCATCGGGATCGTGCACGGAGAGCTCGAGGTGCCGGCCGGCGTCATGTCGGCCTTGGAGCTCGCCTTCGCCGCAGTCGACGTCCCGGTCGTGACCCTGTGGGCGCGGGTGCCCCACTATGTAGCCGGCATGCCGTTCCCCGAAGCCAGCGCCGCCCTCGTGGAGGGATTGGGCGCCATGGCCGGGTTGTCGGTCGACTCGTCTGCGCTGCGCCATGCAGCGGACAGCTCTCGCCGCCAAGTGGACCAACTCATCGCGGATAACAGCGAGCACCGGGCGATGGTGCGCAAGCTCGAGGAGAACATCGACGCCTCCGAGGGCAATGCGATGGGAGTCGAGGAGGTCCCTTCGGGAGATGAGATCGCAGCCGAATTGGAAAAGTTCCTCCGGGGCGAAGAGCAGTAGCCCGTCGGGAGTTGGCTCGTCGGGTATCGGCCCGTCGGGTATCGGGTCGTCGGGTATCGGGTCGTCAAGTCTGAAAGGAAAGGTGCAGGGCTTATGAAGATCGACGGTGGCATCGGGTTCGACCCGGTCGGCATGGCTGACGCCGCGAAGCGAGCGGAAGCGAGCGGGTATGACGGCGTCTGGAGCGCCGAAACATCGCACGATCCGTTCCTGCCCATCGCAGTCGGCGCGGCAGCTACCGAAACGCTCGAGTTCGGCACCGGTATCGCCGTCGCCTTCGCGCGCAACCCGATGAACCTGGCCGTGCTGGCCAACGATCTCCAACTCCTGTCGCAGGGACGCTTCATGCTGGGCCTCGGCAGCCAGATCAAGCCGCACATCACCAAGCGCTTCTCCATGCCGTGGTCACATCCGGCGCCGCGCATGCGTGAGCTCATTCTGGCCATTCGAGCGATCTGGGCGACGTGGGAGACCGGCGAGAAGCTCGACTTTCGCGGCGAGTACTACACCCACACCCTCATGACCCCGTTCTTCGTTCCCGGGAAGAACCCGTACGGCAACCCCAAGATCTTGCTGGCCGCCGTCGGCGAGCTGATGACTGAGGTAGCCGGCGAAGTGGGAGACGGTCTTCTTGTGCACGGATTCTCGACGGAGCGCTACATCCGAGAAGTGACCCTTCCGGCGCTCGAACGCGGCGCGGCCAAGGCGGGCAAGAAGCTTTCGGACCTGACTGTGTCGTATCCAGGATTCGTGGTCACCGGAGCCACGGAAGCGGACGTAGCGGCGGCGAGCAAGGCCGTCCGCGAGCAGATCGCCTTCTACGGCTCGACGCCGGCATATCGCCCCGTCCTCGAGCTGCACGGCTGGGGTGATCTGCAGTCCGAGCTCAACACACTCTCCAAGCGCGGTGAGTGGGTGAAAATGGGCGAGTTGATCGACGACGACGTTCTCAATGCCTTCGCCGTGGTCTGTCCGATCGGCGATGTGGCCGCAGAGGTAAAAGCCCGCTTCGGCGACGTCGTCGACCGCTTCAGCTTCTACGCCCCCTACAAGATGGACCCCAACGAATGGAAGGCCGTCCTGGAGGGATTCCGCTAAGCGAGGGCGGATTGCGCTACGCGACGACGTTGACCAGTCGTGGCTGTCGAACGATCACTCGTCGAGGCAGCCGGCCCGCGAGCGCCTCCACCACCTTTGGCGATGCCAATGCAGCTGATTCCGCGTCGGCTTCGCTGATCTCGGGGCTCACCTCGATCTTGTCACGTAGCTTGCCGTTGACCTGCACGATCATGGTCACCGTTTCCTCCCGCACAAGCTCGGGGTCGAACCTGGGCCATGGCTGCACGTGGACAGACGGCTCGCCCGGATGGCGCTGTTCCCAGATTTCAGCCGTGACGTGCGGCGTCAGGGGCGCCAAGAGGGAGAGGAGCGCGTCGGCGGCCTCGGCCCACACCGCCTCATGCGGTCCTCCATCGCTGCGGCCATAGCGCTGCAGCAGGTTGAGCTGCTCCATGCAGTGGGCCACGGCCGTGTTGTACGACCAGCGCTCGATGTCGTTGGTCACGTCGGCAATGGTGCGATGGGTGGCACGGCGGACGGCGCGGTCGTCATCGGACTCGGGACCTGAGCGAAGCGTGATGGCACTCTCGGTCGGTGAGAAGGTTCGCCAGAGTCGGTCGAGGAAACGGCCACACCCCTCGATCACCTGCTCGGTCTGTTCGGTCCAGTCCATGTCGTCAAAGGGCGGGCCGACGAAGAGATGGAAGAGCCGCAATCCATCAGCACCCACCGTCTCGTAATAGTGCTCGGGAGCGATCAGGTTGCCCTTGGACTTGGACATCTTGGTGCCATCCATGCGGATCATGCCCTGAGCGAGATACCTCGTGAACGGCTCCCGCGGCACCCCGGTCGCCAAGCCCAGATCGATGAGGGCGCGGGTGAAAAAACGCGCATAGAGCAGGTGCAAAATGGCGTGCTCAATGCCGCCGATGTACTGATCCACCGGCATGAAGTGCCGGGCCGCAGCCGGATCGAATGGTCGTTCGGTATTCCAGGGGTCGCAAAAGCGCAGGAAGTACCACGATGAGTCGACGAACGTGTCCATGGTGTCGGTCTCACGCGTGGCCGGCCCCCCACAGATGGGGCAAGTTGTGTGGCGAAAGCCCTCGTGGAACGACAACGGCGACTGACCGGTCGGGAGGAACTCGACGTCATCGGGAGCCACAACGGGAAGCTGATCCTCGGGTACGGGCACGACGCCGTGGTCGGGACAGTAGACGGCCGGAATCGGACAACCCCAGAAACGCTGGCGCGACACCAGCCAGTCACGGAGTCGATAGTTGACCTTGCGCTCGCCGATGCCTTCGTCCTCGAGCCATTCGATGGCGCGCGCTTTCGCCGTCTCGATATCGAGCCCGTTCAAGAAGTCGCTGTTGATCTTCTCCCCTTCGCCGGTATAGGCACCGCCGCCGTTCGCGTCCCAATCAGGCGGTGGCTGCACCGTGCGCACGATCGGCAGGTCGTGGACCTTGGCGAAGGCCCAGTCCCGTTCATCCTCGGCCGGCACACCCATGATGGCGCCGGTGCCGTACCCCATCAGGACGTAGTCAGCCACATACACCGGAACCGCCGTCCCGGTGAACGGGTTCAGCACGCTGCTCCCGGTAAAGGCCCCGCGCTTGTCGAGCGAGGCCGGGTCCCCGGGCGTGGTCCGCTCGATCTCGGTCTCTGCCGCGGCCCGCTTGCGGAGCTTCTGCACCGCGTCCCGGTGGGCCTCGGTGGTGAGGAGCTCGACCATGGGGTGCTCCGGGGCGACGACGGCGTAGGTCATGCCAAAACTGGTGTCGGGCCGCGTCGTGAAGACCCGCACGCTCGCCTCGTCGCTTCCCACGACCGGGAGATCGAACTCCGCTCCCTCCGAGCGCCCGATCCAGTTTCGCTGCATCGTCTTGACCCGCTCCGGCCACTGGAGGCCGTCGAGGTCTTGGAGGAGCTCGTCGGCATAGGCGGTGATCCGGAAGAACCACTGCTCCAGGTCGCGCTGGTACACGAGGTCGCCCGATCGGTCGCACGTACCGTCGGGGAGGACCTGCTCGTTGGCCAACACGGTCTGGCAGCCGGGACACCAGTTGACCGGCGCCGTGGCCCGGTAGGCGAGCCCCGCCTCCCACAGCCTGAGGAAGATGAGCTGGGTCCAACGGATGTAGGAGGGCTCATGGCTGCGCACCTCCCGGCGCCAGTCGTAGACGGCGCCCAAGCGGACGAGGGAGGACTTGAGCTCGAGGATGCGGGCTTCCGTGAACACTCTCGGATGTGTCCCGGTCTTGATGGCGGCGTTCTCTGCCGGCAGTCCGAAAGAGTCAAAGCCGAACGGGCTGAGCACGCCTTTTCCCAGCATGGTCTGGTAGCGAACGGCCAGGTCGCCGAAGGTGTAGTTCCGCACATGGCCCTGGTGCGCTGGGCCGGACGGGTACGGGTACATGCACAGTGCGTAGAACTTTTCCCGCGGATCGTCATTGTCGATCTGGTAGGTGCCTTCGTCCTCCCAGTGCTGTTGCCATTTCCTTTCCATTGCGACGACGTCGTACGCCCGGGCCATCCCACCAGGGTATGCGAGGGCGCAGGTACCGCCTGCCGTTCGTGGCTTTGGGACTTCCGTGGACTGCTAGCGTCTCCCCTCGCAACTGGGGGCGTAGCTCAGCTGGTAGAGCGCCTGACTGGCAGTCAGGAGGTTCGAGGGTTCGAGTCCCTTCGCCTCCACCATAAAGTCCCAGGTCAGATAGTATTTGGCCTGGGACTTTTCAGTTCCCCGACGGCGAATGTAAGCAACGATGTAAGCAACGGAGACATGACAGGACATGACGCGGCGGCAACAGAGGAACGGCTCGTTCCTCTGTCGGCAGGACGCACGCGTACAGGAACCTCTTGATTGCACCGATCCAACCAACCGATCCGACCAGAGGCACGATCTCTTCGATCGACCTGCCGTTCAGACATGGATGACGGCACGCCAGACTTGAGAAGTGCCACCGACTCGACCAAATTGAGGTGACTTCTGGGGAACTGCGAGAGATAGTCGGCCCGCTGGACGTCAGCGGCAGGAAGAGCCTTGCATTGTAGACACCGTAGACGGTGATCTGTAGACCGTGTAGACTCCACTTAGGAGGTCCGCCACCAATGGTCACAGCACTGGCTCATGCCATCAGGGTTCTCGAAAAACAGTCAGGTGAGGACCCCGGCCTCGCAGAAGCCGTCCTCTTCATGGCGCAGGATGCCGAGGGCACAGATGACCCATTCGGAGACGTGCCTGTGGGAGCGGTCCGAGCGGCGCGGCTTATCAATGAACGGCGTCTGCGAGAACGCCGCGAGGCTGCTTCCGCTTCGGCGCTCGACACAGCCGAGGTCGTGAAACTCCTGCACTCGGTGAACGACCGCAAGGGCGTCGACCGGCGTCGCCGCAGGGGTCAGCTTCTTGCCTGGAGATCGGGTGCCCATGCACTCCACCCCGCATGGCAATTCGATGAGCGGCGCGGTGAAACACGGCCGGGGCTCCCACTCGTGCTCAACGCCCTCTCACAAGTCACTCCTGATCCCAGGGCGGCCGACGCTCTAATGAGGGCTCCTCGCGAGGACCTGGGTGGTGGAAGCCTGGCCGACCTGCTCGCCAGTGATCGGCCCGAAACGGTTGTTCGTCTCATACTTGCCTCCGTGGATCAGTCCTGACGGTTTTCCCGGACAAGAGACCAGCGGGGCTACGGACATCCGCCACCGGTGGTCCTTGGTGGAGGATTGACGCCACCCCTCCAAATGAATGGGACTGGAAGCCGTACCCGAGCCCCAGGGGTCGATTCGACCCGCTGTCCGGACGATTCCGAGTTCGATACGCGGCCAACAGCCCGATGGTGGCGGTCCGTGAGCGCTTCCCCACTCGCACAATTACAGAGGCCGATGGTGACCAGTGGCTCATGGCCTTAGGCCCCTTCCCGCCCGCTCTTCATCTCACCCGTCAAAGCAACCTCGACGTCTTAGGCCTGGACGACCGCGTGAGCACCGGAAGAATCGTCACCCGTGGTCGCGTGGATCCCGATCCATTGCTCGAGACCTGCGGACTTCTGGCCGACGCCATCTACGACTGGTGGCGCCGACAGCCCCCACCGTTGCTCTACCGAAGCCGGACGATGCCCGCCGTTGGCCGGAGTGTCGCGTTCACCGACTCGTCCGCAATCCCCTCCGTCTCGATCGGTCGTCTGCGCAACGCCCGCGCCTTACATGCACATCTCGTGTTGCGAGCCCGCTTCACGGTTCCGTCGGATTGGATCGCCTGAGAGTCTTCTGACAAGGGCCGAGGGCACCCCCGCACCGGACGAACACCGCATCAACCTTCAAGTTCGACCAGGAACACGAGGGAGTAGACGCGGGGGGAGGAGACACGATGGAAGTCAAGAGCGATGGGCACGGGCGGCGAACTCGTGCACAAGTACCTGGAGTCTGACGCAGGACGAGACCAGGTTTGTTCACCGGTAGCATCAGACCGGTGGGCGCATCGACGGGTTCTTCGGACTTAGGCGATGTCCGGCTGGACCTGGAAGAGGCGTTTTCCACGGGTAGCTTGGCAGTTACCTTCGAGCCAGGTGATCCGCCCCGGTTGGGAGCACTCGTCATTTACGACTGCTCTCGATCACCAGCCAGTCCCGATCCTCGACTGTTCCCAGATCAGATTGAGGTCGTTCAACCGACTGTGACTGGCACAGGCGTCCGGCGACGAACGGTTCTCGCCAGACGGGTGCCCATTCTCGATGCGATCATGCTGGTCCGCAACCTCAGTATCGACGTGCCAGGCGCCGAGGCGTGGTCGAGGGCGTTTGCGATAGGGCTGGGACTTGTTGCCCGCGGCCGGCTCTACCCTTCTGTAACCGCCTCAGGCTGGGACGCGTGGAGCGCGGGCCCTCTCGATTCATCCGACCGGACGCTCCTTGATGAACTCGCAGCGGCGTTCCCCACGGCCGCGCACGCCTTGGCACTTGACCAATCATCGCCGCTGCGCCTTCACTCACCCGACCACCTGATCCGGGCCGCGTGGGATGCCCTCGCCGACACCCTTCCTCGAACAGCTGCCGCACCCATCCTCGGTGGTGGCATGTCGACCAAGACCAAGAGCGGCCCCAATCAAGGCGTGCCGTTTGCCACCACTGCGCCCGTTCACGCCGCCGACCTCAGGCCTTGGCTGGTAGACGCGGCCGGTGGGTTTGCCGGTCAACGAGGCGCCGACGTCGCTCTCCGGATCGAGCTCGACCCTCCCGCCAGCCAGCACACGAACGCGGCGACGGTCGGTCACGCTGCAACCCCGGGAACGAGGCGAAGGAAGGGAACCGGGGCGACGGATCGTCCAGCTCCGTCAGCCCGTGCCGTGCTTCAGCTCACCAGCAGGGCCGAGTCGAGCTTGATCGTCGATGCTGCTGATCTGTACGTCTCGCCAGTAGCGGTGGTCTCGCGCTTCGGCGATGACGCTGAGACGGACCTGTTGCGCGCGCTGCGTCGGGGCGCCCGTGCCTGGGCGCCGCTAGAGCCACTACTGCACGAGCGGGCTCCCACGGGCCTCGATCTCGACGACGACCTGCTGGCCGAGCTACTGGCGGACGGCGCCACACTCTTGCAGGGTACCGGGTTAGAGGTTCTCTGGCCCTCGGAGATCCTGGCTGATGGCATTGAGCTCCGCGCCTCCATCGTGCCCACTCCCGGCGTGGTCATGGAGGCCGGTTTCAGCTTGGACACCCTGGTGGAGTTCCGATGGCAGGCCACGTTGCACGGTGAGCTGCTTTCCGAAGAGGAGGTCGATCAGCTCGCTGAGGCCAAGCGGGGACTCGTGCGGTTGCGCGGCCGTTGGGTCGCCGCCGACCCGGCACTCCTCGAGCGTCTCAAAGCGCGTCGGCAGCAGCGGTTGACGGCGGCCGAGGCCCTCGGCGCGCTGCTGGCCGGGACGGTGGATCTCGACGGCGAAGCCGTCGCCGTGGTCGCCCAAGGACCCCTGGCCGACCTGGCCGAGCGTCTCTCGGCATTGACCGGAACCGGGCACGACCAGCTTGGCGTGCCACCGGGATTGGCCCCCAATGTCGAGCTACGTCCCTATCAGCTTCGTGGTGTGACGTGGCTGCACGCCATGGCCGATGCCGGTCTTGGCGGCTGCCTGGCCGACGACATGGGTCTCGGCAAGACCCTCCAGGTAATCGCCCTGCATCTCCACCGCGTGGCCGCCGGACAGGGCCCGACCCTGGTGGTGTGCCCGACATCGCTCCTGGGCAACTGGGAGCGCGAGATCAGGCGCTTCGCCCCCAACATGGTGGTTCGCCGCCACCACGGCTCAGCGCGCAACCTATCGGGCCTTGCTCCGGAAGAGCTGGTGGTGACCAGCTACGGCGTCGCCCGAATAGATGCCGAGATGCTGTCGGCCGCCGGTTTCAAGCTGGTGGTGGCCGACGAAGCGCAGCACGCCAAGAACCCGCAGACCGCGACGGCAAGGTCATTGCGCGTGATCGGCGGTCCTGCCCGCCTTGCACTCACTGGCACCCCTGTCGAAAACCGGCTGAGCGACCTGTGGTCGATTCTTGACTGGACCACCCCTGGGTTACTCGGACCGTTCGAGCGATTCGTACGGACCGTCGCCACACCCGTCGAGCGTCATGGTGACCCGCTGATCACCCAGCGACTTACGCTCACGACCCGACCATTCCTCCTACGTCGAAAAAAGACGGACCCGGGTGTGGCTCCCGACCTTCCGCCCCGAACGGTCACCGATGTGCCGGTCCCGCTTAGCCAGGAGCAAACCACACTCTATGAAGCTGAAGTGCGCGAGGCATTGGCTGTCATCGAGAATGAAGACGGCTTCGCCCGTCAAGGCTTGGTACTCCGCCTCCTCACCGTCCTGAAGCAGATCTGCAATCACCCGGCGCAGTACCTGCATCAAGCTGGTCCCTTGGCCGGGCGCTCCGGGAAGCTGGCCGCACTGGAGGAGCTGGTCGACGTCATTGTGGCTGAGGGTGAATCGGTCCTGGTCTTCAGCCAGTTCGTCGAATGCCTGTCGCTGGTGGAGGCTCGCCTCGAGCACCTCGGTGTGCCCTCCCTCTTCCTCCACGGCAAGGTGGGGGCGAAGCGTCGCACCGAAATGGTCGATTCCTTCCAAGCAGGGAACGTGCCGGTACTGCTTCTCTCGCTCAAGGCCGGCGGAGTCGGGCTCAACCTGACACGGGCCACCCACGTCGTGCACTACGACCGCTGGTGGAACCCGGCTGTCGAAGACCAAGCCACCGATCGGGCACACCGGATCGGGCAGGATCGGCCGGTGCAGGTGCACAGACTGATCGCCGAAGGCACACTCGAAGACCACATCGCCGAGTTGATCGAGCGGAAGCGCTCGCTCGCCGAGGCCGTCGTGGGCGGTGGCGAGAGCTGGATCGGTCGGCTCACCAACGAAGAGCTCTCCGAGCTGGTGAGCCTTGGGAGCGGGAGATGACCCCATCGGATTGGAATGATGGCTGGTACGAGCCGAAGCCTCGACGGCCAGGGCCGAGCGCGCCACGGGCTGCCGGTCGTCGCCCCTTCGGGGCGTCCTGGTGGGGCAGGGCATGGGTCGAGGCACTCGAGCAACGCGCCCAGCTCGATCCCAACCGGCTGCCTCGGGGTCGTTCGTACGCCCGCTCCGGCGCAGTTGGGCCACTGACGCTGGCACCGGGAGAAATCTTGGCCGACGTGCAGGGATCGCGGCGCTCGCCGTACAAAGTGCGGGTGCGGGTCCGACCTTTCAGCGCAGAGGAGTGGGACCGACTGCTTGACGCACTGGTGGCTGAGATCGGTCATACGGCGGCACTCCTCGATGGTGAACTTCCACCTGAAGTATGCGACGACGTCCGGGCCGTCGGTCTCGACCTGCTGCCCGGGGCAGGAGAGCTCCAGCCGCGCTGCTCTTGCCCAGACTGGGCCGATCCCTGCAAACATGCGGCGGCCGTCTGCTATCTCGTCGCCGACTCACTCGACGCTGATGCCTTCGGCGTGCTGCTCTTGCGTGGTCTTGGACGTGAGGAAGTCCTGGCCGCACTTCGTTCCCGTCGGCACGCGGGCGCTCCCGCCCTGCATTCGGTATCGGTGCTGGAGCCTGAACACGACAAAGGGGTCCTGGCCAAGGAGATGTGGTCTCGCGCCCCGGCTCCTCTTCCGAGCCCACCATTGGCGCCACGCCGGCCGGGTCGACCGACTGTGCTTGCGGCCGACCCACCACACGGGACCGGAGTCGAGATCGCGGCGTTGCGTGCCCTGGCTTCGGATGCCGCCGCACGCGCCCTCACTCTGGCCCAAGGGGGAGACTCACATGGCATGGAGCTCACAGAGCATGAGGATCTGGCTCGCCGCGCCTCCTTATTGCTGGATGGCGACGAGGCCAACGCCGGCCGATTGGCCTTTGGCGAACTGGCTCGCCGGGCTGGTGTGCCCGGCCGCGAACTGCTCCGGCGGGCACTCGCTTTTCGCGAGGGCGGGGTGGGGGGTCTGGCGGCTCTCTGGGAGCCCTGGGAGCCCGGGCCCAATCTCATGACGGTCGGACGGACGTTGCTCGGACCCGATGCCGTGGTGCGTCACAACCGGGTCACTCTTGGTGAGCGGCAGTTGCGTCTGGGCCGCGACGGGCGTTGGTACCCCTTCCGGAAGGACCGGGCGAACTGGAGCCCCGACGGCACACCGATCACGCCCATGCCGGACGACGGGGATCTGGGCGATCTTGCGGATGCCGACACCAACTGATCATGGCGAGAGCCTGGGAACAGATGCACTGTTGCTCAGCTCATTGGATCTCTACGGCGATGCCCCCCTTCCAGAATGCCAAAATGTAAGCAGTTGTGTAAGCAACGGGGACGGATTCGCCCGGACCGGACTGAACTCACCCGTACAATAAGTCCAGGTCGAGCGCCTACTGCGGCCTTCGGTGAACGTTCCCGCACCCCAAAAACCCTCACTGGCAGTCAGGAGGTTCGAGGGTTCGAGTCCCTTCGCCTCCACCAAAAAGTCCCAGGTCAGATAGTATTTGGCCTGGGACTTTTCAGTTCCCAGGCGGCAAATGTAAGCAACGATGTACGCAACGCCGGCGAACCTTTACGGACGAGGACGCCACCCATTGAGTCGGGCGACAATCGTCGGGCAGCTGTCGCTGCAGACCGGTGCTGAGCTACTGGGCGAGCCTCGCCCTCCATGGGTCGAGGTCCAGCGCCGGGTACCGCAGAGCCGTCTGATCGAGAAGCCCCTCGTTCCAGACCGGATGACCTGGCGGCGGGAACCCGAACAGCTCCAGCTGGCGCGGCGTCGAGCCCTCCACGAACTTCGTCCAATCGGGTCCGGTCGAGCGCGATTGCTGCTGGTCGTAGCCGATCCATTCCACGGCGGCGTTCTTGAAAGCCACCGCCGCCAGGAACCGGGTGGTCCCCGGGGATCCGAAGGGAGCGCCCCGGTGGTACACGTCGGAGCGGTAGGCCAGGTAGGAACCGCGGACCCCCGGTGCCGGCCGCTCGGCGGCGTAGAGCTCGGGGTCCCAGTCCGGCAAAACGACCCCGTAGGGCGAGGTGACGTTTGCCGAGTCGCGTACAGATACGAGCCGGGTGGGGTTAGCCGCCTCGGTCACGTCTGAGAGGTAGAGGAATCCCTCCAGGTTCCACCACGGTGACTCGTGACCCGGAGGAAGCCAAGAGTGGTTGCGGTCGATGTGCATCGGCTGCTCGTAGTTCGTCAACCCTGAGAACTTCGCGCTGGCATGAGCCTGGTACAGGCGTAGGTCGGCAGTCTCGAGCGCCCGCTCGGCAAAGTTGACGATGGAGTCGTGGACGTAGAGCCGGTTGAGCACCCCGGAACCGGCGAAGGGGAAGGCGCCCATCCAGCGCTGTTGGTCCCCCCTGAACCCTGGGCCCTCATCGGGCCAGACGTAGTCCTCCTTGGGTTTGGCGGGCTGCCCCTTCCACCGTTCGGTCACGCCCTCAGGATCGGCGTGATACTCCTCCGGGCTGGGAAAGAGCAGTCGAAGATCCCCCGATGCGGCGTCGATCTCGTCGGTGCCGATGAGGCCTTCGAGCAGCACCCAACCATCTTCCTTCCAGGTCTTGACTTCCGCATCGGTGGCCAATCGTGAGGTCACGGTCTCGCCCTTCTCTCCCCTTCGCTCAATCACCGGCAGTCCCCGCTCGCCCGCTGACCCATCATCAACCTCGAGCCGGTCCGATGTCGCCGGTCATGATCCTAAGCAACGCTGGTCAACGAGACCTTCCTGTTCACGAGAACCAGCCGGAGTTCGGCCCAATCCGCATAATCGACGGTTGTTACAGTTGTGCACGATGCCAATCAAAAACGTGTCGCACATCGCCATCGGGGTCCGGGACATGGATCGCTCCCTCCCCTTTTGGACCGAGGTAGCAGGACTCCATGTGTCTCTCGACACGATCGAGGAGTTCATGATTGACGGAGAATTGGTCCGACGGCGTGGGGTTTACCTGAGAGAGCGCGAGGGGGCGGACGCCCCCTTCGTCGTGCTCGACCAACAGCAGACGAACCTCAAATCTGGCGAACCGAAACCCCTCTTCGAGATCGGCATCCACCACTTTGGATTCTGGGTTGACAACCTCGACGAGATCGCCGACCGCGCCCGGGTCGCTGGGGTACCGATTGTGGTGGAACCGAGCGAACGCGGAGCGGACACAGCAACGTATGGAGAGCCTCCTGGCGGCTTTGTCCGGAGCATGTTCGTACGCGATCCGGATGGGAATTTTGTGCAGTTCGATCAGCGCGCTGGCTGAGCGCCGACTCGTTCACTGAGTCACGGCCTGGAGGACCGAGGGCGCAGCTGACGAAAAATCGTCTGAAATCGTCCGCCTACCCATGGACGCAAGGTGGTGGACCAGACTACGTTCTCCGCAATTGGGCGGGGGCCGAGTTTTGGTCGCGGTTGCACAGGGCAGCTGCGGCGCTGGGAAGGCGGAGCCAATGAGCGACATCCAGCGAGCGGAGGAGTGGCTGCTCGCGGGCGATGGGAGGTGGTACCCGCCTGAATCGCGCCCATCTTCGCCGAGCTTGGACCAAATGTCGCCACCGGCCCCGGAGGTGTTGACGATGGCTGCACCGGCAACCGGACCAGCCCCCGCCTCTATCCCGATGCCTGAGCACGAGGCGCGCCTCCTGACCCCGATTCCGACTCCGACCGCCGCCGTGGTACCAACGGCCCCTCGACCGTTGTCGGGGGTGTCCCACGCGTCTTCACCGGCGTACACCGCTCTCTTGTGGGCGCCAATTCCCACTCCGACGGCGTCTCCAGACGGGTATTCGGGGCTCATCGCCGAGCCGATGCCAGAGCCCGCTCCCACTCCGGCGCACGCGCTCGTCTCGGTGCCATCTCCGGGTCCCAGCGATCCCTGGGCAGCGACGGCACCTTCAGCACCGGCGTCGGCGTACGCAGCACTCTTGTCGCCGCCGTCTCCGGCTCCGGCAACGCCTGCGGGTCCCGCGGTCCCGGTGGCAGCTGTACCGGCACCGCCGAAACGAAAGTCGAACCCAGCTCCAGCGCATGCGAAGTCACCCCGGCGTCGGTACATGTGGGGCTTCGTCCTCCCCGTAATACTCGCGGCCGGGATCATCGCTTTTGTCACGACCAGACCGGCCTCGAAGGGGAAGACTCCGGCCGTAAAGACGGCGAGCGCGACGATCGGAAGCCGGACGACCGCCCTCACAACAGGTGGTCCAAAAACCACTATTGGGAACGGGACCTGGCGAGTGGGCGCCAGGGCCGGCATGGTTGCGCCGGGCAACTATCAAACAGCCGGCGGACTTGGTTGCTACTGGGAAAGAGACAAGAATCTAACGGGCACGAAAGGCGCCATACTGGCCTATGACGATCTGAGCGGCCCGGGCGTGATCACGATCCTCGCGACGGACGCTGGGTTCAAGACTGAAAACTGCGGCACGTGGTCCCCGTTGCCTGCCACGGGCACTCAAGCGACATCATTCGGCGATGGCGCTTACGCGGTTGGCATTGCGATCGCTCCGGGGACGTACACAACGTCAGGTAGTTCTGATTGCTACTGGGAAAAGGACCAGAATTACACAGGCGACGAAACTTCGATCATCTCCAACAACAACGTCTCTGGCCCAGTCACACTCACCATCCCTGCATCGACGAAGGAATTCAAGACCCAAGGGTGCGGGACCTGGCACGCGCCCTAACGCAAAGGTGGGGTATCGGGCACGATTTCGGACGTGTACGCCAGATGTATACGCGACCCTCCGGAAATGATTGCGGTGGTGGAGAACGGGCCATGGAACGCGTCGTGCCTCAGGGCCAATAGCTAGGGTGTCTCGAAGCGTCCGAAACCTGCTCGTGGCAGACCAGTGAAATCCCCGATAGGTTTGTGAGCTGGGTTCTCAAAAGAGCCAACGAAGTTAACTGAGCCTTCGAGGAGCCCTAGGTACCCCCATGCACATGCCGGTGAGGTGCCCCCAAGGATGACGACGATCTCGAGGGGCTTTGCAATGACTGAGGCGGAACGCATCGGAAGGGATGCTCCACCCCACGCGCTGCCATTGGGCGTCAAGCCAACCGTACTCTTTGTCGAGGATGTTGGTTGGGAATCCTTCGTTCAACTCGCCGTTGGAATACGGAGGGCAGGAATTCGAACGATTCGAGTCACAACGTCCCCTCGGTCTCTCGCGTCGCCACTCTCCCTGTTCGATCGCACCATCCATCTCCGTTCACTATCCGAACTCGCCGATCTCGCCGCAATCCTCGATGGCGAGCACATAACGGACATGCAGATGACCGAGAACGTGGCAGAGGCGGTCAGCAAGGGACTCTTGATGATGCCCCGAAGTGAGGGCACGGATGCATGGACCCGACGGCTCGGGGCGATGGACAAGACCTTCGTGGCAAGGAGGCTGAGAGAGCTCGGACTCTTCACTCCACGAATCATGACCGGGCCGCACTTCAACTCTCGTCACATCGTAGAAGAGTTGGGACTGCCGGTGGTCCGCAAACTCCGCGTCGGCAGTGGAGGTGATGGCGTATCGATCATCACATCGCACGATGAGCTGGAATCGCTCATCGCCAATGACAAACATTCGGACCAGTATTTCTTTGAGGAATTCATCGAAGGAAGGGAACTGCAATTCGGGGGTGTCTTTGGCGGCCGACGGGATGACATCATCGTCACCTACGAGACGCTCCAGCGCAGGGGTGCCCTCGCACCCGCCAGCCAGATTCGCCTGCTAGAGGATCACGGAATTGCGGAGACTGGTCGTCGAATCATTGCAGCCTTGGGTATCACCGGCATCATGAATATCAACGTCATCAGAGATGCCACCGGGCGTGATTGGGTGCACGACGTCAACCCGAGGGTCTTTGGATCCTTTTTGGCATTCCGGCCAGCGGGTGTAGATCTTCTTCAGTCCTACATCGATTGGGTATTCGATTCGGCCCACCTTCCTGTGATTCCTGCGCCTTTATTCCGATCCCAGAGGTTCGATGACGAATGGAGCGCGTTTCCAACCAAAACCGAACGGGAGCACCTCCCTTCGTCCAGTCGCGGTAAGAACAACTCGGCCTTCTTGGTGTTCCCCGCAGCGTTTCGAAACCAAAGCGTGAAAGAAAATCCGCTCCGGAC
>Ga0302326_10004841_pt1 | contig 30963 bp, 29 predicted proteins | sample Palsa_T0_3_FD_202264 | JGI IMG/M metagenome (GOLD analysis project Ga0302326, IMG submission 202264) | Peat permafrost microbial communities from Stordalen Mire near Abisko, Sweden - Palsa_T0_3 | ecosystem: Environmental > Terrestrial > Soil > Palsa > Peat permafrost | place: Sweden: Abisko... | reverse complement strand
AGACCACTTTATACTTTGTTGCTTCACTGTATTTCCTCCCTGCGATCCCGGAAGCTTCCCTCCAGGATCAGACGAAGCGTATTTACTATTTCCAACTCCAATTGGGTTGGGTGTTGCGTCCCGTAAAAGTCAGTTGCTGCAGCTTGCTGCCGTCGGCCAGCATGGTCCAGATTTGCAGGCTGCCCGACCGGTTCGATTGAAAAACCATATGCCGCCCATCCGGCGACCACGAAGGAAAGTCATTCCGCCCGCCATCGTGGGTAAGCTGCACCCACTGCTTGCTGGCAATATCCATCAGGTAAATATCCGACGCGCCGGGCTCGCCGGGCCCATATTTCCGCACCCACGCCAGCGCCAGAAACTGCCCGTTGGGAGCCCAGTTTGGCGACACCGCGTATCCCTGGTCGGTCATGCGCTGCTGGTTGGTGCCGTCGGCTTCCATGGTATAAATCTGCGGCAATCCGGTACGGCCGCTGACAAAGGCAATTTGCGCATTCGTCTTCCGGTTCCATACTGGGGAAACATCCGGCCCCTTGCCAGTGGTCATGCGATGTAGATTCCCGCCCGACGCATCCGACACATAAATTTCCGGCTCACCGGCGCGCGACGACGAAAACGCCAGCTTTGTTCCGTCTCCCGACCAGGCTGGCGACAGATTTGTTCCGCCCAAATGCGGGAATCCCACGGCACGGTTCAGATCAAGCGAGTACATCATGATTTCCCAGCCGCTCTTGGTCAGGCTGCTGAAAGCCACGCGGGATCCATCCGGCGAAATCCTCGGCGAGAGTGAAATCGATCCCAAACGGGTGAGCTGGTGCTGGTTTGACCCGTCGTAGTCCATCGCCCAGATTTCTTTGTGCCCAGTGCGGTCGCTGACAAAATAGATTTGCGTCTCGGCAATGCCGGGAAGGCCGCCGCCCAGCCGGAAGATGATTTCGTCGGCGAACCTGTGGGCCATTACTCGCGCGGCCGCATCGCTGGCGGTATCTCCATACTGCTTGCCCAGAACCTGCGGCGACTGGGAATTCTTCACATCGTATAGCCAGCCTTGAACCGTCAGCCTTCCGCCGGCCACGCCCAGGTTTCCGAAAGCCAGCATACCCGCATTGGGAGGAGGCGCGTTCCACGCCGGCATGTTGACTTCGGGCGGTTGCCCGGGAACCTGCAACGGATAGAAACTCTTCGACACCAGTTCGACCACCCCGGATACGTCGAGGTCGTTCCACAGCGTGTCGTTGAAAGTCTTGAGCAGCGCGGAGTTCTGCGGGTCGGCGGTCGAAGGCTTGAAGTCCGGAACGGCCAGCCGAACCTTCGCCATGCCCAGACTCGTGCCCGTCTTGACCCAGTCCTGAGCAAAAAGAGCTGACGGAAGCAGGCAGAGGACAACCAGAACGCGCAGCAGGGTCAGGTCACGGAGACCGGCTGGCGATTGCCCGGAATTTGGGCGTCGCCGGGAAAAACCTCTAGCGCTTTCGTCCATCCGCGTGGGGGAGAAACGTACTCCGCACGACAATATCGTATCCCGATATGAATCTCTTGGCAAGGCTTCTTCTCTCTTCCACTTACGCCGCGTTTACTGAAATTTACTTCTTGTAATCGAACCAGAACTCCACGGAAATCTTGCCGCCCGGGTAATCCCCCGGCAGAGGGCCGAAAGTATCAATCCGCTGCAGCGCCCGCACCGCGGAAATGTCCAACGAAGGCACGCCGCTCGACTGCTCCACCTGCACGTTCGCGGGATGCCCGTCGCGCATCACGTCGAACGTGATATACACGCGCTGGGCCGACGTGATTCTCGGATCGACCTCATACCTCAGCCAATTCTCCGAAACTTTCTGCTGAATCACCTGCACATAGTAGGCGTACTTCGTGCCAAAATCCCCGCCGCCTCCGGTGACTCCAAATCCGCCCTTGGCGCCGGCTGCGCTGAACGTACCGTAAGGCCCGCTGACCGGGCCGCCTTCGCCAAACGCCACCTGATTATTCTCTTCTTCCGGCGCGGCCTGCGGTTTGTCTTTCGATGCCGTTTCTTGCTGCTTCTTGGGTTTTATTTTTGCGTTCTTGCCCTGAATCTCAATCGCATCCGGCGCTTTCTCCTCGATCTTCGGCTGTGACTGCGTCAGCCCCTTCGACTCATTGGCCAGAACGTTCTGCGTCTGCGCCGGATTCGCCGGCAGCGGAACCGTGCTCACCAGCGTGGCCCCGATCGCTTCCCCGCCCCCGCCCGCGCCCCAGGTGCCGCCGCTTCGTCCCGAAAGAACCGCCGAAAAAATCAGCAGGAACGCGGTGATGCCCACATGCAGCCCCGCCGACCACGCCAGCGCGCGGCCCCAGCGGTCATGCTCAAAGTAGATTTCAGCGTTTGCGGCCATTTTGCTCGAGTGGCTGCGTCACAATGCTGACGTTGGTAATTCCCGACTGCTTCACTGCATCCATCACCGTGGCGAAAGCGCCAAAGGGAACATTCTCGTCGGCGCGCACAAACACGGACTGGTTGCGAGGATCGCGAATCTTCTGCCGCAGCTTGCTTCCAATCTCGTTAATATTGATGGCATCGTTGCCCAGAAAGACGCGCTGATCTTTGTTGATGGTAATTACCAGCCGCTCCTGCGTGATCTCGTGCACCGTCTTCGTTTTGGGCACGCTGACATCGATGCCCGACTGCAGCACCGGCGCGGTCACCATGAAAATAATCAGCAGCACCAGCACCACATCCACCAGCGGAGTGATGTTGATGTCGGCCAGCGCCGTCTGCGTGCGTCCGTTGGAGGCAGTAAACGCCATCAGCGCCTCACCTCTGCCGGAGCAGCCTGCGCCTGGCTGTGTTCGACAGCATTGAGAAATTCGAGGGCAAAGTCGTCGCTGCGCGCGGCGAATTCGCGAATCGACGCGCCGATCAGGTTATAGGCAATCACCGCAGGAATCGCCGCCAGCAATCCAAAGGCCGTCGTAATCAGAGCTTCTGAAATGCCGGGAGCTACGGCCCGCAGCGTGGCCGCTCCAGCCGTCCCCAGCCCCTGAAACGCATCGATAATGCCCCACACCGTGCCAAGCAGCCCGACGAACGGCGACACTGCTGCCGTGATCGCGAGCCACGGCATATTCCGCTCCAGCCGCGTGATTTCTTCCGAGGCTCCAATCTGCATCCCGCGCTGGATCGACAGCAGATTCCGAATCGTACCCGTAGTCGCCGCCTGCTGTTTATATTCCTCATACCCGCCCTCGAACACACCCACCAGCGGGCTGGGCTTGAACTGCTCGGCCACGGCGGCAATATCCTGCAGCCGTTGCGCCTTGCGAAACGCGCGCACGAATCGCCCGCTCTGGGCCCGCACCCGCCGCAGCAGGCCCCATTTTGTCAGGATGATCGACCAGGAAACCAAGCTTAACCCCAGCAGGGCAGCCAGAACCAGCTTGGCCATCAGGCCAGTGTTAGAAAGCATATCGACGACTTCGCCGCCGACGAACACTACCAGTAAGGGGAAGAGATGCATCGTTTTTTCTTGGGAAAATGCCTGCCTCAATTATAGAGGAACCAGGACGCGCGTTTTTCCGCACGTACCCGATCCGCCAACGCAATATTCCCATCCTGGCCCCTTCAGCGAATCGGCGTCATTCTGGGATCGCTGTTGGTGAACGCGAAGTGCACCGCCATCGAATCCAGATAAGGCGAGTCCAGTGGCGTGAAGTGCAGGTCCTGAACCTGCATCACCAAATAAAATCCGTCAACCTTCATGATCCGCCGGGCGCGAACCGGCACCGGACTGAACTGGTTCGGGTTCAGCCACCACAGGTTGTTCCTTGCGTCTGACGATGGCTCCTGATCCGCCAGTAGAATGTTGCGGTAAATGCTGTGGTGCAAATCCCTGAGCATCACGCGCCACGCCGTGACCTCATTGGTTCCCTCCAGCACCTGCGGAGTAATGGTCAGTTCGTAGCGGTCGTTGCCCCGCACGTCCTTGATTCGCTCCCGGTAATTCGCATTGTCCGGAGTCAGCCTGGTGTCGAAAGCCTCTTCTGTGATTCGCGTCGATCCCTGGCGGAAGCTCTCCGCATAAATCGTGGGAGTACTCTGCGCCAGCGCTGGAATCGCAAGCAGGAATCCAAACAGCGAAAGTACGATCCGCTTCATGGGCGCTGCGTGGCCTCCGCCTTGGGCTCCGGCGCGCACTCGATCATCCGATTCAGAGAAGCCGCCAGCCAGTCGCATAGCGCCCGCGAGGCCAGATTGCTGTGGATCGCGAGCCTCCGCAGTTTCGGCCAGAGCCAGGGACGCAGCGCGGCATAGGCTGCCAATCTCCCCTGCTGAAGCTGGCCCTCGGCATCAATAAATCTGTCAATCTCGGGAAACGTGAAATCGTATTCGTCTGAAATCGCCTTCACGGCCGCGAACTCCACGCCTCGCGCCTGCGCCGCGCGCGCCACCGCAGCCGCTTCCATGTCAACCAACTGCGCGCCAAACGATTCCTTCAACTTCGCCTTCTGCGCCGGACTTGCCACCGCTCCAAAACTAACCAGCACTCCCTGGCCTCCGACCAGCTCTAGCCGGCTGCCGTCCCCCGCGTCAATCACCTGCGAAGGCTGCACCACATCTCCGACTTTCAGCGCTGAAACAAGGCCGCCGGCAAATCCCACGGAGTACACCACAGTCGGCGCATAGATCGCGATCACCGCCTCCGCCGCGCGGCGTGCCGGTCCCGCTCCAACGCCGCCGCAAACCAGAACAACTTCGTCGGCTTTTTCGCCGGTACAAATAAAAAAGCGAAACCGCCGTCCGGCATGCTCCTTCTCGCTGACGCGCCACTCCTTCACCAGCGGACGCACCTCGCGCTCCAGCGCAGCCACCATTGCAACTCTATACATATCCGTTATACATACCCGTTGTCCCGGAACCACTCCACCGCTCGCCGCAACGCCCCATCGACCGCCACAATCTTCCATCCCAGCTCGCGCTCGGCCTTGCCGGAACTGGCAAACATTTTTTTCTTTCCCATGCGCACGGTGTCGACCGTAGCGCGAGGCTCGCGGTGCAGCATGCGTCCGGTGATCGCCTCATCGACCACGCCCGCTGCGAACGCAAAGAAATACGGCAGCTTGATCTTCGGCGACGGCAGACCCGTAATCTCTCCCAGCTTGTCCAGTATCTGCTTCAGCGTAAGATTTTCCCCGCCCAGAATATAGCGCTCGCCCGACTTTCCTTTTTCGAGAGCGGCCACGTGCCCCAGCGCGCATTCCCGCACGTCCACCAGGTTCAGCCCGGTTTCCACATAGGCCGGAAACTTCCGCTTCATAAAATCCACGACAATCCGTCCCGTCGGCGTCGGCTTCACATCCTGCTCGCCCACCGGCGTCGTCGGATTCACCGTCACCACCTGCATCCCGCTGCGCCCAGCCTCCAGCGCCACCTGCTCCGCCATAAACTTCGACCGCTTATACGGCCCAATCATATCGGCCAGCGACACCGGAGAATCCTCATCGACGGGATCTCCAGCAGAATATCCATTCCTCGTGAATCCCACAGTCGCCACGCTCGAGGTATACACCACCCGCCGCACTCCGTTCTTCCGCGCCGCCGCCAGAACGGCCCGCGTCCCCTCCACGTTGGACCGGTACATCTCCTCCGGATCGCGCACCCAGAGCCGGTAGTCAGCCGCCACATGAAACACGGTGTCGCAGCCGGACATCGCTTTTTCGAGCGAAGCCGGATCGCGCAGATCGCCGGTCGCGGTCTCAGCATTCAGTCCTGTGAGGTTTTTCAGATTGCTAGTAGGCCGCACCAGCAGCCGCAACTCCGCGCCCTGATCGGCAAGAACGCGGGCAACGTGAGAGCCCAGGAACCCGGTAGCGCCAGTGACCAAAGCCTTCATGGAGGGGTCGGCATCTTAATCCAGACAGCTATCCCGAGCGACAAGCCGATGTACAAGCCAATTATTTGCGACCGTAGGGTTTGGATGTGTTCGGAGTCGCACCTACCGCACGGTCAGGCAGTCCTCCGGTACGGCGCACGGCACGCGTTGTGGTGAGTATTCCGCGCAGGGCTTCGTTTACGGCGTCTTCCGTGGGAAACGCCTCGGCAACGTCAGGCTGAAGTAGAACGATGTTCGTCCCATTCCGATATTCCCGGTAATGTTTGCCCCGGACCGCTCCCTTGATCGAGGCGAAGTCATACTCAGACCTCATCCCATCGTGGTTTCGGCGACTAACGGGCTTCTTCATAGAATTCCCTCTCGCGGCGCGTGACCTGCCGCGCACTGATGATTCGAATATTCTCGCCACTCTCGCTGTGGGCCACCACCAGCATTCGCCCACTTGCCGATTCTCCAATAGTAAGGAAACGCTCTTCGAATGCCGAATGATCAGGATCTGGAAAGGTCGTCGCCAGAGGATCACCGAAGACCGTTGCGGCCTCCCGAAACCCAACGCCGTGCTTACGCCGGTTCGAGACTTCTTTGCGTAGATCCCACTCGAACTGCATCCGGAATCAGTATAAACAGTTCGCACAACTACAGGGTCGGAAGAATGGACGGCGAGCGGGCACATCCCGGCTGCGGCGGAGGGTTTTGAGTGTAAATGGCCTGATTTCCTCAACCAATAATCAGCTCGCCTGAATCGAGTCGCAACAGGAAAGGTTTCCACTCTTCATCTAGGTCCCAACATCCTTCACCTTTGATCAGTCCGTCCTCGACGGAATTGACAACTACGCCATCGAGTCCGAGATCGGATCTGTTCCACAAGACGTTGCCATCAGGAGCAAGACGCAACAGTGCGGTAGCGGAGGCAACCAGCAAATATTCGTGGTCTGGGTAGAAGTGCCCAAAATAACCCCAAGCGTCACTGTCGAGAAAAATCTCGGAAGCGAATGCCCTCTTCGGATCAATAACGTAAACCAGCCGCTCGACTCCAACAAACACATGTTCGGACCAGACGACCGCTTGGAACGGTCCAGAACAATCCGCGTACAAGTCAACACGAAGAAGAGGACGATCATCTTCGCTGATTGTGAGAAACAGATCGGCGGTTCCCAATCCAGCCGGAATCTTGCCGAGTCGCAGAGGTGACATTGCCGTCCACGGCGAATCAAGCGCTAGCACGAGGTCTCGTCTGACGGAAAGCATGTGTTTTCGTGAAGACCGCACGGCAGTATATCCGACGAGCCACATCGCAAGCAGGCTTTAGCTGGCGTAACATCCCCATTACACTCACCGGTTGGGTGTACCCACGACCATCGGCAATATGGCGCCACGGTTGGAACCGCGCCCTAACTCCCCGCCTTCTCCATCACCTTCGCGTACGTGGTCAGCGCCAGCAGCGGGAAATAATCCCTATAGAGGTGGTACATCAAATAAAACACGCGCGGAAATCCCGTGCCGGTGAAGAACGGTTCATCCCACGATCCATCTTTTTTCTGCGTGCGCAACAAGTAAGCAACACCGCGCGCCACCGAATCGCTGCGCGTGTCATTGGCCGCCAACAAGCCCAGGATCGCCCACGCGGTCTGCGAAGGAGTGCTGTCGCCCACTCCGCGCAGCGTCGGGTCATCGTACGATCCAACGGTCTCGCCCCATCCGCCGTCGGCATTCTGCACCATGCGTAGCCACTCGGCACCCTGCTGGATGCAAGGCTCGTGCAGGTCCATGCCCATCGCGTCCAGCCCGCGCAGCACCAGCGCGGTGCCGTAAATGTAATTCACGCCCCAGCGCCCGAACCAGCTGCCATCCGGTTCTTGTTCCTTACGAATAAACTCAATCGCCCGCTGCACCGCCGGATGATTCTTGTCGTACCCGTAAGTCGCCAGCATTTCCAGAATGCGCCCGGTAATATCCACGGTCGCGGGATCGAGCATGGCATTGTGATCCGCAAACGGAATATGCTCAAACACCATCTTGTCGTTATCTTTGTCAAACGACGCCCAGCCGCCGTTCTTGCACTGCATGGAAAAAATCCAGTCAATGGCCCGCTGCACCGACTCGCGCTGGTAGCGTCCGTTGGGATGCTCCACCCGGCTCAACCCCAGGCAAACCATTGCACTATCATCCACATCCGGATAGAACTCGTTGTTAAACTCGAAGTACCATCCACCCGGCTGCCCCTTCTTGTTTTTCACTTTCCAGTCGCCCACGTTGCGCACTTGTTTCTGCAAAATCCAGTCGGCAGATTTCACGATCCGCGGATCATTCGCCGGAACTCCCGCCTCGGCCAGCGCAAACATCGCATACGCCGTATCCCACACCGGCGACATGCAGGGCTGCATGCGGAACGTGTCTTCTTCTTCGATCCCCAATTTCTCGAACTCATCCATCGCGCGAATCACCTGCGGATCGTCCAGCGAATAGCCCAGGCAGCGCAACGCGATGATCGCATTCATCATCGACGGATAAATCCCGCCCAGCCCGTCGCTCATCTCCAGGCGCGCGAGCATCCACTTCTCCGCGCTCTTTAATGCGATGGACCGCAAAGGCCGCACGTGCACGCGCTCAAACCAGTGCGTCATGCGGTCGAGCACCAGAAAAAAGTTCCGCCACGAGACCAGCTTCTTCGCCCAGTGCAGGTGCATGCGCGACTTCTGCATCCCGCCGACAAAAAGCTCTTCCACGCCCATTTCCCGCGGAATCTTCTTGAACGGCTTCTTGGCGTAGCAGATCGACAGCGGCACCAGAATGGCGCGCGACCACGCAGAAATTTCGTAGATATTGAACCAGAACCAGTTGGGAAACAGCACGATTTCCGGCGGAACCGCCGGAACCGCGTCGTAGTCATACTGCCCCAGGAAGCACAGATAGATCTTGGTGAAAGTATTGACTTCCGTAACGCCACCCAACTCCAGAATCTTCGTGCGGGCGCGCTGCATGGCTGGATGGTCCGCCGTGTATCCCGCCAGCTTCAACCCGAAATAAGCCTTGACCGAGGCGCTGATGTTCGAGGGTCCCGCCGCGTAGATGCTCCACCCGCCGTCGTCGTTCTGATGGCGCAGAATCCAGTTCGCCGCCTTCTGAAAACGCTCCGGATTGCCGGTTCCGAGCAGCGTGTGCAGCAGAATGTAATCCGACTCGAGCGTGGTATCGGCTTCGAGCTCTCCGCACCAGTAGCCGTCTTCATGCTGCTGCGAAAACAGAAACTTGCGCGCCGCCTCGACCGCCGCTCCCACGCGGCTGCCCAGTCCCTCAATTTTTCCGAAGCGAAGCTGTGGGTTCGAACCTAAGGGTGCGGAGGCTATATTGCCATCGGGGGAGTTGTTGTTCATCAGTTCACACTCCAATAACGCACAAATTCAGGGAATCCGGCTTTAGGTGGCGCAGCGCTTTCAGCGCTGCGATCAAGCCTCTCATTTCGATGAGGCTTTAGCCTCGAGGCCCCATCCATCAATCCGCGTTCACGCTGGCCGGAGCGGCCGCAATCGCCTCCACAATCTCCGGCGGCAATCCGAAGCGCACATTTTCCGGCATCACTTCCAGTTCCTGCAGGTTGTCGAATCCCTTGTTGCGCAGGTAGGTTACGGTTTCTTCCACCAGACACTCCGGAGCCGAAGCCCCCGCGGTCAGCGCAATCGTGGTCACGCCCTTCAACCACTGCGGCTCAATGTCGTTGCAGCTGTCAATGAGATGCGCGTTGGTGCCCAGGTTGCGCGCCACCTCGACCAGCCGGTTGGAGTTCGAACTGTTTTCCGATCCCACCACCAGCAGCAAATCGGCTTCCGACGCGACTTCTTTTACCGCGACCTGCCGGTTTTCCGTCGCGTAACAAATATCCTGCGCCGCCGGCCCCTTGATATTCGGGAACTTCTGCTTCAGCGCCGCGATAATATCCTTGGTCTCATCCAGGCTCAGCGTGGTCTGCGTCAGATAGGCCACCCGATTCGGGTCCGGCACGGTCAGCGATTTCACCTGCTCCGGCGATCCGACCACCTGCGTCACCAGCGGCGCCTCGCCCAGCGTCCCAATCACCTCGTCGTGATCCTTGTGCCCGATCAGGATCAGCGCATACCCTTCCTTGGCAAACTTCACCGCTTCCACGTGCACCTTGGTCACCAGCGGACAGGTCGCGTCAATCACCCGCAGCCCGCGCCGCGCGCTGTGTTCGCGCACCTCCGGAGAAACTCCATGCGCACTGTAAATCACGCGCTCGCCGTTAGGCACTTCGTCCTCGCTGTCAACGAAGATCGCGCCCTTGCCGCGCAGTTCCTCGACCACAAAGCTGTTGTGGACGATCTCTTTGCGCACATAAATCGGCGGCCCAAACGCCTCCAGCGCAATGCGGACCACATCAATCGCCCGCACCACCCCCGCGCAAAATCCCCGCGGCTTGAGCAAAAGTAAAGTCTTGCCGTCAGTCTTCCCTAGAATTCCAGCCATTGCACCCCGCTTATCTCTGTCATTAAAGTCATCTTAAATCGCTTGTCATTCCGAGCAAAGCGAGGAACCTGCTTCTCGCCGTTAGATGCACAGAAGCAAAAACTGCCACAAAACAGGCACCTTCAGGGTACACGATCCCCATTGTGGCGGTACCAATAAAGTACCGCAAAGTGCCGGGATGGTCAACGTAAGCCCTAGAAAGCGCAAGAATTAGCAGCGAAGAGGGAAATTCAACCAGCGAACGGGAGGCGCGTGAAGACCGTGCAATGGAGAGATGATTCTTGGGGACAGCGGGTTCTATGTGGGGACAGCCGCCCCCGGCTCTCCGCCGAGCGCAGGTCGGCAGGTTTTAGGCCGGTCAGCGCCAAACCTCAAAAGTCTGAGAACAATCCCCCTCCCCATCACAAGTTCATCGCAAACGTTTTCTCCCTATGGCCCGCTCGTGCCCCCATCCCCCCTCCCCGTGCCATTGTGCTCACAAGCCAGCGGACGCAATATTAACGACGTTACACAGATTCCAGTTCTCCTAAATACAGGTCCCCTAAGAAATGCTGGAACTCAAAACCAGACCGACGGTTGGCTCCTCTCAGGCGCGCGTAGCCTTCGATGGCCCGTACGCTGGCCCGTACGACGACCCGCAACCCCGCCGTCTGCTACTGGCTCTGGTTCTGCTGCTGGTTGCGCTCGCCGGTGTGGTGGTGAAAGACCGCCAGTTCTGGTTTGGCTCCGAACAATCGCTCTTGGATTCCGATGGTGCCGCGCCCGCAGCCGCGGCGAAGGCCGCCGCCAAGCCGGTTCCAGCCGCAGTCAGCCTGGCGAAGTCAGCACCCGCTCCCGCAGCCACGAAGCATACCTCCGCCTCCCAGGCTTCTGCCCAGCCGCAGCCCGCCGCTGCACCAGCCATTACGGCCACCCGCACCGTGCTGCCCCCGCTGGATGTGGAAGTTGTCGCCGGAGACAAGCACAGCAAGATTCATCCCGGCAGCAACACCACCAAGCTGAAGATCACGAATGACGAGATCACGAATCAGGAATCTTCGGCTCCGCTGGCGGTAGCGTCCAACGCAGCCCAGCGCGAGCGGATCGCCGACGCCCCGCAGGCCTCCTATCCTCTCCTGGCACAGCACATGAATGTTCAGGGATCAGTCGTGTTGCAGGCCATCATCGGCGCTGACGGCATCATCCAGGACCTGCATGTGGTCAGCGGTCCTGCGATCCTGTCTTCCGCCGCCCAGCAGGCGGTGCGTGAGTGGCGCTTCAAGCCCGTCTTGCAGAATGGTCAGCCGGTCGAGACCAAGGCCCGGATCACCGTCAACTTCACCATCAAGGTCGGCGAGAATTCCCAGACCACCCTGGCCGAGAGCCGCACCGAAGGCATTCAAGTCCTCAGCCGCTAGTCATCCTCATCGCCATCGCCATCCTCAGCCGTTCGCCTTAATCATCTGCTCCGCATGTTTGCGCGAAGTCTCGGTCAGCTTCGCCCCGCTCAGCATGCGCGCCACTTCTTCCGTGCGTTCCTCGCCGGTCACGGCACGAATCGTAGTCCGCGTACGCCCGCCCGATTCCTTTTTCTCGATCACATAATGATGATCTCCAAACGTCGCAATCTGCGGCAGATGCGTCACGCACAACACCTGATTCGAACGCGACAGAGATTTCAACTTCTTCCCCACCGCCTCCGCCGCCCGCCCGCCAATCCCGGTATCGATTTCGTCAAACACCAACGTCCTCTGGGCAATGCCTTCGCGTCGCTTGCGAGAGGCGGCGTCCTGGGTGCCCCATTTCTCGCGCTCTTTGCGAGAAGTGGGGGTTTTTCCCGACTCCACACTGGCCTTCAGCGCCAGCATCACCCGCGACAATTCCCCGCCGGAAGCAACATGCTCCAACTGCCGCAACGGCTCACCCGGATTCGTCGCAATCATGTACGCCACTTGATCGATCCCCGAGCCCGTCCAGTTCCCGGCTTCCTCGGAAGTGGAGATCTCGATGCGGAACGTCGACTTCATGGCCAGATCGTTGATCTCCGCCTCCACCAGCTTTTCCAGCCGGCGCGCCGCCTCCGCCCGTTTCTTCGACAGCGCCCGCGCCGCCCGCAAATATTCTCCAGCCGCCGTCGCCAGCTCACTGCGCAATCCCCGCAGAATCTCGTCTTTGTTCTCGACCTCCGACAACTTGCGCGAAACGTCCGCCCCGAACTGAATTACTTCGTCCAAAGTCGGCCCGTACTTGCGTTTCAGCCGGTCGAGCAACGCCAGCCGGTCCTCCACCTGCGCCAGATGTTCCGGCGACGCGTGAATCCCTCCCGCATAATCGCGCAGCGTGGCGCCTACATCCTCCACGCTGATGCGTGCCGTCTCCAGAGCCGCCAGCGCCTCCTGAAACTTAGGCTCGTAACGCGCCAGTTCTTCGACCTGCTTCTGCGCCGCCCGCAGCGACGATGCCGTCGAGCCGTTGCCTTCATACAAAAGATCAAATGCGTTCATGGCCGCGTTGTAGATTTTTTCGGCGTTGGCGAGCACCCGCTTTTCGGTCTCCAGGCTCTCGTCTTCCCCACTCTGCAGGCGTCCTTCTTCGATCTCGCGCTTCTGAAAAATCCACAGATCCACCAGACGCAGCCGGTCCTGCTCGCCGCGCTCCAGTTCATCAATGCGCGTGCGAATCTCCTTCCACGCAGCGAATCCCTCCGCGACCGCCCCCAGTTGGCTGCCCGCAAAAATATCCAGCAGCCCCAGCCGCGCCGGCCCGTCAAACGACAACAGGGATTCGTTCTGCGCATGAATGGTCGCCAGATGCGGCGCCAGCAGCCGTAACACCGCCACGGTCGCCGGCCGGTTATTCACGAACACCCGTCCCTTGCCGCTGGCCGCAATCTCGCGCCGCAAAATGAGCGAACCGTCGTCCGACTCGTCCAAGCCGTTCTGTTCCAGAATTCCGGTCAGCGACTTCTCCGCAGCATCCTCGGCCTCAAACACCGCCGACACCACCGCCCGCTCCGCCCCCGTGCGAATCACATCGCTCGAAGCCTTCTCGCCCAGCAGCAGCGCCAGCGCATCCACCAGGATCGACTTCCCCGCCCCGGTCTCGCCCGTCAGCAAGTTCAACCCCTGCCCGAACTCCACCACCAGGTTGTCAATCACCGCGTAGTTCTCGAGCCGCATTTCAATCAGCACACGTGATCCTGTAAACAGAAAGTTTTGCGCAGCATAGCATGAAATGCACTTGCCGGTAGCCAGTTGTCAGTTGCCGGTTGAACCGTCATTGTCGCCCCCCGCAGAATTGTCATCCTGAGCGAAGTAAGTGGTTCGCGAAGGCGAACCACTTACGCAGTCGAAGGATCCCTATAGTTCCGCAAGGCCCGCGGGACATTCCCCAAACACCTTCGCCGGAAATGTACGCTACCGTACACCCACCCCCCGTTACCCTTAGCACCCCATCTTCCTGTTTTGAAACAAACCCACCCTCAACATCATCTAAAATAAACTGATGGCACTTGCCGGACAGTTCACGGTCGAGACCTCTCGACACGCGATTCCCGCGACCATGCAGGCCGCCGTCTATCGTGGCATAAACGACGTCCGCCTGGAGGCCGTCCCCGTTCCCGCAATCGGCCCCGGCGAACTGCTCGTCCGCGTCCACTCTTGCGGGGTCTGCGGCACTGACCTCAAGAAGATTGCCACCGGCTCCCATTCCGCTCCCCGCATCTTCGGGCACGAAACCTCCGGCATCGTCGCCGCCGTTGGCGAAGGGATACAGACCTATCACCCCGGCGACCCCGTGATGGTCTTCCACCACATCCCCTGCCGCCAATGTTTCTATTGCCAGAACAAGACCTTCGCGCAGTGCCCGACCTACAAGAAAGTCGGCTGCACCGCCGGCTTCGAGCCTTCCGGCGGAGGTTTCGCCGAATACGTCCGCGTCATGGATTGGATCGTTCAGCACGGCACCGTCCGTATCCCCGATGGCGTTTCCTTCGAACAGGCCTGCTTCGTCGAGCCGGTCAACACCTGCATGAAAGGCATTGAGGCTCTGCGCCTGCGCCGCGGTGAAACCGTTCTGGCCATTGGCCAGGGTCCCATCGGCATCATACTGAGTGTGCTGGCCCGGCGAGCCGGGGCCACCTTAATTACTTCCGATTTGTATCCCGAGAGGCTTAGAATAGGATCAAGTTTCGGGTTAGAGCTTACAATTGATGCATCGCGGCAAAATGTGGTCGAGCGCGTTCGCGAATTGACCGGGGGGCGTGGTGCTGACGCGGTAATTCTCGCGGTCGGCGGCAACTCCCTGATTCGTACCGCCATGGATGCGGCCCGTCCCGGCGGCCGGGTATTACTTTTTGCGCAAACGCAGCACGGAGAGGCATTGATCGATCCGGCAGCTATTTGTGTCGATGAGAAAACTCTGGTGGGGTCCTACAGCGCCTCGGTTGATTTGCAGCAAGAGTCGGTGCGTTTTGTGATGAACCGTGAGATGGATCTGGAACGGCTGGTCAGTCACCGCTTCCCGCTCTCCGAGAGCCCGCAAGCCCTGGATCTGGCAGCCCATCCCCAGCCTTCTTCGATGAAGATTATGATTCAGCCCGGCAGTATTTGGGAAGGAAGCCCGCAGTGAACGGAAAAATGACCGCTGCCGTCCTGTACGGCAAAGAAGACCTCAAGATTGAGAAAGTACCCATCCCTCGCGTGGGGGACGGCGAGGTTCTGGTCAAAGTGCAAGTCGCGTTGACCTGCGGCACCGACCTGAAGGTGTACCAGCGCGGCTACCATGCCCGCATGATCGTCCCTCCCGCACTGTTCGGCCACGAACTCGCCGGCGTGATCGAGGAAGTCGGCGCCGGGGTCAACGGTTTCAAGAAGGGCATGCGCGTCGTCGCCCTCAACTCCGCTCCCTGCCAGATGTGCTTCTACTGCTCCAAGCATCAGGAAAACCTCTGCGAAGATCTCCTCTTCAACAACGGCGCCTATGCCGAATACATTCGCGTCCCGCGCCGCATTGTTGAAGCCAACATGCTGATCATCCCGCCCGGCGTCAGCGTCGAAGAAGCAGCCATGACCGAGCCTCTGGCCTGCGTCCTGCGCGGCCTGCACGAAACCGGCGTCGAGATCGGCGACACGGTCACCATCCTCGGCGGCGGACCCATCGGCCTCATGTTCGTGCAAGTCGCCCGCGCCATCGGCTGCAATGTGATTTCTGTCGTCAAGCGCGACGGCCAGGTCGAAGCCGCCAAACACATGGGCGCGCATGAAATTATCCAGACCACAAAAGTAACTAGCGTAGTCGATGCCGTCCGCGCCCTCTCGCCGCAGAAGCGGGGATGCGATGTCGTCATCGAAGCCGTGGGCAGGCCCGAGGCTTGGGAGTGGGCCGTGGACATGGTTCGCAAAGGCGGCACCGTAAACTTCTTCGGCGGCTGCTCCAGTGGATCAAAAGTGCAGCTCGACACCGGACGCCTTCACTACTCTGAAATTACTCTGAAAGCCACGTTCCACCACACCCCGGAAACCGTTCGCCGGGCCTTCGGATTGATCGCGGCCAAGAAAATTCGCCCCACCGACTACATCACCGGGGAGGCCCCATTGTCGCGCCTGCAGCAGGTTCTGCGTTCCATGCTGAACCGCGGCGGCGACATCAAAACCGCCATCATCCCCGGCCACTGACGCGCCGTTCGGCTTGGGAAGGGCACGACTTCAGTCGTGCCGCTAGCGTAACAGACGATTTCGGCTTTAGCCGCTCGGATAACGTTTGGACTGCAAGGAGCGTGGGAGGCATGACGAAACCCATCATGACGAAGCCCATGAAGACCTCATTTCGCAGGTCTTCGCTCGAACTTCTTCTGGGCATTTGCGTCGTATTCCCCGCGCTCGGTTTGCATGCTCAGTCATCCGAGCAGACAGCTACTGTGGAATCGGAGAAGTACGATTTCGGGACCTTTCACCTCGCAGTGTTTACTGACGGCAATATCCCAACCCTTTTGTCGAAGACCAAAGGAGATGTGATCCTTTCCGACTCGGAGGAATGGGGGATGCAAGTAAGCCTGCCTGATAAACCAGGCGAGCCGCCTTTTCAGGTCTTGGCCAAGACCTGTGAAGCAGACCTCGTGGTTGCTGCAACGGCGGTCGACGGCGTGTCACATATGACCGTGGACAAGAATTTTCTTTACACGGACTGGACATTCCATGTGGACGAAGTCTTGAAAAGTAACTCCGTGGCTCCAATATTCCTGGGCGAAGCGATGACCGTCGTGCGACCGGGAGGGGCCCTCCGTATCGGGGGGCGAAAAGTTCGAGCTAATGTTCTCTATTTTACGAATTTTGAGAGTGGTCGGTCTTATTTGTTGTGCCTCAAGCTCATCCCCGAAACTAAGGCTTACCGGGCGGATTCCCGGAACAGCATCCCACTCGTAGAGGACGCTACGGATCCAGTATTCGGAAACCCAACCAGGCTGCGGGAGGATACGAGGGCTGCCGCCGCGATTGAAATTGGCAAATCCGAGGGAGACTGGAGCACCTCGTTCTGCGCTGGCGGGGATAAGACCCGGTGAGAATCCTGCCTGCCGGGAAGTTTTGAATCCTTAACTTGACCGAATGAGCCCAACCAGCACCGACTCCCGCGTCTCAGCGAGTTCCTCCGTGGACGGCTGGAGCCGCCTGCCCGCCCACTACGCCATCCCCGCCACTGCACCCACACTCGCCGAAGCCCGCGAATACTGCGCCCGCCTCGCTCGCACCCACTACGAAAACTTCTCCGTCGCCAGTTGGTTTCTACCTCGCCGACTGCGCCAGCATTTTTTCAACGTCTACGCCTACTGCCGCATCTCCGACGACCTGGGTGACGAAGTCGGCGACACCGCCGCATCAATCGAACTGCTGGACCAATGGAAGCACGAACTCGATGCCTGCTACGACGGCGCTCCCAAACATCCCGTGTTCGTCGCGCTGTCCGAAACCGTCCGCCAGTTCGACATTCCTAAACACGAATTCTCCGACCTGCTGCGCGCCTTCAGGCAAGACCAGACTGTCACCCGTTTCGAGACTTTCAACGACGTCCTGGCCTACTGCCGCTACTCCGCCAATCCCGTCGGCCATCTCGTGCTCTACCTTTGCGGATATCGCGACCCCGAGCGCCAGCAACTCTCCGACTTCACCTGCACCGCATTGCAACTCGCCAACTTCTGGCAGGACGTGACGGCCGACTACGCCAAAGGCCGCATCTATCTTCCCCTCGAAGACCTGCGCCGTTTCAACGTCACCGAGGACGACATCGCCCGCAACCAGAACACGCCCGCCTTTCGCGCGATGATGCAATTCGAAGTCGAGCGCGCCCGCGATTGGTTCCGCCAGGGCCTGCCGCTGATTAAGCAAGTCGACAGCGAACTCGCGATCGACCTCGACCTCTTCAGCCGCGGCGGCCAGGAAATTCTGAACGCCATCGAAAAACAGAGTTACGGCGTCCTCGGCAACCGCCCCGCCATCTCCAAGCCCCGCAAACTCGCTTTGGTCGCGCGCGCCGTGATCGGCAAGCTGTTCGCAAACAAAAAGGGGTGTCCGCGTGAATCCGTGTGAATCCGTGGCCAAGAAGTTTTCCGCACCAGAGGCAAAGTTAGCGTGAGTGCCGGAACTCAATCCGCCCCCGTTCCCTGGACCCCGGCTCCGCCCCAGCTCGTCATGGCGTATTCCGTCTGCAAAGGCATCACCCGCACGGCCGCCAGGAATTTTTACTACGCCTTCCTCGTCCTGCCGCGCCGCAAGCGCGAAGCGCTCTGCGCCGTCTACGCGTTCATGCGGCGCTGCGACGACATCGCCGACGACCCCACGCTCCCTCTTCCCGACCGCCGTCAGAAGCTCGATATCTGGCTCGCCGCGCTGCACCGCGCCCAGCAAGGCGAACCGACCGACGATGCCATTCTGCTGGCTCTGACCGATGCGCAACGCCGCTTCTCCATCCCCGCCGGACTGCTCGACGAACTCGCCCTCGGCACCGCCATGGACGTGGAAGAGGAAGAAGCCTCCGCCCAAACCACCAGCGCCCCCGGCCTCACCATCCAGTACAAGACTTTCGAAGACCTTCGCCTCTACTGCTATCGCGTGGCATCAGTAGTTGGCCTGGTCTGCATCCACATCTTCGGATACCGCGACCCCGCCGCCGAGCCCCTGGCCGAGCGCTGCGGCCTCGCCTTTCAGCTCACCAACATCATTCGCGACGTGAAAGAAGACGCCGCCATGGGCAGAATTTATTTACCCCAGGAAGACCTGGCGAAGTTCGGCCTCTCCGCCTCCGAGCTGCTAGCGACGCCCGATCCCGCGTGCTTTCGCCCCGTGCTCGCGCTCGAAGCCGATCGCGCCCGCGAATTCTACGCCTCCGGCGAAGCGCTCATCCCCTACATTTCCGAAGACAGCCAGCCCGCGCTGTGGGTCCTGGTGACCATCTACCGCCGCCTGCTCGAAAAAATCGCCGAAAAGCAATACGACGTCTTCACCGCGAAAGTCGCCCTCAGCACCTGGGAAAAACTCCGCATCCTCGGGAAGGGCTTCCTGAAGCGGATCACATAAGATCAAATCAACTAAGATCGAATCAACTAAGATCCGGGTGACTCATCCTTCTTTCGCGTTCTTTGCGAAAGAGGGTGGGGATTTTGAACCCGAACGAAGAATGCCTATCCCATCCCAACCCACAGTCGCCATCGCCGGAGGCGGACTCGCCGGACTCGCCGCGGCTTGCGCCCTGTCCAACGCCGGTTTCCGCGTCACCCTCTTCGAGAAGCGCCCCTTCCTCGGCGGACGCGCCTCCTCCTGGGAGCATCCCGGCACCGGCGAAGTCGTCGACAACTGCCAGCACGTTCTTTTCCGCGTCTGCACCAATCTAATCGAGTTCTACGACCGCATCGGCGTCGCCGACCAAATCCGCTGGTACGACCAGATGACTTTCATCGAACCCGGCGGCCGCACCTCGGTCATGAAGTCTTCCCCGCTCCCCGCGCCCCTGCACACCGCGCCGTCGTTTCTGAAGTTTTCATTCCTCAGCGCAGCCGACAAACTCGCCATCGCCCGCGCCCTGGTCCCCCTTACGCTGACGCAACCGCGCGACACCGGACAATCCTTCCAGCACTGGCTCGACCGGTACGGTCAAACCAAAACAGCCATCGAACGCTTCTGGAGACCGATTCTAGTCAGCGCCCTCAGCGAAGAGCTCGATCTGATTTCCATTTCCGCCGCCGCGCAGGTGGTTCGCGAGTCCATGAAATCTCCCGCCGCCCGCCACATGGGCGTTCCCACCGTCCCGCTCACCGACCTCTACAACCGCGCCGGAGACTACATCCGCGCGCGAGGCAGCGTCCTCCACTTCCGTCATCCCGTCGAGACCTTCAGGGTCGACTCCGCGCAAGTACGCATACAACTGCGCGATCGTGGCGGAAGTGAAAAAAACGAGGGTGCCCCACTTCTCGCCGGGGTTGCGAGAAGTGGGAACTCCGCCGCGAACGGCGTTGAGGTTTTTCCCGCCGCCGATCCAAAGACCTTTGACTTCCTCATCCTCGCCCTGCCCTTCGACGCTCTCGATCGTGTCCTGCCCCAAGTTCCCGAGAGCGCGCCCATCCGCGAGCAACTCTCCCACTTCGAAAACTCTCCCATCACCGGCATCCACCTCTGGTTCGACCGCCAGATCTCCGACCTCGACCACGCCGTGCTCCTCGACCGCACCATTCAATGGATGTTCCACAAATCCCGTCTGCAGCCTATGCGCACCGAAACCGCCAAGGCCGAGCCCGCCGGCAGCTACATCGAGCTGGTCGTCAGCTCCTCGAAGTCGCTCATCGACAAATCCCGCTCTGAGATCGTCGACCTCGCCCTCGCCGAAGTCCGCGAGTTCTTCCCCGCCGCGCGCTCCGCCAATCTTATGAAGTCCGCGGTAATAAAAGAAGTCAACGCCACCTATTCGCCGCGCCCCGGAATCGACGCCCACCGTCCCACGCCCACTACGGCCTGGCCGCGCGTTTTTCTGGCCGGCGACTGGACCGCCACCGGCTGGCCCGCCACCATGGAAGGCGCGGTCCGCAGCGGATATCTCGCCGCTGAAGCCCTGGCCCGCGCCGCCGGATTCAACGACGCTCACTTCCTCTCGCCCGACCTGCCCGCCACCGGCCTCATGCGCCTGTTCCTATAGCCCCTGCGGACTCCGCCTCGCACCGTCTCGGGAAACATTCCGCCTTGCTTCGCCAACCCACCTTCCCCTCTCCAACAAAATCATTAAACTTCGGTAACTAAACTCCTCCTCCTTCGACGCCGATACAGCATGGCATGGACGCGCGTAAGACTGAATCCAGAATCGTGATGTCGGCCGTGGCCAAGCTTTCCGTTCCACGCGTACCATCGGCGCACTCTCCATCTCAAAATCAGTCTCGAAATCAGTCTCAGAGCCTGCGTCAAAACAAATCTCAACCCGCAGCATCATCCTCCCTCCCCAAGAAAGGAAGTTTATGCAACCCAAACAGCTCTTTCCGAAGTTCTGGCGACGCCAGCAGGAAGACAACGTCACGCCTGAAAAAGTTACATCGACGGAGGCACCAGTGAACTCATCGCGCAGCAACCCAGCCGAAGACTCGACCGCCTTCCAATATGACCTCATGTCCTACGATGACATTTACCACGCTGCCGGAATCCTGAGCCCGCGCTCCGGATACGGCGTCCACAAAGTCGTCGAGATGCTCAACAGCGACCGCATCCGCGAGCTGTCGAACGACGTGAAGCGCGCCTCCGTGCTCATGGCTGTCGAAGCCGCCGGCACTTCACCGGAGGAGTTGCTGCAGGACGCGAACCGGCGCCAGCAAGCCCTGAATTCCTACGAAGCCGGCCAGCAGAAGCAGTTGGAGGACTTCGAAGCCCGCCAGGCGCAGGACAACACGCGCCTCCAGGCCGAGATGGAACGTGTCACCGCGCACTACGCCGAGCGTCTCCAGCAAAACCAGCATCAGGTGAACCGCGCAAAAGAAGTGTTGCGCAACTGGCAGATGGCCAAGCAGTACGAAAGTCAGCGCATTTCCGAAGTGATCGATCTGTGTTCGAAGCACCCCGCCTCCCCCGTTTCGCCTTCGGCGACCTCCGCTCCTCTGCAGCCCAGCCTGGTGGCCAAGGCCTCCGCCGGACACTAACTCAGAACGGCGATCTGGGGTCGCTGCCTTGCGCGGAGTCGAAACAAGGTTCCGCTTCACCTGCAACAAAAATGCGCCGGACCAACTCCGGCGCATCCACATAGCACAGGAAACGTCCTCAGTAGCTCATCGAGGAGCCTTTCACCGCAGGAACGTCCTTGGAATTCATGTCGAACGTCAGCATGAACCCGTTCGTTCCCTTGAATTCATACGCTTTGGGGCCCTCCTTGTACGTCTCCAACTCATTCGGCATCATCACGAAGCGGCGTCCCCCAATACTTCACGTTCTTCAGCACCGCCGGTTCGTCGGTCATACCTTGAAAGCGCTTCAGCCTGATCTCAGCCGTCTTGCCGCCATTGAGCGTGGCGTGCGCCTGATCCTTGTCGAAGGTCCAGGTGTCGATGTCGCCCTCGTCCGTCTGGAACGAATTCCACTTCACCGGAAACACGTGCCCCAGGATTTCCCCCAGCGCCTGCCGTTGTTGTGGAGTCGTGCCTTTATCGAAAGTCGCGACCACCCAGTCCATCTGGCCCTGTGAGAAGTCGCCGCCCAGATCGCCATGCAGCCATACCTTGGCGCCGGTGAGATCGATGTTGCCGTAATGTCCCTGATTGACCTTGTAGGCGTTGTTGAACTTGCAAAAGTGTTCCATCTTGCCGTTTTCGTGGTGAGCCGCCGGATGTGCGTTGAAATAGCACATGCAGAAGTGCGGACAGCTGCATGCCTCAATTGCAGTGGCGTTGATCGCCCAATCCGCAGCCGGCGAAGTGGAATGACCCGCGCTGACGCTAAGCAAGGCGATCACAATGAGCAATGCCGTTCTGTGCATAGGAGCACCCCTTTTTCGCGCCAGTATGCACCCGCCAGAACAGCGGCGCAAGAAATATTTTCTGATTTGCCGTCTCAGGATTCCGGATTGTCACGCCCCGTGTGCCTGATCCCCTTATCGAGCAATGATCTCGAGCAATGATCGCATCCTTCCCGCCTTCTTGGCCGCAGCCGCAGACTCGCCACTCCGTTTCTTGCTTCCCCTCCGCACGGCTGGCTTTCCGCCAGTGAGCAAATCCCACGCCTCGCGATACTTCTCAAACCCATTCCTGCTCCCTCTGCGGCTCCCAAACGGATACAGATTAATCGTCAGCCGCCAGCGCCCGCACCGCTATCACGTACCAGATTCCCTCCCCCACAATCGTCACCGCCATGAAATCCACCTGCGAAGGCTTATACGAAATCTGGCGATAGCTCGTCCTCCACGAGGCCCGCACCGCATACCCTCTGGAATGCATCGCCGCGCTCGACTTCACCTGCACCCGCCACATCCTCCGTCCCACATCCACGATCAAGTCATACTTCTCGTTGTCCCCGTAAGGCTTCGACACCGCAAATCCCCGGCTCGCCGCCGCCGTCATAAACTGCATCTCCGCCAAATCCCCCCGATCCTTGCTCTGCGCCCTTCCAAGAGGTTTTCCATCCCCTGCCTTCGCTTTTCCCATTGGTTCGTCCCTCCCCGAACATGACTGCCGCAGTAACCTGCGTAAATAACCCGGATAAGGTTAATGTGGGGACAGCCGCCCCCGGCTGTTGTCCCAGCCCCTCGTCCCAATCCCTCCAAAACAAAAATGGCGCAGCGCCCGCATCGGGCTCCGCGCCACTGATTGCTCTCTATACTTCCAGAATATCAAATCGAAGGGGGCAATCTTGACATTTCCAGAACATTGTATTCCTCCCAGAATCAAACACTTACCCAAAAACCCTCGCCCAAAGGGTCTTGACAGGATTTCGCCGAAACCGCGTCAGAAGCATCCCCGCACCCCCATCCCAGCCGCGGAGCGGCGAAAGATTGCAGCCCACGGCGCAAGCCGTGGGAAGACAACCGAACGAGCGGAACAAGCCCCGGAGGGGCGAAAGGGACGAGACTGAACCGGCGACTTTAGGTACAAATCTTAGTGACTGGACCAGGAGTAGGGCAGATTATGTACCTCAGGGGACGCAACGAGATCCGACGGGGTTTTACTGCCTGCAGAAGGACTGTCTATGAAGCCAGTTAACACCTACGCTGGGTGCCCCATTTCTCGCGCGTTCTTTGCGCGAGAAGTGGGGATTTTCGACACGGCGAAGTCGAAGGGGTCCGCCTCCCAGATCATAGCCTTCGAAGCGAAACCGGGGATAGACGGGACGTTCACCAGCTTCCAAGACCGGCAACTCCGGCAGCAACCCTACCCCGCCAGCAGCGCCACTCCCGTCGCCACCAGCACCGCCGCGATCCATCTGCGCCGGTCCACTTTTTCATGCAGGAAGATCTTCGCCGCGAAAGCATTGCCGATGAACGTCAGCGACGCAGCGGCCGGGGCAACCAGACTCACCTCTCCCCACGACAGCGTGAACAGCAGGCTGAAGAAAGCCACTGTCATCGCGCCGATGCCTAGAAACAGGTTCGGATTAGCCAGCACGCGCCTCACCACCATCCAGAATCCGCAACGACGCCACAGCGCGTGCACATCGCCCACCTGCTTCATGGCGCGCGCCAACAGCACGTCGCCCACCACGGAAGTCAATGTGACGGCCAGAATCCCGCCCCAGATGTAAGCGTTTTTCACCGCTTAACTCCACCGCAAGCCACTTCCTCAGTGGGTGCCCCATTTCTCGCCGCGTCCTTGGCGGTGAGAAGTGGGGATTTTATTTCTTCATCCGCATGCGAGGTCAGCATAGGGCCTCCCGCCACAAATCCTACGCCTCCCGTGATCAGAACAATCCCGAACCAGCGCAGCAGGCTCACGTCTTCATGCAGAACAAAGCGCGCGCTCAAGGCGACCAGAACATAGCCCAGCGAAGTTGCTGGCAGCACATAAGTTAGGTCTGCCCAGGAAAGCGCATTCATGTTCAGGATGATGAAGCCCAGCAGAAGCACGATGCCCAGCGCCACGTATGGATTCAGCACAGCCAGAATCACGCTGGATAAATGATGGGGGGAAATGTTGCCGGCCTGCTTCATCCCGTGCGAAAGCATGGAGTCCCCGGCCGCTCCAAAGACGGTCACTCCAGCCAGCACCAGATACTTGCGAAAGGTCACTTGAACTCAGTTTCAAGTTTCGGGTTTCGGGTTTCGGGTTTCAAGTCTCAAAGACGCTAATGGTTCAAGAACAACTTGAAACCGGAAACGGGAAACTTTGAAACTCGGAACTACGCTTTGACCGGCTCAGCCGCCGTGGCAGCGGCTTCGGCTGCATGCCGCTTCACCATCTTGTTGCGCGCCGCACGCAGCTTCAGGAAGCTCTTCGCCTCTTTGTACAGGCGCTTGCGGTCATTGCTGTCAAACATCGCTTTTCTCAAGATGCGGTACACGGCTTTCGGACGGAAATAATATTCGTCATAAAAACGGTGCACGGCCGACATGATGTCATCCGCCGGCAGCCCGGGATATTGAATCTGCGCCAACTGATGTCCGCCTTCGTCGACCATCTTGTTGTCGCCGACGATAAAACCATTCTTCACCGCGTAGTCGTAAAGCTCCGTGCCAGGGTAGGCGTGCGCCACCGAAACCTGAATCGTCTCCACGTCCAGTTCCTTGGCGAACGCAATCGTGTTGTTGATGGTTTCATGCGTCTCGCCGGGCAAGCCCATGATGAAGTCGCCGTGGATAACCAGGCCGAGCTTGTGGCAGTCCTTGGTGAACTGCCGGGCGCGTTCAATGGTCGCGCCTTTCTTGATGTTTTTCAGAATCTGCTGGTCGCCCGATTCATAGCCCACAATCAGCAGGCGGCATCCCGCTTCCTTCATCGCCTTCAGCGTTTCGAAATCGGTGGTCACGCGCGAAGTGCACGACCACGTCAGGCCGAGCGGTTTCAGCTTGGCGCACAGTTCGATGGTCCGCGCCTTCTGAATGTTGAAGGTGTCGTCATCGAAGAAAAATTCCTTCACTTCCGGCCACAACTGCTTGGCCTTGGCCATTTCCGCCGCGACATCGTCAGTCGAACGCTTGCGCCACGGATGCCCGCTCAGGGTCTGCGGCCACAGGCAGAACGTGCACTGCGCCGGGCACCCGCGCGTGGTGTAGAGCGACACATAAGGGTTCAGCAGGAACGGCACGTTGTAATTCTTGATGTCGAGATCGCGCTTGTAAATTTCGGTAACGTGGGGCAGCGCATCCAGATCCTGAATCTGCGGAGCATCCGGATTATGCACCACCTTCCCGTCCTGCAGATACGACACGCCGGGAATCTCCCCCAGCGGCTTGCCTTTGGCGTAATCCACCACCGAATAGTCAAACTCTTTGCGGCAAATGAAATCAATCTCCGGGCAGTCGCGCAGCGACTTCTCCGGCAGCACGGTCACGTGCGGTCCCACAAAAGCAATCTTGATCTTAGGATTTGCCAGCTTGATCGCCCGCGCCAGCAGGATGTCGCCGGGAAATCCGGGCGTGGACGTGAACAGCACCAGAAATTCATAGTCCTTGGCGATCTGGATGGTCTCATCGCCCGAAACGTGATGCGACGGCCCATCCAGCAGCCGCGCCCCTTCGAGCATCCCCGCCGGATACGCCAGCCACACGGGATACCAAAAACTTTCGATTTCGCGGGTGGCGGGCCAGCGCGAGCCGGCGCCTCCGTCGAAGTTTTCAAACGATGGAGGATTCAGAAACAGTGTTTTTAGAGGCATAGTGGGTATTTGTTTATTCTAACATTCGCCCAGGGTTCTTCCCGGATTCGACCCGTGTTTTCGCAGGTTCCCCGCGAACCCTCGTACATGACCTAAACGTTTGATTTCAATGTACTAGCTCCCTGGCGAAAAGGGAACGCCGTTGGCGCGAATGCATAGTTGGATGCAGTGAAAGGGGAATCGGTGCGCTAAGCGGCAGTCACGGCTTGCCCAAGCAGCTCGCCCAGGAGACTCGCTCAAGCGACTTGCTCGAGGAAGCCTTGCCAACAACGATGCGCTACTGACCTTCGCCTGCGCCTGGAACCCGGAACGTCAGGCCGCGATCGCCGTTGGCCTTGGTGGTCGCGGGCAAGTCGAGGTCGGAGAGTGGAATCTTCTCGGTGTGCTGCGGAGCGAAGCTCCACAGGGTTTGACCGACAATGGCGTAGTTGCGGACTTCCTGCTTGTGCTGATCGCGGAAGACCAGCACCGTGTCGGGCAACAGGGGCGCACCCTCGCGCTGCGAGGAAGAGGAATTCGGCCGGGCGTAGGCATCCTGATCGCCGTCGGCTTGTTCCTGGTTCATCATCTGCTGATCGTCCTGATTCTGCGCGTTCATGTCGTTCGCGGTCGCGAGATCCTGATCGTAACCGTCGTCATAGCCCGAACCCGAATCCCACCAGTACGGATCGTAATAGCCGCCGTAGCCCCACGCCCACGGATAGTATCCGCCGCGACAGGGATAACCGATGCAGTTGTTGCGGAGTCCGTAGAACCCATAAGTCCGACCGCGGCCGCGGAACCGGTTCTGAGAAGCCAGCGGACGCGAGAAAGCGGGTTGCGAATTTCGTTGCGCCAAAGCGCGCTGCTCCCGCGCTTGTTGCCCCAGAGAAACACGCGAAGAACGAGAAGAAGCAGGAGGCGTGAAGGCGCGCGGCGCAACCGATCTGGAGAGCGGCCCGCTGTAGGCATGGACTCCGCTGCCGCCGTAGGATCTGCCCGAAGACGATCTACCCGAGAACGAACCACCCGAGAAGCCGCCCGCATGTCCGCCGCCGGCGTGTCCTCCGCCATGCTGCGCCCACAAGGGTACGGCTGGATACAAAAAGGCTAGGAAAAGCGCGAACGCCGGGATGACCATCAGGCGGCGCATATGGCCTCCATTATAGGCCCGTTTCGGGCCCGTAATAACAACTTTATAACCCCAGAAACCTCTACGACATGCGACCGTGCGCGGCGTTCAACCGGACAAAACACCGGCGAACTGCCTCGCGGAGTCAGAACGCCGGAGGTCGCGCTTTCTTGCACGGCGATGCTGTCTTCGTTCGCGGTTACACGCGAATGGGGGGCCGGCCCACCGCACTCTAACACGACACGGGATGCCCCACCCGTGGCAGTTTCACGGGTGGGCTGCTGCGACCTCTCCCTGGCATGTTCATTCGTCACAGCGAAATTCCAGCGTTCGTGTTACATCGTTTCTATGCCGACAAACCTGCACCGCTACTACGGCGCTGGATACTCCCACTTTATTACTACAAGCTGTTATCAACGCCGTCCGCTTGTCGGCACACCGCGCGTTCGCGATCTCTTCCTGGAAGTTATGGAGCAGGTCCGCCAGCGTCACCAATTTGTAGTCGTCGGTTACGTAGTCATGCCTGAGCATGTTCACCTTCTCTTCACCGAGCCGGAGCGCGGAAATCTTTCGCTGGTGTCGGCCGCTTTGAAACAAACTTTCGCCCATCGGCAACTGCGCGAACTTCGCGCCAAAACTGGTGCCCAGAACGACTCGCTTTGGAGTACACCGCTCGCCGTGGGACGCGTTTGGCAACGCCGCTTCTACGATTTTGTCGTGTTCACCGAGAAGAAGCGCGTGGAAAAGCTGCGCTACATGCACCGCAATCCCGTTCAGCGGGGTTTAGTTCTGAAGCCCGAGGACTGGGTATGGAGCAGCTTCCGACATTACGCCTATGGCGAACGCGGTCCGGTTCTGGTCAATGAGACCCAAAAGGCGGAGCTTCAAATCGCAAAATCTCCTGACCCCATCGGCATCGCAGCCCACCCGTGAAACTGCCACGGGTGGGGCATCCAATTTCGTGGTGGCGGCTATTTCTTCTTGCCTTTGGTTTTCTTCGCTGCGGGTTTCTGGGCGGCCTTTTTCGCCGGCTTGGGCGCGGGCTTCTTCGCCGGTTTCGCGGCCGGTTTTGGCGCAGGTTTGGCGGGCTTGGATTTTTCTGGCACCTTCGGTGCCGGCTTGGCGGGCGGCGACGCGGGGGGTGCCACTGGCGCAACTACGGCAGCGGCCTTCCCTTTTTTTCCTTTTGCGCTTACCCCTTTTGCCCCTGGCTTCGCCGCCGCTGCCGGTGCTGCGGCGGGCGCTTCAGCCGCGGCTTTGGCGGCGCGTCCGCGGCGGGGCGCGGGCGGAGGCGGCGGAGGCGGCGGCGCGTACGGCTTCAGAAATTTCAGCGTCTCGGTGCGCGAACGCAGCTTTCCATCCAGCAACAGCAGGAACACTTCCTGCGCCAGCTTGGCATACTCCGGCAACTGCGGCGTAATGAGCAGCTCCGTCATTTCGGGCAACGGAAGCTTCTGCTGCACCTGACGCCACTTCGTCAGGTAGTTCTTGATTTTCTGCTCGACGGTCTGCTGCCGGGCCGTCACGGCCAGGAACAACACCATCTCCGGCCGGGCTGACGAGAGCAACTGCCAGGTGCGCGACGGCGTGGCGGCTTCCTTGCCCATCAACCGCTTGGCTAATTCCTTGGCGTGATCTTCAATGTCGCGCCACGCTTCCACCAAGTCCTTGCGCGGAATCAGCTTCTGAATATCGGCGACGTCTTTATCCGAGAAGTGCGCCGTAAGGAAGTACATCACTGCTGGGCCGGCATCAGGAGCGTAGCCCATGTCCACCATCTGCTGGCGCGTCTTCATCAGATGCGTGATGCCGTTCGAGTCCACCTTGGCCACGCTCCAGTGATCGTGCAGGACGTCGAGCCAGCCTTCCTTCTCCAGCATTTTCACGACGTGGAGAGGATCATCTTCGTGCGCCAGCGCGGCGATTTCGTGGCCGATCGAGGAGCGCAGAATGTGGTCAATGTACTTGCCTTCTTTGGCCGCGTCGTAGCGCGCCTGGGTGCGCTCTTCGAGCAGCCAGTGGAAACGGGCGGCAAAGCGCGTCGCGCGAATGAGCCGCGACGGATCTTCCAGAAACGAGTAGTTGTGCAGAATGCGGACGACCTTCGTCTCAATATCCGCCACGCCGTTGAAAGGATCGAGCAGCAGCCCGCGCGAGCCTTCATTCAGCGAGAGCGCCATGGCGTTCACGGTGAAGTCGCGGCGGCGCAGGTCTTCGTGGATGGTCGCGGGCGTAACGATCGGCGGCTTGCCCGTCTTCTCGTAGCGTTCGGTGCGCGCCATGCTGATTTCCGCGCGCGCGTTGCCGGCCAGCGAGATGAAGATGGTGCGGCTCTCCTCTTCGACGGCGGTGATCTTCGCCCCCGCCTTCTCCAGATCCTTCTGCAGTTTGAGGGGATTGCCCTGCACCGTGAAGTCGAGGTCGCGGATGGTGAACCCGCTGATGATGTCGCGGATGGCTCCGCCGGTCAGGTAAAGATTCATGCCCGCGGCGCGGGCTACGTCCTGCACCAGGCCGACGCCCTTCAACTGGTCCGGCGTCAACCGGATTTCCATCGTGTAAATGTAGTCAGCCATTCGCTTTCAAGCGGCTGTCACGACCTGCTTTTGGGCGCGATGCGGGGTTCAATCGCGACCGGGGGAGGGCCGATCAAGCCAAGAACTACCAATCCTCAGTCAAACTTTCCACAGGATTTCCACAGCCCAGGACGCCGGTTCTTCCGGCGCCCCAGCCACCGGGTTGCAAGTGGCTTAATACAAAGTACTTAGCCGAATCGAAAACTTTGCTACAAGTTAATGAAAATAACACACCGTTTACATTTTGGCTACTGCCAAGGCGGATTCCGTCAGTTTCCCGCGAAAAAGTGCGAGAATCGAAGACGGCTTCCGGCTTTCGGCGTCCGGCTTCCGGGCTGACGTTGATTTCCGGAACCCGGATAGCGGAAGCCGGAAGCCGACCCTCATGCCCTCAACCCACAAGAAAGTAATCGTCCGCAAGATGGACCGGGACACCGTCTCCGGCTACGTCTCGCCCGCGCAGTTCGTTCACGAGGGCAAACTGGAGTTGCTGAACACCTCCGGCACGGTGATTTCGATGGACCTGCGCGAGATCAAGGGCGTGTACTTTGTGCGCGAGTTCGGAGACTCCGAGTCGCTGACCCGCAAGACGTTCACTTCGCGTCCCAGGTCAGAAGGCCTGTGGGTGCGCCTGCGCTTCAAAGACAGCGAGATTCTGGAAGGCCTGATGCCCGCCGACCTCACCCAGACCACGCCTGAAGGTTTCCTGGTGAACCCTCCCGACCAGCGGTCGAACACGCAGCGCATCTTCGTGCCCCGCAGCGCGCTGGAGTCGCTGACCGTTCTCGCCGTAATCGGAGCCAGCCGCCGCCAGCGCCGCGCCCAGGATCAGCGGCAGGTGACCTTGTTTGAAGATAACGCTTGAAGAATGGTCCTTGGACCGGGGACATCCATGATAAGTAAAAGTCAAGAGGAGACGGAGGTCTCCTGGCACTTGGAGGAGAAGGCTCTCGAAGCGGGGATACGCGGATTAAGTTCGCGAACGGCCTGCGATCCTTCGTAGCGGCCAAAGCGGCAGCTTGGCCAGACATCCATTTGCGGGAACCGAGTGTGAGTTCGGTCCACGAAGTATGAGTTAGGGTTGACCGGCCGGCCTCGATACAGACGGTAAGGAGCATCGGGAGTCGAGA
>Ga0302326_10004839_pt1 | contig 30978 bp, 25 predicted proteins | sample Palsa_T0_3_FD_202264 | JGI IMG/M metagenome (GOLD analysis project Ga0302326, IMG submission 202264) | Peat permafrost microbial communities from Stordalen Mire near Abisko, Sweden - Palsa_T0_3 | ecosystem: Environmental > Terrestrial > Soil > Palsa > Peat permafrost | place: Sweden: Abisko... | reverse complement strand
AAAAACTAAGCAATTCTGCGTTTTCCCCCGACGAGATCTCAGGTGCGGGTAGCGGAGGTCCAGGGAGCTGTCACAACGGAATGCAAGCATCGGTCTGGAAAGTCATCAAGGAGGAGGCGCCATGGCCGTGTGCCCACAGTGCAGCGGGGAAATGACCGAACACATCAGCTGCCTACCCGACCTGATCAATATTGGTAGCCAGGACTTCGAGCCCATTCGTTGGGGGAAGGAGAGGAGTAGCAGGGGGCGGGTGATCGACTTTGATTGTCGGGACTGCGGTACGCCTCCTGGCGGCGTGCATCATCCGGGCTGCTGCGTTGAGAGGTGCCCGGCCTGTCTCGGCCAGGCTTTCGGGTGCCCTTGCTTCTACGATCCCGACGCTGATGATGATTCCTACGAAGTCGCCGTGCCGCGTGACATAGATGCCGTGCCGCGTCGTGTTCGCCGGCGGAGGCGAGCCCGGTGCAGGGCCCACCTCTTCCGGCGCCACTGGAAATCGAGATGAATCGTCAATCGAGATGGGCCGGTGGTGCCAGCCCCTCTTGACCGCCCCGACCCGGGGCGTACCCGGCTTCAGTAGCAGCCCAGCGTCAGTGGCAGCCCAGCGTCAGTGGCAGCCCAGCGTCAGTGGCAGCCCAGCGTCAGTAACGGCGCCGTTATCAGTGCGTAGACACGAGTGCACGCAACGACTGGCGGAGTGAGCCCATGGTGGCAATGACGGCGCTCGGCTCATAGCCGCAGTGGGCCATGCAGTTGGCGCAACGGACGTCTTTGCCCCGTCCGTAGGCATCCCAGTCCGTCGTTTCGATCAGTTCCTTGTAGCTCTGCGCGTATCCGTCCGCCATGAGATAGCACGGACGCTGCCAACCGAGGACGGAGTAGCTCGGGACGCCCCAGGCGGTGCACTGGAAGTCCGACTTCCCTTCGAGGAAGTCGAGGAACAGCGGCGAGTGATTCAATCGCCATTTCTTGCGGTGCTTCTGGCCGAAGGCGTCGGCGAAGAGCTTCTGTGTCTGCTCGACACCGAGGAAGTGCTCTTGGTCCGGGGCCTTCTCATATGCGTACGCCGGAGAGATCATCATGGCATCGACACCCAGATCATCGTTGAGGAAGTCAAGGACATCGCGCACCGTCTTCGGGGAATCCGTGTTGAAGAAGGTCGAGTTGGTCGTCACACGGAAGCCGCGCTCCTTGGCCAACCGGATGGCAGCCACCGCCTCGTCAAACACCCCGTCTCGATCGACGGCCGCATCGTGGCGCTCGCGCAACCCGTCGACGTGCACAACCCACGAGAAAAAATGCGAGGGGGTGAAGCGGTCGATGCGCCGCTTCAAGAGGACGGCGTTCGTGCACAGGTACACGTAGATCTTGCGACGAACCAGCTCCTCGACCATGTCGGCGATATCGGGATGCAAGAGTGGCTCGCCTCCGGCGATTGAGACCATCGGCGTGCCACACTCCTCGACGGCATGCACCACGTCCTCGACGGACAGCCGCTTCCTCAGGATGTCGGTTGGGTGCTGGATCTTTCCGCAACCGGGGCAGGAGAGGTTGCACGCGAAGAGCGGCTCGATCTCGACGATGAAGGGATAGCGGGTTTCCCCCTTCAACCTCTGACGGACAAAATACGAACCAACCCGAAGGTTTTGTCGCAACGGAATGGGCATCAGCGCACCTGCTTTGGTAGAGAGAACTGGATGGTTTCTGCGGTTGTTCGGTGCTCGGTGACCGTTGTCGGCCCGAGCGTCGCGATCGACTCGATGACCTCCTGTACGAGTGCTTCTGGAGCTGATGCACCTGCGGTCAGTCCGATGCGGATGACCTCGTCGAGCCAGCTCAAGCGGATTGCCGAGGCGTCCTCGATCAGCTCCGCCCGGCAACCCTCCCTGCGAGCCAGCTCGACGAGACGGGCGGTGTTCGAGGAATTCGATGAGCCGACCACAAGCATCAGGTCGCACCGGTCGGCCAGCGCCCGCACGGCATCCTGCCGGTTCTGGGTGGCGTAGCAGATGTCGTTGGTCGGCGGCCCGACCAGTTTGGGGAATCGGCGACGCAACGCGTCGATCACGGCGCTCGTTTCGTCGGTCGACAGGGTCGTCTGCGTGAGATAGGCCACCTCGTCTTCTTCGTCGAAGGCAAGGTCTGCCACATCCTCCGGTCGCTGTACGAGTCGGATCCGGTCGGGCGCCTCTCCCAGCGTCCCGACGACCTCCTCGTGATCTCCATGGCCCACGAGAACGATCTGATAGTCCTGCGCCACGTAGCGACGTGCCTCATGGTGCACCTTGGCCACCAACGGGCACGTCGCATCGATGACCATCAGATCCGGGCGTTGGGCCGCGGCCGATCGGATCGCCGGCGAAACCCCGTGGGCCGCCAAAACGACGGTGGCACCGTCAGGCACCTGATCGAGCTCAGCGACGAAAATCGCTCCTTTTGCCTCCAGATCGGCCACGACATGCGCGTTGTGGACGATCTGGCGGCGGACGTACACCGGTCTCCCAAATCGTGCGAGCGCACGCTCGACAATTTCGATGGCCCGTTCGACGCCGGCACAGAACGATCGCGGGCCCGCCAGGAGCACTTCATGTGGTCCGGTAGCCCGGGCCCATCGCTCGAGCGAGGTGCGGACCCCGAGTAGGGACCCGAGGGCGCGCATCTGCACGTTGGCCGCTTCGCCTCGACCGGTGTCGACGATCACGCGGACGACGGCAACGGGATGATCGGGCACCTGCAGTGCCAACCAGGCGGACTCCATGTCCCAGGCAACGGCACCGCCGGCCGCCAACCCGGCCGACTCTTCGGCCGTGATGGCCCTCGAAGTCGAGATCAGGGGGCCGGTCCGAACGTGAAGGCCGAGTCGGCGGAGATCGCTCGCCACCAGTTCGGCGTCGGGGAGCCGGCGTGGTGGCGTCCCATCCGTCGCCTGCAGTTCTGTCGCGACAATCAGCTCACCGGGCCGAAGCGCGGGATCCAGTCCGTGGGCGATGCCGGACAGGGCCACGGGGGTCCCTGGGACGAGCGTCTCTCTCATGGTGGCGCCGGTGGTGAACGCCCGCTCCCTGCCCACGCCGGTGAGCATGACGCCGCCGCCGATGGCCTCGGCCTCCATCGGCACTGCGGCCAGCACGGCGAAGTCAGCCACGGTCCCGCCCACGAACGTAGCGACCGAGCGCCATCACCGGGAATATCAGATGGTAGAGGTGGTAGTTGATGTAGAAGTCCCCGGGAAAGCCGGTGCCGGTGAACCAGGTCTCGTCCCACGTGCCGTCCGGCCGCTGCGCACCAACGAGGAAAGCCACGCCACGGTCGCTGGCCGGCCCACGTTCGCCCGCCGCGAGGAGGGCGAGGAGAGCCCAGGCGGTCTGGCTGGCGTTGGAGGTGCCCCGGCCACGCTGCGCCTCGTCGTCGTACGAGCGCATGTCCTCGCCCCATCCCCCGTCCTCGTTCTGATGGGCAACGACCCACTCCACGGCCCGTCGCACCGCGGCGTGTTGCGTCGGGACACCGGCGGCGATCAGAGCCGGCACGACCGCGCCGGTGCCGTAGAGGTGATTGGCCCCCCAGCGACCGAACCACGAACCATCCGGCTCCTGGGCCCGGAGGAGCCAGGTGACACCGCGCTCGATCGCCGGGCCGCTCCGCCCGAGGATCGACAACATCTCCACCACGTGCGCGGTGACATCCGCGCTGGGTGGGTCGATGAGCTCGCCGAAATCACAAAAGGGAAGCTCGCGACAGAGCGTTCGGGTGTTGTCGACGTCGAAGGCAGCCCAACCACCGTCCCGGCATTGCATTCCCTCGGTCCAGTCCGTGCCGCGGTCCACCGCTCCCCCAACGGGCTCCGTTGTCCGGGTGAGAGCGATCACAACCTCGGCCGTGTCGTCTATGTCGGGGTAGTTGTCGTTGGCGAACTCGAACGCCCACCCGCCGGGGGCCAGGTGCGGCCGCTGCACTGCCCAATCGCCGGTGACCGTGATCTCCTCGGCCAACAACCATCGAGCGGCGCGGCGGAGCGACGGGTCGTCCGGCGCAAGTCCTGCATCCGCCAGGGCGACAACCGCGAGCGCAGTGTCCCAGACCGGTGATTGGCATGCTTCGATGCGTCGACCCGCCTCATCCTCGACGGTGAAGCCATCCAGACCGGCGAGTCCCGCCTCCATGACAGGGTGGTTCAGGGCATATCCCTGAAGATGCAACGCCATCAGCGAGTAGACCCAGGGAGGCTGAATGCCACCCCAAGAGCCGTCTGCCTCCTGGCGCTTGAGGATCCAGCGCTCGGCTGCTCCGAGTGAGAAACGGCGCAGGGCGGCGATGGGCCTCCGCTCATAGCGATGAAGGGTCTTGTCCAGGAAATCGAATCGTCCGGCCCAGGTCCTGAGGCGGTGACGTGCCGGAGCCGCCGGCCCGACGTCCAGCTCGTCGATGTCGATCGAAAGCTCGCGCACCGGGCGGTGGGCCGTGACCACGGTGAGCGCAACCACGGTCTGGCGGGCCCAACAGCCGAAGTCGTAGATGTTCAGCGGGACCCAGGACGGGAGCAGCATAAGTTCGGGAGGCAGGATCGGAAGGCTGTCCCAGGGCCATTTGCCGAAGAGCGCCAACCAGATCCGGGTGAAGACCCGGCTGGCCCCGATCCCGCCGGCCTGGCGGACGAACGCCGACGCCAGAGCCATGTGGGGGGCATCGACCGGGTCGCCGGCCAACCGGAGCGCTACGTAGGCCTCAATCGTGGTGGAGAGGTCGGGCGGCCCGCCGTGATAGGTGGCCCACGTGCCGTCGTCCCGCTGACGCGAGCGGATCCACCGGGCGGCGGAGGCGGTCTGCTGCTCGGTACGGATACCGAGAAACTGCCGCAGGAGGAGATCCTCGGCGTCCATGGTGACGTTGGTCTCGAGTTCGCCCTTCCACCACCCCTCGTCACGCTGACGTTCCAGCAGGGCGCGAACTGATCGGTCCAGGCTCGCAGCGGCGGCGACATTGCGATCTCCCATGGGCGGCCCTTGGGACGCGCTCGTGCCGTGATCATCCACCTGCCGCGCCGCGCCCAGGGGCGGCGAGGTGACCGGAAGTGACGTCATCGGTCACGCTCGGTGACGAAGCGGGCAATGGCAACCAGTTCGACCTTGGGGCCTGGTGCGAGCGGCACGCGGTCGAGTGCGGTCAGCGCCATGCCGAGGTGGGCATCGGCGAGTGCGACGGTCTCTTCTCTGGCCCCGCACTCTTCGATCAGGGTCCGGGCCCGTTCCATCTCGGTCGGCAGGAATTCGCCGGCCAGCAATTGGCGTAACTCGGGCAGGGTGCTGACGGACCTGGCCAGCGCGATGGATACCGGGAGCGTCTTCTTGTGCTGCGAGAGATCGCTGCCCACCGGCTTACCGGTGCGCGCCGGTTCGCCCCAGATCCCGAGCACGTCGTCGATCGCCTGAAAGGCCGTTCCGACATGAGACCCGAACTCGGCCAGGGCATCAACGGTTCGTTCCGGGGCACCGGCGAGAATCGCACCCAGGGAGACGGCACACGAGAGAAGGGCGGATGTCTTGCCGCGCTCCATGGCGAGACACTCCTCGACCGTGACCGACGGCCTGGACTCGAACGCCATGTCGTCGGCCTGGCCGCCGATCATGACCTGGGTGGCTTCCACCAGGCAGCGGGCCGCTCGCATTCGCTCCACTGTGGGCTCATCGAGCAGCACCTGGACCGCCAGCGTGGCGAGCGCGTCACCGGCGATGATGGCGGGCCCGATCCCGTACTCGGTCCACACAGTCGTCCGATGGCGGCGCTCCGTGTCGCCATCGATGATGTCGTCGTGGATGAGGGAGAAGTTGTGGATCAGTTCGATGGCGACAGCACCGACTACGCCCGTCTCTTCGTCCGCGCCGGCCGCGGTGGCCGAGATCAACGAGAGTGCCGCCCGCACCCCCTTCCCGCCGCCCGCCAGGTGATGGTGTACCGGTCCGCGCAGGGAGGGGTTGAGTCGCCCTATCGCCTCATCGAGGGCGGGTGCGACCAGCCGGGCGGCGCGGGCCAATGTCGATGAGGCGATGGTGTTGGCATTGGAAGCGGGAGCAAATGTCGTCACAGCGCCACCTTCTCCAGCCATCGAGGCGGTCGAGCCGGACGACCCGCACGAGCCGGTCGCACCGGACGCACCGGTCGCACCGGACGCTCCGAACGAACCGGACCAGCCGGAGATCCCTGGTTCAGTACGGCGTGCGCAGCACTTTCTCCACTGCGCACGGCACCCTCCATCGTCGCCGGCCATCCGGTGGCGCACCACGCTCCGGCCAGATAAAGGTCCGGCAGGATTGTGTGGGATGGCGGCCGGAGGGCCGCTGTCCCCGGGATGCCGCGAAAGGTGGCGGCCCGCTCGCGCGTGACGACCCCATCGACAAGGCGTGCCGTCCTGGCAATGGGAAGAAGCGCCTGCAGGGCGGCGAAAAAGACACGTACGAGTTGGGCGGACGACTGGGCGATGTATCCGTCGGCGGCCGACAAGGAGATCGAAAGACACTGGCCGGAACGCAACCCGCTTGATGCGGTGCGATCGAAGACGAACTGTATGGGTGAGTCCACCACGGCAGCCAGGGCGAGGTCAGTGACCTGCCGGTCGAGGACCAGGTGCACGTTGACGATGGGAGATTGGCCGAGGCCGTCATCCGCAGGGAGCACTCCGCCGGGGACCAGCCGCCGGGTCACGTCGGGCGGTGTGGCCACCACGACCGCATCAACGAACTGGCTCTGACCGTCCGTCACGACGTCGAACCCGGCATCGCAGCGTGCCGAGATCCCCTGCACACCGGCTCCGAGCACGATCTCCACGCCGGCCTTGTCGAGAGCGCGGGCAGCATGGTCGCCGTGGAGCTCTGAGAGCGGCACCGTGGCCCACCCGACATCACCTGCGTTGGCCTGATCAAGAAGGCCGGTGCGGAACACCTTGACGGCCAGGGCGAGCGATGCCTCGGACGCCGGGACATTCAAGGTGGGCAGGGCGATGAGGTTCCAGAGCCGCTCGATCGCCCTATCGCTCTGCCCGTGCCGGGACAGCCACGCCCCAAACGTGGTCGTGTCGAGAGCAGGGTCGTCCGGGTCGAGGCGGCTCAGCGCGAGTGCCGGCCAGGCCAGCCGCAGCCGATCGCCCATCCCGAGATGCCGATAATGGGCCAACGCTGACGCCAGGTGCAACGGGGCGGGCAGTGAACCGCGGGTGATCGACGACCGCGTGCCGTCCGGGGAAAGGACCGGAATGTCGAGGCGGGGCTGCAGGAAGACTGCGTCATGCGCATCGATGCGATCGATGAAGCGGAGGTAGGCCTCACAGCACCGCAGGAACACGTGCTGGCCGTTGTCGAACGAGAGGCCGTGGCGCTGGAACGACCAGGTCAGCCCGCCGAGCCTCTGCCGTCGCTCGAGCAACGTGACCTGGGCTCCACCGTCGGCCAGGCTGAGGGCGGTAGCGATTCCGGCCAGGCCGCCGCCGACGACAGCCACCCGCGGTCCGCTCATGCCGCTCATGGTTGAGCCCCGACGATGCTCTTGCCCGCGATCCACAGCTTCTCCGCGGCGGGCAGCGAGATCCGACGCGCGGTCACCGCCATGGGATCGCGTTCGATGTGCACGAGCAAGCGGTAGTAGATGCCGGCCATGGCGCCGACACAGGCCCGGCTCCGCCGATCGAGCAGCGGGAGCAGCTGCAGGCCGCGGTCGAACCACTCGTGCACGCGGGCACATTGGAACGCCACGAGGTCGGCCAGAGCCTCGGCGCTGCCGGAGAGGTCCGGAGGGCAACCCAGCGCGGTCGCATCCGCCGCCGGCAGGTAGACCCTTCCGTTCTGGCGGTCTTCGAGGACATCGCGCAGGATATTGGTGAGCTGCAGCGCCACCCCGAGGTCGTCTGCCAAGGCCACCGCTCTGGGGTCGGTGGTGCCGAAGACGGCGAGCGAGAGCCGGCCGATGGACCCGGCGACCAGGCGGCAGTAAACCACAAGGTCATCGAAGGTGGCATAGGAGGTCCCCCGGACGTCCATTTCGCACCCGTCGATCAACTCGTCGAAAGCCGCCAAGGGCAGCTGGTACTGCTCCGTGGCTGCCGCTACGGCGACCAGTACCGGGTCCTCGGTCCCAGCGGCGATCGGATGCAGGCTCTCCCGAACTCGGGCGAGCTCGAGCACCTTCTGTTCGGGGGCCAAGGTGCCGTCGCCGATGTCATCGATCCGCCGGGCCAGCGCATACACCGAGGACAGGGCGTGCCGCTCGGGAAGGCGCAGGAGCCGGATCCCGTAGCCGAAATTCTTCGCCTCCCGGCGGGTGATCTCCTCGCAGGTCCGGTAGGCCGCTTCGGTGTTCATCGTGCCCGCTTGCCGCTGGCCGCCATCAACGCGCCAACCAGGAGCACGCCCAGGCGGAATGGCCGCGGGCGGCACTGCCGACCCAACACCTCGTAACCGGCGCCCTCGATCGCATCGAGGGCAGCCCGGCCGCCGGCGACGAACCCACACACCGCGATCCGTGGTCGGAGAGGGAGTTGCCTGGTCAGGGGGGTCGCGGATGCGAACAGCCGCCGGGCCCGGCCCGCCTCGTAGCGCAGGACCGAGCGGAGCTCCGGGCTGGTCCGGCGAGCCCGCAACTGAGCCTCGGAGCAACCGAAGGCGCGAAGGTGGCACTGCGGTAGGTAAACGCGACCGCGGGCGGCATCCTCGCCGACGTCCTGGAGGTGCTCGACAATCTGCAGGGCGGCGCAGACGTCGTCCGAGAGCGCGATGCGAGCGGGCGTGCTCACGTCGAAGACGCGGAGCACGAGCTCACCGACGGGGGCGGCGGACAGCATGCAGTAGTCCACGAGTTCTTCGAATGTCTCGTACCGATGCACCGCCTGGTCGCGACGGTTCGCCTCGATCAGGCGGTGAAAGGGGTCGAGCGGGAGTTCGAACCGACGGATCGTCGGCGTCAACCGCTGCAGGATCGGGTGGGCGGCCTCGCCGCGCGCCGAGCGATCGAGTTCCGCCGCCAGCCAGTCGAGCGACAGCAGGCGATGCCCCTCCGCCTCATCGCCGATGTCGTCTGCCAGCCGGGCGAACCCGTAGATCGCCAGCAGGTGTTCGCGGACAGCGGACGGCAGGAACCGTGACGCCACCGTGAAGTTCTCGGTGTCGGCCTGCCGCAGCACCGACTCGACGTCTGGAAGGGTGAGCAGAGTCGACGAGCCCCCGTGCTCGCACCCCAACAATTGTTCGTTCATATAGTCCAAATGACTAGTGATTCATTATTGATATATGTGGGGCAAGTCCGTGTCAAACCAATCGGGCACAAAGTTCCAATTACTTTCCGCGGTGGGCCGAAAGACGCGACGTCTCAAGCAAACGATTGATAGACAAACTTGATGGACAAACTTGATGGACAAACTTGTCGTCGCTCTCTTCGAGCGGTCTTCCCTCTGCCTCCTGTGCGATCAGTGCCGATCCGATTCGAGCGGGGCGAGCCCGAGCGCGTCGTGAAAGAGCCTCCCCATCGCGTCGTGCACGATGACGTGGGCCCGCTCGCACGAACGTTCGCTCGGCTGCAGATGCGCTTGCAATCGGTCCGAGAGGGCTTCTCCGATGTGCGCCACCGCATCGGTGAGCTCCTTGGCCCCGCGTCGCTCGCGCAGGGCGGACTCCAGCAGCAGCGTGACAAAGGGCTCGAGCAATTCCTCGAGCGCAGCGGTGGCCCGCCGGTTGCTCATCCGTGCCGGCAGCGGGTCGATGGCGTCGCCGATTACATCGGCCACCGAGCCCACGGCGGCGGCGAAAATGGCGTCTTTGGTCTTGAAATGCCGATAAAAGGAGCCGGTTGCTATCCCAGCGCTCTCACATATGTCGGCGATGTTGACACCGCCATAGCCGTGCCGCGCGAACGCCTCTCGTGCGGCGCTCACCAGACGCGCTGGAGGTTCGGTGAGCGCCGCACCCTCGAGATAGGCCGACAGCAACCTGTCCCACATCTCAGGCCGGAACGCCTCCTCCCTGTCGTCGGGCAGGAGGTCGGGAAGCACGTCGGCTATCGAGGCGAGCGACATCCTCCGCTCCTCGCGCAGGAGCCGGATCATGGCCAGAACCTCGACGTGACGGTCATCGTAGAGAAACCGGTTGGTCGCAATGACCTCAGGCTCGGGCAGCAACCCCAGCCGGCGGTAGTAGTGAATGGTCGGTACCGTTACGCCCGTTCGCTCGGCCAGTCCAGAAATTGGAAAAGATCTCTTTGCCCGACGCGTCGGTCGGACTCGGCTCGCTATATTCATACGGCGTGTCCTCGGTGTTGCTTGTGACTGACTCCAGCGCGTGCCTGCCACCGGGTCTCCTTGGCCGAGCACATCTTCGCGTGGTTCCCCTCTCGGTCCTGCTCCCCGACGCCGAGCTGCCCGACGGCCCCGCGGCTTCCGAGCGGGTGTACCGAGCGTTCGCCGCGGGCGAGCCCACCAAGTCCGCGCCGCCATCGCTGCGCGAGTATCTCGATGCGCTCGAGGGCGACGCGTACGACGAAGCGGTGATCCTGACGCCCGCCGTCGAGTTCACCGTCATGTACCGAAACGCCCGGCTGGCCGCCACCATGGCGCGCCGCCACGTGGAGGTGGTCGACACACGGACCGCCGCGGCCGGACAGGGCCTCATCGTCTCCGTGGCCGTCGAAGCGCTGGAAGCCGGGGCGTCGGCCTCCGAGGTGGCCGAAATCGCGCGGGAGGCGGCCCACCGGACGGACCTGGTGGCCATGTTGCCCGACCTCGCATCGATCGAGCGCAGTGGTCATGTCCCGGCCACCGCCCTGCACGCAACCGGGGGCACAGCGACACAACCGATCTTCCGTTTCAGCGAGGGGTCCGTCGTGCCGCTCGGCGGCCAGGGTACCCAGGCGGATGCCACCTCAATCCTTCGAACGACATGGGCCGCGGCAGGGGGGCTCGAGGCCGATCGGACGCTGTTCTTCCATGCGGCAAGTTACGCCGAAGCGCTCCGCTTCCGCACGAATCTGGGCCACGACCAACCCATCGTCGAATTCAGCCCCGCCATGACCGTCCACACCGGAATCGGTTGCGTCGGCGTGGCCTGGATGCGCGCCCCGTAGGACCGGACGCCCCGTCGGTCGACTGCGACGACCGATCGTCACATCCCGGTGGCAGACCTCGTAACCTCCGCCGCAAGATTCAACCGATCGGGCCGTTGCGGTCATTTGCCGTCGCGGTCACTGGAGGCAGCGCGATGTCCACGTCCACGGCCGGGCCCCCGGTCGACCTGAGCCGCCTCCGCAACCTTGCCATGGTGGCTCTCACCCTTGTCGTGGGCGCGTTCGGGCTCACTGCCTGCTCGGTCGTCGACAAGGTCAAGAACGCAGTGCAGGACGTGCACGGCAACAAAGCGACCATCGACTCCTTCACCACGAAGCTGCAGTCGGGGGCGGCGGCGCCATTCGAAGCCACCTATGTCACCACGGGAAGCGCACCGGCCACGATCGTCTACGCGGTCCAACCACCCAAGGGCGTGGCCTTCGATCTCACGCCGACGGGAGGGACAGGGGATAGCACGCCGACACACATCGTGGTGAATTCCTCCGGGGAGTGGGCCTGCTCCCAGTCATCGGGCAACGGATCGAGCGCACCGTGGTCCTGCCAGAAGTTGGGGACCGCCGATGCCGCCACAGAAAACCAGATCTTCAACATCTACACGCCCGCCCATTGGGTCGGCTTCCTCAGAGACTTCTCGTTGGTGGCGGGTCTGGCCGGCGACAAGGTGACCTCGTCGACCATGACCGTCAACGGATTCAGCCTGAACTGCGTCGACTTCAACGCACCCGGGGTGGCCGGGACGAGCACCATCTGCTCGACGGCGCAGGGCATCCTGGGCTACGTGAAGGTGGCCTCCGATTCCACCAGCTTCGAAATTCAGAGCTTCTCCACCTCACCTCCGGCGTCGCTCTTCGAGCTGCCGCCGGGCGCCACCGTCACCACGGTCACGACCGGAACCGCTTAGAGACGCCTGCGGGCGAGCGGCGCGGTTCCATCGTCGTCAGCCGGGCGCTAAGCTAGTAAAGTTAACGATGTTAGCGCTCTGATAGAGCCGGAAAACGTGCCCTGATGTGACCTTGGGCGCGCCCAGGAGCCATCATTCATTCCTCATGACCAAGATCGACGACGCGCGCGACCCCGTCGCGACCCCGCCTGGTGGAGTTGAAGCACCCGCTGTCGACGTAGAACCCGCTTCCAGCGGCCGCCTCTCTCCGGCGCGATGGCTCTCGGTCCGGTGGAGCGACCCACCCCGCCGTCGCGTCCTCATCGGTTGGACGCTGTGGGTGGCCGGGTTGATCGCCTACTTCGCCATAGAAGGGGTCCTCCAGTCGCTGGACTGGATCTTCATCTTCATCGCCGCCGCGCTGATCGTCTCGAGCCTCGGCAGCGGCGTCCGGTGGAAGCGCCTGGTCGTGGACTGGCTGCCGTTGTTCCTCGTTCTCACCGGCTACGGATTGCTCCGTGGTTACGCCGCCCACACCCTTTGGGGCCCATTAGTGCGGCCCCAGGTGTGGTTCGACAGTCACGTCTTCGGCGGCGTCGCCCCCACCGTGCAACTCCAACGCTGGCTCTACCGTCCGGGCCTGCACTTCTGGGATTACCTGACGTGGTGTTGCTACATGAGCCACTTCTTCGTGTCGTTCATCATCGCCGGCGTGCTCTGGAAGACGAACTATCCCAAGTTCAAGCGCTTCGTACCGCTCTTCGTCGGGCTCACGTTCATCGGCTACGTCACCTACGTGCTCTATCCCGCCATGCCGCCGTGGCTCGCCGCCCAGACACACAATCTCCCCTCGGTCACCCGGATCATTCCGCTGGTGCTCGACCACCTGCACATGCACACCGGGGCGGCGATCTTCACCGGCGGCAACAAGTTCGATAACAACGTGGCGGCGATGCCCTCCTTGCACGGGGCCTACCCCATGCTCATCTGTCTCTTCTTCTGGAAGGGCTCCACACCGCGCAAGCGCATCCTGCTGGCCGCCTATCCGATCTGCATGGCCTTCTCGTTGGTCTACCTCGGTGAGCACTTCGTCATCGACATCTTTGTGGGGTGGATCTACGCCATCGCAACCTTCTACTTCGGCTCGAAGCTTCTGGACCGATGGGAGGCCCGGCAGTCTCGCAAAGTCCGTCGCAGGGAACCGCCCCCCGATCTCGATGGATCGATTGAGCAGCCTTCGAGCCCGTCGATCGTCGGCGGTTGAGCCGGACGTCCGCTGGTCAGGGCCTGTCGTTCGAGGGCCACTCCGGTCGGAAATAGCCCCCGAAGCGCAGTTCTCCCCCCCGGAGCTCCCGGATGGTCAAGAAGTCACCTTTGTACCCCTTGTGATCGCCGGGTCCGAATTGGATGTAGGTGGAAGGGCCACCATTCGTCGCCGGCATCCATCGGATTCGCTCCATGCCTTCCTTGACCTGTCGGGGCGATGGGATGGAGGCATTGGCGATCCCGTGGATGGCAACCCTGGCGGTGTCGTAGGCCAGGGCGACGACGACGTTTCCGGTCGTTCGGCCAAACCGCTTCTCGAACCTCTGACGCATGGCGTTGTAGTTGGGATTGGCGCCGTCTTCTCCGAGCTGGTCGATGCCGTGCCAACCCTCGAGCCCGGCACCCCAGCGGTTCTTGTTCGAATAGAACATGAAGGCAGTTCCCATGATGCGCGGTGGATCCCACTCCAGGGCCTGCAGAGCCGGGCCGAAGTGGAATGCGGCATAGCCATACCCGCCGTAATAGAGGCCATCCGTACCCGAATCCCGCATGGCCGCCAGGTGCAGTTGCAGATCGCGGGGATTGGGCTCGAGTTTGACCTCGCGGGTGATCGTCAGTCCCAGGCGGATGGCCTCGTCCCGGAAGTAGTCGGCGTAGTCACGCCCCGACGAGCCGGCCTCCCAGAAGAGGCCCACATTGCGCAGGCCCTTTTGGTGCAACCAGTTGGCGCAGATCACGCCTTCGGTGGGGATGTCACCGTTGGCGACGGTGAAGCAGTACTCAGAGGCGAACCGGTGCGCACCCGTCCACCCGATGCAGGCAACCCCCAACTCGTTGGCCGTATCTTGGAGGACGAGGGAGTTGTCGGAGATCATCGGTCCGAGGACGACGACGCAACCCTGGTCCACGAGCCACCGGTAGCCGTCGATCACCTTCTTGTAGTTCTCGCGTGGGAGCCCCCGTGCGTCCGCGATGATCAGCTGCACCGGAGACCGTGCCCACACCCCTTCGTTCAGTGCATCCTCGATGGCCAGCATGGTGGGATCGATCCAGTCCGCCAGGAGCTGGTTGAGGTCCATATCGATGAGGATGCCGATCTTGACGGGCTCGAAGGGATCCCCCTGTGTGTTGACGCCCCGGGTGGGGGGATAGATCGTGATCCCCTGTACCGCCTGATCCTTCGCTGAGCCGCCTCCCTCGTACCACAGGGATCCCTCGCCCCCTTCTCCCTCGAGAAAGCTGCGGGTACCGAAGGTGACCGACGACACCGCGCGGTCGGATTCGGCTATCCCCGGGTCGACGGGTTCGGGAAAGAGGCGATCGGCATACTCGAAATCGGGCACAGGTAATCCTCTCAGTCAGTTACGTTCGTCCACGGAGATCTCGACACCGCCAACGCGTCGATTCCACGTGCGCCGAGTGCATCAGGTCGCCCCCGGTTGTTGTTCCTCACGCGGTCGCCGCGGCGGCGAGCGTCCCCAGCTCGACTCCTCTTCCGCTGCGCACGAACCGTCCCTTGTCGAAAGAACGGACGGCCACGTCGTGTCCAGTCGCCTCCGCCCGGAGCGCCGCCACCGTGCAATCCTCGGGGGATCGCTGCACAAACGGGTCGAAGGAGTACCAGCGGCTGGCATTTCTCCAGGTGATCTTCTCGATCTCCTCATCGGGAACGCCCACCACCACCTCGGCGAGCTCCTCGGGGGCACGTGGCCACGAGGAGTCGGAGTGGGGATAGTCGCATTCCCAGGCGATGTTGTCGATGCCGATCTGGTGGCGTAGTTGAATCCCGACAGGATCCGAGATGAAACAGGTCAGGAAATGCTGCCGGAACACCTCGCTCGGCAGCTTGTCCCCGAAGTCCTGCCCGGTCCAGGCACGGTGCATCTCGTAGGTGCGATCGGCCCGGTCGAGAAAGTACGGGATCCAGCCTGTGCCGCCCTCGGAGAGGGCGATCCGCAGATCCGGGAAGTTCTTCAGGACGCGAGACCACAGGAGGTCCGAGGCCGCGCTGCAGATATTCATCGGCTGGAGCGTGATCATCACGTCGACCGGCGCGTCGGGGGCCGTGACGGTGAGGCTCCCCGAAGATCCGAGATGAATCGACAGCACGACCTGCTCATCGCACAGAGCCGTCCAGAGCGGGTCCCACGACGCGTCGTGAAAGCTGGGGAACCCAAGCGTCGCCGGGTTCTCGGTGAAGGTCAGGGAGTGACACCCCTTGGCCGCGACCCGTCGGACTTCATCCGCACACAGCTGAGCGTCCCAGAGGACGGGAAGCGCCATCGGGATGAAGCGGCCCGGATACGCGCCACACCAGGCGTCGATGTGCCAGTCGTTGTACGCCCGCAGCACGGCGAGCGCGATGTCCTTGTCCTTGCAGGCCGCGAAGAGACGGGCGCTGAAGCCCGGAAAGGACGGAAAGTTCATGGAGCTCAAGACGCCGCCGGCGTTCATGTCCTTAATCCGTTCGTGGACGTCGAAGCACCCGGGCCGCATCTCATCGAAGGCGGTCGGTTCGACGCCGTACTCCTCCTTGGGGCGGCCCGCCACGGCATTCAGCCCGATATTCGGGATCCGGGCCCCATTGAACAACCACACATCGCTCCCGTCCGGTAGCCGCTCGACCCGCGGGGCAAACTCCTGGAGCGATGCGGGAAGCCGGCCCGAAAACAGGTCGGGCGGCTCCACCAGGTGATCGTCCACGCTGACCATGGTCATGTCTTCGGCTCGCACGTGGCTCCAGCCCTCCCTCCGCATGGAAACCGTGAGCAGACGGTCCGCATCTGAACGCCGCTCGCGAAGCCCATCGTAGCCCGGGAACGGGGGGTCGACCACCTTTCACATACAATATGCAGAGCGGGCCCAACCCGGCCTCGCACGGCCCGCCGGTGCAGCCGCCTCAGCCGTCGCCGCCCTCGCCGGGCCTCCCCGCCGACCTAGAGAACCGTGTCGGCGATCTCGTCCAGCAGCCGGGCCAGCTCCTCGGGCGATTCGCTGGCGACGCCGTGGCCGGCGTCCATCTCACGAACGTCCACCTCTCCCATATGGCCGAGCATGACGTCGACCAACTCAGGTTTGACGACACGGTCCTGGGTGCACCGTATGAACGTCTTGGGGACGTCTGGGGGCACTCGGCTCCAGCCGTCGTAGTACGCGTGGAGCGGTCCCGGCGCCTCCAGACCCATCCGGGGATCGTTCTCCACGATCTCGAGATCGGTGACGATGGGCGGTTCGCCCGGTCGTAGTCCCCCCAACGTCTTGCCGGCGGCCATGGCCCGGACGGCGTCCACATTGTCAACGGCGAGGTCACGCAGGCGCGGCTTGATGTAGTCGACCGGGCGCTTGCCGTCTGCGGGCACCGTCGCCGCCAGGAAGACGAGATGGGCGATGCGGTCGGGCACCGCTGCCGCCACCTCTGGAATGACGTAGCCCGCCGACGAATGGCCGACGAGGACGACACGGTCGAGCCCGTGGGCGACGATCTCGGCCACCACCGATGACACCCAGTCGCTCCGAGAGACCTGCCCCAGGTCGGCCGGGTTGTAGCGCCGACCCGGCAGATCCACGGCGAGGGCCGCTGTGCGGAGGTAGGGAAGGACGGGATCCCACATGGTGGACGTCACCGTTCCCCCGTGCACCAGCAGCATCGTCGTGGTCATGTTCGTCTCTCTGCCTCTACTCGGCTCGAAGGTCTACGACGGTGTGCCCCGAGCGCGTCCTGCCGCATTGTCGCCTGCTCACGCTGTCCAAGCAACTCCCGCCGGGACTCAGCGCCGGTCGTACTCGATGCCCGACGCGTCGCTGTCGAACACGGAAGCGCCGATGGGCTCGTCGCGAAGCTCCCGCTTGAGGACGCGTCCGACCGGGCTTCGGGGCAGCTCCGCCCGGAACTCGATGTATCGGGGCAGTGCGAAATAGGGCAGCTGTTCGATGCACCAGCGAAAAAGATCCTCCTCGCTCAGCTGGGCTCCCTCTTTGAGGGTTGCGGTGATCTTGAGATCGTCCTCAGTGAGTTGGCTGGGCACGGCATGCACCGCCACGTCGGCAATCTCCCCGTGACCCATCAGGATCCGCTCCACCTCGAAGCTGGAGATGTTCTCGCCACGGCGGCGCAGGTAGTCGGCCTTCCGATCCACGAAATAGAGGTAGTCCTCCTCATCGATATGGCCGATGTCGCCGGTGTGATACCACCAGTTCCGGCTCATGGACACCGTCGCCTGCGGCTGGCCCCAGTAGCCGGCGAACATCGAATGCGGACGCTTCGGACGGATGACTATTTCGCCGTCGCCCCCACGGGGAAGCTCGTTGTCGTCATCGTCGAAGATGCGAACGTCAAAGTACTCATCGTTGATCACACCGGCTGCGTTGGGCCGATTGGTCGTCCCTTTCGGCTGCCACGAGATCAGGCTTGCTTCAGTGACGCCGTAGGCTCCGGAAAAGGTCCGCACGCCGAAGCGCTCGCGGATGACGTCGTCAACCTCCACCGGCATCGGTGCCGCCCCGATCAACCGCAAAGTTCCGTTGGCTTCGGGCGCGCCGGAAAGCGGCATCTCCGGTCGATCGACGTCGTGCGCCAACAGGTATGCCATGGTGCCCAACGTCGAGGTGATGGTGGCACCCACCCGGTTCATCTCGCTCCAGAAATTCGACACGGAGAAGCGGCGGTAGATGGCGGCGCGACCACCGTAGAGGAGCGGCCCCACGACCGCTGTGGTGATCGCGTTGAAGTGGAACAGGGGCAACGGAGTCCACACCACGTCGTCCGCCGACCTGTCCCAACAGACCCCGATCTGCGCAGCCAGCGCGGCATGGTAGTTGTGGCTCAGCATGCAGCCCTTGGAGAGTCCCGTCGTCCCTCCCGTATAGACGAACGTAGCGAGATCACCCGGCAACGGAGCGACGGTGGGCGGGGTGTCGCTCGCCGTCAACAGGTCCTCCCAGCTGTGGACATGGCCGGCGTGGCCCAGATCCGCCTCACCTATCACCACGAGGTGTTCGAGCCCATCGATCTGCCCGAGCACGTCGGACGACCGGTCGGCCAGGGACGCTTCGACGACGAGCACCTTCGAGCCCGAGTCGGCGAGTTGGTGACGCAGGTATTCGCCCTTGTAGGCGGTGTTGATCGGCACGCTGATCGCACCCGCCTGTACGGCGCCCCACCAGCTCAACGCCGCCTCGGGTGAGTTCTCGACGAGCGTGGCCACCCGGTCACCCGGCCCGACGCCAAGCTCCGCCAGTGCGTTGGCCAGGCGGCTCGCCGTCTCATGAACCTGGCGGGCCGAGAGCTTTGTCGCACAGATGTCGAGGTACTCCCCGTCGGGGTCCTCCCCGAGGCGGCGTTCGAGCAAGGTCCGCAGCGTGAACTGCTCGGTGCCACTCCGCCAGGCTGCGCTCGACATGATGGTGCATCCTCTCGTCCCGATTCCGCGGGCTCACATGGTTCTCTGCTTTTCCGTGCGTGCGGGGGATATTCTCGCTCCGGGCCAGCACGTCAAAGGTCGTGTCATATACAATATGCAAGGGCGAGAACTCATGCCGTGCCGTTGCATTCCTTCAAAGAGGCGAGACCCATGAGCTTCACACAACCGAGCTTGAACGATCACGGCCGCGACCTCTACTGGGATCCGTTCGAGACGAGCCTACGAGTCGACCCGTATCCGAACTGGAAGCGCCTACGCGACGAGGCTCCGGCGTACTACAACGAGCGTTACGACTTTTGGGCATTGAGCCGCTTCACCGACGTCGACGCCGCCCATCGTGACGCGAAATTGTTCAGCTCTGCCCACGGGACCGTGTTGGAGATCATGACGCACGATCAGTTCAGCCGCGACGGGATGATGATCTTCCTCGATCCCCCGGACCACACCCGCCTCCGTCGCCTGGTCTCGAAGGCGTTCACGCCGAGGCGAATTGCAGAGCTCGAAGGCAGCATCCGAGAACTCTGCATCCGCCTGCTCGATGAACGGCGAGGCGAAGCCACCTGGGATTATGTCCAGCAATTCGGGGCCATTCTGCCCGCGTCGGTCATCGCCACGTTGCTCGGTGTCCCCGATCAGGATCAGGAAGAGGTCAGGTCGATGATCGACCAGATCTTTCACATAGAGCCGGGCGTGGGCATGATCAACGACACGTCCATCATCGCGATGGCCGGTCTGCACGGGTACGTGTCCGAACAGCTGAGGGATCGACGCGCCCACCCTCGAGATGACCTCCTGACCGACCTTGTCGAAGCGGAGATTGTCGATGAGACCGGCGTCCCCCGACATTTGACGCTGGAGGAGGGTGCGAGCTTCGCCGTCCTGCTGGTTTCCGCCGGCACCGAGACGGTGGCCCGGCTGATCGGCTGGGCCGGTCTGCACCTGGCGGGGCATCCCGATCAGCGCAGAGAGCTCGCGTCCGATACCTCCCTCATCCCCAATGCCGTCGAGGAGCTCCTGCGCTACGAGTCGCCCTCTCCGGTGCAAGGACGCTGGACGACTGCCGCCGTCGAGCTGCACGGACATGTCATCCCGGCCGACTCGAAGGTGCTCCTCCTCACCGGCTCGGCGGGAAGGGACGAACGGACGTTCCCCGACGCCGATCGCTTCGACATCCACCGCCAGATGGAGCGTCACGTCTCATTCGGGTACGGCATCCACTTGTGTCTCGGAGCTGCCCTGGCCCGCATGGAGGGTCGCATCTCCATAGAGGAGACCGTGAAGCGGTATCCGGACTGGGAAGTGGATACGGATAACGCCGTGCTGCTCTTTACGAGCACGGTGCGAGGATTCAGCCAGCTGCCAATTTCCGTGTAGGGAACCGCTCGCCGACGGCTCCGTCCGACACGATGGCATCCCAGGACTCTCCCCTCCGTGCCGCGATACCGACGAGAAGGGTGGTGAGCTCCTCCTCGAACTCTGCTTCGAGGTTCTCTCCGACGTTCTCGACGACGGAGCGGGCGCCCGTCAGCTCATCCACCGGGCGCTGCCCGAGCACCCGGTGCCATTCGGCCTTCGGCGGGTGCCCGGACTCGACCGCCGCTCGATGTCGGATAGCGGCTACCGCTGAACCGACCGCACAGCTGCCGACGGCATCCCACGCAGCCAGGGCGGAGGCCGGCGTGAAATCCTGTTGGGTGAGCACGCCGACGACGCTGTCCATCACCTCGACCACCCGTTCCCAACTGACCGCACCGCTGAGGAACTGACCGAGAACTTCGGGCTCTTCGATGAACGCATTGCGCGAATAGCGACCCCACTCGCGAAGCCATTCGGACCAGTGCATTCCGTCATGGCTGGGCAGCTGCATCTGGGCCATGGAGCGCTGCGCCGCCAGGAGGAGCAACTCCTTCCTGTTGCGCACGTGATGGTAGAGCCCGGGCACGCTGACTCCCAGATGCCCGGCCACCGCCTTCATGCTGCTCTGGTCCAGGCCAATTTCGAGGACGGCCTTGGCGATGGCGTCCTTGTCGATGCGCGCCGGCCGCCCCACCCGTCGTGGCTCGAGAGGCCTTGCCGCGTCCTTGACCGTCACGTCAGCCGGCAAGTCCCGGGCCTGGGTGTACCTCTTGGAATGTCGGTCCGATCCTCTCGGCCAGGCCGCCGAGCTTGTCGAGATCGAATCGGTAGACGGCAGCCGCGTTGGCCCCGAGCATCTGCCTCGCCTCTTCCTCCGGTACGTCGAAGAAGGAGTCGCGAATGCTCTCCCGCGTGTGTGGCCATGTCCCTTCGGGATGGGGAAAATCGTTCCCCCACAAGAACGCGCCGACGCCGATCTCGTGACGACGCTCGATCTCTTCCCGACTAGGCGTCGACGCCCCCACGAAGATATTGGAGCCGAAGTACTCACTCGGTTGGCGGGACACGTGCTGTCGGAACGCGTCGCCCAATTTGGCGGTGTTGTGCCCGCCCAACCATTTCTCGTCCATCCGCTTGACGATGCCGGGCAGCCACCACGCACCATCTTCGGTCAGGGCAAATTTCATGTCGGGATGGCGGTCGAATGCGCCGGACCACAGGAGCACCCACAGCGGCCGCGCCGCCCACCACCAGGCCTCGGTGGCATAGATGGCCATGAGACCGGGGGGCGACGTGATGTCGCGAGATGCACCACCCGAATGCACGTGCACCACGATGCCCAGGTCAGCGCAGGCGGCCCAGATCGGCTCGTAGCGCGTATCGTTGTACGCCGGCTGGCTGCCCCACAAGGTCGGGATCAACATGGCCCGGAAACCATCGCTGGCGATCCGCTTGATCTCCAACAGCGCCTGGTCGATGTCGTGCAGGATCGGTACCGTGGCGACGCCGCAGCGTCGTTCGGGGCTGTCCGAGCACAGCTCGGCGAGCCATCGGTTGTGCGCCCGGGCGCCGGCCATGACCAACTCGCCGTCCAGGTCTCCCGAGGAGCCCAGACCGGCCCCGAAAGGAGCAGAGGCCCCGGCACCCAGTACGTCAGCATCCGGAAAGATCACCTCGGCGACGATGCCCTCACGGTCGAGCTCACTGTTGCGTGCGGCCGGATCCCAGGAGGCCTTCTTCCCGCCATCGCCGGTCTCATTCTCCCACTGCTCTGCAAAGTCACCAGCGTCGACCAGGCCGCGACGCTCCTCGATCAGCTGCTGGCTCGCAACCAGGTCGGCGTCGAAGGCCTCGAAATATTTGGACTCCAGGTAGTGGCGGTACCTCGCTGTGGGTGGGCCGGCATGGGTGTCGGACGAAATAACCAGATACCTGTTCACCGTGCTCCTCTCGAAACTCTCTGCGGGCCGATCCACGACTCAGACGTGGTCGTAGCGAGAGAAGGCAAACGGGGCAAAGGCCTCGGGGTCCACGGCGCAGGCCACGGATGGTCGCACGCTGCTCTTGCGCGTGGACCACACGAGGGACACCATCTCCTCGACGGGAAGATCGGCCACCGGCGCCGTGGCGACGTCGCGGAGCACCAATTTCCCTTCGACCCGCTCCACCGTGATCGGGGTACGGACCTGGTCGACGCGGACCATGAGCGGGCCGGCGTCGAATCCGGGGCCATCCACAGCCGGCAGGTACTTGAACCAGAACTGGGTGGCCGGATACGGGTCGGGCACCGGCAGCTCTTCGGTCACGTCGCCGGCCATTTCAATGAACGTCACACCGTGACGGGAGATGCCGGCCCGTACGTGGGCGCCTTCCCGGCTCATTTCGATGTCGGCCAACTTCTTCGGCTCGCCGAAGCGCTCTCGGCTGATCGCCACGGCCGACTCCAGATCGATGGGAATCATGAGCGGATATTCGCCGAGCGCGCCCTCATAGACCGCGTCGACAGCGAAAAAGCCGACCATTTCCTGGTGCCGGTGGCCGTTTGGCAGCGGCAGATCGATGCTGGTGACGCGGACGTGAACCCGCGGTTCGGGTGGGGCTTCGAGGGGCGGGGGCAGGACCGCGGCGAGCACCGCCGGGTCCGTCAGATACACCGCCTCGAGCGAGGGCAGAACGGGTCCTTCGGGCGTGGAGGCGGGACGCCACGATGCGTCCGAGACCCAACGATTTTGCGGCATCCGGGCTCCTTTGGGTTACTTGACGATTGTGCTGAACGGGTGCGACGGAGTTGCCTCAGTCGATGGCGAGCGACGGGTCGGAATAGAACTGTTTGCACCATTCGCGGTGGTCGAGGATCGTGCGCTCGTCCCTGATCAGAACAGGTCGTTCCACGTACCGCTTGTTCTCCCAAATCGGAATGTCCTGGCTCAGTCCCGAAGTGAAACTGAGGGCGGAGGCTTCGGCTGCCCCCGGGCCGTTCGCCTTGGGGGCGAGGAAGGTCCAGCGCACCTGGACGTGCTCCTCGTCCACGGGCGTCGTCGAGGACAAGAACGTCACATGGTTCTGCACCCGTAGGACGCCCAGACCGAGCCCGAACGTCTCACGGACGAACCTCCCCTCCATGCCGATGACCCGCTTGTACGTCCCTTCGATGAAGGCATCCTCCTCGGGAATGGAGCCCGTGCCGTGCACGAACTGAAAATGGGCCGGATCATGGTTGTTCTCTGCCATCTCCTGGCACACCGTGTTGAGGGTGAAGTCGACCGTGTACGGCTCCCCGAAGTCGGGATCGTCGAACTCGCGGACCTCGGGCACATCGTAGAACGGGGGCTTTCCCTCGAGATGGAACCAAGCCCACACCATGTGATTCCGCTCGATGGTCGGATAGGCGCGGATCTTGGCCTGGCTCGGAATCTTCCCCGCACCGTACGGGATGGCGACGCAACGTCCGGAGTCGCCGTCATAGCTCCAACCATGGAACGGGCACACAATGGCGTCGTTCTCCACCTTCCCGCCCGACGCAAGATGTGTTCCGAGATGCGCGCAGTAGGCACTGACGACACGCGGCTCACCCTCCCGCGTTCGGTACAACACGAGGTCGCGCCCGAAGTAGAAGATCGGCTTGACCTCGAGGGGAGCAACGTCGTCCGATGCGGCGACGATGAACCACCCATTGGGGATGGGGAAGGGAAACCGCGGCGTGGTCTCCCGCCGAACCCTCGGGCGCACGCTGGCATCGGTGATGTACTCCGGCCGGCGGGGCAAGCCCGCCGGCACGGACTCGCCAACGGCGCCCGGGCCACGATCGTCTGCCACTTTTGTGTCCGTCACAGAGTCCCCTTCAGATCGACCCATCGCGGGTCTTCCTAATTACCGAATCTATTATCAATATATACTCTGCAAGTCGCTAGTCAAGGGGCACACGGTCGTGAGCCCTTTCTCCCGAGGAGGGGACGGAATGCAGGAGTTAGCGGGGAAGGTCGCCGTGGTCACCGGGGGTGCCAGTGGCATCGGCCTCGCCCTGGCCAGAGCCTTCCTGAACGAAGGCATGACCGTGGTGATCGCCGACATCGAGCAGGAAGCTCTCGACGCGTCCCTCGCCCTCCTGAGCCCCAACGGCTCCGTCTCGGGCATACGGACTGACGTGAGCAACTTCGAATCAGTCGAGGCCTTGGCCGACGCGGTCTACCGTGCCCACGGCGCCTGCCACATCTTGTGCAACAACGCCGGCGTCGGGGCCCCGAGCTCGAAGGTGTGGGCCACCACTCCCAACGACTGGCGCTGGGTCTTCGGGGTGAACGTCACGGGCGTCGTGAACGGGATCCTTGCCTTCGTGCCCCGCATGCTCGAGGGGGGACAGGAAGGCCACGTCGTCAACACGTCCTCACCGGACGGGCCGATCTCCCCTCTGTCGTCGGCCTCGGTCTACGCAGCCAGCAAGGCGGCGGTGTCCACGATCACCGAATGCCTGGCGGCCCAGTTCGTGGCGGACGGGACGCATCTGCGCGCGTCCGTGTTCTACCCCTCGGGCGGGCTCATGCGCACGGGCCTGTGGACGGCAGAGCGCACCCGCCCACCGGAGCTGGCGCGGGAACGCCCCCGGGAGACGACGGCAATGACGATCGAGGACCTCGAGGCAATGGCACAGAAAGCCGGGCGTGAGCTGCAATTCCAATCTCTCGACGAACTGGCGGACGTGGTGGTCGCCGGCATCAGGGACGAGCGGTTCGTCATGATGTTGGGACTCGACCAGACGGCGGCAATCCTTCACTCTCGGGCCGACGCCATCGGTAGAGGCGAACTTCCCGTTACGCAGGCCCACTTGGGCTAAAGGGACCCGTGCGGACCTCAGCGCTCGAGCACAAAGCCCGATGCCTCGCGGTCCCACGTGCTCGCCGTCACACCACGAGCGCGGACGTCGAATTTTTGGATCTTGCCCGTAGGCGTGTGCGGGAGCTCGCTGACGATGTCGATGTAACGGGGCACGAGGTAGTAGGGCGCGTGGTCATTCACGAACCGGGCCAACTCGGCGGGATCTACGTCTTCGTCGGGCTCGAGGACCACCGCCACCATGATCTCGGCTTCTGAGGTCAAGGCCGTCGTCGCGATGCCGTACGCGGCCGCTTCGCGGACGTGCGGATGGGCGCGCACGGCTTGCTCGACGGCCATGGAGGAGACGCTGCGACCCTTGTACCGGATCAGGTCGCGCTTGCGATCGACGAAGTGAAACTGCGCGTCCCCATCGAGACGTCCGAGGTCGCCGGTGTGGTACCAGAGGTTCCTCGTCGCAGCCACCGTCGCCGCGGGATCGCCGAAATACCCATTGAAGAGCACGTTCGGCTCGGTCGGGCGGACACAGAATTCTCCGACCTCGCCCGGAGGCACCTGGCGGTCTTCGTCATTGAGCAGCCGCACTTCGATACCGGGCAGCGGCACGCCGACCGAACCGGGATTCCAGTGCTCTCCCGGGTCGTCCACCCGGGAGAGCAGACCCATGACTTCGCTCTGACCGTAACCCTGTTGGATCGACTCGATCCCGAAGCGGACCTTGAAGGGCTCGAGAATGGCGTCGGGCATGGGAATCGCACCCATGCTGCGGATCGGATTCTGCGCGTCGTCGTCCCGCTGAGGCGCCTGCCACAGGAACAGGTGCATGGCCCCGAGGGTGAATGTCTGCGTCGCACCGAAGTGCCTGGTGCGCTCCCAGAAAGCGGTCACCGAAAAACTGGGATCGAGCGCAAAGGGGACCCCGGCGACCAGGGCACGGAAAACGACGCTGATCCAGGCCGCCGAATTGCACATGGGGAGGCAGCAGTAGAGGATGTCGTCGTCCCCCGTCCGCGCCGACGCGGCTCCAGTCAGTGCGGCGCGGACCCAGGCATTGTGGCTCTGCATCACCCCCTTGGGACGGCCCGTGGTACCCGATGTCCACAGAACCGCCGACGTGTCGCCGTACGACACGCTGCACGCCGCCAATGTCGCCGTCGATGCTGCGAGAGCATCCAAGGAATGCACCGAGACATGCGCCGGGAGAGCGCCGGTATCGGAGGCCCGGTCGTCACCCAGCAAGACCAGGTGATCGACCGGAAGTCCTTCGAGTACCCCCGTCACCCGTTCGAGAACGGCTGCGTCAACGACGATCACCCTGGCCAGGCTGTCCCGGAGCGTTCGGCGCAACCAGTCGCCCCGCTCATCGGTGTTGATCGGCACCCAGATCGCCCCGAGGCGATTGACGGCGAACACGAGGGGTACCAATTCAGGGCGATTCTGCGAATAGATGGAGACCGTGTCGCCGGGCCCGATGCCGAGGTCGGTCAGCCCCCGGGCCAGACCGTCCGCCAGTCGATCCACGTCGGCATAGGTCCAAGTCGCGTCATCGGCCACGACGAACCGTGTCTCGGGTCTCCGTGATGCTTGCGTACGCAACACCTGGCCCAGCGTTCGCTCCGAGGGTGCGGCGAACAGTGCGCCTCCCTCGTGCCTCATGCGGACGGGGCCCGATGCCCTGGTCGAGAAGGACTTCCACACGGGCTGGTCACAGGGGTGATGTGCCAGTTGGCGTGGAATCCGACCGCCCCCCGACGGCGCATCTGCGCGACGTTCCTCTGCTCAGACAGTCCGGAAAACGGCGGACCCCGACGTCACGACCCGCCCCTCGTTGCCCTCGTCGAGCAGAGTCAGTCGGCACCCGTAGCGACCCGCACCGGACGAGAACGCCTTGCCTTCGACCCGGAACGGCCCCACCTTTCCCCGGGCCACGAACATGACATGCCAGTCCTCGATCTGCAGCCGGTCCGTTCCAGCCGCAGCGGCCGCGAGCTCCACGGCAGCCGCCTCGAGCACCACGTGGATCGGTCCCAGATGCAGTGCGGCATCGGGTGACGCCAGCTCATTGCTCAGCTCGGGCAATGTCCACGTGCCGTCCGGTCGCCGTGTCGCCCCGAACACCGTGTGCAGAGGCGGCAGATCGGGCGAATCGACGACTTCTATCGGCGGATTGTCGACCAGTTCATGGCCCATGGGCGTGCCGCCCAGGCTCACACCCATGCCCTCGGAGAGAGCGATCACCCGCTCGGGATTGTCGGCGTCGACAATCTCCGCCCGGCTGAACCCCATCGTTCGGCCTATGTGGATGACCTGGCTACGAATCTCGATTTCACGCACATCCCGCGCATCGTCGAGCACCTGCATGGAGGCGATCACCGGATTCGGGACGTAGTGGTCGTCGGACATGCCGCCCGACTCCGGCGAGGCGATGCACAGCGGCGCGGCCATGATGCCGCCGGCTGGGTTACGCATATCGTGACGAAGCAGCATCACGTCGCGGTCACCCGCCTCCTTGTCGAGCGACTTGTGCCGCCGACCCAGATAGCGGTAGCTGAGAAGGCTGGTCCACTTCGACTCGAAGGTGTCCCAGTACTGCTCCGCCGGTACCTCGCGAATGTCCTCGGGCATGGCCGAAACTCCTTGGAAAGAGAGCCCGCAGGTACCCCACAGGTCGCGTGATCTAGTCCGCGAAATGTAGCGCTGGGCATCGGCCCGGCACAACCGGAGTGAGGCCCCCGGCTCGGGATACGACGATGGACGGCGCCATTCCGACCCGTCGCATGCGGGCGAGCGGTATGGGGCTCCAGGACCAAGCGCGCCTGCTTAGAGCTAAGCTTGGCGCCATCACGACCAAGAAGGGGAGGGTCTCTGTGCCATCGCGCAAACTCGACTTTCCAGTTTTCGACGCCGACAACCACCTCTACGAGACGCGGGAGGCCTTGACCAAGTATCTGCCCGAGGCCCAGAAGCACGCCATCGATTTCGTTGAGGTGCAGGGCCGCACCAAGATCATGGTTCAGGGACAGGTCAGCAATTACATTCCTAACCCCACCTTTGAGCGCATCGGGCGGCCCGGGGCCCAAGAGGAGTATTTCAAGCTCGGCAACCCCGACGGCAAGTCATATCGCGAGATCATCGGTCGGGGCATCGACTGCCCGCCGGCATTTCGTGAGGCGAGCGCGCGACTCGAACTGATGGACGAGCAGGGTGTCGACTACGCCATGATGTACCCGACGCTCGGCAGCTTGATCGAGGAGCGGATGAAGGACGATCCCGATCTGTGTGCCACCGCCATCCACGCGCTGAACCTGTGGATGCTGGAAGCGTGGCCGTACGCGTACGAGAACCGGATCTTCTCGGCACCGGTGATCACGCCGGGGATCCTCGATGCCGCAATCGCAGAATTGGAGTTCGTCCTCGAGCACGGCGCGAGGGCGATCCTGATGCGCCCCGCCCCGGCCTGGGGTTACAGAGGCCCCCGCTCGTTCGCGCTGCCCGAGTTCGACCCGTTCTGGCAGCGGGTCGAGGATGCAGGCATCCTCGTGGTCCTGCACGCATCCGATACGGGATACACGCGTTATTCGAACGAGTGGGAAGGCGTGCAGGGCGAAGCCCTGGCCTTCGGGCAGCCACAGCCTTTCAGCTCGACCGTCGCCTCCGATTATCGCGATATCCGAGATGCCGTCACCGCCATGATCTGCCACGGGGCACTGACCCGGTTCCCCCAATTACGGCTGGCGTTGGTGGAGAACGGTTCGGGGTGGGTACCGCACTTCTTGGAGCAGCTGGATCACGCGTACGACAAGATGCCCCAGGCGTACGCCGAGAAGCCGTCGCTCACGTTCAAGCGCCACTTCTGGATGCATCCGTTCCACGAGGAGGACCCACGCGACCTCGTCAAGCTCCTGGGTGCGGACCACATCATCTTCGGCTCGGACTTCCCACACGTCGAGGGACTGGCCAACCCGATCTCTTGGGCGGACGAACTCCAGGGTCTGCCCGAGGAGGACATCCGCCTGATCATGGGGGGCAACATGATGGAGCTTCTGGGAGTGGCGGCGAAGGTCTGACCACGCAGGCGGTCAACCGAATGTGATCTGCCGGCGCGCCAAACGCCAACGACCGGTTTGCCTCGCGAAGGTGTCGTGATACCAACCCATGTTGAACAGTGTGGGTGCGGTGGTGGTCTGCTGGAAGAACAGGAAGTAGGAGTCAGCGCTCGCGACCTCTGAACCATCGACTGTGACCGCCACCGTTGTGATGACGTGGCGCGTGTTGCTTCCCGGCCCGGTCGTTCCCCCCGCTCGTCGTTCAACTGCTCCCGCCCGGATATCACCTCGTCCGGTCCTCTCTCCACCCGGAAACTCCCATGCTGCGTCCTCGGTGAAATGTTCGATGTACTCGTCGAGGTCGCCGTGGTCGGCCAGGATGGCCAGGCGCGAGATCAGGTTTCTGATCTCCAACTCAGCGGCGACCCGCTCGATGAGTTCGTCTGCCATCTTTCCCCCTCGTTCACATCGCGCCGAGGTATCAGTTTGCTGCAATCGCTGTCAGGACGTCGAGCCTTGCGGCACGACGAGCGGGCCAACTGGCCGCTCCCAGGCCGAGCAGGGCCGAAAGAACCAGGAAGAGGATAAGCCTGGATTCCGGTATGACGATGTCGGTAATGCCCTGCTGCTTCAGGGATGACGCGAATGCCGCACCGAGCGCGGTGCCCACGAGGATGCCGATGATGGCACCGAAGACGGCCAGGATCACCGATTCCGAGCGGATCATGGATCGCACCTGGCGGCGCTTCATCCCTATGGCGCGGAGAAGACCGATCTCGTGGGTCCGCTCGAAGACGGAGAGCATCAACGTATTGACGATGCCGATCAGCGCGATCACGACGGCCAAGGCCAGCAGCGCATAGACCAGTCCAAGGAGTTGATTGACCTGTGCTTGCTGCGATTTCTCGAACGCCGCCCGGGTCTGTATCTTGAGATTCGGATAGGGATGGAGGCCGTGGTCAATGACGTGACCGGTCGCCGCGCCACCGCCTTCGGTCTGCAAGAGCACCGCCACCGGTAGTGGATTGTTGTAGTGACTGCGGAAGAAGGTGTCGCCGACGAGGTAACTCCCGATGAGCGCATTGGGCTGGAAGATCCCGCCAATGCGCAGGGTGGACGATCCCGTCTGTGCAAACGTGACCGGCACGACCGAACCGACGGAAAGGTGCTTGGAGGTCGCCGTATTTGTGTCGATGAGCAATTCGCCGGCGGCCAGAGCCGAGGCGCCGTGCCCATCTTCCATGCGGAGGATCAGCGTGCGGGACAGGTGGTCGGTGGAAACGGCCGTCAGGTTGGACAGCGAGTTTCGAATCTCGAATGCACCCTGGTACACAGTGGACACCGAGGACACTCCGGGGAGTCCGGCCGCGACGGTGGACACCGAGGCGCTGAACTGACCGGCACCGCCCTGTGCGGAACTGGTGACGATGTAGTCCGCGTTGATCGCGTTGTCGACGCTGCTCGTCACGGATTTCGAGAGCGAAGCGCCGAACACGGCGATGGTGGAGACCAGGGCCAGCCCGACCATGAGTGCGGAGGCTGTTTGCGCGGTGCGGCGAGGGCTCCGCATTGAGTTCTCCCGGCCGAGTCTCCCCGATATGCCGAACAGGCGGGCCAGCGGTCGGCCGATCACGCTCGCCATCGGCCGAGCCACAAGCGGCGCCAGCATCCCGATCCCGATGAAGAGGGCGACGGCTCCGAGCCCGACCGCTTGAATGGCCGGCTTGGACAGCCCGAAGACCAAGAGAGCGACACCGAGCACGGCCAACACCAGGCCGACGGTGATCCGACGGCGGGATGACTCTTGCTCGTCGACGCGGTAGTCAGCCAGTGCGGCCACGGGAGGAATCCGGACAGCGCGGCGGGCCGGGCTGATGGCCGAGACGACGGTTACACCGATGCCGACGAGCAACGCCACAACGACGGTGCGCCCTTCGAAGACGAAGGATCCCGAAGGGAGCGTGATACCGAGGCCCTTGAGCAATTCCTCGAGGCCCACCGCGGCGGCCACACCCAGACCCAGGCCGATGAGGGAGGCCACGGCACCCAGTATGAGGGCTTCGGCGATCACGGAGCGAAATA